>Ga0214164_1000206_pt1 | contig 40661 bp, 55 predicted proteins | sample TroBogepilimnion_13_FD_153003 | JGI IMG/M metagenome (GOLD analysis project Ga0214164, IMG submission 153003) | Freshwater microbial communities from Trout Bog Lake, WI - Practice 03JUN2009 epilimnion v4 | ecosystem: Environmental > Aquatic > Freshwater > Lake > Epilimnion/Euphotic zone ... | reverse complement strand
TCAAGGTATCTCGCTCAGCACTTGCACCGTGCCTGTATAGGTCTGTAACTTGAACAGTTGAAACGCCATTTACTTGACGAAGTACTGCTTCAATGTCTTGAGGATAAATCGTGTCTTGAAAGAACATTCCATTATATCCGTAGACTTTAAGCAGTTGGTTCATCAAGGCAGCCTGAACTTCTGAGTCTGTGTATTGAGCCAACTTGGAATACTGAATTGTAATGTTTGCATCAACGTACGTTGGAGGTTGAATTGTTACAGTAGTTCCTAGAAGTAACTTGTCACTGATAAATGAAGTAACGGCTGCTTCCATTGTTGTGAACTCAAGTGTTGGGTTTCCATTTTGAGTAGACCCTGTTCCGTCTAAACCAGGAGCAACATCGGTATCTGTAGCCAAACGGGTAGGTGCAATGTACAAGGTTACAGATGTAAATACGCTTGCTTGAGCGTTTGCTTTGCTGACGTTGTTTACAGATACAGCAAGACTTGCATAGTCCGTCAAGGTAACAGCGCGGTTGTTTGTGCGAAGTACCAATGGGGCTGCTACACGAATTTGATCTGTGCTTTCTGGATCAGAGCCTCCAACAGCAGCCGCTGGATTGCTAGGAGTAATGTAACTTTGCAAAGCAGTAGTTTGAGATGATGTAAGTGTAGGTACGTAGTTAATGGTGTCAATAGTTCCTGCTGGAATGTTACCGATTGATCCACCACCTACTGTGTAAACCGCTCTTACCTGCTCATGAAGGTTTGGTATTGCGCCAGATATTCCATCTCCAAAATTAACTGTGACTACATCATTTGCGTCTACAGATGTTGAAAAAACCAAATCATTAGGCCCAAAATCAAGTAGATACTGGACAGGTGTCCACTTGACGTAGGTGTCTCCATCTTGAACGTAAACACTTATTGAACCGTCCTGTACTGGGTTTTGGCCAAGTTGATATGCTTGTCCAGGTGTTCCATCTGAAGTGCCAATAAGTTCACCGTAGTTAACGTCACTGTTTACTGGGTCTACTTGAATTATAGACTCTCCATGAAGGGCAAGTACAGACGCGGTTTGCGGAGACCCAACACTTCCTGCCGAGATTACAGCGTCTGCAAGCGTTGTAAAGAGAACAGTTGTGGTTGTATCACCGATAACAACTTGGCCAGAAACTACTGTTCCCGCATAAATTGTTACTATGCTTGAAGAAGTATTTGTAAACATGATAGTACAAGATGCAGAACGGTAACTGGCGGGGATGTATCCGTAGTTAGCAGCAATGTTAAGTACACTTTGACGTTGTACAGCAGTTGCTAGGTACGATTCGTTAGCAGAACGATCAATGTAGTAGTTCATGAGGTCACCCATGTAAGCAAAAGCCTCTACCAATGCCACACCAAAATCTGCTGGATCAGAAGCAGTCCAGTTGGGGATGCGAGCCTGGACACGGGCAATAAGATCATTACGAATCGAGTAGTAGTCTCTACCTGTGTAGTCAATAGATACAGGGATCGATGATGGCGGTGTTATGCTCATAGGTTCTCCTCAAAGAGTGGTGCTGTGTTATTGATAAGGGCTGTAGCGATTACAGTAGTTACTACATCGCTATTTGGAAGGCTATAGGTAATAGTTACAGATACGGTTTCTGAGTAAGTGTCAAATGTAGTCACAGTATTTACTAGTTTTAACTTAGTTAGTTGAGACCCAAAAGCATTAGTAACTTCATTTTTGATCTCTGCTTGAGCAGTATCTTGATTATCAAACATGTAAGAAGTAATACTTGTACCAAAATTTGGACGCATGACTCTTTCGTACATAGCCGTTCCAATAACAGATAAGACTCTATCTTGCCAAATCTTTTTCTGGTCTGTGGTATCTGCAACTTTTCCAAAACTACTTAATGAAAAAGGCAAAGATATAGCCGTTTCATTAACAGTTGTTATAGTAGTAGCCATTACTTACCTACCCATCGTCTTGGTGTTACATTGAACCCTGTATTAGTTTGACTAAGCATTGCTGTTGGAGAACTTAAGGTAGAAACTGTTTTTGTACTGGTTATACCAGTTGACATCTCATACGGTATGTTTCTTACAGGTATTGTGCTGGCATTTACGGATCGGGTTGAACTTCCCTTGCTTTTACCCGTTCCATCTGTCATACATGAGAATTCGATCTGATAACGACCATCTGCGGTAATGAAGTGTTCAATCTTTTTAATAATCCAGTAACCGTCAGTTGTGTCTCCAGTGCCGTTTATTTCAACAGTCCTGTATGGAGAAAGTCGAGGATCTCCTTGACCTCCTCCTTTAGCCATGATATTAAACCTCGACAGTTGTGCTTGAGCATCCACACGTTTTTGAGCCGCAACCACGCTGTCGGTTATTGTTGTGGGCATTACCTCATTAAATAGTGGGTCTTTAGTTGACGTTCTTAAGGCTTTTCCTACAGCATTAGGCGAGGAAGTAACCTTATAAGTTTTTCCTGTAACAGGGTGTACTCCTGTAACTACCTTTGTACTGCGGTTATGCTGAGCCAAATCTGTGTAGTCTCCGATCCTAGGAGTAAAAGAATCAAGAGTTTGATCTTTTACACTAGCCCAAGGATTTGAATAGGGGTCATTGAAAGAAAGTACAGGGATCGTAGTTGCAAACATATCAATCATGGTATCCATTTGATGGAAATGCAGTTCTGTACCAAGCATCTGTGCTACATAACCCACACGTTCCGCAAGTTCTTGGATCTTTTCCCAATACGTATGACCTATCATCGATTGTTGTGCAAACTTTGTAGCATCAGCAGTTACTACTGGTTTTAGTTTAAACTGCTTAGCAATGTCAGTAACAATGTCTGATGCAGACATGTTGGTCCAAATCTTTGTTGCGCTTTCCTTTAGGGCTAACGATGCTCCAATGACTCTTACCACTGTAGTTCTTTGCATGGTCTGTTGAGTTTTTGGTGCCACGTTGTACACGTACCCATATAGGGTGTTTGACTCTGTACCGTTATTCCATACTATTTTTACAGGCACACCTGTTTTAAATGACTTAGTATAAAAAGGGGTAAATTGCGTATACGTAATGTCCACGACATCTTGTTTACCTGCTTCTTGATATATTCTAAGGTTTAATGGTAACAAAGAAAAACTTGGAAAGTCAGGGTAGGTAACACTGAAGGAGGAACCTTGACGGTTCTGAACAGTATTATTCATAAGGAATCCTTATTAAGGTTCCTGGCTCCATATTAAACGGGTCAACAATCTCTGGATTAATGTCCAGAATCTGCCACCAATACTCAGAGTTATTTAAGAACTTGTTTCCAATAAGGTCCCAGCGATCTGTAACAACCCAAGTATACAAAAAGTAATTTACAACATAGGTAGGAAAAACGCGGTAAACGGTTACTGAGTAATTGTTTGTTCTTGCATTCTCTGCTTTAGCAAGTGTTGCGTCGGCATATCTACTATCTAAATAGATCACAGTTATCCTCCAAAGGTAGTAGCGCTAGAGTTAGAGGCAATTGCTTTTTGGTCTGCAGTTGTTGTAGGTGTGTCGTAGTACCTTGTACATTGAAGATCAACCTGTGACCAGATAGGTACCATTCGACTATTAAACATGATGTGAGTAACAGTTAGGTTAGAAATACGAACCCTATAACGTAGTCCGTCTCCCAGGTGAAGTTCTACAGCAATGTTAGATATCCAACCTCTATCGGCTGTAGTTCCATTTAACGTTGATTTAAAGTCAGCATTAAATCCCATTACTACACGGAACAAGTATTCCAAGTCATACATGGTGCCTTTTTTGTAAATCTCAGCAAGTTCTTCTGGATCTGGGTACATACCGTATGGGCTACCTACTTGACCGTTAATTACAGAGTTAGCGTTATCTACGCCTGTGATACCTGTGTTTGTAACCGTGTCTGTAGTAAAGTGACCATCTTCTGTAATGTACTTAAAATCTTCAATTCTATTTAGATAAAGAGTAAAACCGATAGTACTGCTGATCAAACCTAAAGCCATAGGGCTTGCAGCATCAAGGCCTAAAGATTCATAGGTAGGATTAACTTCGGCTGAAACACCCCAGTTCATAGTTACTGACGTTGGGTTATACATAAACTTAAATCCATAAAGATTTAAATCAGTAGGTACGTTGTTACCAGCGCTTTTGTATTGTGCAGCGATATCTTTAGTTGAGTAAGTTCTATCCATTTGGATAGTACCTCTTCCACCTTGTCCATTTTTCCAAGCCTTTGCAGCATCGGCGTATGCTCCTGGATCAACAATGATTTCATTTCCAGTTCTAATTCCCCTAGGGTTACTTCCACCTGTAGAGACAACATCTGCTCCTGGAAACTGCTGTACACCACCGTGAAAATAAGCGGAAGAAACCATAGGAATGTTGTACTTGTACTTTGGTGGCGTTGGCTTTCCACCGCTTCCTGGAGGGGGTGTTCCACCTGGGTTTACTGAACTCTTCGAAGCAGTTGACTTTGCTGTTTTTATTTCTTTTGTGGTGTGAGTTTGTTGGTAAGATAAAAGGGTACTAGCCAAACTTTCAAGTGTTAAAATGTTTGCTTTCATAGCAGCATTAGTTTTAGTAATATTTGCGTTTGCAGCATTGTAAGCCGCCTGTGCATCAATTACCGCTTGACCTGATCCAGTTAATATAATGTGTTTTTGTTTGGCGGCTTCTTCTTGGTACGCTGCCATTTGTGCAATTAAAGTATCTTGTAAAGCATTAAGAGTTTTTTCTTGAGTTAACTCTTTTCCATAAACTAGTTCTCCTTCAGCAATAGAGATAGAATTGCTGATAGGTGACGACGTTGTTGCAACTGCTAAAGGGTATGGATCACCAGGTGCAATAATGTAACTAGCAGGTCCAATAATGTAACTAGGTTGACGTGGTGGTACAGACGCCATTATTTTCCTCCAGCCATTGATACGTCTTCGTAATCGCTCAACTGAGCACGAACTTGTTTTGCCAAAGTAACTGCATCTACACTGCTACTTATATTCATTACAACTGTTTTGTTATACACAGGGCTAGAGTTTGACCCACCTGTGCTCATATTTGGGATAGATGCTCCATAACCTACAGGTCCTCCACCAATGTGTGTTCCCCAACTACTTTTATTAACTAGTTGAGCAAAAGATTGTGTACTTGTTTTTCCACCTTTAAGTGCGTCTACAATTGGATCATAACCATAGGAGGTATGTCCTCCACCTGTAAGTGTTGATACTGTGGCGGCAATTCCTTGTTTCCAACTTGAGTACGCTTGAACTCCTGCAGAGTTGTTAGCAATGCTTGATGACCCAGGCATCCTTAAAGTTGTGTTTAAAGGATTATAACTTGCTGTGTTATGCCAGTTACCACCCTCTGCAGCAAACCATGTAGTTAAATCTTGAATATTTGTTTTGTTTGTAGGAGCGCCTAATGCACTGAGCAAAGCCTTTGCAACGCTTTGTTGACTACCTGACCCAGTAACTGGAACAACTTTTCCACCTGACGATGTTGCAAATCCTTGTGAATAACTTCCAGGGCCACCCGATGCTCCCGTAGCGCCAGTAGCAGCACCCCCTAATACAAGGCTTGGATCAATAGGGTTGTTAGAACCATTACGTACTTCAAAGTGCAAACAAGGTCCAGTGCAGTTACCTGTTTGTCCTGACTTACCGATGAGGTCTCCTGCTTGAATGGTTTGACCAAGTCGTACTAATTTTTGACTTAAGTGTCCGTAAATGTATTGAAGTCCGTCAGTTCCATTAATAACAATTGCAGTTCCGTAGTCAGCACTTAAAGGCATTCCAGATACTGTTCCACCCATTGAGGCTTTAACGGGTGAACCTACAGGTACTGCATAGTCAAGGCCCTTATGAACTCCTTGAGTAGAACTCCAGGCTCCCCCTCCACCCTTTGAGTTGAACCCAGCAGAAACCATTCCTTGAACTGGAGGAGTTTCACCATTGCTTGTTTGTGAGGTACCAGATATAGACGCGCCGTAACCAATAGGTCCACCACCTAGTGCTGTTGCTTCCAACACAACAGGTGCCGCTTCTTCTATAACAGGTACGACTTCTTTAGTCATAAAACTTTCTATGCCTTTTAAGATGCCTTTACTAGCAACCTTAGATCCAACAATTCCTCCAACAATGTTGCCCGCAGCACCTAATACGCTTTTAGCACCTGAAGCAAGTAGCCCGCCAGCAGTTGCAGCACCCGCCCCTACATTAGAGCCGCCAATTCCGCCGATCAATCCTCGAAGGTATCCAAGGCTTGTTGCAAACTTAGCAAGTTCTGTATTTACTTTGGTAACCACTGCCGCTGCTTGATTAAAGCCTTTGATAACTCCACTTTCAGAAGCCTGCATTAGGTCTGTTGTAGAAGACGAGATTGCCATCTGACCAGCAAGTGGGTTAGTGTTTCCTGCTCCTGCGCTTGATGTTGTTTTACTCGCAAGGTCTGGGTTTTGTCCAGAAGCGATATCAAGGAATGCCTGCTTAAAGATTGTCTGTTGGTCAGAAGACAAGCCCATGTTTGCTAGGTTGGCTCCTGCAAATCCGTACTCTAAAGAACTTTGTACTTGAGACTTAGTAGCGCCATTAACAAAAATGCGCTTGTAAAGTTGTTGTGCGATCTGACCTGTAGTCAAGGCTGCACCTGTTGTTGGGTTAATCGTGTTGATTCCATACTGGTATAGGTTTGCACCCATCTGACCAGTTTGTAGTCCACCGATAGCAGCGGCTGCTTGAGCGTTACCCATTCCTAGGTACTTAGATGCCCCACCTACTTGTTGAACAGCCTGCGTATAACCAAAACTTCCAGGAGCCATTCCAATGCCCTGGGTAAGGATCGCAGCAACCGCAGCATCAGATCCAGCATACGAAAGCCCACCACCCAATGCGCTGAGTGTTTGGTTTTGTAAAGCCGCACGGGAAGTACCTACTCCACCATAGAGTCCTGCTTGATAGTAACCAGAAGCACGGGTAAGTACATCGGAGGCAGAAGGCATAGCAGCATAGCCGCCAGCAACTGGTGCCAAAGCCATCTTTGCCAATCCAGCCATTCCAGAACCAACATTGGCAAGAAGGTTTCCATAAGAAAACCCTCCCATAGACCCAGTGAATTGATTACCAGAGATTCCCATACTGCCCATAAGACCAGTAGCAGGAAGACCATTAGCATTATCTGCGCCTGTACCTGGCCGAGAACTTGCTTGACCTAAACGGGTAGAACCACCCATCGCATTAAATGACTTGAGCATTTTGCTTCCACCGCTAGTCGCAGTGGTAGTCATCTTCTCAAAACCTTGAGTTAAGGAAGTGATCTTTTTGGTTAAGTCGTCGACAGCCTTACTCAGGGCTTCTATATGCCCGATGTCTTCGTTAGCCATGACTCACTCCCTTTCTCTACTTTATCTTGGCTATTTCTAACCAATTCTTTCTTTCTCTTCTCGATAACTGCTGTATTTCAGTTAACGTCCATCCTTGATACAACCGTGTCAGCGCCGCCCACTCAGCAAGAACGTGCTCATATGGATCAGCGCTAGAGTCGAAACAAGGTTCCCAAATTAACGGGAACCACAACCTCACCTTCACAGTCGGGACAAGCGACTGTCAAGTCATCAAACTGTGGGCCCACAACACGGGCATTGACTGCATCCAAAATAGTTCTGCGATCAACCATGTTAAGGTTTTGCACCTGTAACTTACTCAGTACAGGTTGTCCATCAATTTGAAGTAATGTGTTCTCTAAAAGAATGGTTGCTAGTTCTGCAGCATTTTTATCAGTGGCTGTAAGTAATTCACGCTGTACAACGCCTGTAGGCAATTGAACTGTGAACTCGCTTCTCTTACCTTTTACGGTAAAGATGCGGTCAGCAACTGGGTCTACCAATACTTTGACTGGAATGTCCTTGTCAATATCTACCTGAACAATCTTTATCTCACTACATCCACCGCACCATGTGTTGATATCTGCAGTCTTTCCAAAAGTTGCTTTAAAAATTCCAAGCAAGATCATGTCACGATCACCAGACAATAACTTGTCTAGTAAAGCCTCATCAGCATTGAGATTACCAACCTTAACAAGTCCTCGTTGAAGAACTGTTAAGACTACTCGTCCTGGGTTAGAGGCTCTTGCGATAGCCTCTTCATCTCTTCCAGTAAGTTCTCTTACCTCAGCGGTTCGAATAACCTCCCCAGTAGGTAGTACATACCCACCAGGAAGGTTAACCGTTGTATCCGAAGGAGGCTGGATACTTACTTCTACTTCTTTTTCTGCTTCCTTATCCAACTTAGAGAGCATGTCGTTTACCATTGCGGGATTTTCCGCTGCATGAATTGTGTTAGTCATTGTGGTCCTTTAGTCAGTTATTAGGAGTTAGATTCTGCTGCTGCGCTTGTTGATAGATCTGGTGCCCATGTAACGTCAAAGCCTTCGTGGACGAGTGTCATCTGTTCTACGAACAGAGCGTTATCGCCAGCGTTTAGGTCTGAGTATGCAACTGATGTAGGCCATGCGTTGAACACTGTAAAGCGCATTGCTGTGTGGTCAGTTGATGAGGCGTTTGTTACAGTTACATCTGAACCCGCTGATGGAATTGGATGTGACAAAACTTGGATGCTAACATCGCAACGGAAGTTTGTTGAAACTGAACGGGTTGATCCTGAAGAGTTGACAGTTGCAAACAACTGACGCATCCAATCCCAGTTTTGGTGGGTGTTCAGTATTACTCCACGCTGAAGTGTAAGTGGTGTAAATGTTGTTTGACCAGGGATCTGATGAACAACTGTGTTGTACCCACCTTCACGGTAAGGGATAGAGTCTGTTGTAACAGACAATCCCGATACAGAAGTAAAGCCAAGAGTTACTGGAAAAGCAACACCAAAGGCTGTGTCCTGTGGTTGAAATGTAACTAGGTATCTAAAGTTACGGATCGGATCGGTTACTAACGACGACCGATTATTGATGATTGTTGGCATTGTTATTTATCTCCTTCGGTCTTAAGCCAGTGTGTTTTGGCTTAGGTTGATAACTACGAACTCTGCAGGGTACTCAAGTGCAACACCAATTTGGATGTTAACTTGTCCGTTAGCGATAGTAGTTGGGGTGTTGTTAGTACCGTCACACAAGATGTAGTAGGCCTGTGCTGATGTAGCACCGCGTAGTCCACCTGCATTACGATAGTTATTCAAGAACACGTTGATGACTGTGTAGATCTTTGCCCACAAGCGCTCATCGTTATTCTCAAACAAAGCAAATTGAGTAAGGTTCTCAAGGTTCTGCTCGATGTAAATAAGTGAACGACGCATGTTGACATACTTGTTCGCTGTTCCATCTTGAAGAAGTGTACGAGCACCCATGATGGCAATTCCAGCGCCAGGGATCTGGCGGATTGGGTTAACTGGGCTTGTAGATGAGTTCATGCTATCTAGGTCAGATGATGTGAACCCGATCTCTGTTGCGACAGCGCCTGCAAGTGAGGCTGTGATTCCAGCAGGAGCCTTTGCAACACCCTTGCCAGGTGTTGAGTCATTGAGCAAGAAGTAACCTGCAACAGCGCCTGAAGGACCGATAAGTCGTAGGGACTGTGGGCTACGTCCTAGAGGATCTGAGACGTAAAGGTGTGGGTAGTAAACTGCAGCATTGCTTGATTCTGTAAGAGATCCTGCAAATGAAATTGCAGATGAAACAGACTCGCCTGCTGGTGTTTCTGCTACTACAAATCCGTTGTTTGCTTCTGCCCATGAGATAGCAGCAGAAATAACAGTAGTTGCACTGCTGATGAGGTTGATCTCTGGAAGAAACACAACTAGTGGGCGATCAATAACGCTGAAACCAGCAAAGACAGAGTCACCAGAGCCCTTGTAGTCTGTGTAATCAGTAGCAGTAAGTGCTGTTCCGTTAGATCCACCTGTTAGTGGGTAGTTAGTAAACACTGGAACACCCGATGCTTCAGCAGAAATAGTAATATTAGGAGACAGTGTGTTGATTACTGTTCCCGCATAATTGCTTGAGGTAGAGTCATTAAAGACAATGTTTTGGTAAGACTCAACAAGTACTGAACCTGACGTTGTTTCGTTGTAAAGATAAAGGTTGTATGTACCTGAAACCTGACCTGCTGTTAGTGTAACGAACAAGTTGTTGCTATCTGAGCCAGCGTTCTTTGATGTTACAGTAGCGACTGTTGCGCTTCCTGAAGTAAGAAGATCGACTGAAGCAGTTGCTGCGTCTGTATGAAGGACGCGCTTAACGTAAAGTTCTTTTCCACCATTGGTGAAGAAAGATCCTACTTGAAATGTTGCTGGGTTAGAAGCGTCGTATCCACCAAACTTGTTGGTGAAATCAAACCAAGATGTAACTAGTGTTACTGCTTCTGGTCCTTTTGCAAATTGACCGACAACAGCACCTGCGGCGTTAGCCGATGGTCCTGAAGCAATTGGGGCTGGCAATAGCGTCTCCGTGAGGTAAACACCAGGGCGTAGATAACTCATTGTTTCTCCTTAGATAGTTGGAAAGTTGGGTGCCTTATGGTTGCGTAATAGTGAACGGAATAATGGCTTGGTACGGATTTGCTGTACTTCCTTGTACAAACTCTCCCGTAGTGCCTGTGACGTTTGCTTGTAACACTTTGTACACTTCGTTTAATTGCCCCTGAACGATTTCGCTAGAGACACGGACAGTAAAAGCGTTAACGAATAAACGCTTTCCTGCCTCTGAGATATCTCTTTTAGAGACATCCAGAAGATCTAAACGACGAACTGTATTGTCGTCGGGTTGTAAAATCCCAAATCTAAATGGGATCTTTGTGTACAGCATCTGCGCCAAGATCTCACGATCATGACGAGGCTGACGAGCATAGGTTGTAATTTGGTAATCAATATTTACAGGGACTGGGTAATCAATGTCCCAATCATTTGTTGTTGAGTCATAGGCAGCATCGCCAATAGTTGAAGGATCTGCAATGTATGAAGGCTTGGCTTTGCCACGCATAGACCGTGTGAAGTCTTCATTGATATCGATCATGTCAATAGTTAAGTATGGGTATTCCTGTTGGCGGATCTGCTCATCAGGTTGTCCAAACCAAACACCCACATTACGGGTTGCAGTACCTGATGCATCTGACTTTTGATCAGTCACAGTCATTCCCAAGAGCATGGCTCTTAGTGCAGCATCTTCAGATAATAAGAATGTCATTACTCCCCCAAGTGTGCTTTGAGGCGACCAAGAAAGAACTGCTCACTGTCGCGTGTATTGTTATTGAAACGGCGCATAGCAGCGGTAGGTTGACGCCCTGGAGTTCCGTATTCCCAATCCAGCGCTTCATCACGGTGGTCTGGGTGTACTTTTACTCGGAATCCGTCTTTACCATGGGTAACATGCAGGGAACTGACAACATGGCTGGGCCAGTTATTAACGTTGGCCTCTGCCTTAACATGGGCAGTCATAAATGCTGCGGTCTCTTTGGAGGCAGTCTCGATAGCAGACTTGAAGTGTTTGAGTGACTTCACTTCTTTTTCTTGCCCTTCGTTGCGACCTTACCGCCTACATATCCAGCGATGAGTCCCACAACGATTGGCTGCTTTTCTTTTGGGCGAAAACCAAAGACGCCACGCATGAACTCTTGTTGTTCATTAGTGTCGTTCATTTCGGCGACTTGTTGCCACCATGGTTTATGTGCCATTAACTACCCCTTTATCGCAACCAGTGGGAACTGTGGCGGGCACCAGCACGGTGGTCCGTTGGTATAAGGGTAAAGAAAAAGCCCTGATTTCTCAGGGCTAAGTCTTACTTCTTTTCGATTTTCTTGGCTAAAGCCTTGTCCATCTCTTTGTCTTTTTTAGGGGATGGTTTTTTAGCGTCCATCTTCTTATCTTCTTTTTTAAACTCTGCCTTTTCTTTAGGGGTCATCCCCTTCATTACCTTGGCATCTTGCTTCTTGTCTGCCTTCTTGCAGGCACCCTTACAGTTTGGCTTTGAACAGCCGCATCCACAACTCTTACACATGCTATTTGCCTTTCGATTGTTTTGATGCCCAGATATTATCGACTGCGTTGGGCCAGGGACGACCAGCCTTTTCAGCACGAGCCTTAGCCGATGCTTTTTGCCCAGAGGACAATGGGGTGGACTTTTTCTTTGGGTTCTTTGTTTCCCAGATTGGCTTACTTGCCATTTTTATTCTTCTTAGAGATGTTTGCAGCCTTCTTCTTAGCATCAGCCTTAGATGAAGCGCCCCATGCTTGAAGCGATAAAAGCAAACGAGTAGGTTCGCCATTAGTTTTATGCTCTGGTCCTGGCATATTTCCCATGCGTGCTAGGAATGATGCACGACGAGGATTGTCGCCCTTCTTAACTGGAGGCTTGAGGTTTGACCCAGGATTAGCCTTTTCGTAAGACTTACGACCCGTCTCATTAAGTCCACCTTTTTTTGATTTTCCTTCGGCTCTTTGCCATGCTGGTGTTTCAGCCATTACATTCCCTTTTTCTTGTGATAAGTTTTAAAGGCAGTCACACCCTGTTTTACAGAGGTAACACCTTTCTTATGCGTCAAATTATGAGTTGCACTTGTGCCCTTACGATGATGAGTATGATCCACCATAACTTCACCCATCTCGTTTTTGTATATCTTGTGGGTAGAACGAGGGGGTCTTCCAGGAACACCTATAGTTAACGTTGCAGGTGGTTCTGGCCTCTCCTCTTTAGGCTTATTATTCTCCGTGTTTGCCATGGGACTTATGCCATTGCTTTACAGAGAGAACACCTTGTTTAACAGTCTTGACTCCAACCTTATCGGTCAGATCAATCTTGTCCCATTTGCCATTGTTCTTGCCAACGTGGTCGACAATAACATCGCCATCCTTGCGCTTGTAGACACGATGACCTTTGCCACCAGCCTCAACAAATGCTGGGTTGTCTTTTTTCTTAGGCATTACTTCTTCTTACCCTTTTGGGCCATTGCTTCCATCTTCTTAACACCGTACTTCTTCATACCCGCAGCAGCAGCAACTGCTGCAGGGTTCTTAGCGCCAGACTTCTTCGCCTCTTCTTCAACTTTCTTGAAGCGAGATCCTGTACCTAGTTTTGCTTCTTTAGCCATTCTATTTACCTGATTTCTTTCGTTGTTCGGATAGGGCGATTGCTACTGCTTGCTTTTTTGATTTTACTACTGGACCCTTTTTGGAACCTGAATGAAGTTTACCTTCATTGTATTCTTCCATTACCTTCTTGATCTTACTCTTATCAGTCATTTTCTTCATCGAGATCCTCCATTAAATCATCGTATAAATCTTCGGATATTAAACCTGCGTCTAGAAGATCATCTAGGCTTGGTTCATCATCGAATATATCGTTTTCATCATTTGGCATAGCATCTCCTTAGTTAGCGTAGGATTGAAATTGCGGGAGGTTAACAAGTTCTTCGGAGTTGACCTGGTTGCAATCAACAGAGAGAACTGCGTATCGATTAGCATAAAGTCCACGGGGAGCAACACGTGTAGGGCGATAGACGTCGTTCTGAAATACGATCAGGTCTTTAATATGATCTGTAGGGTCTGTCACCATGCTTGGGATTAAACGGTTGAGATCTGCTACAGCAACTGTAAGGCTCATGGTATCGACTGTATAGAAGCCTCGCTCGTTTGGCTCGTTATCGCCGCGGTTTACTCTGGCAGAGATAACAGGTAATACAATTGCAGCGTTCCATTGAATTCCTCCACCAACATTTTGGTTAGAGGTGTCATAGACAGGATCAGTCCAAGTTGAGGCATTATCTACAAGCGCTTCTGGATCCCACACATACCATTCAACTTGATTACCTACAGGGATACGTAGGTCATCGACCGTGCCCTCATCATTGGACATGGTCTCATAGTCGATAGAGAATCGACCCATACGTTGGTCTCCGCGCATGGTTAGTATTCTCCCTTATAGGTTCTGGAAAAAAAGTACTAAGGCCTGTTTACTCAGGAAATTCGTTATGCAATTCCGCAGTATTAACCAAGGTAACTTCGCGCTTAGATACAAAGCCGCCCTCTTTATCTAGGCGATCTTTAGCGGCAGACTCATCGTCGCCCAATACCTGAATAAGCATATTGACGTTGTATGTAAATACCTTGTGGGAAGGCTTGATCTCTGTAACATTGTCCATGTAGTGCTCCTTAGTTAGGGCACTAGGGTATCACGACTACGCTGTTGGAGTTGTTTTAGCGGCTTCTTCTGCTACACGAGCATCATGCATTTCTTGGTTTTCATTAGAGATACCAATGCTATAAAGATAATCAAGAGTAGGATTTGTGAACTTAGTACCATCCCAAGTAGACCAACGATGGACCTTTGAACCATAATGGCAAAGGCAAACTACATCGTCATAGCCTTTTTCTTGCTTTAGGCGTTCAATAAGTTCAGAACCATGGTCAGCCTCGGTAAAAACGTAAACATCTTCTACAACGCCGTTTTTAAGAAAAGCATGTTCGCACTCATCAATATGGGTAGTTGAACTTTCACAATTAGTTGCCATTTATATTTTCTCCTTATGACCAGTATGTAACGCGAGCATATCCTGAACCGCCAGCAGAACCACTAGTGTTGGAGTATCCCCCACCACCACCGCCGCCACCTGTGTTGTTTGCTCCTGCTGTTGAGGCAATTGCAGAGTTTCCACCATTACCACCACCAGATGAACCAGTGCCAGCAGCACTTCCAGAACCATATGGTGCACCAGCGCCACCGCCGCCACCGCCACCAAAACCATTTATACCTGCTCCACCATTTCCTGCGGAAGCAGAAGAGGCTTGTGCAGCCGCAGAGGAAACGCCTGCTCCACCACCACCGCCTTGTGAACCGTTTCCTCCTTGGTACATGCTGTACGCGTAGTTAAGAGTATTGTTTGTTTGAGGGAACCATAGAGAAGGCATGCCATAACCACCAGCGCCACCGCCACCACCACCACCCATTCCACCAGCGCCACTACCTTCAGCAGAGCCCGCTCCCCCACCAGAACCTCCGTTAGAACCAGGAGCGGCTGAGCCACCACCGCCGCCACCTGTGGCAGTTGCTAAAACGCCAAAAGTTGTATTACCACCGTTACCTCCACCAGAAGTACCAGCAGTACCAATCGTTACTGTGTAGGCTTGCCCTGCGGTAACTGTAAGAGTTTTCCATACAACTCCACCACCGCCTCCACCACCGCCAGTATTTGTACTGGCCCCGTTTCCTCCGCCACCACCTCCACCAACAAGAAATACTTCAACGGTAGTACAGTTAGATGGTGTAGTAAATGTTCCAGTAGACAAGAACTCTTGAACCTTTTGGGTTACTGAACCGCCCAAAGAAGAATAACTGATAGCCATTATGAGACTCTCCATCCGTAGGATGAACCTACATAGATCAATGTGACACCAGCGTATGCTTTGTCAATAAGAAGTGTTGTACTTTGGCCGTTTATATTTGAGCCATTGTTAGCAACAGTAATGTTATTAGTTGGAGCGTTTCCTGTGGAGTCAAAGACGTGGATTTCTGCTCCAACTGAAGGGGAAGAAGGCAATGTCAAAGTGATAGCACCAGCAGAGGTGGTAACAAAGTAGGCGTTCTGTGTAGCCATTGTTGTACCACTTGATGAGATGATGTTAGCCGCAAATACGCCTGATGTACCGCTTGAGCCGTTAGAGCCAGCAGTACCTTGAGTACCAGTGGTACCTGTAAGTCCTTGAGTACCTGTGGCGCCTTGAAGACCAGTAGTACCTTGCAAGCCCTGTATACCAGCACCTGCATAGGTGACCCATTGGACACCATCATATCTTTTGACTGCCATGTTTTTATTATCTCATTTCTGGAAAGATTTGGGGCGCTTTACTCTGCTGTTGGTACTACAAACTCATCTTTTACTGGGTCATACTTCACTCCAGCACCAGCAAATCTTCCACGGAACTTTCCGTTATAAGAGGTCTGTAGCCAACGACCTTCAAAGCCAGACTCCGCTAGTACTGCTTGACCTAAAGCCTCTTGTTCTGGGAAGTCTGTTGTACCCGTATGGTCAGCGTGATATTCCTCTTGGTAGTCCCAATGATCTGGACCAATACAAGAGTTAAGGGCGCAGTTAGATACCGCTATTACTTGACGAACAACGTTATCTGAATCTACTTGTGCAAAGTGAGCGATTTTGAGTACCTCCATTCAGAAAAGAAACGGTTGTGTTTCTTCATGTTACAGGTCAAGCATAAAGTAGTTATATTGCCAATGCCGTGAGAGCCGCCCCTAGATAATGGTATTACATGGTCTAAAGACTGATTTTCTGTAGAACCACATTCTACGCAAGGTGAGGAGTAGATTCTCCGTAAATCTTTGGGAAGTATCAGGTATGTACTTTCTTGAACAACTCTGTTACGAATACTCTGCCTAGCATTTCTTGCCAAACGCCACTTCTCTTTATTTTTGGTTCTAGATTTACGTTCAATTGCAATACGATGTTCGTAATTTTCTTCACGCTCTTTGTGGATGCGGTCAAGGATTTCCTCACGTTTTTCGTAGTAGCGGGCTAAGCCTCTGGCACTATTGCAGGGTTTACACAAATAGTTCAGCCCATCTGCCGCTACTTTTAACACCCCAAATGAAGAAAGTGGCAACTCCTTTTTGCATTCTTTGCAGGTCTTCAAAGTTATCCAATCACCACTACGACATAACCAGAACCACCAGTACCGTAAGTTCCATTACCATTGCCACCACCGCCACCTGTGTTTGCTGTTCCATTTTGAGCAATATTGTTTCCGCTGTACCCAGCACCTCCACCGTATCCAACGCTTGCTACAGTTCCTCCAGTAAAGCCTCCTCCACCCCCAGCATACCCAACGCTAGTTCCCGTAATAGAGTTGTTTACTCCGATTCCACCAGTCGCGCCAGTACCTGTTGCTGTTCCCCCAGCGCCACCTCCACCGCCTCCAACAGTACTAGAACCATAACCTCCCGCATAACCCTGTCCAGGAATCATAGCAATTCCTCCCTGAGTAATGGCGCTGTATGAACCAGAAGCACCACCGCCTCCCGACCCCCCCCCTCCACCATTACTTCCGTAAGCACTACCTGTGTAAACACCAGTTCCTCCGCCGCCAGGAGTAACAATGTAACCAACCGCACTTCCATTACCTGCAAAAGAAGCGGCTTGCGTAGTTGCCTGTCCTCCTCCTGCTCCAACAGTGACTGTGAGTGTTCCAGAAGGAATAATAGCGCTGGCTTGATAAGAGTAGCCACCTGCACCTCCGCCACCAGCAGCGGAATACCCGCCTCCACCACCACCGCCAACTACCAACACTTCACAAGTACCAGCAGTACCAATAGTGATAGAGCCAGAGCCAGTAAACTTATAAATGGTCTTACCAGTACGAGAGGTTGTGTCAATAGTAGGAGAACCAGTAGTAGCGGTAACAGTTGCTTTACCTATTCCACCAGCAGATACGGGCGCAAAAAATGGCATGAGTTCTCCTTATGCGTACTTAATTGGGCCAGCAGCAAATACTGTGAATGCTGCAGAGCCAGTCTTAAGGACTGTAAATTGATAGATATCAACGGCTGATGCGTTACCAGCGGATGGGGCAGTTCCACCTGACCACTTGACTGTTACACCTGATGTAGTTCCATCTACTTGGTATGCGTTTGCATAATAGGCCGTTGTATTTGTAATCAAAAGTGAAAATGTAATTGCCTGACCCGTAGACATCAAAGAGTTAAGCGTAGTTCCAGAGGCCGCAGTAATATTGAGAGTACCGTTAGCAGTAGATGCTGTAGTCAAGTAATGAACTGCAGAGTTGTTTGTCTGTAGGTAGGCGTTGTATCCAGCAAACGCCGCTGAGTTGATGTACCAGTTCTCATATGGATAATCAAGGATTTGTCCAACAGTAGTAAGGCCAGATACAGAAGTTGTAGTAGAGCCTAAAGTCAGGGCTGTAGAACCTAAGGTAGTAGTACCATAGGCGTTAGTTCTGGCTCTTGTCATTTATCTTCTTCCTTTACTTAATAGGCTTATTCTACAGGAGGAATTACTGGTTCGGGCTTTGGACGATTATCAGTAAACGTGTTTGTTTCACTGTTGTAGTCCCAATCAATTCCCGCAGTAGAAGTTCCTTCCAAAAGTTCTACGGCGCCTGGAAAAGCCGCGTCAATAAAGTCTTGGTCAGCAATAATTGTATTTATGACTTTACCGTTTTCAATAATTGCGTAAGTTGTCATTTTATCTCCTTAGTAAAATACTACAATTAAGCCTGGAGCACCGTTTCCACCCGCACCGCTATGGGTAGTAGAGATTGCTGATATTGTTGAACCAGTTCCACCGCCTCCACCGCCAGCACCATATCCAGTTGCTGCAGAGCCTGCAGTTGCTGAAGGCGCACCTGAACTAACTGCGTTTGACTTTCCACTTGTACCACCAGTTCCGTATAAACCAACTGCCCCAGCGTTGTTTGAACCAGTAAAGTAATTGCTTATATTTCCCCAACCATCGGCTGCGGCGCCACCTCCAGCAGCAAAGGCACCTGGCTCATCGTAAGCATAGTAGGAGCCTATAGGCAGGGTGTAGCCATAACTGCTACTAATGGTTAAAAGTTGTGGAGCAGTTTGTCCGACAGAGTAATAGTTATATCCGCTACTAGCACTTAGTTGTGCTCCGCTGCCTCCAAAAGATGCAGGGGCTACTACTCCCGAAACCGTATTTGATATTGTGTAACTACTAAGGCCTCCACCACTACCGCCATTACTGTCTGAGGTATTATTTTTATGGCCATATGGGTAAAAACCGCCACCGCCATCTTGTTGATACACTCCTCCCGCTCCACCAAAACCACCTGCGGCAGGAATTCCTCCAAAGGTAGTTGTTCCTCCCTGGCTTCCACTGTTACCGTTGGCATTTGGAGTTGCTGCTGAAGCGTAGCCTCCGCCGTTGCCACCAGACCCAATAACGACAGTTGTATCGGAAGAGACGGTTAAGGTAGCAATTCTTACATAACCAGAGCCACCACCGCCACCACCAGCCGCTCCTATTTGGTTTCCTCCAGTAACGGCGCTGTAGCAAGACGCACCGCTTCCACCTCCGCCTCCACCGCCCATAATAACAACCTTAACAGTTCGTGGAGAAGCATAACCGTCTGGATGCGCCCATGTTCCACTAGAGGTTATCAGCGCAGAGCGTGAGAAAAGTGATGGAGATGAAGAAGAGACTGGATATACAGACTGTGCCATGGTTATGCCACCTCTACGCCGCTGATGTGGAAGTTCACAGCAGTGTTTGATGCGCCACCTGTAATAATTTTTGGTGTTGCATTTGCTGCTAGTACCTGCTTAAGGTCAAAGAATGCTGTTGAGTTAGCAGCGATTGCTGCTGTAGTAAAGATAGCAGTTCCATCTAGCGCCAAAGTAAAGGTGTATGCAGAGCCACCAGTATTAGTTACAACTACGTTAGTAACTACTGTGGTGGTAGAGGTAGTAGGCACTGTGTACAACGTAGTCGTTGTAGTAGTGGTGGCTGCTCCTCTAAAGAGGGTTTTCGCTGATACGGCCATTATCTGGTGACTCCTTCTAAGAGGGTATATCTGTTTTTACGCATATTACAAAGGCTGTGGGAAGGGCGTACGTTCTTTAGTGAATCTGCCCCACCGTTAGATAGAGAGACTAAGTGGTCAATGTGCAACCCGTTTTCCCAGCCTTCACCCTTACCTGTCCTACGTGGTGCTTCTAAGTCTATAGAATCGCCACATATGTGACAGTTTGAACCGTACATGTCTAAAACATCTGTTTCAGTGTAAGCAGAGCACTCGTTGTCTAACTTAAGAGCACGGCGCTTTCGTTGATATGCAGCAAACTTAGGTGCGTTATTACTCTTGTATACACGGTGGCGTTCTCTCTTAGCAACTAGTTCTTCTTCAGTAAGGCTGTAATGCTTTTCCTTACTTCTCTCAGAAAGTTTTGCCTTAAACTCTGGGTCGTGTTTATGCTCTGCATAGTACCTGCGTGAGTTTTGGCGCATCATTTCGCCTAAACCTTTGTCCTTATTTCTTTCATAGTAGGCTTTAGAGTACGCCCGACTACGCTCACGTTGCTCTTCAGTACGTAAGATGCTCATAGAAGCGCACCCATCGTAGTAAGGATTAGACTGTCATTGCCCCAACGGAGGCCTGTAGTAGTAGTTGAGTCCACGTATAGTTCTTGTGGATAGGTTCCATTTGTACCGCTATGTGAAGTTCCTACTGCAAGGTTTGTGACTGTGCTTGCTGCTGTAGCAGCAATCAGATCACCTTTTGTAGTAACGGTAGATAATGGCAATGACCCATTGACTAAGAAAGAAGTAAACCAAACAACTTCTAAGATATCACCAGCAACTAAAGCAGTAAGGCCTGTGATTGCTGTTCCTGACGTAGCGACATAGTCTGTTCCACGAAGAAGTTTAGTTCCGTTGAGGAATACGCTCTCAGTTCCCACTGTGTAGGTGACCGATACAGAAGTCTCTCCACCTGTTGCTGTGTATGAAAAGAAGTTCTGATTAGGGGCAGATCCACCTGTATTGTCCATCCAGAAATCACCTGCAACTGGATATGAGGGAGACGTATTTCCTAAGAAGACACGACTACTGATCGCATTGTCTGTGACAATTGCTGCACCAGGTTGATTATTTTGCGCCATTATGCGATCTGGCTTCCAAATGCTGTTGCTGTAATAGCATTGGAAGTTCCACTCTGTACATAAAGTGTGTCTGCTGCAGTGCTGTAGTTCATAGTAATACCGAGAGTAAAGGTCTGCGTTGTGTATGCAGGGAGTGTCAAGTTGTAGACAAGGGCTGTAGCCGCAGTGTTTGTTGTTGCCGCCTTGTTGCTAAAAACGTTGATGGTTGCTGCTGCGTTGGTTGTGTTGCAGAGCACAATGCTCGATACAACTGCAGCGGTTGATGATGGGACCGCGTAAAGCAAGGTGGCAGAGGTGCCCGCCTGTGCTTGGCCCAACTGAAGATAAGACGTAGCCATGGGACTCCTTTAGAAGGTTATAAAGAAAGGGTAGAGAAAGCCGCCTAGTTTATGTTGCTAAACTGTTAAAGGTTTACTAGATTAGCCCCCATGAATCTTGTACAAAGGGCGGTATCTCAAGGCGGCAAACTTGCCCCTATAGTAATTCCTAATGGACTTACTTCTGGTACTGGTCTGATGAACCCATCGGTATTTGTAGACAGCGATGGAGACATCCTTGTCAATTTACGGCATGTTAACTACACGCTGTTTCACTCTGAAAACAACCAGCGATTTCCAAGTCCTTGGGGACCTCTTTCGTATTTGCATCCTGAAAAAGATCAGCGTCTAGTTACTGAGAATTATCTTTGCCGTCTAGATAGTAACCTAGTCATGACAGACCATGCCCGTGTAGAGATGCTTGAACTGCATGATCCTATCTGGGAGTTTGTAGGCTTAGAAGATGCCAGACTCATGCAGTGGGATGGGCAGTACTTCCTTGTGGGTGTTCGTAGAGACACTACTACTACAGGAGTCGGTCGTATGGAGTACACCTGGATTGATATTGATAAGAAGAACTGGACAGTTTCTGAAACAAAGAGAGTCCGAATTCCTGCCCCTGCTCCAGATGTTTCGTACTGTGAAAAGAACTGGTATGCCGTAATGGATCGTCCTTATCATTTTGTAAAGTGGACATCTCCTACAGAAATTGTTAAGGCTGACCCCAATACAGAACTGTGTGAACAGGTGGAGGTAAAGCCTGCCCTTAAAACACTTAAAGACCAACGAGGTGGGTCTCAACTAATTAACTGGGGTGATTACAATATCTGTATTACCCATGAGGTAGACCTATTTAAAAACTACTTGGGTCAAAAAGATGGCATCTATAAACATCGATTAGTTGTGTGGGATAATGACCTGAACATGATCGGTCTTTCTCCAGAACCTTTTACATTCTTAGATGGTCAGATCGAGTTCTGTGTAGGAGCCGCAGAGTACCAAAACGATTTGCTTATTTCGTTTGGATTCCAAGATAACGCGGCTTTTGTGTTGCGTGTACCTTCAAGTGTTGTAACTGAGATGATTGAGGAAGCCCTTGCGTATGAAGACTAACAAGATAGAAGCATTAGTTGTGGAGTTATCTAACGATCCCTTTAATGCTCGCCTTAATCTGGATGTTGCTAAGGAGTACCACCACCTAAATCAAACCGCTTCTGCTGTGTCCTTTTATCTTAGGGCTGCAGAGTACGGTGAAGAGGACCTTGTAGTTGTTTACTCATCATTGTTAAAAATCTCGCAGTGTCTTCGTGATCAAACTGGTAGAGAGCACACTGTTTTAAATTCCATGCTTCAAGCACTTGCTGTTTGCCCTAATCGACCAGAGGCTTACTTTTTGATTTCCCAGTACTATGAGCAACAAGGAAAATGGCAAGAGTGTTACACCTATGCTGAATTAGGATTAGCAACACCTGAGCATGAAGCATTACCTGTAGATATAGGCTACTACGATCGTTATTGCCTAGAGTTTGAGAAGGCTGTTTCAGGTTGGTGGGTAGGACGGTCTGAAGAGGCTCGTGAACTATTTCATGAAATACTAAAGAACAAAAAGATCAACAAAGATTACAAAAACGCTATTCGTAATAACCTAGCCACCATTTGGAAAGAGCAACACGCTTAGTTACATACAGCCCGTTAAGAAGCCTTCGACAAATAGTCCTGGGTAGTTATTAGCGGTAAGGTTACCCTTTGAGTCAATCTTAGCCAGCACTGTGTTTGATGAGTTCTGCCACTCTTGAAGATCTGCGCTCTGTGAAGCCGCACCCACAACAACCATACCGACGTTAGTAGCGGCTGTGCTTGTTACAGAGACTGCTCCTAAAGTAGAAATCGTTAATGAGTCAGTAGCACTGCTGTTAACTACAAAGTGCAAAGCATTTGAGGTAGAAGTACCAATTGCAAGATCACCGTTTGCTGAATACAAGTACGTAGCATTAGGCAACGAAAGGCTTCCAGTTCCAGAGAAAACTGAACTGTTAATACCAAAGTCACCATAGTAACTAGAGTCTGTAGACAAGTTGTTGTTAACGATTACGTCAGCAGATGCGTTAGTACCCTGAAGTGAGTTTTGGATAATCATCTGGTTGTAATTGTTCGTAGAACTTGCTGCAGTAAAGAGTGCGTTTGCAGGTGTATAGGTCAGAGAACCAACAGAAACAGAGGTTGCAGTCGCTGCACCGATATTAGGTGTAACAAGGGTAGGTGACTGAGATAGTACGGTTGTGTAACCAGTACCTGTTACAGACTGAAGAGAGAGTGTTCCAGTACCAGATACATACTGAAGACCATTACCTACAGTAACAATTCCAGAGGAACCAGTTGTTCCTTGTAGACCTGCTGTACCTGTGGTGCCTTGAGCGCCAGTTGTTCCTGTTGCTCCTTGGATACCAGTTGTACCCGTAATACCTTGGGAGCCTGTAGCGCCGATAGTACCCTGTGCACCAGTAGTTCCAGTAAAACCTTGAAGACCAATCGTACCTTGTGAGCCTGTGGTTCCTTGTGCTCCATTGGACCCTACATATCCTGCAGTTCCTTGAGAGCCTATAGTTCCTTGTAAACCTTGTATGCCCTGTGTACCAGTGGCTCCTTGGAGTCCAAGCAGACCTTGTACGCCCTGTGTTCCCTGTGCGCCTGTTGTGCCAGTTGTTCCCTGGTTACCTGTTACGCCTTGAATACCAAGTAAACCTTGAGACCCTGAATTTCCTTGGGTGCCTTGGGTGCCTTGAGTACCTTGGGTTCCTTGGGTTCCTTGGACTCCTTGAGTTCCTTGGACACCTTGAAGTCCTTGTAGTCCCTGCGTACCCTGTGCTCCAGTAATTCCCTGAAGACCTTGAGCACCTTGAGTACCTGTAAAGCCTTGTAAACCGTTAGTTCCTTGGACACCCTGTATACCTTGTAGACCTTGCGTTCCTTGAACTGCGTAAGCAACTTGGTTTGCAGTAATAATGACGCCAGGAGTTACTGGAGTTGTAGGAGTGGTTCCCGCAGCAATGGTGTCAATTTGAACAAGAGTGGATGAGGCTGTCCACATAAATTGAATGTAATCGCCAGCATTAAGGCTTAGGTTGATTGGTGCATTGGCAATAAACTGTCCAGTTCCGCCATGCCCTGTGCCTGGGATACCAAACTGTGAGGCTGAGTCTGCAATGTCTGCACCGTTCTTACGAAGCCAAACAGTTGCTACATCCCCATTAGAGTCAGTACTAAAGAATTGTAAAGAGTACTGGATGTTATAAACACCAGTGTAAGCAAAGGTAAGTCGGTTACCGCTTACAACACTAATTCCTGTAGAGTTTGGGTCAGAGTTACCGATTGCAACTGGGTATGCAGTTGTTGTGCTAGATATTGTCTGAGTGGTGATATCGTAGAACGATCCCCAGTAAGCAATTGTTCCACCAGCGCCTTGAGCACCAGTAATACCCTGGACACCTACTCCGTAGGTCTCAGTGAAGTTGATGGCATCTGTACCAATGCGGATAGATCCGTCAGAGTTCTCTAATCCGTAGTTAAGTTGAATCCAAGCAGTTCCCTTGTAGGTTGTTCCGTCAGTAACGTAAACATAGTCGCCTTCTTCAACCTGACCAATGATGTGGTTGTCGTAGTCGGTAGCACGTGTGAGCAACCATGTAGAGGTAGAAGAGCCTGTGTTTGTTACAGTGTAGATACCGTTTTGAATAGCATTTGATTGACCATTAATAAGAACGCGGTTTCCAGCATACGGAGTAAACCCATCAATAACAAGGGCGCCATTTGTTGATGCAGCGATTGTTGCACCTACACCATAGCCGTTTTCTACATCAGCAGTTCCAGAAGTGTATGTAGCGCCATTTCCTAATGGTGAGTTTTGAACGGAGTGAACAGACTGGTGAGCGTTTTGGTTTGAAGGGTTACCTTGCATACCTTGAAGGCCTTGCAAGCCCTGTACACCTTGGATGCCTTGCGTACCTTGTACGCCTTGCAGTCCTTGAGGACCTTGCAGTCCTTGTACACCTTGGGTACCCTGTGGTCCTTGTAGTCCCTGTGTACCTTGTACACCCTGTGTGCCCTGATTGCCTTGGATGCCTTGCGTACCTTGAGGTCCTTGTAGACCCTGGATACCTTGGGTTCCCTGTGATCCAATAGTGCCTTGTACCCCTTGCACTCCCTGAGTTCCTTGTGGGCCTTGGACTCCTTGTACTCCCTGAGTTCCTTGAACACCTTGCAGTCCTTGTGTTCCTTGGATTCCTTGAGGCCCTTGAATTCCTTGTGTGCCTTGAGTACCGTCAAAACCTTGTGTACCTGTGGCTCCCTGTGCTCCTGTGGTGCCTTGTGAACCAGTTACACCCTGTGTACCTTGGGGACCTTGAACGCCCTGGATTCCCTGGATTCCCTGGGTTCCTTGAACTCCTTGTAGTCCCTGAGTTCCTTGCGTACCTTGGATATTACCAATTAAATACCACGTACTAATTCCAGCGTTGTACTGCCATGTTGTGCTGTTTGTTGTTTGATAATAAAAATCGCCATTAGCAATACCAGGAATTGTAGATAGAGGATCTGAAGAACCTGTAAACCACTCAGTTCCACGAGTACCCTGCGTACCTTGTACGCCTTGCAACCCTTGGATGCCTTGGATTCCTTGTGTTCCTTGAACACCCTGCAAACCCTGTGTACCTTGTACGCCTTGTGTTCCTTGCGTTCCCTGGACACCTTGCAAACCTTGCATTCCCTGCAAGCCTTGAATTCCGTCCGTACCTTGCACACCTTGAAGTCCTTGGATACCCTGAATACCAGATGCATAAACTTGATCATTCCAGTACGTTACACCATCACCTACTTTGAACTTTCCAGTGTCAGTTTCTAAACCAAGTTCACCGATAGCAAGAAGAGGGTTGGCAGATGACCAGTTGGCGGCAGTATCACGCCTAAATTGGATTTGAATAGCCATTTTAGTATTTTATCCTCATCCTGTCGCTGTGCCAGCGTCAATTGAAGTAATTCCACCGTAGTTAGAAGTGGCATTACCGCCGTCTATTTCGATTAGGGCAGATCCTGCATCACCTTGAATACCTTGTGTTCCTTGTACTCCATCAAATCCTTGTACACCCTGTATTCCTTGAGTGCCCTGTACACCTACACCAGTTACCCAGGTAGTTCCATCAAATGTGTAAAGAAGACCTTCAGTGGTATTAAAGTAGAGGTCGCCAAGGGACGGACTGCTTGGCGCAGAGGCCAGATGCAGTACGTTGAGTGGTGTTAAAAACCGACGACTCATTTACGCCCTTCTAGGTCGTTAACCTACAACTACAACTCGGAATGCGTTTGAAGATGGGGCTACAGCAAACGAAACTGTAAGTGTGTCTGTTGTTGTATGAGCAACGTCTGCAAACACTTCAGCCTTTGTTGTGTTGTCGTAGATTGTTACAACAACATCGTAAGTGCTAAGTGAGTGAGTAACTGTAAACGTTGTGTTTGTTCCATCTCCAACGTTAGTTGCATACTTCTTAGCAATTGCAGAGTAATCAGTTACCTGAAGGGCACCAGTAGATCCGTTGAACTCAAGACCTGTACCAGCGTTAACACCGATACCACTTGAAGTAAGTTGAAGACCTTCGGTGCCTTGAACAACCGCAGAGATTGTGTTTCCAGAGATGGAGATTCCGTCTCCGCCAATGTACGCTCCGCTACCAGAGAACTGAGTAAACTCAACTGGATCTGTGCCGATCTTGATATCTTCGTTTGTACCTGTTCCCTCATTGGTAAGAACCCAACCAGTTCCAGCAGAAGTACCTGCTGATACGAAGTAGAAGTTTCCATAATGAAGTTCATCTAGTGAGGAGTTATCTTCGTAGATTGAACGAGTAAGAGTAACGTTAGTACCATCATTTGCAGTAACTGTATAGATACCGTTTTGAGTAGCAGTAGACTGATAGAACAAACCGACACGATCGTTTACTTCATCGGTATCGCCTGTAGCAGTATCAAGGGCGGATACAGTAGTTGTAAACGTTGCACCAACTCCAAGACCGCCTGATGCGTCTGTGGTTCCATCAGTGTACGTACCTGTTACGTTTACAAGTGCTGCAGCATCAAGGGAGTCCCTGATACGAAGACCCTGTGCAACTCCGTCTACGTAGTGCTTAGTAGCAGCATCTTGTGCATCTACTGGGTCTGTAAGGTTCTTGATGCGAGCGCTGTTAGCCTGGATGTTTCCACTTGATGGATTAAGAGAAACATCTCCATCGTTTGACTCAAGTTCAAGGGCGCCTGTAATAGCAGTTAAACGAAGAGAACTGTCAGACTGCGCTGCAATAACACCTTGCTGAGTTCCTGAACGCCAGTACGAGGTCTTTTGAACCTGGATCTCACTGTTAAGGAAAAGTTCGGTTCCAGAAACGTTAAAGTTAGTTGTATCAACAGACTGCAAGTATTGCTCAGAAGAGGTGATGTAACCTTGAGATGTAGCAGTTCCTGCAGCATCAAAGTAAGAAGAAAGATCAGATGCAAGAGTGCTTGCATTGATTGTAAGTTCTCCAGAAGTTACAGTGAAATCAGATGAAACAGAAGTGATGTACGCTGCAGAGGTAATATCACCAATAGTTGCTACCTGGTTAGAGGCACCCGCTCCAGAGTCAATTTCGTTGTTCCAACCAATATAAACCTTACCTGAGTTTCCATTTGTAGTAGAACCTGTGTAAAGAATAATGTTACCGTTTGAGTCATTAGCACCTGCACGAAGCGCAAGGTCTCCAGAAGATTCAAGGTGAAGGGCTGGAGAGGTTGAGCCATCGCTGACAGGTGCAGGGTTAACAAACAAGAAACCTGAAGGTGTAGAGTTTTCAGAGGAAATGTTTACAAAACTGTTGATGTTGATAAGACCAGTGGCACTTGTAAACGTTCCATTGCCATGGTAGTTATCGTTGATGTCTCCAGCAGAATCTACTTCAAAAACGGTGGTACCCGTTGTGGTCTGTACGCTAAGTACGCCGCCATCGCCTGTTCCACCAAGGGTAAGGCTGTTATCGATGTTTACTTCATTAGGAAGACTGAGGGTAATGTCTCCCGTTGTAGTAGATACGGAGATCTGGTTAGTTGTACCAGAAACAGAGTTTACATAGGTAGCATTTCCTGGAACACCGATCTGTACCCAGGTGCTTCCGTTATCGAGGAAAAGGGTTTGGGTGTCTGTTGTGGCGTAGACACGGCCAGCGTTACCTGCAGATGGTCGAGAGGCAGCGACGCCGTACTCGATAGCACCGCCGATTGGAACCCAGTTCGTGCCATTGTATACTCGGAGTTCATTGTGGGCAGTGTTGTAGTAGATGCCACCAGAACCGTACCCTGAAGGGTCAGAGGCAAGATTTTGAATCTTTGCATTCTGAAGTTCTAGACCTGTTAAATCTATAGGCGTGAAAAATTTACGAGCCATTATGTCTCCTTAAGACAGATATGCGGTTCCGCTAAACGCTGCTAAAAATGTGACCCGTATATTGTTACTGTCTATATAATCGATTTCGCCCTCACAAATTGCACCAGATGAGTCAAGTGTAGTGACGTTAGGATAAAAATTAAGGTTATGTGCAATACTCCATGTAGCACTTGGGCTGTACTGGGTGTATGCGTATGCAAAAGGCTTGTCTGGACCTAAAGGGCCTTGAAGACCCTGTGTGCCTTGCGTCCCCTGTATGCCTGCCGCTCCACCCTGACCAGGACGTACAACAATTGGTCCCTGGGTTGATTGGATGACATTTTGAACAGAGACAACTACATTGATAGGTGCAGGTACGTTTACCTGTACAGAGCAAGCGCTGCAGCCACAACCTTCGGCATGGCTCATGAAACAGTTGCCCTTGGCGTTGTAAATACTGCTCCACGCATGTAAGTCTGCTCGTAGGTAGAGTCAGACGAAGACTTTGCACGAATATCCCAAAAGGATAGTTCTGGAAGCAAGGTAGTTTGAATGTTGGTCAAAGATAGTTTTAACTGATCTGTATGACCGTCTACATGCTCGACAGTAAATGCCACAAGTGGGATGTCATCACCAAAGACAAGGTGGATCTCAGATGCCCATGTATACGCAGTTGTATCAAATGGGAAGGTGAGAGTAACCTCAAATGAATCTCCCTCGTACATGTTGAGGTCGTAGTTAGGGATATCAGTTGGAAATTCTTGGCTTCCATATGTAGGCATTGGCAATAGAACACGTTGTGGCATGGATGTATCATCCACTTCTTGCGGCAAGTAGATCGGAATGTAACGGTTTGTTGACTTTGCAATACGACGCAGTTGAAATACGTCGATCTTATAAAGACCAATACCAAGTTGTGAGCAAAGTTCTTTGTATTGTTCTTTACGCTCTTGTACCATGTTCATGACTTGGCGATAACGTTCAGAACGGGGAATCATTACGCCATCTGGGGCTGTAATATCAATGTCAAAAGAAGCATCGTTAGCAAGGGTGTACATAGCCAAAGTACAGGCATAAATGACCACAGGGTATTCTTCAACACCAGGAAGTGAGGCTAAGGATACAGGTCGTCCAAATGAGTCTGCATGGTTTGCAGTGTGCTGAGTAAATGCATCATTGACAAACTGGCAAATCTCTTGGTTAGTAAAGTAGCGGAAGTACGTTCCCGCAAAGATGATTGGGGCAGCAGATGCAGGTGCTGTATCAAATGTTACATACCCTGTCTCTTCTTCTACAGTGACTGTAGTGGAGACATCAGACCCGTTAACATGGACGATAAGTGTCTCACCGTCAATAGGGCTATAAGGAACAAGAAAACGAACTGTTGATCCATCCCCTGTTGCTTGATAGACAAAGGACTTACCAAAGTCGCCCAACTCATCACGAAGGCGACTAGCCAAGTTTGTTAATGTAGCCACTAAACCTCCGAAAACTAGATGCGTTTATTATCTACTGTAATGACAATTAAATCCGCATAAAAAAGGCCTAACCCCAACTGGGAGGAGGGCGGGAACCAGTTGAGGTTAGACTAGTAGCGACGTCTATTTAGTTTGGACGCCAAACATATCCAAGTTGCTCAAGGTACCCTGCAAGACCTGCAGGTACGCGATACTTGACACCAGCCTTGAATGAATAGTGGTTTCCTACTCCGTATGTCATGTCAGTAATATCATGCTGTGTACGGATAACAACGTAGTCGTTGTTTACACTAACACCAACGTTCTCAATCTCATCAAGAACCAATGGTGCATCAGGGTGCTTTGGGTCAAACGTATCGTGCTTAATACTTTCATTTTCAGCCGCATTTGCAAGAGAGATCTCTTCTGAGCGGGCCTGTTGTTCTTTGATGCGAGCCTTTGCTGCTTTTTCTGCTGCATGTCCTGTCGCGTCTAGAGGACTTGTTGGTGTGTTTGCCACGATGTCTTTTTCCTTTTCTAGTTAGTTAGTTAGTGATGGCTGTGGGCCAAAGAAGGAGTATGACCCACAGACACTACTTTTTTAGATATTTTATAGCCCGTTTTAATCGGTCTACATCATCCTCAAATTGTCCTAATCCTGAGTTACAGGGGTAACAGAGGAGTCCTCTTACTTTTCCTGTTTCATGATTATGGTCAATATGTGGGGTAGAACTAAACTCTTTTAAACAAAGAACACATTTATTTTTTTGCTTAATCAACAACTCTTGGTAGGTTTGTCGATCTAAACCGTACTTCTTTAATCTTTGCCAGTCTGCGTTAACTTTGGCGCAAGCCTTACAGATTCTTTTTCCTCGCCATAAAGACGTGTTGCTGTCGTCATACGGATGTCCTTTCGGACAATGTGTTTTGCGACTATTTGCATATCCTTTCGGAATACGCCTTTTTTGCATTGTCTTTTTTCTGCAAGTTCTACAAATTCTTTTGGACTTGTAGTAGTACGTGTTTTGCTCAGTAAACTCGTGTCCTGCTTTACAGTGAGTCTTCATTCTTTGCCTATCACTAAGGGGCTATTACACCCCTTAGTGTAAGACTAATTCTTACAAATTAGTTATTAATTTGTATAAACTTTAACGATAGCCTGGTCGGTGATAACACCAAGACCCCAGATTGCGTACCAAGCAAGAGCGTGCTCACGACCGAAGTCAAGAACGCCACCATCGCGAAGTTCAACTGGAAGGCTGATTGCGTGACCAAATGCGTTGTCACCGATCATGATTGACTCATAAACAGTTGCAGCAGTTGTGTTTGAAGAACCGCCGTTTGGATAAGCAGATGCTCCAACGTTCTCTGGGAATCCACCTTCACCTGGAGCGGTGTTAGCATCAACTGGAACAGATGTTGAAGAACCTGGTGTACCAACGTAGTTGCTGTAATCGATAACAGAACCAGATGAGAATGAGTTCACCTGTGTTGTTTCGATGAAGACTACATCGTAGATACGTCCAATTTCACCGAGCATGAAGTTACCTGGTGCAGCGTACTTTGTAACCTCGATGAACTCAGGGTTTGTACGGATGTCACGAGATTGCTTTGGGTGAATGAACTGAACATAGGTCTCGCCCAAGCGAGGGATGTTCTTTGATGCGAGGGTAAGAGCAGCATCCTTAACAGCACCTGTAGACAACTTGAAGTTACCTGTTAGGCCTGAGATTGATGTTCCAACTGTACCTTCGTTGTACCAGTCGTTGATGCCTTGAAGACCTGTGCGATCGTAACCAAATACTGCTGATGTTGCAGCAGAAAGGGTGTTACGAGCCTGGAGATCAAGGTATTGAGCCATGTGACGGCCAAGAAGACGTGAAGCAGAAGCCATAACGTCATCGAATGAAGAGTTGAGAAGAAGTTCAGAAACAGCAACGCCGTAACCTTGTTCTGCAACTGTGATTGCGATCTGCTCTGCTGTTAGAGCGTTTGTTGTCATACGAACACCTTCTGTAAGAGGTGTTGGGTTGACAGCAAAGTTCTGGTAACGAAGGAAGTTCACGCGAAGACCAGGAGAAACTCCTAGTTCGGTCTTCTTTACTGCGAACTGCTCGAAACGAAGGATTGGCATTGCCTGGAACAAAATTTCTTTTGACCAGATTGTTTGAATTGCTTGGTTCAGGCTTGAGTTTGAGCCTGAGTACGCTGTTGGTGCGCCCGCGAGTTGCGAGGATCCTGTAATAGCACTTGCCATGTTAGGTCAAGTCCTTTCTATAGTTGAGGTTGGGTTCTTAGTTTCCGAAGAGACCTTGACCACGATTGCTGGCTGCTTGTCCAAGTAACTTGGCACGTTGTTTCGCATAGTCTGCCACTGACATGTCCCGAATTGCGTCGGGTGAGTACGATCGTTGTTCCGAATCATTATCGAGAGGTCCACTAGCAGGGGCTGTAATACGAGCACCTACCATTTGTTGCTTGTTTGCTTGAACAGTCTGCATGACATCTTGCATGATTCCTGCAGACTTCTCTTTAAGAGAAGCGATGCTTTGTTCAATCTCATCTTGTGTATTACCGTTGATCAAGTCGATAAGTTGAGGAACGATTGTTTCACGCTCTTCCTCTAGTCGTGCTTGGCGATAATTCTGGAGTTCTTGGAATTCGCGTTCCTTTTCAAGCATTGCGAAGGCGCGTTCTCTTTCAAGACTTTCATGCTCAAAACGAGCATTCCATTCTTGCTCCTTCTTAGCGAGGAGTTCCTTAGCAGAAAGTTCTTCTTCTTCTGCAGCCTTTTGCTTTGCTAGACGATCTGCTTCGTATGATGCCTGTTCAGCATTTTTACGAGCGATCTCATCTTCGCGTTCCTTTTTAAAAGTCTCTACTTCACTCTTGAGTTTTTCCATTTGTGAGTACAACTTTGATTTTTCTTGCTCACGAGCCTTGGCAATGTCCTCAGCGGTAAACGCTGCAAGAACTGATTCGGCTTGTTCCGCACCTGTTGGTACGTTTTGAATTTCTGCAATAACAGGATCTACCTGTGTATTTGTTGCAAAAATATCTTCTGCATATCCGTTGTTGGCCATAGTTGGTCACCTATTTTTCTTGTCTCGTTGTCCGAATGCCTTACGGCGTATCCCTTGATTTCTTACAAGACTATTGCATTACATATTGTCGCAATTGTCTCGATATACTCTGATTTATTATCAGAATCCTATTCGTCTCGGTCGACGTTACTGCGTTGTGGCTCTTTAGTTCCGTACGCATCCGTCACGAGTTGGTTACGAATTGCAGCCTCATCCTGTTCAACCATCATTTGGTTTTCTTGTTGGGCTGGATCGTTTACACTTTGAGGGGTTTCAGGTCCAAGAATCCCATCACCCATGATGTCTCCATCACCAAGTTCAGTTGGCTGTAAAGGAATGGCGGAGCCATCTGGCCCTGGCATCATTCCTGTCATATCCATGATTTCCTTTTGGATCTGAATCTTAAGAAGTTGTAGGGCACCGTCTGCCTTAGCATCGTTCATGATCTCATCACGGATCTCTTGAAGTTTGTTTTCAGGGAACTCTTCTCCAAGTGCGCGAAGTGCGCCTTCCTTAGACTCTAATCCAGCAGACATCTTTGCTTGAATTTCATTGAGAATGATCAACTTGTCAAGAGGAAGTGGTGGTGGGAACTGTACGTAGTTTTGGTACGTAAGTGGGTCATTAGGATCTAAACGATCATACTGTCCAGGCTTAATTGGACCATCAACGTCTGGGTTGTATAAGAATGTTTCTGGCTCTTTAAGGGACAACGTACGAAGAATAAGTTCGTTGATACGCTCGATGCCTTTTCCGTATTGAACCTTCTTCTGCTCATAACGGTTCATCAAAGGCTGGTACTGGATAGAAAGTGCTACACCAGATGTATTAGAGATAGGTTGAACCTGTCCAAGAGCAGACTCTGGAACATTCATCATTTCGTGCATAGAACGCTTGAGTAGTTCTAGGTATTGAAGAGCGCCGTTAATTCCGTCTGCTCCACCATCAAGGTTGAATACTTGGGCGTCTTTTGGAAGACCGCCCCATACCTTGCTCGCACCCTTTTCAAGGTTGGAGGCTTTAGCACCGATGATAACTGTAACTGGAGCAGCGTGGTAATTGATGATATCTGCTACATCAGTTGAAATTTCGTTGTAAGTACGGTTAATGGTAATAATGTCTTGACAGTCTGAAAGACCCCATGGAGAACCTGTAACAGGCATATTAGGAATATGAACAACTGGAATCAATCCGATTGGATTAGGGCGGGAATCGATCAACTCATCGTTGATATATTCCTCGATCATGTCATCGGTAAGAATTTCTGTATACGTAAATACTTGACGAGTTCCTTCTAGTGAAGTTCCCCAGAAACGGTACTTCTGTTTAAAACGTAGAAGACGAGTACGGTCATGCGGGTGGAACTCAGGAAAAGCAAACGCAGAGTTCATCGGAAGGATACGCACACGTCCTGGGTGTGTATGCCCTGCAGAGTCTAACCAGGCTTCTTCATAAGCAATCTTTACAAAACAGTCACCTGTAACTCCACCTTGCTGTGCCATTTCAAGTAGAACACGCATCTTGTCGTTATCTACTTCCCATACACGCTCTAAACGTGCTGGAACAATGGCTTCAGTGGCTTTAGGGGATCTAAATGAAATACCTTTAGCAAAGGTAAAACGTGCAAGATAGTCAGTAAATGCACGGTAATAGTTAAACGTCATTTGTGATTCGCCAGTTTCACGGCGATAACCCCAGGCATGGCCTAGGTACATTGCAAAGTTTAGTGAGTAACGGTTAAGACGAGGCCCGTGAACTTCAAACTCTTCATCAGCGAGTTCTACTAGTCCTAATGGTGAAATCGAGATTGTTAAGTCAGACGATGCCGCTCTATACGACGGTGGACTAAAATCAAGATATGACATTATTTCTTACCCTTTTTCTTATCGCCCTTTTTTAACTCTTGTTTTTTCTCAAGAGCCTTATGCCTTGAAGCATCAAACTTCTTTTGATGAATCTTTTTCATACGGTCATCTTCATGGGTCTCAACAAACTGACCGCCAAGTTCTATGTAGCGACTATGAACCCAGTGACTTGCACCTGGTGAAGGAAAAGTTGCATACTTAGCCTTAGCCTGTGCGATGATCATCTCGTACAGTTTAGGGTTAGCAGGCTTTTGCATTTATCCTCCATAGATAACTCGATAGCCCCCACACTAATGTAGGGGCGTATCGGTGTCAGGCTTAATTAGTCGTTGACGACTGTTGCAGATTGACGTGCTGTCTTTCCGCCTGAACGAACTGCAGTTTCAATTGTGGCTGCTGAGTAGTCATTCATTGTTCCATGAGCAAACTCGCCTAGGAATGTTGGTGCTTCAACCCATGAGGCTGATCCGACGTGTGCACGCTCTGAGAGAGTCTCTGCAGCAGTCTTCTGCCAAACTGGGGCGTTGCGGTTTGGGCGTCCTGGCATTGTTGCTTGACCAGAAGCCATACCCTTTTCAAAATCATTTGGAACGTCTGTATCTGTTGCGATACCCTCTTCAAAGCGAAGTGGTCCACGACGAACGTCGTTTCCTGCTCCCTTGATTTCATAGTTCTGAGGAGAGCGTTCTGGGAAACGAGGTGCTGGTGAGATTGTCATTGTTACTCCTTAAGGATGTATTAGCAAAGGCCTTTTGCTTAGTACATAGTTTCCACCCTTAACGAGTGTGTGTGTTGCTAATTAGCGTGTTTTTTTACCTAAAGAACACATTGGTAGAGACGCTTACTTCAGGCATCACCAGTTCTTGGGTCAAAGAACAGGCAATCGATAGGGAGTCAGCAAAGTCATCGTGAGAGTACGCCTCATCAGGAGCAGCCGCCGCAAAGTTAGGTCCTTTGTAAGTAACTTCAAGATCGGTCATTTGCTGGTAAAAACGCTTCCAAGTACGAAGTCTACGAGTCTTAGCATGGGCAGGCCATGTGATCATTTTACGTTGAATCAAAGCCTGAAGGTGCTTCCACCTCTTAGATTGCTCACTTGGGCTAGAGGTAAGGGCTACAACTTCAGAGCGTGGCATCAACAATTTTAAACGTTGAGCCACAGCATCGCCTACACCGTTGCCGTCTACTCCTACGGCAAGTACATCGTAGTTTTGTAAGAAGTTAACGATCTGGAAGTACTGTTCTTCCCAGTCATCTCCTTGCATCTCTAACCAGTTGAGGATTCTGTGTTCAAAATAACCGAACTCATCGGGGCGTTCCCAGTCAACAAACACAACAGTGACTACAGTTGAGTCGGTTTTACGTGCTGGGTCAATACCTACTACTACAGGGGTTTTGTGCCAAGACTTTACTAACTCGGCAGATGTGTCTCCCAGGTCATCCATGATAGTAGAGGTAACAAACATGCCTCGCTCAAGAAGCCACTTACAGTTGTATGACATCTGAAACTCATCGGAGTCTTCACCGATTCGAAGCATCTCTTTACGGATAAACTTCTCGTAGTTGGATTGAATCTTTGCAACGTCTTTCCAATCCCATTGAAAGTGGTTTTGCCGTGAGTTCTGGGTTGTTTGTCTACGCTTGTTTAGTTGAATAGACCTATAAAAGTTGTTCTTAGAAGTAGTTGGTGTCCCTGTTTTTACCATAGTACCTGCGTAGTACGCGAGCATTGGGGAAATTGACTTTGATACAACGAAGTCGTCTGCTTCTTGACACTCATCAATGACGATAAGATGGAAAGACTTAGACTCAATCTTAGCGCGAGGGTTAGCGGTCATCATTGTGATGGTAGAACCAGACTTCTTAAGTTTAATTTGTCGAGTTACTCCGCCGACACGTGCAGCGCTATCATCGATCTCAGGGTCTCCTAGTATCTCTAGGGCACGTTCTGAGGTTAGTCGAGTAACTGTACGTCCAAAAAGAGTTTCAGCCTGACCTTCGGTAGGAGCAAAAAGACCCACCCAAATACCATCTTTAAATTTACCCAATAGATCTGGATATAGTTTTGCAAGTCTAGGTAGAAGGATCATAAGTGTGGCTACTGTATCTGCCACTGTTTCAGACTTTCCTGACTGACGAGAGGCCAGGGCGGTGATCTCTTCACCATCATTGATAATTACAGACTCGATAATACGACGAGCCAAAGGCTTTTGGTACGGGTGAAGGTCATGGCCTACAAGTACCTTTAGAAAATCCATGATCTTTTCGATCAACTTGTTAACGAACTCTTGCGACAGTTCGTCGAGTTCAACTTGAGAGTCGCCTTCTACAGGCTTGTCTTCATCAGTTAAGTAGAACTCTGGATTGATTTCCTCAAATTTGTTCTCGTCATAGTTTTCCATAGTTACAGTGTATGCTCAGATCGTCTCTTAAGTTCCTTAGCGATAGCATAGAATGCTTCTGCTCCCATAAGTACTTCTTCTAGATCGTCTTTACTCTGCTCCCTTTGCCAAATTGTAATATGTCGACCAATCGTATGCATCGACTGCTCCATCCACATTATTAATTCGGGCGTAGAGATCTTCGAGACTCTCTTCTCCACTTTCGTCTGGGGCTGGAACCCATCCTGCTTCTTCTTTAAAATCATCGTATGTTACTTCCCTTATTCCGAGTAGTTCTTCAACTTCTTGTTGTTCCTTTACTCCAGTCCATTTACCAAAGACTAACGCCATATAGTTAGGAAGTCTTAGTATTAGGGGAGCGGCTGATCGATATGGTTCTTCAGATTCTTGAGTCCAACCACGTGTTACCACTTTAGTTCCCCAAGTATAAGGGAAGTTAGTGTATTGAATAAACCTGTGTTTACCGATATTAATGAGCCGATTCTTACGCATCTATCTCCGTTTGGTATTGAGTGGCTTAAACTTAGCACCTTTAGATTGAATTTGGGAAGTTCTTGCCAATTTGTAAAACGCCTTACGTGCAGTGGCAGAAATCTTAGTAACATCTGCAAGCCCGCGAGGGTGAAAGTCTAAGTATTTATAAATGTACTGACCCTTGGATACACGGGACTTAAAGGCGGCCCATTCAGAGGGGCTGCACTCATAGTAGTTATAAAAAGTTCCGTCTCTAAATACAACGGTAATCTTCTCTTCTTCAGCATCATACCCTGCAGCAACTGTGCGAGGACGTTCGTGGTTTGTCGTTGAAGTAGGTACCACAGTGAGTTGAGCAGGGGATTCATCCTCGTCTAACTGAGCACCGTACGATCCAGGGATGATAGGATTTTCTTCACCATTGGTGACGTCTTCCCATTGACGTTGGTATGAAAGTTCTGTTGGCATTCCTGCCATGTTGTTGTACTCTACTTGACCCTCGTAGTGCTTCATAGTGTCGCGAATACTGATGATCTCTTGAAACTCACCAAACTCTGCGGTCTGGGCAGTTGTTGGTAATCCTGCAAAAGGATTAGCAGCACCTGTTATTTTGGCAATACCTTCGCTTTGACGTGGACCAAAACCGTAGAAGGCTCCCAGTTGTTCTTGGGCAGACGGAAGCGCTACACGGGTTTTCCGCATAGCGCTACCACCTGTTGGACGCTTGTTAGGCATTAGACCCTATTAGGCAAATGGTGTGATTGTAATCGCAGCACCTGCTGAGATGCTAGAAGCACCAGCAGCAACGCTTTGAGTCTTAATGGTTCCAGACAAGCCTGCGGCTGTTCCTGAAAGTCCTGTAAGAGACAAAGAAGTTGTAGGAGTTGTTCCAACTACAAGTGTGTTGGTAGTTGTAGACGAATCTACAACCCATGTTCCATTTGCTGTTGCATCTACAGAGGCTACGACAACAAGTTGACCTGCTGAGAAGCCGTGTGAAGTAGATGTAAGAGACAATAGGTGTGAACCTGATGTACGACTTGCAGCGGTAACTGTCTTTGGAGAGTTAGTTGCTGCTCCTGCTGTTGTAATTGTCATTTCAACATCTTGGAGTGTGTCTTGTGCAATTGCTGTAGTCAAGCCAATAACAGAAGGAACTGTGATGTAGTCAACTCCACCTGATTGAGTTCCTGAAGTGTTTGGAGTATAAAGTGGGAAACCATTCCATGCATCTTCTGCAATGTTGTGGGTGTCCATACCGTAGGTAAGTTTTGATCCTACAGGACGAACGTCATTTGGTTGAAGAGGCATGTTGCCCCATACGAAATCAACTACAACGTTTCCTGCGGAATCGAGGAGGTGACCATCATTATTTGTAGCCATTGTTAAATCCTTTCACAATCATGATTGGTTAATTCGGTCTCTAGAAGTACTTCTTCGCAGTCGCGACATCTGAAGAAGCGTACATTGTCTAATCCTACGTGTAAGGAGTCGGGGTGTTGTTCCTCGTGTTCCATCCTTGGTTGGGCTAGAACTTCAGGCGAAAACGGTCCTCTAGGGCTGTGCGCTACTGATGGTACAGCATGACCCTGCACCGCGAACTTGCGAATGATAGGCATTTTATTCTGCCTTCTTTGGTGCGGCTTTCTTCTTAGCGACTTTAGGCGCTTCTACTTCTGCTTTAATAGCAACTTCTGGAATAGAAGAAATTGCAGTTAGACTATCTGCTCTATCTGCTTTCCACTGCTCTGTTGTTTCTAGAAGGCCAGCACGTTTGCGCTTATCAAGAAACTGAGGAAGGTGGTTTGGGCAATAATGAACGCCTACCTCTTTAGTAAGTCGGTATACGTAATGGGATGGCTTATCGCAGTTTGCACAAGTCATGGGTATTGCTCCAATCCAAGTCCTACGTCATAGCCACCAGTCATTGGTCCTGGACGTGATGGCTCTGGCATAACTTTATCTAATCCTACGCGTTGTTCGTCTGAGACGTCTGGATGTTGCGCCAATGCTTGGGCGCGAGTCCAAAACTCTGGTGGATACATTCCAAAGTTTCGAAGTATCTGACCATGTGTAACAAGTACAGGCTGTTGTGCTGTTTTTATAGCAAAGTCCAGCATGTGTTTATCTTGAGCGGTCAGTGGAGGTACACGAGTGTTATACCCATCAAAAAAGTGGGTATACGAGTCATCATCTCGACTGATCTCTCCAGCCATTGTTACTTCTTTTTAGGTTGGGTTCCTGGAGCAGTTGGCTTAGCGCCGCGTGGCTTAACAGGTACCTTGGTTGAAGATGAGGAAGACATTCCAAATGACTGTGCTGGTGTAGTTGTTGTTGCTTTGTTCTTTAGTGTTCCTGGCATGGGTGCTCCTGTATTAGATGGGGTAATGTATGAACCACGTTTACGATACCCAGGTACTGGTGCTCCAGTACTTTGAGGTGTCGGTGTTGGCCTGTGTGCCATCTGCATACTAGTAGCAGTTTCTTGCGCCTGCTCGGTATACTTCTTATGAACTTTAGGGTCTGTAAAATTCATACGCTTTGTATTAGGCAACTTGTACGCAGCCCAAGCAATGGGGTTAAAACTACTATCTGCGATTGGCATGCTCATGGCTTAATTCTCCTCTAAATCATCGGAGATTGGCTCGTCAACGTCATGCGGGATTCCTAAGTGGTCTTCGATCTTTATCATACGCTCAATGACGTTTTCAAAGATACTTATAACGCGCTCTTGGTTGGCAAACAGTTTGTCCACTACATCTTTGGTGGATTTACCGCCATTATTGCTTAGTTCTCCATCTAACTTGTTCAACCGCTCCATGACACCAGGTGTACGGTCTCTTCCTGGCGCCTCTGGCTCGCCTGACCAATCCCTCATGAACTTGTCCACCCATTCACTAAACTTCTTGACCTTTGTATGAAGCGGTTTAAAGATCTGATAAATTGCAACGATGGCGGCAAGGACGCCGCCTATCGCTGTCA
>Ga0214164_1000205_pt1 | contig 40909 bp, 31 predicted proteins | sample TroBogepilimnion_13_FD_153003 | JGI IMG/M metagenome (GOLD analysis project Ga0214164, IMG submission 153003) | Freshwater microbial communities from Trout Bog Lake, WI - Practice 03JUN2009 epilimnion v4 | ecosystem: Environmental > Aquatic > Freshwater > Lake > Epilimnion/Euphotic zone ... | reverse complement strand
ATGCGGGCGAAATTCGATTCAATGGTGGCGACCGCTGCGGGCGGCGCGGTGGTCAATGCCCTGGCAACGGCAGCGGAATATTTTGCGGACGCAATGGCATCGGCCGACGCGTTGGGCGCAGGCGTTTTGGTTTTCGGAAACAGCAGCCAGGCGAGAATGAGAACGGCGACGACGGCCAGCGCCGGAATGATTTTCCTCATACGAACCCGAGATTGGGCGTGGCGAAACGACCGATGTTCGGAAATACGGTGGTGAGATTACCGGCGTCCACGCCAAACCACGTCGCGAGCGTGGCGAAGTATTGGTCAATGGCGGTGGTGGGAATCCAGCGACCGGTGCTGGTGTCGTCCGGGCCGTTGACGGTGAGTGTTGGGAATTTGCCGTAGGTCTTGCCGCCTTTGACCGCGCCGCCCAGGATGAGGTGATGGCTGCCCCAGCCGTGATCGCTGCCCACGCCGTTGCTCGGAAACGTGCGGCCAAAATCGCTGGAGGTGAACGCGGTGACATTCTGCGAAAGGCCGAGCTGCTCCATCGCGCGCTGGAAGGCGTAGAGCGACTGGCTCAATTCCGCCATCAAATTCGCGTGCGCGCCGATGATGACGTTGCCGGGATTGTTGACGTCGTAACTGGTCTGGCCGCTGTGCAAATCGTAGCCGCCGACCTGACAGAAAAAAATCTGGCGGCGCATGCCAAAGCCATTTGAGGGCGAACCCGCGGCGCGATTGCCAGCCTCGATGAGGCGAGCAATCATTTTTAACTGCGAACTTAAACTCGATGTGAATGAGTTTGCCGGATTGGTGTTGGGCGTAACAATTTTTGCGGGAAACGTGTTCGTCCAATAATTTGTCGCGGCGGTATTGGTGATGGCGGAGTTGAGGACATTGCCGGTCTGGATGCTGTGGTTGGCAACGCCCGCGTAAGTTTTGGCCTGCAAATTCTGGTAGGGCAGGCCGAGGATGTTCGTGAGCGCAGCGAGGCGCGCGCCGGTGACGCCCTGCATCGCAATCGCACCGCTGGTGGAGACGGCGTATTGCGAAACGGCGTTGCCGATTTCAAACGTGTTCGCGCCGGCGATGGAGACGGAGAGTGAGATGGAATTATTTGTATTCGCCGCGTTCAACAAATCCGCACAGCGTCCGCCCCAACCGGTGAGCGGCGGTTGGTCGGGAATGGACGTCTGCCATTGCGTGACCTGATCCGCGTGGGAGAAAAGTTGCGGCGGACGTTTGGTGACGTCCGAGTATTGCGCCTTGGTGATGGGATAAACGAGCGTGCCGGTATTGAAAAGCGGAGCGAGCTTGCCTTCGTAAAAAAGTTGCGCAAGTTCGGGACACGCCGGATGCAAGCCATAACTATGTCCATCAGTGTCAACGTAGTTTCCAGACGAACCGGGCGCGATGCCGGTGCCAACGGAATAATTCGGCGCGGGCAGACTACCGGGAGTTTGCAGATTCAAGAGCGCGCTGGACGGCAGCGCGAGATTCGCGGTGCGGATGGCGGCGTAGTTGGCGTATTCCGACGAGGCGGTCGGAATGATCATGTTGTTGGAGTCGTTGCCGCCCGCGAGAAAAATGCAGACCAACGCCTTGTAATCCGTCGGGATGGACTGGTCGGCGATGGCGGCGTTCATAAACCGCAGATCGCGGATGGCTGAAGTCATCGCGGCCGTGCCCACGGCAGCGCAGGCCGCGCGGCGCAGAAATTCGCGACGGGTGATGACGGAAATGTTTTTCTCGTTCATAAATTATTTTTGGATGGTGAAGTCCGGCGAACAAACAATGAGGTGAACCACGGCGCGGACGCGATCACGCATTTGCGTGGCGGTCGGCGGGGTGCTGTAACTGAAATTGGAAATGTTGGTGCCGATGCTGCCATTTTGCGCGAGGCCACGGCGGTCATCGTTTGCATCCGCGCAAGTTCCGCTTGGAATTGCGTTGAGTTTGCACCGAATACGACTGTTACTGCTGATGCCATACAAATTTTCGGTTAAAAAATTAGTTCTTGAATAAAAACAGCCATCTAACAAAATCGGATATGGCTTTGATTAAATGTCCAGAGTGCAGAAACGAGGCTTCATCCAAAGCATCCGCTTGCCCAAAGTGCGGTAATCCAATCAATGCCAAGTCCGGTCCGTTTGGTGGCCACGATAAGGGTATTACCGTGCGCGCCGGATTCTGGCATGACCGCAATGTTGGCGCGGTTGGTTTTCTCATCTTATTCATCGCACTGCTGATTCTTGCAGTTAGGCTGATGATGAAATATGGTGGTTGAAAATTCATGATTTGGTTGCCGCTTTAACCGCCTCGGCAAAGGCTTGGTCGGCAGCATCCCCCGTCAACACCTTTTCATGCTGGCCGGGTGGCGGCGTGCCGGGCTTGGGAGGCGCTTCGCGTTCCATTTCATGCTGATTCTTCACCCAGACCGCGCCCGTGCTTTCCAAATGCGTGGTGTAAAAGATTTGCGCCAATCCGAGCGGAAAATTCAACGGCGCCATCTGTGTCCACGTCAGAAACCGCCGTGCGGAAAAATTTCCCAACCGATCCGGCCGCCGCCATCAGCGTCAGCGTTGTGCCGCTGCGGACAACGACATTCGTTTCCACCACCCAGTTCGTGCTGCCCAGTGCGGTGACGCTCTGCAACTGATATTGTTTTCCCAGTTCGCATGGAATCGTCACCGTGAACGCCGCCGGCAATTTTGCGGTGCCCGCAATTTTTGGAAAAGAACTAGCATTGAACGGGTCCGTTCCCGCGAGCGCTTCTTGCAGATTAGAAAAACCGTCGCCATCCGCATCGCCGTTGGGTGACAGACCACTCGCACCATAAAGTTGCTCCCAGACATCGCTCATGCCGTTCGTGTTCAGGTCAATCATCTGTGCCGGCGACAGGCGGCTGATGAGGAGAATTAAAATTGCGACAGTCGTGCGCGAAAGCAGGACAGTGAGACAATTTAAAATTGCTCCGAAAGAAAAATTCCGGCGACGGTGGGCATTGGCACTGGCATTCATTTTGGCTAATGTGGGACGGTCTTTACCGTGCTTCTAGCATCAGTGAAAGTCAAGTTTCTGAGTAGCTTTTTTTATGCCACGCACTAACGCAGGTTCCACTCGTTCAGCAGACCTTTGGGAATCTCGGAAAGAAATCGCGACGGCGACTGGTAAGTGTCCACGCCGCTAGCACCGAAACCGCCGCGAATGTTCGGGTAGCACAAATACAATTCATTCTTCGCCCGCGTGATGGAAACGTAAAACAACCGGCGCTCTTCTTCCTCACCGTCGTTACTCTCGCTGGAGCGCGCGGAGGGAAACATCCCGTCGCACAGCATAATCACGAACACGACCTCGAACTCCAAACCTTTCGCCTGATGAATCGTTGAGAGCTTGATTTTTTCCGTGTCGTCCTGCGGGTCTTCCTCGGCCTCAACGTTCGTGAGCAAGGCGAGTTGCGTCAGAAATTCCTCCACCGTGCCGAACTGAAACGCAAATTCCGCGAGCTGCTGGATTTCGTCGAGCCGCCGCTCGTAATTGTCGTAAGTCTCCTTAAGATAATCATCGTAGCCAGCGTCCATCACCAACCGCAGCATTTTCGCCGCGCTCCGGCGCGTTTCTTCGGCTTCAAGCTGGGAAATGGTGGCGACAAATTGCGTCCACGGGACGGCGGCTTTTTTTGGAATCGCTTTGGTGCAGCTTTGCAGCGCGGTAGCGAGTTTGGTTTCCATCTTCAATTCACCACCCGCCATCCTCGCCGTGAAACTTTGATAAATTTTTTCTGCACCCTTCGCGCCGATGCCGGGCAAAAGTAAAACCAATCGCTTGAAAGAAACTTCGTCCTTCGGATTCGCTACAAACTTTAAGTAAGCCGTCGCGTCTTTGATGTGCGCCTGCTCGAAGAAACGGAGGCCGCTCGTGATGCTGAAAGGAATCTGCCGGCGCGTGAGCTCTAATTGCAATTCCAGCGCGTGAAAATGCGAGCGATACAGCACGCAAATCTGATTCAAGCTTGTGCCTTCCTCGCGCAACTCCAGCGCGCGCTGTGCGATGAACTGCGCTTGCTGACTCGCGTCGTGGCATTGCACGAGCGCGGGCTTCACGCCGGATTTGCGCGCGGGCGCAAGCTCCTTCGCAAACTGATTCACATTGGCGGCGATGGCGGCGTTGGCGACGTTCAGGATTTCCGGCGTGCTGCGGTAATTGGTTTCGATCTTGAAAACTTTCGCGCCGGGATAGCGCTTCGGGAAATCGAGGATATTGGCGAAGTTCGCGCCGCGCCACGCGTAGATGCTTTGCGCGTCGTCGCCGACGACGGTGACGTTGTGATGGCGCGCGGCGAGCAGATCAATCAAGTCGCCTTGCAGCTTGTTCGTGTCCTGATATTCGTCCACGAGGATGAATTGAAAGCGCCGCTGAAAATGTTCGCGCACGTCGGCGTGGTCTTGCAGCAGTTTCAGCCACAGCACGAGCAGGTCGTCGAAATCCATGCCGTTCGTCGCGCGCTTGCGGGCGAGGTAACGTTTGTGCTGATCGGCAATCTGCTCGGTGAACGCCTCGAAATAACTAAATTTTCCCTCGACCAGTTCCGCAATCGTCTGATGCGTGTTGGCCGCGAGCGAAAAAATTTCGTTCAGCACATCCGCCTTCGGAAAATGTTTGTCCTTCGTGTCAATCTTCGCATCCAGCAGACTGGCTTTGATCAAATCCTTCGCATCGTCGCGGTCGAGAATTGTGAAATCTTTTTGGTAGCCGAGCGTTTCCGCGTGCAGCCGCAAAATCCGCGCGCCGATGCTGTGAAACGTGCCGCCCCAGAGCGAACGCAATTCGTGGCCAAGCAGATCGGAAATGCGCCGCATCATTTCGCCCGCCGCCTTGTTCGTGAAGGTGAGCAGCAAAATGCGGTCGGGCGGAATGCCCTGTTCCAAAAGATACGCGACGCGATAGGTGAGCGTGCGCGTCTTGCCCGAACCCGCGCCAGCGATGACGAGTGCCGGACCGGGCGGCGCGGTGACGGCGGCGAGCTGCTGTTCATTGAGTTCGCGCGCGTAGTCAATGTTCAACCGGATTTCCGGCGTGAACGGTTTTAAGACGTATTCGTGCGACATCGTCTCAAATTGAACGGGCAAACCGCGATTGACAAAAGGAAAAAAGCACGCAGAGAATGTATTTATGCAAAATAAAACCGTGCTCGCGTTTCTGGACGACGTTTATGAAGACCTTGAACTCTGGTATCCGAAGCTGCGATTGGAAGAAGCGGGCTACACGCTGAAATGCGCCGCGCCGGAAATCAAAACCTACGCCGGCAAGCACGGTTATCCCGCCGCGGCGGATTTGCTGTTGAAAGACGCGCGCAGTGAAGATTTTTGCGGTCTGCTCGTGCCCGGCGGTTTTATGCCGGACAAATTGCGTCGCGACGCGAAAGTGTTGTCGCTCACACGCGAATTTTTTGAGCAGGGCAAGCTCGTTGCCTTCATTTGTCACGGCGGCTGGATTCCGATTTCGGCCAAGATTCTCAAGGGCAAGCGCGTGACCGGTTCGCTTGGCATCAAAGACGATCTGGAAAACGCCGGCGGCCTCTGGGTGAACGAGCCGGTCGTGGTGGACGGCAACCTGATTTCCAGTCGCACGCCGAAAGATTGCGCGCCGTTCGGAGCGGCGATGGTGAAGTTTCTCGACGCCAGTTTTCGTCATTGAATTTTCCGGCGCAATTCTTAAACTTTCCGCCATGGAAAATTTGCAATCGTCGCAGCTTGCTCAATACATCCCGGTTTTGTTTTTGCTCGCCGCCGCCGTCGGCTTCGCGGGCGGCACTTTGCTGGTTTCCATTTTGCTCGGCAAATACGCCAAGTCCAATAAGGCCAAAGATTCTGCTTACGAATGCGGTAAAGACCCGATTGGCGAAGGCGGTGGCCGCTTCTCGGTGAAATTTTATCTCGTGGCGATGCTATTCATATTGTTCGATATCGAAGTGGTGTTCATGTATCCGTGGGCAGTCGTGTATCGCGATTTGCTGGCGGAACACGCGCTGCGCAATCTGGCGCTCGGCTCGATGCTTTCCTTCCTCGGCATTCTTTTCGCGGGCTACGTTTACGCCGTGAAGAAAAAAGCCTTCGACTGGAAATCGTAATTTCTTCTGGAGCAAACCTTCAAAGGTAAGGTGAGAACTGACGCGCAATCGCGTCGCGCAACTTTCCAGAAATCCGGCGGGCATCCGTTTCGGCCAAAGTTACTTCGTGGGCGTCGGAAATTTTCTGAGCGACGATTGCTTCCATTTTCTGCGCGAACGCGCGGCTGTAGCACTCAACGTTCAATTCAAAATTCAGCCGCAAACTGCGCGCGTCCCAGTTGGCGGAACCGAGCAAAACCCAGTGGCCGTCCACAATCATGAGTTTCGAGTGATCGAACGGCGGCGGCGTGAGCCAGATTTTGCAGCCGCGTTCCAAGACTTGCCACCACAGCGAGCGCGATGCCCAATGCACGGGCGGCAGATTGTTTTTGGCAGGCAGAATGATGTCCACTTTCACGCCACGCAACGCAGCGAGATTGAGCGCGGAGATGAGTGCGGTGTCAGGCAGAAAATACGGCGTCAAAATTTTTACGGATGTCTGTGCTTCGGCGAGCGCGGCAAGTAGCGTCAGTTGCAGATTTTCAAAATCACCGTCCGGGCCGTCGGGAATGACGCGCGCGATGATGTCGCCAGTATTTTGTGCGTCGGCTTTGAGAAAGCGCGTTTCCGAATTAAAAAACCAAATGTCACCGTCGAGAATTTCTTCCGTCGTAAATGCCCAATCGCTCGCAAAAGCTTCCTGTAATTCCGTGACGACGGGGCCGGTGACGCGAAAATGTAAATCTTGAACCGGACTCGCAGGATTGTCGCCGAGCACGTTGCCGTGACGGATATTCATGCCGCCGGTAAAAGCGATTTGTCCGTCAATGATTAGCGCCTTGCGATGGTTGCGAAGGTTGATGGTTGCCACGCGCCACGGTGTTAAGATGGAATTTGGCAGAAATTTGGCGAACGGAATTTTCGCCGCGCGCAGTTTGAAAGTGATTGGCGGAAAGGAATAGCGCGTGCCAGCGGCATCCACGAGCACGCGCACCGCGACACCGCGTTGCATGGCGCGTTCGAGCGCGGCAATAAATTTTCGTCCGCTTTCATCGTTGTCAAAAATGTAGCTGACGAGCGTGACGGATTTTTGCGCGGCATCAATCGCGGCGAGCATCGCGGGAAAAGCTTCGTCGCCGTTGATGAGTGGTTCAATTTTGTTTCCCGTCGTGAGCGGTTGTGTGGTGACGCGGCTGACGACGCGAGCGAGATGTTTGAGATGTTCCGCGCCGTCGTGTTCCGGTTCGCCGAGATTTTCTGGAACGTCGCGACTGAATGGTTTGTGGACGCCAAGCTTGATGGCGCGGCGGCGGATGCGGTTGACGCCAAACACCAGATAGAGCAGGGGGCCGACAGCCGGCATGAGCCAAACAATCCCAATCCACAATGTGGCTGAGCGGGAATCGCGTTTGTGCAGTAGTGCGTGGATAGACGCGAGCGCGGCGGCGATTAAATCGAAGCCCGCCGCGAGGTGCGGCCAGTAGCGGGCAAGTTGGTCAAGCCATGACATCGCGCGGAGCGTAGTTTTTCGCGAGCCAGAAATCAACTGCGCTCGGCGGTTTCCCGCGCTCTGTGATTGCGGTAAATATTTTCACAGGTATTATTTCCCCGTTTCGACATGACTATTTTGCGTTACATATTTATTGCCTTGGAAGTGGTTTTGCTTTTCAACCTGCTCATCGGCGTCCATGAGCTCGGACATTTTCTCGCGGCCAAATGGCGTGGGTTGAAAGTGGATCGCTTTGCTATCTGGTTCGGCAAACCAATCTGGAAGAAGAAAATTGGCGGTGTGGAATACGCGCTCGGTTGGATTCCGGCGGGCGGTTACGTCGCGCTGCCGCAAATGGCCACGATGGAAGCGGTCGAAGGCAAACGCGAAGACACCGAGCCGTTGCCGAATGTCACACCGCTCGACAAAATCATCGTGGCATTCGCCGGACCGTTGTTCAGTTTTCTGCTGGCGTTTGTGTTTGCGGTGGTCGTTTGGCAAGTCGGTAAGCCGAGCAATGAGTCGGATAACTCCACGCAAATCGGCTGGGTGGATCCGACTGGGCCTGCATGGAAAGCTGGGCTGCGTCCGGGCGACACGATTCTCGAAGTGGACGGCGGTGCCGTGCATCATTTTTCGCCATTGTCCACCATGCGCGACAGCGTGACGTGGCGCATCATCACCAGCACCGGCACGAACATCGCCATCAAATATCAGCGCGACGGCAAGGAAGCGATGGCTTATGCGACGCCATTTCATCGCGAGACCAAGTGGTATCAACGCAAAGCGCTCCGGCAGATTCTCATCACCTCCGCGAATAAAGCCTCGGTCTTTGAAATCGCCACGAATAGTCCCGCTGCCATCGCCGGTTTGAAAACTGGCGATGAAATTATCGCGTTGAATGGTGAAAAAATTTATAGCCCTGCGGCCGTGGATTACGCGCAGCAGGCGATGAGTAATACGGTTATCAAACCGCTCACGCTCACGGTGCAGCGCGGTGCTGAAACCTTTGACCGCGTCATCACGCCGGTTTTACCTGCGCAACCGAAGAATGCCTATCCGCTACTCGGCATCATGGCGTGGCAAGGCGACACGAACACCACGCTGGTTCATCCGAATCCGGTTGAACAAGTTAAAATGAGCGCCGGTCAGATTTTTAACACGTTCGGCGCTTTGTTCTCCAAGAGCGAGATCGGCGTGCAACAACTCGGCGGTGCGGTGATGATCATCCGCGTTTACAGCAATCTGTTTCAGGACGAAGACGGCTGGCGCCGCGTGCTGTGGTTTAGTGTCATTCTCAATGTGAATCTCGCGTTGCTGAATATGCTGCCGTTGCCAGTGCTCGACGGCGGCCACATCACACTCTCATTGATTGAATGGATTCGCCGCCGTCCTGTGAGCGGAAAAATTCTGGAAAAGATTCAGACCGGTTTTGCCGCGCTGCTCATCACCTTCATGATTTACATCGCGTTTTTTGACACGGGCGATTGGGTGCGCAGCGCGCATGCCGACCGTGATGTGCCGATTGTTTTTGCCGCACCGAAATAATTTATTTTTATGCGTTACTGCGAATCTCCTTACTTCTATCAACGTCGCCAGACCCGCGAGATTATCATTGGTGATCCCGCGAACGGTGGCGTCATCATGGGTGGAAATCATCCCGTCGTGAAGCAATCCATGCTCACTTGCGACACGATGGACACGGCGCTTTCAGTCAAGCAGACGCTCGAACTTGTCGCCGTCGGTTGCCAGATTGTGCGCATCACCGCGCCGACCGTCAAAGACGCAGCCAACTTGCAGAATATCGTTGCCGAATTGCGCAAGCTCGGCTGCCAAGTGCCCATCGTGGCTGACATTCATTTCAAACCGGAAGCCGCGATGGAAGCGGTAAAGTGGGTGGAAGTCGTCCGCGTGAATCCCGGTAACTACGCCGACACCAAGAAATTCGCCATCAAGGAATACAACGACGAACAATACGCCGCCGAACTCAAGCGCATCGAAGAAAAATTTGCGCCGCTCGTCATTGAGGCGAAGAAATTAAAACGCTGCATCCGCATCGGCACGAATCACGGCTCGCTATCCGACCGCATCATGAACCGTTTCGGTGATACGCCGCTCGGCATGGTGGAGAGTGCGTTGGAGTTCGCGCACATCGCGCGCAAGCATGATTTCCACAACTTCAAATTCTCGATGAAGTCGAGCAATCCGAAGGTGATGATTGAATGTTATCGCCTGCTCGTCGCGCGGCTCAATGCGCTCGGCGCGGATTGGAATTATCCGATCCACCTCGGCGTGACTGAAGCTGGCGAAGGCGAAGATGGCCGCATCAAGAGCGCCATCGGCATCGGCTCGCTGTTGTGCGACGGTCTGGGCGATACCATCCGCGTTTCGCTCACCGAAGATTCACCGCGCGAGATTGAGGTCTGCACCGATTTGCTTGCGCAGATTCCGCTGCTCGCCAATTCCAAAATCAAATTTTCTGAAGCCGGTTTTCCGTTTGATCCGTTCCACTTCGAGAAGCGCGTCACGCCGGAAATTGAACTGAACGAAAACACCAAATGCGGTGGCGAACAACTTATCCGCGTCGTCGTCACCCGCGCGACGTTTGATAAGGTTGCCCCGAAGATTCGTCCGAAAGACGACGTGAAACCCGAAGCGGTTTGCGAAGACCTGAACATCGCGGAACTCGACCCGACGCAAGATTTCGAGATCAACTGCGAGACGCAGCTCGTCACCGTCAAGGACGGCGTGAATTTGCCCGCCATCACGGCATTCCGTTTGCTCGCGGCGAAGCTCAAGAAACTCGGTCGCAACAATCCCATTCTGCTCAAGGATTGCATCAACTTTGAAGCCGTGCCGTTGGAGCCGAAGATTGCTTTGCTCCGCGCATCCGTCGTGATTGGTGCGTTGCTGGCGGATGGCATTGGCGATGCGATTCTCGTTCGCGGCGAAGCGGGCGGGGGACAATCGCTGCGGCTCGCTTACAATATTTTGCAAGCCGCCGGTTGCCGGAGTTTCAAAACGGATTACGTCGCGTGTCCGAGTTGCGGGCGCACGTTGTTCAATCTGCAGACCGTCACCGCGCGCATCAAGGCGCGCACCGAGCATCTCAAGGGCGTGAAGATCGCCATCATGGGCTGCATCGTGAACGGCCCTGGCGAAATGGCCGATGCCGATTTCGGCTACGTCGGCGGCGCGCCGAACAAGATCAATCTTTACGTCGGCAAGACGCCGATCAAGTTCAACATCCCCGAAGCCGACGCGGTGGAACGGCTCGTGGACCTCATCAAGGAACACAACAAGTGGGTCGAGCCGGAGAATGTTAATGCCTAGTTTGTGACATTTGGAAATTAAATATTCACTCGTGAGATTTTTGAAGATTTGAATTTGAGTTGCAAAATTACAATGCCGCGCATTGTTTTTTCAACCAGTCTTCAAAAGTAGATTTTGGTTTCAACAAACCCTTCCCAAAACATTTTTTCTGGATATACATTTGGTCAAGGCGGAGAATTTCATCTCTTCCGACGTCCAAATAACGCTGAGCTTTTGCGTATGCAATGCTTTTGCGTGGATGACACCAGCGAAATGTGTGATAGTCGTTCTTCGGCTGAATACGAAGCCGGATTTCCTTTGCGTTTGCTAAAAACTTATCACCAAAAGCGGAATTAATATATTTAGGTTCAGGGCAACACTCACTAACATCAAATAGCCATATCATTTTACCATAAAATTCTTCTCTGGCTTCAATGCTGTCTACACTTATAGGGGAATGTTGAAGTTCTATTACGGTCCCTTTTCTCGTAACAATGTCCGCTCGATGTTGTTTTCCGTTTTTCTCAATCGTAACTTCCACGCAATCTGCCGGAACAAGATTTTTCCAATAACGATGCCAATCAGTTTCATGTTCATGCCAGGGGTCGCAATCTTCTCCGGGATGTGCCCAATGATGCGCCATAATGCGCCCACACTTTGCAATCAGTTTTACTTTGCAAGTCGGACAACGGCCTTCTGCACCTCGCTCTGCTACAATTTTCCGACCATTTTTATTCAGTGCATAAAGCATCGGATTGAGTCGTGTTGTCTAGCGCCGTAGGCGCGACAGCTTTGTAGCTTTTATTTCAATTACTAACAAGCCCCGTCGGGGCGACATATTCATTTTTCACAACTGTTGCCGCCCCTAACGGAGCTTGAATTTATTTTCTTCGCGTAACTACAAAGATGTCGCGCCGCTGGCGCTTGCGAAAAAAAGTTTTTTCATTTTGACCGCGAGCCGCCGCTCTGTTTCCCTTGCGGCGCGACCATGGGAGACATTTTCAACAATCCGACCGAGTTCATCGCGTATCTGCTGGATCATTGCGCGAATTATTTCATCGGCATCTGCCTCGTGGTGGTGATCTGGTTTTATTTCAGCAACAACCCGATGCGTCACAGTCGGTGGTTCGTGCTGCGGCGCTTCATCAACTGGTTTCCGCTCGGGATGACGTATGCGTTCCTTTACATGGGTCGCTACAATCTCAACGTCGCCAAAAATGCGCTCGGCGATCTGATGACGAAGCAGGAGCTGGGCACGATATTCGCCGCGGGCACGGTGACTTACGCGGCGGCCTTTCTCATCAACGGTCCGCTGGTGGATAAAATCGGCGGAAAAAAAGGCATTCTCATCGCGGCCATCGGTTCATCGGTGGCGAACGTGATGCTCGGTGTGCTGACGTGGCTGACGGTGCTGGGAAAATTGAAAATGAATCTGGTCGTGACGTTTTCGTTTTTCTATTCGGTGAACATGTATTTCCAAAGCTACGGCGCGGTTTCCATCATCAAGGTGAAATCCTATTGGTTTCATGTGCGGGAACGCGGCGTGTTCGGCGCGATTTTTGGGACGCTGATTTCCATCGGCGTGTATTTTGCGTTCGATTGGGGACAGCAAATCATCAATCTGACCAAGGCCAATTCAACGGGCGGCTGGTTCCACGATTTGCTCCAGACCATTTTCGCCACGAATGTTCTGGTCAATGGTCACGGCGTGGATGCGACGTGGGCGGTGTTTTTCATTCCGGCGGTGATTCTCGTGGTGTGGGTGCTGCTCGATTGGTGGCTCATCAAAGACACGCCGGAAGAGGCGAACTTCCCGTCGTTCGACACGCATGACGCGTCGTCCGGCCAGATGCACGTGGAACTCTCAACGCTTGATCTGCTGAAAAAAGTTTTCGCGAGTCCGCTCATGTTGCTGATCGCGGTCATTGGATTGACGTCAGGAATTTTTCGTAACGGCATCACGCAATGGTATTTCGTTTTTGCGGCGGAAGTGAAACAACCGGGCGCAGAATTTTTCCTGAAACACTGGGGCTTGCTGCTGTGCGTCTTTGGCATCATCGGCGGCTTTGCGGGCGGCTGGATGTCGGATCATCTTTTCCAGTCGCGACGTGGTCCACCGGCGGCGTTATTGTGCGCGTTCATTTTCCTGATGACGATTGTGATGGCGGTTTTTCTCACCTCGTCGCCGTTGATTCTCGGTTACGCGGCGGTGCTGATTGTGATGGCGTCGGTCGGCATCACGTCGTTGATGGCGGGCACGGCAGCGACGGATTTTGGCGGGCGCAAGGCGGCGGCGACGTGTTCCGGCGTGGTGGATGGTGCGACTTATGTGGGCAGCGGTATTCAATCTTTCAGCCTTGGTTATCTGACGACGTGGAACTGGCATTACTGGCCTCTGTTCTTGTTGCCGTTCGCGCTGGTTGGATTATTTGTGGCGATAAAGATCTGGCATAATCTGCCGGCGGCCACGCGCAAATACCTTGCGGAAGTGGAGCAAAAGCGCGCTTGACGCCGCGCTGCGAAGTTTTTAAGCTTTTTCAAATGTTGAAAAACAGTTCACAAGTTGCCATTCTGGTAGTCGCTGTAGTTAGCGACGCCGTTGGTGCTTGTTGAACGAGAATTTAACAAGAACCCACGGCTGGTAACGGCTGTGGGTTTTTTGTTACCCTGGCTGAAGCCGCCACAACCAAAAAAAGAAAATGAGCAAAGCAATCGAATCCGCCAAAGCAAAATCCGCCAAGCCGCTTGACCGTAAACGCGCCGAGGTCGGCCCGTTGAAAACCGGCTGCGACATCTTCGTGGAAGCCCTCGAACGCGAAGGCGTTGAGGTTATTTTTGCTTATCCTGGCGGCGCGAGCATGGAAATCCACCAGTCGCTGACCAAGTCCAAGATTCGCACCATTCTCCCGCGCCACGAGCAGGGCGGTTCCTTCGCGGCTGAAGGTTATGCGCGCGTGACCGGCAAGGCGGGCGTGTGTATGACCACCAGCGGTCCGGGCGCGACGAATCTCGTCACGGCCATCGCTGATGCGTTCATGGATTCTACTCCGCTCGTTTGCATCACCGGTCAGGTGACACAGGCGATGATCGGTCGCGGCGCGTTTCAGGAAACCGACATGATCGGAGTGACGCTGCCGATCGTGAAGCACAGTTACCTCGTCACGGACATCAACGACATTCCGCGCATCGTCAAAGAAGCATTTTACATCGCGGAGAGTGGTCGCCCCGGTCCCGTGGTGATTGATTTCCCCAAAAACATCCAGCAAGCCAAGGCGCAAGCCGTCTGGATTTCACTCGAAGATGTCAAAAAAGGTTTGCCGGGTTACACGCAGCCGGATTTAAAAGCGGATGATTTATCGCTCAATGAGATTATCGGTTTGATTGAAAAGTCCGAACGGCCGGTGATTTACGCCGGCGGTGGCATCATCAGCAGCGGCGCGGCGGCGGAATTGAAAAAATTTGCCGAAGCGACGAACATTCCGGTGACCACGACGCTCATGGGCATCGGTGGTTTTCCGGAGACGCATCCGCTGTCCATGCGCTGGTTGGGCATGCACGGTTCTGCCGTGGCCAACTGGGCGGTGAACGGCGAATACGAATATCGCAAGTCCTTCAACGATCCGATGGTCAAGATTAAGTGCGGCGCAGATTTGCTGCTTTCGTTCGGCGTGCGTTTTGACGACCGCGTGACGGGCAAGTTCGAGGAATTTTGCAAGCACGGCACGATTGTTCACATTGATATTGATGCGTCCGAATTGAACAAAAATCGCAAGGCGAATTTGCCCATCGTCGGCGATATCAAAGACGCGTTGACGCGTTTGAACAAGCTGGTTGCCAAACGTCCTTTGCAAAAGAAACACACCGCGTGGCTCGCGCAGATTGGTGAATGGCAGAAGAAAGCGCCGTTTGCTTATCGCATCACGCCCGAAATCGCCAATAGCGATCACATGATTGATCACATGGGCGGCAAGGAAAGCGAAGTGATTCTTCAGCAGATGGTCATCGAAGAACTTTACCATCTGACCAAAGGTGAAGCTTACATCACCACCGGCGTCGGCCAGCATCAGATGTGGGCCGCGCAATGGTATAAATATAAATTCCCGCGCCAACTCGTCACCAGCGGCGGCCTCGGCTCGATGGGTTACGGCTATCCCGCTGCGCTCGGTGTGAAAGTCGCGCATCCCGACAAACAGGTCGTGGACATTGATGGTGATGGTTCGTTCCTCATGAACATTCAGGAACTCGCCACCGCGCACGTTGAGAAAATTGCGGCGAAAGCCATCATCCTGAACAACCAGCACCTCGGCATGGTCGTGCAGTGGGAAGATAATTTCTATGGTGGCAACCGTGGACATACTTACCTTGGCGATCCGAAAGATCGTCCAAGCATTTATCCCGATTACGTTGCGGTTTGCAATTCCTTCGGCGTCAAATGCGAACGCGTGATGTATAAGAAAGATCTGCGTGCCGCCATGCAACGGATGCTTGATTCTGACGAACCGTATGTGCTCGACGTCGTCGTGCCTTACAGCACGCACGTTATCCCGTTCATTCCCGCCGGCAAGACGGTGGCGGACATGATCTGGAAACCGTAATTAGGTAAAGAATTCCAAAGGCCGGCCGATTTATTTCGTCCGGCCTTTTTTGTTGGGCGCACTGGAATTGCACGTTTCAACTTTTTTTTACGCGAGCATTCTGCTATTTCAATCTAAGTGAACAATCCATTTCGCATCGGCGTGCTCGGCTCCGGCAAAGGTTCTAACTTTGTCGCGATTGCGGATGCCGTGGCGGCGGGAAAAATTCCGGCGGAAATCGCCGTGGTGCTGAGCGATGTCGAGTCGGCCGGAATTCTGGCGCACGCGCGCGATCGGAAAATTCCGGCGCAATTTATTCCGCCGGGAAATTTTCGCACCAAGCTGGACGAAGCGGCGGAACGCGCCTTTGTCGCTGCATTGCAAAATGCCAAAGTAGATTTGGTTGTGCTCGCCGGTTTTATGCGTGTTTTGAAAGGTGATTTCCTGCGCGCATTTGAAGGCCGCATCGTCAATATTCATCCGTCGTTGCTGCCGTGTTTTCCCGGATTGCAATCTTGGAAACAGGCGCTGGATTATGGCGTGAAGACGGCGGGCTGCACGGTGCATTTCGTGGACGCAGGCGTGGATTCCGGCGCCATCATCGGCCAGCAACCGGTGCCAGTGCTGGACGACGACACGCCAGAAACTTTGCATCAACGCATTCACGCGGCGGAACATGAGTTGTATCCGCGTTGCGTCGCCGCGCTGGCGCGAAAGGAAATATCAGTGGTTGGACGTCGGGTGATCTGGAAAAAATTATGAATATAAAAAATATTTTTGGCGTGCTGGCGTGCGCTTTGTTTGCCGCCGGTTGCGGCACAGATGAGCCGATTTATTTTGCCAGCGCCGCCAAAATGCCGGCGCAGATGGCAGAAGCTTCGGCAGTGGCCAGAGGATTGACCAAGGATGAGGAACGCAAGATTGATTTAGTGGTTTTCAGCTACCTGCTCGAAAGGCATTTCTGGGAAGATGGTATTTACACCGCTCTATTTGTGCAGGCAGATGACATGGTCGTGGAAGCATTGATTAAAAAATATCCGAGCCATAATCCGCCGGTAAAGCAGAGCTATCACATTGACCTGCGCTCAAATCAGTCGCCGCTCGACAAGGACACGGGCAAGCCGGTGATGATTCTCGGGGCGGACGTGAGTGATCCGAATGCAGATGGAACAGTGGATGTGATCGGTCGCTGGTATGCGGGCACGGCGGTGCAGGGCTTCTACACCTTCACGCTGAAAAAAAACGGCGACGCTTGGATCATCACCGAAGTGCGCTGACCAATTCCGTCCGGCGAATGGCAAAAAAGAGTTCGCCTTGCCGCGCACGGTTCGGGCATCATTTTCGGCAAAATTAAAATCCTTTAATTTGACCTTGACTCCCTAAAGACTTTCTCTAAAATTCAAATACTTAACGTCATGGGCGATTCACTAACAGCAGTGAACTGCGGCAACGCGCAACGCGCAACGCGCAACGCGCAACGCGCAATAAGCGGCGGAAATCTTTTTGTCGCCCGATAGCCTGCTCCGATTGCCGGTCATTCCCGTCCGATGGTTCCCCAAGCCCGTTGGTTTATCGCCCAGACCCGTGCCGTCACCGCGCTAACCTGCCGGATAATCGCCTATCCTTGGGCGATAAATCCGCACGCCTGTCCGATAATTCTTCATGCCTGTGCCGCCGTTCCACCGACCCGTTGAACGATGGCACGGGGCCGTTGGATGATTCCAACGCCGTGTTGAATCATTCCCTACGCTCGTTTAACTATTGCAACCATCTAAAAAAAAGCCGTTTAAGATTTTTTGCCGCGAAAGAACACAAAACGCACAAAGCCAGCCTGATTCTTTGTGTTCCTTGCGTTCTTTCGCGGCAATCAATTTCCCCAACTCAAAACTAAACACTCAACGCTAAAAACTGGTTATGTCCAAATCCTACTACTCACCTCCGATGACGCCGGCCGCCTGGGCTGGATTTCGTTTTTGATTGGAGTTCTACAACGATGCCGCATCTACGGCGCTGCAATAACCTCGTTGGTCAATGGAGCGATGTTGTGAGCCTGCCGGTCGCGGCGTAAAAAAAAACATTCCCGTCGCCGGTGAAAATCGGCGGTAGTCAACCAAATAAACGAAAATGAAAATAATGCCCAATGTTTATGTGATACTTGGCGATTCCAATACACGGAAATCTTCAACCATGCGCGCCCTTACCGGTGTTCGGAAAGAATCTGATTCTTGGGAGATGATGAATGGAGCAGGAGGCGTAGATATTTTTTATATCAGGATGATGTCTCTTCAAGAAGCCGGAATCACACCGCAGGTATTCGTAAAAACAATTAATCAGTTGGTCGTTTCCAATATTTTCATTTCACTGCGAATTAAGCCTACGAAAAGAGCTTTCAAAATTTATCCTGCTGGCGCTGATTATTTGGACGCCTTTAAACGCGCCAACTGGAACATTAAACCACTTTTTGTTTTGGGCGATCCGGCTTTGCCGCCAAGATTGCCCACAGGCATTCGGGCTCATCTAATTTCCAATTCACGCGCCCTGCCTGCAAATGAGATTGCAGGCAAGATTCGTGTTTTGTGGAACTGGAAATGAAAGAATTTTGGAATTGTGAATCGACGATTTGTTAAATATGAAAAAATTCAATCAAATAATCCCCCTCGTAATTATTGTTTGTTGTGTTGCTTTTAAAGCCCAAGCCCAATTTGGTGATTTGCTAAAAAAAGTAGCCCCTCATGTTGATATAAATATAAATTTAAATGGTAGTGTGACCAACAAAAATGAGGTTGGTGGCGATAATGCAAATGCTTCAACAGAAAAGTCTGGCGTTGTGGCGCAGACTCAACCAGAAGCTAATGCTGGTTCTGAAGTTAAGGTGCAACCTAATAACCAGCAAGCTACCCCTCTCGAAGTGCAGTTTTTGGAATACAAATCCAAGGCTGAGAATGGAGACCCTGAAGCCCAATATAATCTAGGAAAATGCTACGCCAAAGGTCTTGGAGTAGAACAAGACGGAGCGGAAGCCGTGAAATGGTTTCGCAAGGCGGCGGAGCAGGGAAATGCCGATGGACAAAACGCTCTTGGCGCATGCTACGTCAATGGTCTTGGAATAGACCAAGATGGAACGGAAGCCGTGAAATGGTTTCGCAAGGCGGCGGAGCAGGGAAACGCTAAGGGCCAAAACAGTCTGGGCGTCTGCTATGGCAACGGTCTAGGGGTGGTTAAAGATGAAGTGGAAGCTGTAAAGTGGTTTCGTAAGTCGGCTGAGCAAGGAAACGCAGAGAGTCAATTTCTACTGGGACGGTGCTACGCCAACGGTCTAGGAATAGTCAAAGATGAAATGATGGCCCTGAAATGGTTTCGTAAGGCGGCAGAGCAGGGACATTTGGAAGCCAAGCAACAAGAAGCGGAAGTCAAAGAGCTAGTTCAAGTCGAAGCCAGAGAGCAAGCTGAAGCAAAACTCCAAGCCGAAGCTGAAGCCAAAGAGCGAGCTGAATACAATAAAATAGCCGCTCGGGCTCAAGCTGAAGCCAAAGAGCGAGATGAACTAGCCGCTCGGGCTCAAGCTGAAGCCAAAGAGCGAGATGAAGCTCAAGAAAAACAGAAAGCTCAGAAGGAAGCACGCGAACGTTTCTTAGACAATCTCGTTCTTACAGCTTGCGGCGTTTTATTGTTCACGCCAATTGTGCTTACATATTTCTCTTTAAGAAAAAAATAGTCATTTTTTCAAAGACGATGTCAATTTCATCAACCATTATCTTAAGTTAGCAAATAACCAATTCAAAGTTTTGAACAGCAATATGAAATCTGAACAAACACTAAATAAAGCTACTTGCTCAAATTGTGGCGCTGAACTGATATTCGACGTTGCGACGCAAGCAACGGTTTGCAACTTCTGCGGTGGACAGTTCAGCATTGGGAAGGCCGAAGGTGGGCAGAGCATATGGGCGGACAAAATCGTGCCGTTCAAGGTTGATAAAAAATCATTTCATCAAGCCGTTTTAGCTTGGCTTAGCGAGGGCGACTATACGCCCGATGATATTTTATTATCGAGTGTTTTTGATCAGCCAAACGGCTTATTTTTGCCAATGTATTTTTTTAGCGGAGCGTATGATGGGACTTGGTCTGCATCTAGTGGTTATCACAGAAAGGAAGAATACCAACACTGGAATGACCATCAGAAAAAATTTGAAACAAAAACAAGGCAAGTTACAGACTGGCGTCCATCCAATGGTCAGATTAAAGGCACATTTGAAGTTCTTTGCTTTGGCGGGGCGGGGCCGGGGATTAAACCGGAGGTGGTAAATTATGCTGAAAACGCAGATTTTGAGACAAGCGACTTTAAAGAATTCGACAGTCAATATACGCTAGGATTCGGCTTACTTGAATACACTTCAAATAAAGATGACGTTTGGCGGGCAGATGGTAATTCTCAAGCTGAAAGACGCGCAAAGTCAAGTGTGCGGCCTCCCGGCGATACTTATAAAGATAAAAATTGCACTGTGCGGTGCGATTTAGGTGAAACATTGAGAGTCTACACCCCATTCTGGATTGTTTATTACACTTATAGGGACAAAAAATATCATGTGATTATGGATGGGGCTCATTCCTCAGCCATTGAAGGTAAAAGGCCGGAAGACAAAAACAAAATAGACCAAGTTAAAAAGTTTTTTTTCGTGCCAAAGGTTACACTTTTTGCGTGGCTTGCCGTCTGGGCAGGTTTGGCTTATTTCACCGAGTATGGAACCTATGCTTTTGGGTTGGGGGCTTCTCTTTCACTAGGCCTTTTCATCTCGGCTTTCATGCGTAAAAATAATTTGATTAAAAAGTCAAAGATGAAGCGGCAAGAGGTTCTAAAGGGATTACAAATACCCGCTTTCAAAAGAGAAGATGAATCAGCAGAAGAAGATGATGATGAATAATGCCCATCAGGATCGGATTAGTAATCTAAGTTTTGCTGTAATTGATAGACTTCAAAACGCTTTGCAAATTAAACATAATCTATGTTTTAAATTTCTTATATGGCACTGATTGACATCGTAAAATTTGAGGGGAACGACCGGGAGTTTGTCTGGAAGTTTCCGTCGGAAAATCTCCGGCTCGGCACGCAGATGATCGTCAAACCAGCGCAGGCGGCGCTGTTTGTTTATCGCGGTAAAATTTGCGATGAAATTCAGTCCGGGGCCATCACGCTCACCACGCTTAACATTCCACTGCTGACCACTCTCATCAGCCTGCCGTTTGGTGGGGACACGCCGTTTCAAGCGGAAGTGTGGTTCGTCAATCTTATCAGTAAATTGGATAATAAATGGGGCACGATTCGCCCGATCCAGCTGGAAGACCCAAAATATGGTTTAGTGGTGCCGGTGCGAGCTTTCGGGCAGTTCGGCTTTCGCATCGCGGAGCCGCGCCGGTTTCTGGAAGGCATCACAGGCACGGCCAAGGTGTTCACGGCGGAGCAGATTACGGAGTATTTCAAAGGCGTGGTCTTGCAGGCGGTGAACGTGAATCTGGGCAAGGCGTTCATCACGGAAAAGATTTCCGTTCTGGAAGCCTCGGTGCATCTGGACGCGCTGGCCAAGCATTGCGCGGAAGCCATTCAGACGGAACTCGCCCGCTTTGGCTTGGAGCTGGTAAATTTCTTTTTCCATTCCATCAACATCCCGGATGAGGATGAAAGTTATCAGCGGCTCAAGGTCATCAAGGAAAAGGCGGCGGAATTGAAGTTGCTGGGCCGAGACATTTACCAGTTCGACCGCAGCATGGAGGTTTTGAAAACTGCTGCCGCCAACGAGGGCGGCGGCGCGGGTTTGATGCAGGCGGGCGTGGGTCTGGCGGTGGGGGCGGGCATCGGCCAGCAAATGACGCAGCAATCGGGTCTGTTGCAAACCAAGTTGCCGCCGAGCGCAACGCCGCCGTTGCCAACGGTGGTGAAGTTTCGTGTCGCGGTGGGCGGTCAGGACATCGGCGAGACGGAGCTTGAGGCAATCAAGAAATTGGTGGCCGATGGCAAGGTGAACCGTTCAACGCTGGTCTGGCGCGATGGCATGGCCAGTTGGCAGGCGGCGGAATCGCAGGCGGACTTGAAGGGGTTGTTTCAAGCCAACCCACCGCCGTTGCCATAAATTAATAATAACTTTCCGCCGCTGCGGGCAACCGTGGCGGCGGTTTTGTTTTTTGCAAAGCTAGAATTTGAAAACCAGCCGGTCGGTTGAGCGCCGGAGACGCGGCAGAAAGTAGCCCACGGTGAAACCGTGGGTTGGGTGATCAAAAAAGATTCCAGCCCCGGATGGGGCGACAGAAAAACGACGAGCGAATAATTCTTCCGCCCCGCCGGGGCTGTTTGGAATTAGTCATTCTACCCACGGCTCACGCCGTGGGCTATTACCGTTCGCTGCTCCGCAGCTTCAAGTTGGTTTTGCCGACACGGCATGACGGACCGGTTCCGCTGCCCATTCCACGTCCGAATTCAGATTGTTCAACCGCATTGAAATAGTTTATGCTCGCCGCCAAGATTGGTAGGGCGGTGCTGCTGCGCCGCCGGCGAACCAGCAGGTTCGCCCTACCGAAAAATTTGTCATGAGCAAGAAACTGAAATTCGGTCTGCCCAAGGGCAGTTTGCAGGAAGCCGCCATCTCGAAGCTGGCCAAGGCGGGCTACAACATCACCGTCAGCAGCCGTTCCTACGTGCCTTATGTGGACGACGAGGAACTGGACATCCGCATGTTCCGCGCGCAGGAAATTTCCCGCTACGTCGAACACGGCTATCTCGACTGCGGTATCACCGGCCACGATTGGGTCATGGAAAATGGCTCCAAGGTTCACGAAGTCGGCGAATTTCTTTTCAGTAAAGTTTCTCGTCGCGCCGCGCGCTGGGTGTTGTGCGTGCCGGAAAATTCGCCGGTGAAATCGGTGAAAGATTTACAGGGCAAACGCATCGCCACCGAAGTGGTGAATCTCACGAAAAAATATCTCAAGAAAAACGGCGTGAAGGCGGAAGTGGAATTTTCCTGGGGCGCCACGGAAACAAAGGCACACGAATTGGTAGATGCGATTGTGGATGTCACCGAAACCGGCTCGTCGCTCAAGGCGAACAAACTTCGCATCGTGGACGAGCTGTTGAGTTCCACGCCGCGCCTCATCGCGAATGTAGACGCCTGGAAAAACCCGTGGAAGCGCCGGAAGATTGAAACGATGGCGTTGTTGCTCAAAGGTGCGCTCGATGCCGAGGCGTTGGTTGGCTTGAAGATGAATATCGCGGAAAAAAATCTGGCGAAGTTGCTGGCGGATTTGCCCGCGTTGCGTAATCCCACGATTGCTAATTTGAGCCTCAAAGGCTGGGTCGCGGTGGAGACGATTATTGATGAAAAAATCGTGCGTGAATTAATTCCGCAACTTAAAGCTGCCGGCGCGGAAGGCATCATTGAGTATCCGCTGAACAAAGTTGTTTATTAAAACGGTAAAAATTGAGTGGCGTTTTCTACGCGCATTTGTTACATAATCTGGCATCCAATTATGGGATCACTGAAAAAACGCCGTAAGGCAAAAATTAATAAACACAAACGGCGCAAGAAGCTGCGCTTGAATCGTCACAAGAAGCGCACCTGGCAGAAGTAATTCTGTCACGCCATGTGATTTCACAGCCGTTCGCGGCGGTTGCCTAGCAGCCATTGCGAACGGTCTTTTTTTGCCATGAAATACCGCTTTAAAAAGCACTACACGCGCGACGAAGCGGAGGCATTGTTGCCTCAATTGCGCACTTGGTTGGCAGAACTGAATCGTCTGCGCGAAGAAGCGGAGCGTTATGACAAGCGTCTCGGCGGTCTTAACACCGTGGGTCAGGACACCGGTGGCGAAATGGTCAATAGTTGGATTCGTGCGCTGGCAGGGATGCAGCAGGTTTTAGCGGAATTTCAGCGCCGCGAAATTTTTATCAAAGATTTGTCGCGCGGCTTGATTGATTTTCCGTCGCTCGTCGGTGGCAAGGAAGTTTTTCTCTGTTGGGAATCGGACGAGGACAAGGTTGAATTTTGGCACGACCTCGACACCGGCTACGGCGGTCGCGAGCGGTTGGGGTGAAATTATTTTTGCACGCGGCCCGTGTGTTGTGGATCTGCTCGCCACAGTGGCCACGAGCTTTTCGCTGGTGCTGCTGCGTTCGTCAACGGTTGAAGGGCCAGTAGCCGTTGCTGGCACGCTATGTATATGACTCCGTGCGGATTGATGTTGGCCGAGGTGTAAAAATCGTAACCGACTGCAAACTGCCAGAGAAATTTTGCATCTGTGGTAGCCATGCCTGAATTGGACCATGGTGCGGTAATTAAAAGTTGACCGCTTGTCAGGGCCGCGATTGAAGTCGTGACGGCGTCGCCGCAGCCAAGATGCCAGCGTGCTTTACCTTCGGTGTTGAATGACCACAACTCCTTATTGACGCCTAAATAAAGATTGCCGTCCGTGTCTAAAATCGGCGATGAACTGGTGCCACCGCCGGAATGTGTGTGCCAGCGTTCCGAGCCGTCAGGTTTCAACGCGTATAAATTTCCATCCGTCGAGCTGAAATAAATCGTCTGGTCGTCCGCGATGGCGGGTGAGGCGATGATTTCAGCGCCAGTCGCGAATTTCCATTTCAGTTTTCCATCTGGCGCCAGGGCGTAAAATTTTTTGTCGTGGGAGCCAAAATAAATTGTGCCGTCGGCACCGATGGCTGGCGAGGAATCCACAATGCTACCGGTGGCAAATTTCCATTTCAGTTTTCCGTCGGGATTTAGGGCATAAAAGTTGGTGTCCCAAGAACCGAAATAAATGGTGCCGTCCGTGGCGATTGCCGGTGACGAATCCACCCATGCTTCGGTGGCGAATTTCCATTTCAATTTTCCATCCGCCGTCAGCGCGTAAAAATTCCGGTCGCGCGCTCCGAAATAAATGGTTCCATCCGCCGCCACCGCTGGGGAGGATTTGATTTCTAGTCCGGCTTTGAATTTCCATTTCAACTTTCCGTCCGCCGTAAGCGCCAGGAGCCAGCCGTGAAATGTGCCTTGATAAATCGTCCCGTCCAGTGCGAGGGCAGGGGAGGATTCCGTGCCGCGATCCGGCAGCGGAAATGTCCACAGGTTGGTTACACCGACGTCTTGCGCGACGATGGAAAACGCGAGGTAAACTGATGACAGAAAAAACAGCCGGAATTTCATCGCCGCCAGTAAAACTTCAAAGTCGCCGGACTGCAAACGCAAACCAGTCGTGCGCTGGATAAAAATAATTTAATTTTCAACCTACTTGTCAGCGCGGCGTTCTCTGACTACCTTTCGCGGCCTATGGAAAAAGTTGTTATTATCGGTTCCGGCCCGGCCGGTTGGACGGCGGCGCTCTACACGGCCCGCGCGCAGCTTGCGCCGCTCGTGCTGACGGGCAAGCAGCCCGGCGGCTTGTTGACGACCACGAGCATCGTGGAAAATTTCCCCGGTTTTCCCGAAGGCGTGGACGGTTATGAATTGATGACGCGCATGCAGAAACAAGCCGAGCGCTTCGGCGCAAAAACCAGTTTTGGTGTCGTCGAGTCCGCCGATTTTTCACAACGGCCATTTCAATTGATTGTAGACGGTGAAAAGGTGGTTGCGGAAACCGTCATCATCGCCACCGGTGCGGGCCACAAACATCTCGGGATTCCTGGTGAACACGAATTGGAAAACAAAGGCACGACGTATTGTGCGACCTGCGACGGCGCGTTGCCGATGTTCCGCAACCAGCCGGTCGTCGTGGTTGGTGGTGGTGATTCCGCATGCGAAGAAGCGATGTATCTGACACGTTTTGCTTCTACTGTGTATTTGATTCATCGCCGCGATTCATTGCGCGCTTCAAAAATTATGATTGAGCGCACGCTGGCGCACAAAAAAATCACTCCTATCTGGGACACGGCACTGACGGAAGTGCTCGACGTAAAACAAGACAAAGTGACCGGCGTGAAATTGAAGAATCTCAAGACCGGCGCGGAAAGTGTGCTGGATTGCGCTGGCGTGTTCATCGCCATCGGCCATGTGCCGAACACGGCTATTTTCAAAGGCCAGATTACGACGGATGCGAACGGCTTCATTGTGCCGCACAAAGGCACGATGACGAATATTCCGGGCGTGTTTGTCGCAGGCGATTGTGCCGACCATGTTTATCGTCAGGCCATCACGGCGGCGGGCGCAGGCTGCGCGGCGGCGATTGATGCGGAGCGTTTTCTGGCAGCGCAGAACCAATAATTTTTTCTGCGTCATCAACCGTTGGTGGGGTTTTAGCAAGACTGTTAATTAATTATTGATTGACGGTCGCGCGTTCCCAGATAAAATCACCTATCGGTTTAAGGAAAATTACTCCACCAACAAAAAATAACATTAAATAATTATGGCAGTAAAAGTAGCAATCAACGGATTCGGTCGTATCGGCCGGATGGTATTTCAAGCACTGTGCGATCAAGGTTTGCTCGGCAAGACGATTGACGTCGTCGCCGTCGTGGATATGTCGCCCGACGCGGCCTATTTCGCCTACCAGATGAAGTATGATTCCATCCACGGCAAATTTAAACACGCTGTGTCCACCGAAAAGAGCAGCCCGACGCTCGAAGAAGACGACATTCTCGTTGTCAACGGTCACAAAATTAAATGTGTCGGCGCGGTGAAAGATCTTGCCACGTTGCCGTGGAAGGCGCTCGGCGTTGATATCGTCATCGAATCCACCGGCCTTTTCACCGACAGCGAAAAAGCGAAAGCCCATCTCACTGCTGGCGCGAAGAAAGTAATCATTTCCGCGCCCGGCAAAGGTGAAGTTAAAACCATTGTCATGGGTGTCAACGAAGGCGAATACGATGCGGCTAAGCACAACATTGTTTCCAACGCGAGCTGCACGACGAACTGCCTCGCGCCGCTCGTTCACGTTTTGCTCAAGGACGGTTTCGGCATCGAGACCGGTTTGATGACCACGATTCACGCGATGACGGCCACGCAGAAAACCGTGGACGGCCCGTCCAAGAAAGATTGGCGCGGCGGTCGCGCGGCGAGCATCAACATCATTCCGAGCACCACCGGCGCGGCAAAAGCCGTCGGCGAAGTATTGCCGGCGACCAAGGGCAAACTTACCGGCATGGCGTTCCGTATTCCGACCGCCGATGTTTCCGTCGTTGACCTGACCATCCGCACCGTGAAAGACACGAGCATCGAAGAGATTGATGCCGCATTGAAGAAAGCCAGTGAGACCTATCTCAAAGGCATTCTCGGCGTGACCGATGAAGAGCTGGTTTCCACCGACTTCATTCACGACAACCGCAGTTCAATCTACGACAGCCTTGCAACCTTGCAGAATAATCTGAAGGGCGAAAAACGCTTCTTCAAGATTGTAAGCTGGTATGACAACGAATGGGGTTACAGCAACCGCGTCGTTGACCTCGTGAAATACATCACGGCCAAGGGAATTTAATTTCCAGAAAAATTCAAAACGGCGAACTGGCAACAGTTCGCCGTTTTTTTATCATAACGATTGAATGCTTGATTGTGCCGGTAATTGTTTGTGAAAAAGTTCACAAGAAGTCGGTCACTCGGCAAGGCGGTTGCTAAAGGAACCTAGAATGACCAAATCCATCGTTGGCCGGCAAAATAATTTCAGATGGGCGAAACGGCAGATCGCCTTGAAAAAACAGGTTGATTACTGCTTTGGCGCATTTTATACAGATGGCCGGAGGAGATTTTTGAGTCGGTTCGGCTGGCGGTAAATGTTCACGGAGTCAAAAAAACAACTGACGGAATATGCTCAAGCAATACCAAGTCAATAATGGTTTCGACGAAATGGCAGATGCGCAGAATGGAGTGCGCCCGCATTATCAGAAATTTCACAAGCTGTTCGGCGAATTGACCGAACCAGAATTTCAATCTAAACGTGAGGCGATAGATAATGCGTTTCTCCGGCAGGGTGTAACCTTCAATGTCTATGGCGATGCGGCGGGCGCGGAAAAGATTTTTCCATTTGATTTGCTGCCGAGAATTATTCCGGCGAAAGAATGGGAGCATCTCGAACGCGGTTTGACGCAGCGTATCACGGCGTTGAATCTTTTTCTGCACGATATTTATCACGAGCAGAAGATTTTAAAGGACGGCATAATTCCGGAATTTTATATTTTATCGGCAAAGCATTTCCGGCGCGAGTTTGTCGGATTCAATGTGCCGAAGGATATTTATATTCATATTTGCGGCACGGATTTAATTCGCGACAAGGATGGAAATTATCTGGTGCTGGAAGACAACGGCCGTTGTCCGTCGGGCGTGAGCTACGTTTTGGAAAATCGTCGGGCGATGAAACGCGCGTTTCCGGGAATGTTCGAAGGCATCGGCGTGCGGCCTGTGGAGCATTACGCGCAGGAACTTTTGAAGTCGATGAAATACATCGCGCCGGCTGGTGTCGCTGATCCGACGGTGGTTTTGCTCACGCCAGGTGCTTACAATAGCGCGTATTTCGAACACACCTATCTCGCGCGGCAGATGGGCATCGAGATTGTCGAGGGACGCGATTTGTTCGTGAAAGATTCGCGCGTGTTCATGCGGACGACCAAAGGTCCGCAGCCGGTGCACGTGATTTATCGACGCATTGACGATGATTTCATTGATCCGACGGTCTTCCGCAAAGATTCGATGCTGGGTGTGCCCGGACTCATCAACGCGTATCGCGCGGGCAATGTTTCGCTAGCAAATTCCATCGGCACGGGCATCGCTGACGACAAGGTGGTTTATTATTTCGTGCCGCGCATGATTAAATACTACCTCGATCAGGAACCAATTTTGAAAAATGTGGAGACATATCTCGCGAGCGAGGAAGCGGACAAAAAATACATTTTAGAAAATCTGGAAAAACTGGTGGTGAAGGCGGCAAATGAATCTGGTGGCTACGGCATGTTGATGGGGCCGAAGGCATCGAAAGCGGAAATTGAAAAATTCCGTCAACTAATCATCGCCGAACCACGTAATTACATTGCGCAACCGATGATCAACTTGTCGCAGCACCCGACGTGTTGCGACGGCAGCTTTGAAGGTCGCCATGTGGATTTGCGTCCGTTTGTTTTGAGCGGTGAGCGCACTAGTATAATTCCTGGCGGTCTCACGCGTGTCGCTTTGCGCAAAGGTTCGCTTGTTGTCAATTCGTCGCAAGGCGGCGGCAGCAAGGACACTTGGGTTTTGTATGGAGATGAATAAAACCAAATCAGAAATTTACCGCTAAACAAAATGTTATCCCGCGTCGCTAACTCACTTTACTGGATGGCTCGTTACATCGAGCGTGCCGAAAATATCGCGCGTATCGTAGACGTGAACCTGCAACTCCTGCTGGACATCCGCAACGTTGATGAAAAACGTCTCACCGCCTATTGGCTGCCGATCGTTCAGGCCACGGGCGATGAAGAAGCTTTTTTTAAAGCGCATTCAAACGCCACCGGCAAAGCTGTCACGGAATTTCTCGTGTTCGACATGGAAAATCCGAATTCGCTTTTGCAATCCATTTGTCAGGCGCGCGAAAACGCCCGCATGGTGCGCGATCAAATCACCTTGGAATTGTGGGAAGAATTGAACCGGCTTTATTTATTTGTCCGTTCGCCTTACGCGCGCGAAGTTTGGCGGCGCAGCGCGGGTGAATTTTTTCAGGAAATAAAATCTAGCTCGCTGCACATCATCGGCATCATCGAAGCCACGCTGATCCGCAACGAAGGTTGGTGGTTCGTGCGCGTCGGTCAATTGCTCGAACGCGCCGACAAGACCACGCGCATTCTTGATGTGCGCTACCAAAGTTTGCCGGAACGCGGTGTGCCGGAGCGCATCAGTCCTGACGAGGCACTCGAATGGTCCGCTGTGCTGCGTTCGTGCAGTGCATGGGACGCTTACAAAACTATTCACGGCGGCGATGTGCATCCGCAGCAAGTCGCAGAATTTCTTTTGTTAAGCGACGTATTCCCGCGCTCGGTTCGCTATTGCGTGAACGAATTGAATCTGGCGTTGCGCAACATTTCTGGGGTTTCCACTGGACGTTTCACTAACGACGCGGAAAAGCTTACTGGTCGTTTTCTGGCGGAATTGCAATTCAGCACCATCGAAGAAATTTTTGAAGTTGGTCTGCACCGTTACTTGGACGAAGCCCAGGCGAAGCTTAACAATATCGGTGGCGAATTGTTCCGGGCGTATATTTTCCAGCCGTTTGATAATCCCGACGAAGTTCACATGGTGCAACAGGAAGAACAACAGCAACAGCAACTCGGCTCTCACCACTGAACCATGTCCATCCACGTCGCGCTCCACCACAAGACGCATTACAAATACGACCGCCTCGTCACGCTTGGCCCGCAAGTCGTGCGACTCCGGCCCGCGCCGCATTCGCGCACGCGCATCTTGAGTTATTCGCTCAAGATCAAACCCGAAAAACATTTCATCAACTGGCAGCAAGACCCGCAGTCCAACTACGCCGCGCGGCTCGTGTTTCCTGAACCGACGCGCGAATTTCTCGTCGAGGTGGATTTAGTTGCCGAGATGGCGGTGCTGAATCCGTTCGACTTTTTCCTCGAACCTAGCGCGCAAAAGTTTCCGTTCGCCTATGATTCGGCGCTCGACCACGAACTCGCGCCGTTCCAGCGCAAATGCTGGCTGACGAATAATTTTTCCAAGTATCTCACCGAGCTGCGGCGCGATTTGATTGGCGAAACCAAGCGGCGCACCAAGCAGCAGCGGCTGGAGTTGCCTGACAGTGAAAAGCAGCCGACGAATGATTTCATCGTCGCCATCAATCAGCGGTTGTGGAAAGACATCAAATACACCATCCGCATGGAGCCTGGTGTGCAGACGCCGGAAGAAACGCTCACGAAATTGAGCGGCTCCTGCCGCGACTCCGCGTGGTTGCTTGTGCAATTGCTCCGTCACTTTGGTTTGGCCGCGCGCTTTGTCAGCGGCTATTTGATCCAGCTCAAGCCCGACGTCAAATCTCTCGACGGTCCGAGCGGCGCGGAAAAAGATTTCACGGACCTGCACGCTTGGACGGAAGTATATTTGCCTGGCGCTGGTTGGATTGGACTTGATCCGACTTCCGGTTTGCTCGCGGGCGAAGGTCACATTCCGCTCGCCTGCACGCCTGATCCGTCGAGTGCCGCGCCCATCAGCGGTGGCGTCGATGAATGCGAAACTGAATTCGAATTCGACATGACGGTGAAGCGCGTTTATGAATCGCCGCGCGTCACCAAGCCCTACACGGAAGAACAGTGGGATGCGATCAAGAAACTCGGTCATGAGATTGACGTCGATCTGAAAAAAGGCGACGTGCGCCTCACGATGGGCGGCGAGCCGACGTTTGTTTCCGTGGACGATCCGGACGGGTCGGAATGGAATTTCACCGCCGTCTCGCACAAGAAACGGATTCTTTCTGGCGAACTCATCAAGCGGCTCCGCAACAAATTCGCGCCCGGCGCCTTGCTGCATTACGGTCAGGGCAAATGGTATCCCGGCGAACCGCTGCCGCGTTACGCGCTCGCCGCGTATTGGCGCAAAGATGGCGTGCCGGTGTGGAAGGATGATTCGCTCATCGCAGACGAATCAAAAAATTACGGCCACGGTCCGAAGGAAGCCAAGGCACTGGCAGAGCGGCTCGCAAAAACAATTGGCGTGAAGCCGGAGCATCTGATTCCCGCTTACGAAGACGCGTTTTATTATTCGTGGAAGGAACGCCGTTTTCCGTCGAACATCACGCCGGAAAAATCCAATCTCAAGGACAAGCAGGAGCGCGAACGCATCGCACGGATTTTTCAACAAGGTCTCGGCTCGGTCGTCGGCTACTCGCTGCCGATCAAGCGCGCGTGGATCGGTCAGGAGCAGGGCTGGGTTTCCGGCTCCTGGTTTTTACGCTATGACGACACGCTCTGGTTGATCCCCGGTGATTCCGCGATGGGCCTGCGCCTGCCGCTTGATTCCGTTCCGTGGGTTGCAGAAAAAGATTTTCCGTGGCAGCGCGTGCAAGATCCATCACAACCCGATTTGCCCGAACTGCCGAAAGAATTTCCGTATCGCCGCCAAGTCGTTGGCCGTCGCGATGCACCGATGCCGCCGGGTTACGGCCCCGGCCAACGCGCGCAAAAACTCGGCAAGCCGGAGGAAAAACCGGAATTGAAACCGGAGGAAAATCCCGAGCGCCGTCCGCAGCCGGGCGAAAGCGCGCCGTGGATTATTCGCACCGCTTTGTGCGTCGAGCCGCGCGACGGGCGGCTGCACGTCTTCATGCCGCCCGTTGAGAAGACGGAAGATTATCTCGACCTCATCGCTGGCATCGAAACCACCGCGCACGAAACTGGTTTGCCCGTCGTCATCGAAGGCGAAACGCCGCCGAAAGATCCGCGCCTCAACAAACTCGCCGTCACGCCCGATCCTGGCGTCATTGAGGTGAACATGCACCCGAGCAAGACATGGGAAGAACTCGTCGAGCGCACGACGGTGCTTTACGAAGAAGCGCGTCAAACGCGGCTCGGCACCGAAAAATTCATGGTGGACGGTCGTCACACTGGCACCGGCGGCGGCAATCACATCATCATCGGCGGCGAGACGCCTACGGATTCGCCGGTGTTGCGCCGACCTGATTTACTGCGCTCGCTGCTGACGTATTGGCAGAATCATCCGTCGTTGAGTTGGCTGTTCAGCGGTTTGTTCATCGGCCCGACCTCGCAAGCGCCGCGCATTGACGAGGCGCGCAACGATGCGCTTTACGAACTCGATGTCGCGTTCAAGGAAATGGACAAGCAGATCAGCCAATTCGGCCAAACGCCGCCGTGGCTGGTGGATCGGCTGTTCCGCAATTTGTTGATTGATTCCAGCGGCAACACGCATCGTGCGGAGTTTTCCATTGATAAACTTTACGCGCCCGAGAGCAGCACCGGTCGGCTCGGACTCGTCGAAATGCGCGCGTTTGAAATGCCGCCGCACGCGGAGATGAGCCTCGCGCAACATCTCTTGCTCCGCGGACTCGTCTCGAAATTTTGGAAGGAGCCTTACAAGAACGAACTCGTGCGCTGGGGCACGGATATTCACGACCGCTGGATGCTGCCGCATTTCTGCGAAACGGATTTCAAGGATGTCGTCAACGATCTGCGCGAGGCCGGTTATCCGTTCCAAGCCGAATGGTTCGCGCCGCATTTTGAATTTCGCTTTCCGCGCATCGGCGATCTGGAGCAGCGCGATTTGCAGATCGAACTACGCACCGCGCTCGAACCCTGGCATGTCCTCGGCGAAGAACCGGGTGGCGGCGGCACAGTGCGCTACGTTGATAGTTCTGTCGAACGCTTGCAGATCAAAGCGCGCGGCCTTGCGGGCGACCGCTTCGCCATTACGTGTAACGGACACAAGGTGCCGCTGCATCCGACCGGCACGAACGGCGAAGGCGTGGCCGGCGTGCGTTATCGGGCGTGGCAGCCGCCGGTTTGTTTGCAGCCGACGATCAAATCACACGCGCCGTTGCGCTTTGATCTCTACGACACGTGGAACCAGCGTTCGCTCGGCGGCTGCACTTACAATGTGGCGCATCCCGGCGGCCGCAGTTACGACACATTCCCGGTGAATTCCTACGAGGCCGAATCGCGTCGTCTCGCGCGGTTTTTCCGGCACGGCCATCAACAAGGCAAGTTCACTCCGCCCGTAGAAAATGTGAACAGCGACTTTCCGTTCACGCTGGATTTGCGTAATGTCTGACGCGGACAACATGCGGCACAACCGCAATCAGCAGCCGATGTTACAGTCTCAATCCCAATCTTCAACGGGTGAGGGGGGCGACGCCAAAAAAGCGTCGTCGGCAAATCTCTTGTCCGACTACAAGCGTAGTGCGGGCGCATTCGATGAATTACTCGATGTAGACGGAAAAGTATTTCCACATTACGCAAAGTTGCTTGGCGAGTTGGAAGAATTTGGTGCGGCGGAATTATCGCGGCGCGCGGATGCGTGTCAGCGTTTTGTCCACGAACACGGCATCACTTATAATGTTTATGGCGACCCGCGCGGGATGGAGCGTCCGTGGCAACTCGACCCGATTCCGTTCGTCATCGCGCCCGAAGAATGGGAGAAGCTGGAAACTGGATTGATTCAGCGAGCAACGTTGCTAAATAAAATTCTCGCTGACTGCTATGGCGCACAGGATCTAATTCGTTCGCGTTGGCTTTCGCCGGCGCTAGTTTTTGGTCAGCCAGATTTTTTGCGGCCCTGCCACGGCATTCGCGTGCCGGATGATAATTACCTCCATTTCTACGCCGCCGATTTGTCGCGTTCGCCGGACGGACGTTGGTGGGTCGTGTCGGATCGCACACAAATTCCGACCGGCGCGGGCTACGCGCTCGCGAATCGCCTCGTCACCTCGCGCATTTTGCCGGAGCCGTTTCGCGATAATCACGTTCATCGCCTCGCAGGATTTTTCCTCGCGGCGCAAAATTCTTTAGCTCAACTGGCGCCGCGTTCGGCTGATAGGGCGCGCGTGGTAATGCTCACACCCGGGCCGCATAACGAAACGTATTTCGAACAAGCCTATCTTGCGCGTTACCTCGGTTACATGCTGGTTGAAGGTCAGGATTTGACCGTGCGCGATAACCACGTTTTTCTGAAAACTTTGAGCGGACTCGAGCGCGTGGATGTGATTCTACGCCGCGTAGACGATGATTTTTGCGACCCGCTTGAACTGATAAATAATTCCATTCTCGGCGTCCCCGGTCTGGTCGAAGCCGTGCGTGCCGGCACGGTGGTCATGGCGAATGCGCTCGGCAGCGGCTTGGTGCAAAGCCCCGCGTTCATGTCGTTTCTGCCCGGGTTGTGCAATCATTTGCTCGGGGAAAAATTGAAACTGCCGTCCGTTGCGACTTGGTGGTGCGGGCAAAACGCCGCGCGCGAACATGTCTTGAAAAACCTCGACCGACTGGTCGTGAAGCCCGCGTTCCGCACGCATTTGAAAATTGCGGAAGCTGAACGTGAGGAATTAAAACGGCGTATTGAATTCGACCCCGATTTATTTGTCGCGCAGGAGCGCGTGGAACTTTCCACCGCACCGGCGTGGCAAAAAAACTCGCTCACTGCGCAACCGGTTAGTCTTCGAGTATTTTTGGTGGCCGATGGCAAGGGTAGTTATTGCGTGATGCCCGGCGGCCTTGCGCGCGTCTCGCCGGACAGCGATGAAAAATTTATTTCCATGCAACGTGGCGGTAGCAGTAGCAAAGATACGTGGATTCCCTCTGCCACGCCGGTGGCTGAACTGACTTTGCTGCACGGCGGCAATCAAAGTATTGAGTTGCGGCGAACGGGAAATAATCTGCCGTCGCGCCTTGCAGATAATTTTTTCTGGCTCGGCCGTTACTCTGAACGCGCAGATGCCACATCGCGTTTTCTGCGGAGCGCGTTGCTGCGCTTCAATCCCGAACGCACGGGGAGCGCGCGACCGTTGCTCGCGCCGCTGTTACAGACGTTGGAAATACAAGGCCAGCTACCCGGAATTTCCACCAAGCCGGAATTGTGGGCAAATGCCGAAGCGTTCGAAGCGGAATTGCTGGCTGCTATTTTTGATTCCGAGAGCGCTGGCAGTTTGCGGCAAACGGCGGAACAACTCCAACGCCTCGCGATGCTCGTGCGCGACCGCACGTCGAACGACATGTGGCGCGTGTTGAGTCAGATTGATGATCGGCTTGCCACGCCGCTGCCCAAACAAGTGATGCTCGCAGGCGATGCCGTTGGCGTGTTGAATCAGACCTTGATGGGACTTGCCGCCTTCCAAGGTCTCGCGCGTGAAAACATGACGCGCGCACAGGCTTGGCGCTTTCTCGACATGGGTTTGCGCATTGAGCGCGCGATGTATTTGTGCACGCTACTTGATGCGACGCTGCGTTCGGTTGACGCGGAAAACCCAAGTCTACTCGAAGCCATCCTTGAAGTTGTGGACTGCTCCATTACCTTCCGCTCCCGCTACAATTTGTTGCCGACGATTCCGGCTGTCTATGACCTCGTGCTGCTGGATGACAAAAATCCGCGCTCGGTGTTGTTCCAAATCAAACAGCTCGTGAAACATTTTGATAAATTGCCCAAGGAACGGGGCGACGCGGCGAGTCCCGGTAAAATGATTTTGGAAAATTGCATGTCACGTTTGGAACGCGCCGATGCGCGTGAGTTAGCCAGTCCATCGTCGAACTGGCAGGAGTCTGCACTCGCGGCGACCATTCGTGAAATTTTGCGCGCGTTGCCGCAATTGTCCGACGCCATCGCCGCGAGTTATTTCGCGCACTCGGCGATTTCACGCACAGGGCGGGGGTTGGCGCAATGAACTATCACATCACTCATCGCACGCTTTACGAATACGCCGCGCCGGTGAGCGTTTCGCACCACGTCGCGCGGCTTGAGCCCCGTGCCACGAATACGCAGACGCGCGAAAGTTTTTCGCTGCGGATTTTTCCTGAACCTGCGCTGCGCAAAGAACGCATAGATTATTTTGGCAACCAGCTTTGTTTTTTTGCGATTCAGGAAATTCATTCCAAGCTTGAAATCATCACCAGCAGTCGCGTCACAGTGTTGCCGAAAAATACGGAGCAGAACGAATCCGCAGCGCCGTGGGAATCTGTGGCTGAAATGTTTCGCGATCCGGTTTCGCCCGAAGTTGTAGACGCATACCAATTCGTTTTTGATTCGCCACAGGTGCGCGCATCGCGGGAATTAGCCGAATACGCCCGCGAAAGTTTTGGCCAAGAAACGCCGCTGCTTGTCGGCGCGCGCGATTTGACCCGCCGCATTTTTGAAGATTTCAAATTTGATCCCAAAGCCACCAACGTCGCGACGCCGCTGGAAGAAGTGTGGGAAAAACGCCGTGGCGTCTGTCAGGATTTTGCGCATCTCGGCATCGCGTGCCTGCGCTCGCTTGGTCTGCCCGCGCGTTACGTCAGTGGTTATTTGCGAACGCATCCGCCAGTCGGCAAGCCTCGTCTCGTTGGCGCGGATGCGTCACACGCGTGGTTTCGAGTGTTTTGTCCGGGCACCGGCTGGGTTGATTTTGATCCGACCAACAATGTTCAGCCTGCCGAAGAACACATCATCGTCGCCTATGGCCGCGATTATGGCGACGTCAGTCCGGTTGCGGGGATTTTAACCGGTGGCGGCGCACACGAAGTAAAAGTTTCCGTGGACGTCGAGCCGCTCGAGTAAAAGAGGAATCACCAAATCATGAAGTGGGAAATTATTCATCGCACGCGCTACGCCTACGCCACGCCGGTGCGCGACAGTTTTAACGACGTGCGATTGCAGCCGATGCCGATTCCTGAGCAGACGGTTGAATCGTTCTTGCTCAAGGTGATTCCCGCGGTGCGCCTGACGCACTCCAAGGATTTTTATTCCAACTGGATTCAACACTTCGAGATTGCCGAGCCGCATAGCCATCTGTTGATCGAAGCTAATTCCATTGTCCGCACGCATCCGCCTGCGCCGTTGCCAGACGAAAAGCTTTGTTCTTTCGAGAAGATGAAAGCGGCGCCAAATATCGAGCGCTGCTTTGATTATCTGCTGGAAAGCCGCTTCGTCGAACTTTCGCCGACCACTTGGAAACTTGCGCTCGATGCAACGGTTGACATTCAAGATGCGTGGCAGGCGACCCTCGCGCTGATGCGTTTTGTGCATGGCTATCTTAAATACGAATCCGCTTCTACGCATGTGCACACGCACATGAGTGAAGTCATGCGTGACCGACGCGGCGTGTGTCAGGACTTCGCGCACTTCATGATTGGCCTGTGTCGCGCGCTGAAAATTCCTGCGCGTTATGTCAGCGGATATCTCGCCACCGAAGCCGCCAGCGCCACGCACGCATGGGTGGAAGTTTTTGTTCCCGGCTACGGTTGGCGTGGTCTCGACCCTACGCACAACTGCCAACTCAGCGAACAATATGTCAAAATTGGCAACGGTCGCGACTACGGCGACGTTCCGCCCATCAGTGGAAATTATCGCGGCACACGCGATCGCAAGATGGAAGTGGAAGTCAAAATCACCGCAATGAACTGAATTGTTTGCGCCGGTAAAGCGGCTCTGTTAGCGTTTGGCCTTTCCCAAAACCAAACATGTCCGCAAACCATGTCCGCAAATAATTCTGTCAAAAATCACGGTTGGCTCGTGGCGTTTTCCGGCCTCGGCATCAATCTCGCGCTCGGCATTCTCTACACTTGGAGCATGTTCAAGGCGGCTATCGAAAAAGATTTCGGCTGGAAGGGCGACCAACTGAATGATCCCTACGCGTTGTGCTGCCTTGTCTTTGCCTTCGCCATGATTCTCGCCGGACGCTGTCAGGATAAATTCGGTCCGCGCGTCACGGCGTCCATCGGTGGACTGCTCGTTGGCGCGGGCATGGTTTTGATTTCCACAAACAACAGCTATTCAACGTGGCTGCTTGGCTTTGGTGTGCTCGTTGGTATCGGCATCGGCTTCGGCTATTCCTCCGCCACGCCGCCCGCGTTGAAATGGTTTCCGCCCGCGAAAACTGGTTTGGTTGCCGGCATCGTCGTCGCTGGCTTCGGTCTTGCGCCGGTTTATCTCGCGCCGACGTCACAATTTCTCCTTGGCCATTTCGGCCTGCAAAAATCCATGCTCATTTTCGGTCTCACATTCACCGTCATCGTCTGCGGCCTAGCGCAATTGCTAAAAAATCCGCCCGCCGGTTTTGTGGCTGCCCCACAAAATTCTGCTACGGCAAAAATTTCCGTCGTTAGTTCTACGCCGGGCGAAATGCTTCGCAGTCCGATGTTCTATCTGCTGTGGCTGATTTACTTCATCGGTGCGGGCGCGGGTTTGATGGTCATCAGCAGCGTCAGCGGCATGGCGAAGAAAAGCATGGGCGAATCCGCATTTGTCGCCGTCGCCGTGATGGCCATCGGCAACGCCGGCGGACGCATTCTGTCCGGCATCCTGTCCGACAAAATTGGTCGCCGCTGGACTTTGTTTCTCGTGCTGCTGATTCAGGCCGCGCTGATGTTCATCGCGATTCCCATCACGGCCAACAAGGGAACTACGCCTGCGCTCATCGTGTTGCTTGCCACGTTCATCGGTTTCAACTACGGCGCGAATCTCGCCTTGTTCCCGTCGCTTACTAAAGATTTTTGGGGGCTGAAAAGTTTCGGGATGAACTACGGCATTCTCTTCACCGCGTGGGGCGTTGGCGGATTCGTTTTGAGCCGGTTGCAGCAGATGTTGACCGTCGCGAACCACGGCAGCTTTGAAAATTCCTTCATTGTCGCTGGTGCCTTTCTGCTCGGCGGCACGGCACTGACTCTGTTCATCAAACCGCCCACAGCAAAAACGTGAAACCAAAAGTGGTTTAATCGCGTCCGTATCAACAATCATTTTCAAATCATGAAATCAAAATACCTCCTCCTCGTCGCCGCACTTGCGGTCGCCCTTCAATTCACTGCCAGCGCGCAAACTAACGCGTCCGGCACCAACGCGGTTGCTCCTGCTGTTCACATCAACAACGCTATCGGCTTGGCCAAACATAAAGGCCAGCGCACGGATGACATACTCGCCCGCGCCAAAGCTGGGCCCGGAGATTACGATATCGAATTCATCGGCGACTCCATCACGCAAGGTTGGGAAAATCCCGCTCCCAAAGGCGGTAAAAATGTGTGGGCGGAATTTTACGGCAAACGTAAGGTCATCAATATGGGCGTCAGCGGCGATCGCACTGAAAATGTCCTCTGGCGCTTTGAGAATGGTCAACTGGATGGTATCAAAGCCAAAGTTGCCGTCGTCATGATTGGCACGAACAATTCCGGCAAAGGTCGCAATACGCCCGATGAAATTCTGGCGGGTGTCGTCGCTGTGTTGAACCAGATTCGTGCGCGCCAGCCGGAAACTAAAATTCTGCTGCTTTCTATTTTCCCGCGCGGGGCGACGTTTAGCGAACAGCGTGGCGACCTTCTGCAGGTCAATCAAGCGCTCGCGAAACTGGACGATGGCAAAAATCTTTTCTACCTCGACTTCGGTTCGCAGTTGATTGAGTCCGATGGTTCCATCTCCAAGAGCATCATGCCCGACGCGTTGCATCCCAACGAAGCCGGTTACCAGATCTGGGCCAAAGCCATCGAACCCAAGTTGAAAGAACTGCTCGGCGACAAATAATTTTCAACTTCAGCAAAACGGCGCGCAAAAAATTTGCGTGCCGTTTTATTTTCTTGGCAAGACTGTGCTCACTGCTTCACCCAAAGCGGAAACCATCTTTTGCAACTGCGCGGGCGTGCTGCAATACGGCGGCGTCAGCACAATCACATTGCCCACCGGTCGCGGCTATTTTTTATAAACTTTAACTCTAACCTTGAACTTGAAGAGGCTTTGTGAATAAATGAATAATCGTCAAAAGGTAAGCTAAATAATTTTATGAATATTAAAGCTATTCAAAAATATGGTTGGAAAACCGCTATGATTTTATTGGCGGCCTTGGCGGGGGGCTTTCCTTTAAATGTTCCGCAAGCCCGCGCCTCCGTGGTCGGTTGGGGAACAAATGACTTGGGGCAGTTGAACATCCCGGCAAATTTGATTGGTGCGAAAGCTATTGCTTCCGGTTATTGGCATGGTTTGGCGATTACGAAATCCAACATAGTTGTAGCCTGGGGTAATAATGACTACGGTCAAACAAATGTCCCATCTGGTTTGTCGGGAGTGGTCGGCATTGCTGCGGGCATTGATCACAGTCTGGCCTTGCTGACGAACGGCACCGTAATTGGTTGGGGTGTGACGAGCAATTTATATTTTAATGATCCGGATTGGTATGGTCAGGCGGATGTCCCGGCGGATGTGACGAATGCGGTGGCGATCAGTGCCGGGGCTTTTCACAGTATGGCCCTGAAATCAAATGGCACGGTGGAGGCATGGGGTTACGATTTTTATGGGCAATGCAACGTCCCCGCCGGTCTGTCCAATGTTGTAGCCATTGCGTGTGGCGGTTATTTCAGCCTTGCTTTAAAAAATGATGGAACCGTTGTGGCTTGGGGTGACAATTATTATGGGCAGACCAATCTTCCGTCTGATTTGACAAACGTTGTTTCCATCGCCGCCGGCGGTTTGCATGGATTGGCGTTAAAAGCCAACGGCACGGTGGAAGGCTGGGGTGCCAGAGGGATCGCTGATTTCACACAAGACTTTGGTCAGGAAAATGCGCCAGCCGATTTGACGAATGCGGTGGGCATTGCCGCCGGTTTCTTCCACAGTCTGGCTTTGAAAAGCGATGGAACCATTAGGCAATGGGGTGACACGGCGCTCGGTCAAACGAATCCGCCAGCCGGTTTGGCCGGTTTTCTTGCGGTAGCCGGCGGCTATGCTCATAGTTATGCCCTTAAAAATGACTTACCCCTGATATTGGTGCCGGCGGCGAACGTGGTGACGGTGACGAACAAGGTGGTAAATTTTACGAACACGGT
>Ga0214164_1000204_pt1 | contig 40918 bp, 43 predicted proteins | sample TroBogepilimnion_13_FD_153003 | JGI IMG/M metagenome (GOLD analysis project Ga0214164, IMG submission 153003) | Freshwater microbial communities from Trout Bog Lake, WI - Practice 03JUN2009 epilimnion v4 | ecosystem: Environmental > Aquatic > Freshwater > Lake > Epilimnion/Euphotic zone ... | reverse complement strand
GCGGTTTCGTAACTGGCACACTAGCTGTTGTGCCCAATCTCGTTTACACCATAACAGTTGGCGGCGGAGGCAACGGCGGCAACACGGGTGCCGGTACAGCAGGGTCGCCATCGTCTATATCAGGACCTGCTATCGCTACCATAACAGCATTGGGCGGAGGTGGCGGAGCATCGGTTCAAAATAGCCAGGTTGGTTCAAGCGGTGCATCTGGCGGTGGTAGCAACAGCACTACACCACTAACTGGTACCCCTGGCCAAGGAAACAACGGGGGATTGAATACCAATGGCAATGGAGCTGGCGGTGGTGGTGGCGCAGGCGCTGTAGGTGGCAACACGCCAACAGCCGGACAAGGCGGCAACGGTGGTATCGGCCTAACATCAACTGTGTCTGGTGTGCTTACGTACTATGCCGCTGGCGGCGGTGGTGGTGGTTACAATCTTGCTGGCGGATCAGGCGGCAACGGTGGCGGTGGCACTGGTGGCGGTACACAGAGCAATAATGCTGGAGCAGGTACTGCTAACACCGGCGGTGGTGGTGGCGGTGGATCGTATAACGGCAGCAACACCACGAGTTATCCAGGTGCTGCAGGCGGCAATGGCATTGTGATCCTGCAGTATAATGCACCAGGCACTGGGTACACATATGACAGCATGCTGGACAGTCCTACATTGACCAATGGGTCAACCGCTAACTATGCCACATTAAATCCTTTAGCATGGCGTTTTGCCATAGCACAAGGCACGTTCAGCGACGGCAATCTCGGATTTACCTATTCAGGTGGCTCTAGTGCTTTTGGCTTTGGCACCATAGGAGCCAGCGCAGGAAGATGGTATTTTGAAGGTACTCTTGTATCCCGAGGGCCATATGCGCCCGGTATAGGCTTGGCCGACCTGCAGGTACAATGGGGAGTGAACACCAACCTAATAGAATATGCACCAACTGGTGCGCTTAACCCCGGCGGTGGTCCGTTTGCCCCTTATTACAACAACGATGTCATAGGTGTAGCCTATGATCTCTATGCAAGTGCAGTGTACTTTTACAAGAATGGCACGCTACAGGGCAGCATAACTCTCACACCAGGCGTGACCTACTTCCCATTGTTCGATGCTGTTGGCAATGCTATATGGGCAGCCAACTTTGGCCAGAGACCGTTCTCATATTCTCCGCCCAGTGGGTTTGATAATCTGAACACCTACAATCTTGCCAGCCCAACCATTCCCGCAGGCAACGTGGCAGTCAATGCCATAACCTTCAGCGGTGGTAGCAGCACACCGCCAGGACTGGGACAGTTGCCCAAGCGCACAGCCCTCACGCTGGCACCTGTGAACAGCCTGCGCTATAGGAACAGCAACTCAAGCTATCTCACATGGACACCTGCAGTTGTGGGGAATCGTACCACATGGACATGGAGTGGTTGGATCAAGCGAGGCACTATCAACAGCAGCGGAACCTATGGCATCTTTGCTAGCCTTTCTACGCTAGCGCCTAACCTTGGTTACAGTACCACTGCCCTGCAGTTTTATCAAGACTCGCTGCAGTTCTACAGTGCTACATCCAATGGTGGGTCGAACATATATTTTACAACAACGGCTGTATTTCGTGATGCTTCCTCATGGTATCATGTGATGTTGGCATTAGATACCACACAGGCTACAAACGTCAATGGCGTCAAGATCTATGTCAACGGTGTCCTTCAAACAGGAACTTTTGCCGCATATGTTCAGAACACGCAGACCTTCATAAACAATACCCAGCAACAGGAACTGGGCAGATCCACCAACAGCAGTGGCGGAACTCCGTTATACTATTATTTCGATGGATACTTCGCAGAAGTTAACTTCATTGACGGCCAGCAGCTGTCACCTTCGGCATTCGGTACTGCTAATGCAGACGGACAGTGGGTACCCGTACCCTATATCGGCACCTATGGTACCAATGGTTTCCGACTGCCGTTCACCGGCAACCAGACACAGAGCTTCAATGGCAGCTTTAATGGTAGCAGCCAGTGGATCAGCACAGGCACAGCCAGCAATGCGTTCAATCTAGCACAAGGCAACTGGACTGTGGAAGGTTGGTACTACAGCACCAGCACAATCAGCAACAATGCTCGTTACTTGGTATTTGTGCCAGGACAGGCATTGGGATCAGACACCAGCGCGACCAACAACACTGTCACGGTTAGCGGCACACCAACCTGGAACCAGTTCTCACCATATGGTACCAGCACGCAAGGAGGCAGCCTATACTTCAATGGTACTAACAACAGTTTACAGACTGCCAGCAGCACTGGTAACTTCCTGTTTGGTAACGGAAACTTCACGGTAGAAGCTTGGATATATCCTCTAAACATAAGTGCAGCACAATACATTGCCAGCGTGTGGGGCGTCATTGGGCAAGCAGATAACACCTATAGTTCATGGTTATTGCGCATAAATTCGTCTGGCAATCTAGAGACAGTATTGAACAACGGATCAGCCAACACTACACTCACAGGATCAACTGTGCTTACTCTGAGGCAATGGCAGCATGTGGCACTGGTTAGGTATAACAACGTTATCACGCTGTTTGTGAACGGTGTGAACGTGGGTAACACAGCATACACTGCGACATTAAACAGCACGCCTAATCAATTTGTGATTGGACAGCAGCTACCCAGCAGTTATTACTTCAACGGCTACGTCACCAATCTGCGTATAGTAAACGGCACAGCAGCCTATACCACCACTTGGTTCACACCGCCGACTGCGGCACTGCCTATAGTAAACAGCACACAGACAGTGTTGCTAATGAACGTTGGTAGTGCAGGTACTTACATCGCAGACAGCAGCAGCTATGCCCAGACCTTCACGGTAAATGGCACGCTTGTTTTCAGTCCATCGAGCCCTTATAGTCCTGTGGCGTTGGGCGGCAGTGCCTATCTGGCCAGTGCCAGCACGCAATACTTCTCAGCAGCAAGCAATGCTGCCTACGCTCCTGGTACAGGCGACTTTACCGTGGAAGCCTGGGTATATCCCACATTATTGACATCATGGATTCCCATCTTCCAGAACGATCAAGTTGGTAGCAGCAGCACTGACAAGTTCTATTTTGCCTGGAACAACAGCAATAGCACGCTGGGCGTGGGTCAACACGGCACATCCAACGTGGCATATGCCTCATGGACTCCTATAGCCAACACATGGTATCACCTGGCAGCAGTGAGGCAGGCTGGCACGATCAAGATATTCATCAATGGTGTGCAGCAGACTGTGACTAATAGCACACTGTTTGCCAGCACCAGCTTTGGTCAGAACGGTGCCGCTGTGGGTGGAATGAGCACACCATACTATCTCACAGGCTACATTACCAATCTCAGATATATCGTTGGCTTGGCTCAATACGGACAGAGCTTCACACCTGTGACCACACAGGCACTATCCGCTGTGCCAGGCACTGTGCTGCTGATGAACATGACTAGCAGCGGCTACACCTACGGCATCTTGCCCAGCACAGGCACAGATTTCAATCTCAATCTGTTTGGCAGCGGTAACCTCTTTACCACCATCAATGCCAGCATGAAGCTGAATGAGTGGCAGCACATCGCGCTGGTACGCAGCGGTCAGACCACCACTCTTTATGTTGACGGAGTGGCCAGTGCCGCCACGGTATACCCATGGTGGACCAACGGCACGGTCACGGTGTTCTTCGGAGGTGTCAGCGGCACCTATGCCAACTACTTCCAAGGCAACATCAGTAATTTTAGGATAGTCATGGGCACAGCTGTGTACACAGCCAACTTCACGCCAAGCACAGTCCCATTGACAGTAATCCCAGGCACGGCACTGCTGACCATGAACAGCAGCACGGTCACTGACAGCGCAGGAGTTACCAACCTTACCAATAACAACTCCGTGGCTATGTCAGCTGCTGCACCGTTCGCAGCCAACGTGACCATGGATGCCAGCGGTAACTTCAACAATTGGTTCCCCAACGGCATAGGCATGTTTACTGGCAGCGCCTATGATACCATGACAGACGTGCCAGCTGACACTAGCAGCACAGCAGCCAATTGGCCAATCTTGAATCCAGTCACCAGCATCGGAGGCGCTACCAGTTATCTAACTAATGCCAATCTGCAATTTACAAACACCGCAGGTAATGGTGCATGGATGCGCTTGAATGGTTCGATACAGCTAAACACAGGCACGGGCAAGTATTACTGGGAAGCTACAATTACCAATAACTCCAATTCTACTTCTAATACCTTTGGTATTTCGCCGGTTAGTGATACCACTGCATCGCCTTCGACGAACGGTTATGGTATTACATGGAACGTGCCGGGCTTTGGATTATTTCCATCAGGTTCGGTTAGCGGTACACCTGCGATAGGTGACGTGCTGATGCTGGCTTATGACAGCGGCACAGGCAGCCTTTGGATTGGCAGAAATGGTTCTTGGCTTTCTGGTAATCCATCTACTGGAACCAGCCCATCATTTACTGGTATAACAGGTAACTGGGTTCCTTGTATTGGCACATATACCAATGCATCATCCTCAGCAGGTATGGCAGCGAACTTTGGTCAACAGCCATTTGCCTATGCGTTGCCAACTGGCTATGCTACCATGAATACCTTCAACGTTCCTGTATATACAGCTTGGTGGGGCAACGGCAATACATATCCCGACTTTACTTGGATCAAGAGCAGGAGCAATGCAACCAGCCACATGCTCATGGACACTGTGCGAGGTCCTGGGTTATATCTAAGCAGTAACTATGCCAACCAACAATGGGGGTCTGGTGGCGCTTACAACTGGAGCAAGTATGGATTAGTATTGGCCAATGATGGTAACACTAACGTAGCAGGCAACACCTATGTGTTGTGGGGATGGACAGCTGGACAAGGCAACCTATCGATCAATGGTAGCGGCAGCATAGCATCTACCGTTAGCGCCAACCCTGTAGCAGGATTCAGCATCGTGACCTATCCGGGTAACGGTTCGCCTGGAGCCACCGTTGGTCATGGTCTTGGTGTCATTCCCAGTATGATAATCATCAAGGCCCTGTCAAGCATACCTAACACGTCCAACTGGATAGTGCTGCACCAAAATGCCACAACTATGAGCAACTATGCCAACAGCGCAACGTTCCAGCTTAACAGCTATACCAACATACTAACATTGAACACCACTAATGCCTTGCAAGCATCTTATGTGATGGACACACAGGTCAATGGTCAAGGTTACAATTATCTTGCCTATTGTTGGGCATCTGTTCCCGGATACAGTGCGTTTGGAACATTTACCGGTAACGGTTCTACTGACGGACCGTTCGTTTTTTGTGGATTCAGGCCACGCTGGATATTGATAAAAGGCAGCACATTAGTGAGCGATTGGGTTATCTTAGACACAGCACGCAACACGTATAATGCAGCTACAAGCACATTGTTCCCTGATCTAACAGCCGCAGAAACCACAGGTTCCAGCTATCCTAATATAGATATTTTATCCAATGGTTTCAAGATGAGAACGAGCTCGGCATATGATAACAATTCGGGCGACACATACATATATGCAGCTTTTGCGGAAAACCCGTTTAAGTATGCGTTGGCGAGATAAGGAGACTACAGATGTTCATATTAGACGGTAAGGTGCTGCAGATAGACCTACCATTCACGCATGGTGAGCTGCAGTATCCGGCTACCTGGCTGCGCACCAGCAGCCCAGAAGAGAAAGAAGCCATAGGCATCATCGAGATAGCAGAGAAGATCAGACCTGACGATAGGTTCTACTGGGTAGATGCTGAAAACAATGGCGTGCCCAAGGACATAGGATCACTGCAGGCACAGTGGACGCAGCAGATAGATCAAACAGCTTACAGCATGCTACAGCCCACTGATTGGTATGTAGTTCGCAAGATGGAAGCCAACGTGGCCATTCCAGCAGAAGTGTCTGGCCTGCGCAGCAACGTCAGGGCCTATGCCAACACAGCCAAGGCCAGCATCAGCAACGTCACAGTGGTAGATGATCTGATCAGCGTGGTGACCACGCTGAACTGGCCACAATCATAAGCTGGCCAGTTCAATAAGAGTGGCAGCCAGATTTATCTCACTATCTGCTACAAGTGAGTGGTCGCGAAGCCTGTTGGCGATGATCACGATGGCAGCGTTCTGCTTGTCGTCAGTGGCGCCCCACCAATCCAAGTTGCGATACAGCAGCTTGTAGATCTCTTCATAGTCTTCTGTCCTGGCATTGGCACACACGATCTTGCGAGCATCATGTATCTTGTGCTGCTTGAACAGATTGATGGCAGCAATCATGTAATCCATGGTGCCTTGGCCACTGCCCTTGCTGGGACGCTTCAATTGTCCATCGGCGCAGTTCTGCTGCAATAAGTTGATGCACTTGCGCAGATCTGGATAGGTGGCAGTGCTGTATTCATCCAGGATCTCCAGATTTTCCTCAGTGAGATCAATGCCCTCTGCGATCAAGATCGTGGCGATGCGCTCTACGAACAGCTCGCGGTCTAAGTGCTCGATATGGAAGCCCTGCGTCCTCGAATGCAGCGCTGGTATCACCTTGTTGGGATAGTTACAGGTCAGTATCCAGCGGCAGATGTTGCTGTACTCTTCCATCATGTTTCTCAGCATGGCCTGTGAGTTATGGCTGAGGTAGTCAGCCTCATCCAGCAGCACATAGCGAAACTCGCCCATGGGCATGGTCTCGATGAAACCCATGAGACTACGTAGATTTTCGATCTTGGTTTCATTGCTGGCGTTGATGTACTTGATGTCCATGTCATCAACGTTCAGCTCGTGGAACAAGCACTTGGCCAGCGTGGTCTTGCCGATGCCTGGCCCACCGCTCAGCAGGAGATTGGGTATGTTACGGTCAGCGATCCACCCCTCGACCTGTGACCGCTGTGCGTCATTTACCCACACATAGTCTTTGATTGATTTCGGACGGTGTGCCTCAACCCAAAGTCGTGTATCTCTTGCCATCTTTGCTGTTCTCCATGCTACCAATTAGTGTAACATGATAGCTGAGATCAGTCAAGGCATCAAGTCTCTATGGGGCATTCTGCGCAGCCCACTATGACTGCGTCTGGCCAGTCCACCTTGCGTATGGTGACTTTCACACCATCGGGGCCAATCACATCTATGCCACGAGTCCAACGCCCGTGTTTTATCAACACCCACTCGCCAACTTCAATTTCATCGATTTCGGGATGTTTCATCCAAACTTGTGCCCATCTAGCTTTTATTCCTATCTCCTTGCCGTTGTCATCCAGCACAATGATTCCGCCGCGAGTGCGCTTCTCACCTTCTTCGATATTGTGCACCAGCACGGTCCCCCGCACTGGTGCTAGCGTGTGAAATTCCACAGCGGCCATCAGTTGCTGTCCGTTACCTTGCGGCGAGGCACGCTGGGTGCAGCAGCCGGCATTGGATCAAATCCAGCATCATCAACATCTAGACCCGGTTTGGCTTTTGGAGCTAGATTGGCTAGCGCGTCTTCTACCCTGTTTGGTGTCTTGATGTCCATCGGTTTAGGTGCGTTCTTAGCGCGAGCTACTGCCCATTCGTGTTCAATCTGTTCCTGGGTTTTCAATATCGTACCATTTGGACCAAGGCGATCGCCACGAGCATTCACAGGTGCGTTGCCCAGTGCCTGTTTGTTACCATTGATATTTCTCATGCGAGCCATGTCAATGACTTCGCCTCTCATGCTTATGTGTTTAGCAGCCATGATTAACTCTCCAATTTCAATTATTTACTTCAAGAATTCCGTGACATCAAGATCAAATTTCAGCGGATCTATCCTGTTGATTCCTATGAGGAACAGCACGTAGCTGCTCACCGAGCTACCTCTGCCCACGCCCCAGACTATGCCGCGCTTGCGCAGGTTATCTACCATGTAGATCAAGTGACGCAGCACTGGCAGCATGTCACGTTCCTCAAACAACTGCATCTCCTGATGCACGCGGTCGCGCTGTGAGTCAGTGTCGCACAAGGCCAAACAGTGTGCTAGCACATCTGTATTTGCATAAGCTGCAGGTGTCTGCCAACGATCATACCACGCCTGCTGCGCGAGCTGCTGTGGATCAGTGATCAGTGTGCGCAGATCCATATCGAGCAGCCTAAGGCTCTGCTGATACAGCGCAGTGTCCTCAGATGGTGCTATCAAGCAGCCATCTAGATCGCTACCTGCGTACAATGCTTCTACAGCGCCGTCAGCGCTGAGTATCACGGTACCGTCGTCGGCTATCCATCTATTGCCTAAATCAATCATCCGGGCTCACTATCCTCGGCTTGAACTGCGGCCTGATGATCTCAGCACTCTTGGTCTCTTGCTGTTCCTCTGGCGTCTTCATCAGCTCATACCAATCAATTATTATGTCTGGTTTCTGTTTGATGTCATCCTCGTCGCCGCAGGGAACATCTATCATACCAGCATCACCGCGATGCCACCAAGGCAGCTCAAAGTAACAGCGTTCGCCCATCCAGTCTTTTTGCAGTGGCAGCAGTTCATCAGGGTCACCTTCAAACCATATACCAAAGCCATTGCTGGTATCGCTGGTCATGTGGCTGCTGGCAATGTTAACTAATCCAGCGCCAATCGCCTGCAGCTTGGCATGCACCATTACTTGTATGAGAAAATCATTGGGCGTAGTGGGTGCAAACATCACTGCATTCTCGATCTCTTCCAGAAAGGCTGCACCGTGTTCGCGATCCATGGGAACGATGATGCAATCGTCTAAGCAGTGGTCTAACCAAAATTTCATGCGAGTGATCAGCTCAGCTTGCTTGCCCTTGGGACCGTTTGATACCACATCTAGATTGAAATCAAAATGGCACTCAGAGATCACCATCGTGCGATTTATCACACGCATGAATCGATGGCTGCTGGCCAGTGTGGTACCTACGTTGCTGTCAGCTCTTTTTGTCATCTTCTTTCCAATCTGTGTTTAATACTTCGCCGCCGGTCTCTGATTGAGTGTTGGCACGCCGCATCTTTTCTGCTTCCAGTCCCTGCAGCAGCAGATCCAGTTGGTAAAGCACGCTAGGGTCGAGGTTCATGCGCTTGGCTGTGTACCATCGCGAGGTTAGTTTTGATATGCGCTGCTCCAGATCCTCATAGCTGAGGTCTGAGAGATTATCGCTTAGAGGATGTTCATTCATGAACTATATTACTGTTGATAGGCTTAGTAATCAACCTTGGCCGCTGACTATGCGTACTTTCACGGTGGGTTCTGCAAACATGGGATTGCTTACTTTATAGCCGTGCCCACAATCTGCGCAGTAGAACGTTACATGTTTGAAGATCAAGTTTGTGAAATCAAAATGTGCTGTGTTGTTGCATTCGGCGCAGGTAAACGGTACTCTGCCAAGGCTAACATGTGTGTCAGTGGCAGTTATCCTATCAACCAACACATCGGTTAGCTGCTTGCGACGCTTGCGAGCTCGGGGAAATTTAATGATATTATTGGTCATTTGCGCCGCCTTTCGTGTTAATATTTACACTGGCGGTGCTGATATTGCTGGAAAATATGCCGAAATATCAGTTAGTGATTCCCATGCCTGTAGCTGTAAAGCTGCAGTTGCCCTGCGTGGTGCTAACCACTACAGCATCACCGCTGTTTAGCGAGATTCCGGCCATAGAAAACACACCGTTTGGTAATACTGGTGTGTTAAACGCTACGAACCGTGCTGGATCTGGGTTATCGCCACTGGGTATCAGTTCTATGCTGAAGTAGTCATAGCTTGAACTTTGGTTACACACAAACATGTTGATCTGTGCCTGTTCGCCATTTGGTACCGTGAGCAAGTTTGTCTGTACTAGCGCTACTGGCAGAGCCTGGCCAAATATCTGCGGAGTGGTTGTGGTCATGTTATTACCTCATCATAATGGTATGTAGGTCGCATCGACCTTGACTGTGCTGTTGTTGGTCACTGCTTCGTAGATCAGCTGCATGGTGCTGCCACTGATGCTGGCTACGAACGTGCCTAGTATGGTTGGTCCTGGTGAACCGCTGGTATCATTGATGTTGGCATATATGGTTTGGTATGCAAAACCGTTCTCATGCATGACCAGCAGCTTGGTAATCTCTATTAGACCCGCGCTATTGGTAACCTGCACTGTGTAATCTGCGCTGCGATAGACTCCGATGTCCCAGCTGTCTACAGCTACGCCAACCTCACCTGATACCACGGGTGCTACGTTAGCAGTATTGGGTAAGTTCCACTGTATTCCGCCATCTACGTCCAATCTCTGCTGTGGCGCAGGTATGCCTATGCCCATGCGCCCGCTGCGATCTATCAGCACTGCGATAGTGCTGTCGCTGAGATTGCTGCCTGCAAAGCCGCCAGTATGCAGGCTGAGATTTCCAGTCCGGCCGATCCTTATACCAGCCACCGTGTCACTGCCGGTATTCTCCAGCACCAATCCCATGGTGCTGTCATAGGCAGCGGTGCTGAATCTTACGTCGTTGTCACTGTATTCTAATATGCTGTAGAAATTAGCCACATCCTGCCTGGCATCGGCATAGACTTCAAAATATCCTACCGGACCGCCAGGATTAGCAAGATTTACTGCACCCAGTGCCATTCCGTTGGCATTTAGCTGTGCTATATTGTAGCTATTAAATTGTATGTTTAGTGTGTCTACTGTGACTGCATCAACGTTGCTAATGTTGAGATTGGCTTGACCTACGCCGCTGTTGTTAGTGCTGATCAATTGCACAGTTGGATACGTAGCATCGCCGCCGGCTATGTTAAGCACTGCGTTGCCTGCGTCTGCCTGCACTGCCAAGAAGTTGTGTATCCTAGCACGCCCGCTGTCCAAGCTGTAGGTAGTGTCAGGCGATGGTACGTCTACTATCAGCGTTTGTGTCGAATAATCATAGAGAAGATTGCTGTCGCCGCCCAGCTTGCCATTGAGATTGTACTGAACACTGAAGTTCTCGCCTACTGATGCGGCATTTGCTACCGCAACTGTGGTGTGTATCACCACTTCGCCACTACCGTTGCCGATTATAGCATTGCCGGTAGCGTCACCGGTGAGCACGATGTTCTTGGCCTGCAGGTTCTCAAGCTCGACCTTGATCGTGCTGAAATTGTCCCTGAATCCCTTGCTGCTCTGGTCTATGCCAGGTATGGGATAGTTTGGATTTACGTTGCTGCCTACTGCCATGAGGGTTTCCTATGCTAGACAGTATTTATCGGGTTATCACACGGCTGTGCCGTCGGCATATACCCAGGCCGTGCCTGTGCTAACTGCGAACGGCTTGCCGCCTGCGCCGTTGCTCACATACACCATCTGACCTGCTGGGCTAGGATTGATGGCAGGAGTAGGTCCTGTGAGCTCTGACACAGTGTAGCTAGGCAAGCTACCTGGACCAGTTGGACCAGTTGGACCTGTCAATCCGCGTGTGCCCGTTGGACCGCTGTAGCCCGTTGGACCTGTTACCACGCTGGTTGGACCAGTTGGTCCTGTGTGTCCAGTAGATCCAGTTGGACCAGTGTAGCCAGTGGGGCCGCTAACTGTGCTGGTCGCACCTGTGGGACCTGTGAGGCTTGGACCTGTGCTGCCAGTAGGACCAGTCACTGTGCTAGCAGCACCTGTGTAGCCTGTGGCACCAGTAGGACCTGTTACCGTGCTGGTCGCACCAGTTGCTCCAGTGCTACCTGTGTAGCCTGTGGGACCGGTTGCACCGGTTGGACCAGTATTACCAATGCTGCCAGTTGGACCTGTTATCAAACTGTCGGGTCCGGTGTGTCCCAGCGGACCTGTAGGTCCTGTGATCGTTGATGTTGCACCAGTTGGACCAGTTAGGCTGTCGCCCTGTCGGCCAGTAGCGCCTGTTACACCAGTCGGACCACGCTGTCCAAATCCTTGAGGTCCTGTTGAGCCAGTATAGCCAGTGGGACCTGTGATCACGCTAGCTGCTCCGGTTGGTCCTGTGACAGCAGCACCTTGTGGACCAGTAGCACCGCTAGGCCCAGTATCACCGGTTGGACCTATTGGTCCGCCGCTGGGTCCAGTTGGACCTGTGAGGCTGAGACCTGTAGCACCAGTGTAACCAGTTACACCTGTAGCTCCTGTAGCACCAGTTGGGCCTATGGGACCGCCACTGGGACCTGTAGCACCAATGTGTCCAGTAGCACCTGTGGCACCTGTTGGGCCAGGTATGGTGCTTGGTGACCCACTGGCTCCTGTAGGCCCAGTTGCTCCTCGGCTGCCAGTGGCGCCTGTGTTAGCTGCTGTACCTGGCGCACCAACAGCACCAGTTGAACCAGTCTTGCCAGTTGGGCCCGTGACGCCTGTAGGGCCAGTATCTCCCTGTGGACCAGCTGGACCAGTATAGCCACGAGGACCAGTGATGGTGCTTGCTGCACCAGTGCTACCAGTTATGCCTCGAACACCAGTTGGTCCAGTAGCACCTGTGGCACCAGTGCTGTTAGGCCCTGTTGGACCTGTAACTGTGCTTGTTGCACCAGTTGGTCCAGTATAACCCGTGTAACCTGTTGGACCGGTAGCTCCAGTGTAACCCGTGTAGCCAGTGACACCAGTTGGACCAGTTGCTCCGGTGACACCTGTGTAACCCACGGGACCTGTAGCACCTGTCACGCCGCTTGGGCCAGTGACTACGCTGTCTGCGCCAGTTGGACCAGTATAGCCAGTGGCGCCTGTGTAACCTCTGAGACCCTGTATGCCTTGTGGACCCTGTGGCCCAGTATAACCTGTAACGCCTGTGGCACCGATGGCACCAGTAGCGCCTGTGAGAGCTGCTATCCCTGGTGCACCCGTTGGACCAGTTGCTCCTTGACCTGTGGGACCCGTTGGACCAGTTGCACCCACACCCGGACCTGTTGGACCAGTTGTGCCATTTCCAGTAGGTCCTGTTGGACCGCCAGCTGGACCTGTTGGGCCTCTGCTACCAGTCACGCCAGTTGATCCTGTGGGACCCTGTAGGCCGCCGCCGCTGGTTACTGCTGCATAGCCAGTGGTTGCCACCGCAAACTGTATGGTTAGATTATCAGAGTCAACGAATGTTATAACATAGTTGCTACCATCTATGCCGACTCCTGCCAAGCTAGCAACTTCGACGTTCACATACTGATAGCCTAGATAATGTGCTACTTGCCATATGACCGCAGGTGACGATTGCACAAATGTGACAGCTCCTGCCATGATAGCCGGACCTGTTGGACCAGTTACTCCGCTTGGACCAGTGATACCTGTATAACCTGTTGGTCCTGTCAACGTGCTGATAGCACCAGTTGGACCAGTTGGTCCTCCCAGAGGTCCAGTAGCACCTGTGGGGCCTGTGGCATTGATGCTAGCCGATAGCGATCCTATCTCGCTGGCTACAGTGTCAAATGCTGCAACGATGTTGGCAAAATTGGCACGGAAACCCTCGCTATCATTGCTGATACCAGGAACTGGAAAGTTAACATTGATGCCTGATACGCTTACATTGATGCTAGATGTCATGTTTCGCCACTGTGATTGTGCAGTATTTATTGCGCCTGACTACCATCATACCACTACGTTGTGCCCAGATATCTCTTGCGTTACTATGCGCAGCAGTCTGCGCAACAGTGTGATGCTGCGTGTGGGTGTTGGCCCGCTGTCAAATATGGTGCTGTAGAGATCGAATATGGTGCTCTCTTGGTCAAACAGCGTGCTGCCCCAGGCATAGTACGCATAATCCTGCCACAGCGCATAGTCATCATCAAAGCGCGTGTTGGTCTGATCAAACACGGTTAGATTGTAATCTGATATGGTATCTCGAGGTTCCAGCCATTCGCCCCAGAACGTGCTGCCGCCATCAAAGCTGGTAGCAGTCTCATCAAAAGTAGTATCACCTATCCAGTTAATACCTTGCAGTTCTAGTATAGCATGCTGCAGAGGCCAACGCTTGTACCATATAGACGACATAGCTTGCGCATCCTCGTTGCCTACTACCTTGCCGCCGTATTCCGTGAACACTGTGCCCATGTTTAGATATGGTTGCCATGTGCTCTGCCAGCTTGGCAATATTTCGCTGCCGTTGGTGCTGATCGTGGTTCCGGATACACTGTAATTGCTGCCACCGGCTCCGACCCATACATTGCCTATACCTAGGTTAAATGTTACCCTAGCTGGTGCGCCCGCACCGTTGGTCAACAGCTGTGCGCCAGCTGGGAAGATAGCATATTCGCCACCATCTGTGACAGTCAATGACGACACTGCGCCGAACTGATCTACCGTGTTTACTGTCAACAGTGCAGGGCTCAACCCAGGAATTGCCAGCTGCAGCTGATCTCCAGTTACCCACCCGTTGCCACCCGATAGTATGCTGGCACTGATCACGGTGAGATTGGCACCTATGACAGCACCGTTTCCGCTTCCGATCACGGTCAATCCAGGACCATAGAGATAGCCGTTGCCTGCTGTGACGATGTCTGCACCTAGAACTGCACCGGTTGTCGGATCAACCAGAGGTATCAGCTGAGCATCTGTGCCCTGTCCATCGCTAACCCAGCCCAGACCTGCTATGAGATCGTTGCGTATATTCACTAAATTTGGTGGATAGGTAGGCGCCAGATATATCCGCCACAGGTTATATGTACCACTGCCGCTGATCAAGGTAACATTCACTGTCATGGTTATACCAAGACCGCCGAACACTGTTACCGGACCCTGCAGGTATGTGGTTGGATCATTCACGGTGGTGATGCGAACTTCTGTGCCTGGCACCACCGTGCTTAACCAGCTGGGAGCAGCACCGTCTAGCGTGAACGAGGCTGTGCCCAGCGCTATGGTTACTGTGGCAGTAGCTGCCTGGTAAGCGTTAGCTGATTGCACATACTGAGAGGCTGCACCTGCGTCGGCATCCAGTATGGGACTGTAGAACAGCGTGGTCGATGCGCTGACATTCACGTTGGTGGTGGCTCCTACCATCAGCGCAGTGGTGTTGAGGTGCAGATTAGCAAAATACACAGCTGAACTAGGATCATCTATGGCATAGTTTAATCCTTGGATCAGAGACACTGATGGGGGAAACAATATGCTCTGTGGCGTGACACTGCTGTAGGGTTCCCAGTTGCTCTGTGATATGGTATCGCCGACATACTGGTAATAGCTGTCTTTGAGATTGCCTTCCAGTGGTATGGTCATGCCCATGTACTGATAGTCAACAGCTCGAACCACTGTGAGGCTGAACTGTCGCTGTATGGTCTGCACACCATCGCTGGCCGTGATATCAAACTGATAAGACCTGTCTCTGGTCTGGAATTCAGCAAATCCAGTGATGAATCCGCCATTGGTATCCAATACCAAACCTCGCGGTAATATGCCACCAACCAGGCTGTAATTGATCACTCCTCTGCTGCTGGTCGCGCTGCAATCTAGCGTCACATAGCCACCATCTGATATCTGGCCTAGATCAGGCGTGCTGTTCCAGTATAGCAGCGCACCTACAGTAACAGGGCTGGCTATGATATCGAATGTGCGGTTAGTGCTACCGTTGATGCTGGTAGCACTCACTGTGAACTGATACACAGTGTTGGCATACAGCGTGGGAGTAGGACCATATACCAGCCCACTGGCAGTGAGCGCAAAGGGCAGAGACGGTGTGCTGCTGACCAACGCATAGGTTATGTTGGCACCACTGCTGTCGTAGGCCACTAGATCAACTTCCACGAACGAGCCTTCGAGCACGATCGCTACCAAACCACTGGCAGTGACCCAAGCGGGTGCATGTGGTACAGTCAATAGATCAATGCTCACAGCCAAATCGCTGTACACTGTAGCTGTGGTGGCCCTGACCGTGAACGCTGTGGTCTGATCACTGTATACCACAGGGGCAGAATAGGTGATCAATCCGTTGCTGCTGTTGATTGCTATGCCAGTAGGCACAGTGAATGCTGGTATGCTATACGTGATCAGTTGGCCGCTGGTAGTGTGAGCATGCACAGGATAGGTGCTGCGAGTGCCGCTGGCTGCATAACCCAGCATCTGAGGCTGCCCCGTCCAATCCGGTGGCAGCAGTATGGGATTTATCTGTATGTGAAACGTGCGATCTGCGATCACGCCATAAGCATCAGTTATTCGCCAGGTCACTGATCTGATTACCGTGCTGAATATCTCAGTGCTTTCACCGCCTACTTCTAGGTTACCGTTGATCACGCTCCAGTTTAACCCGCTGGGTAATCCGCCATTTATCTCTGTCACAGACGACGGTGCTATGGCGAAATATTCCACCACGATGGGGTTGACGTCGAAACTGTAGGTCTCAGAATAGACACCTAGGTTAGGTGAAGTGATCCAACTTGGAGCTGTGGCCATGATGTTCCTGCGCAGTATGCAGGATATTTATGGCATGCTTGCTGCCACTTCACTGTGAGTATAGGCACGAGTGATCTGTATAATCTTGGCAGGTTCCACCATCTTGACCAAGACCATGTCGCTCTCATCTCTGAGATACAGTATGGGGAAGTGGTTGCCTCTGCCCAATCGCACTGCTCGCTTGTCTGCGGGCAAGCAGTCTTGGACCCACTCTGACAACCCAGCCTTGACACCGTTCTTGCAGTAGAAGTTGATGGCATAGCGATAGCGATTCCAATAGAGCTTGTCGCGCAGATTGATGATCATGCCGCTTAGCAGCTCTGCTTCAGCTGTGGCACTGAAAGGCATGCTGACCATGCGCACACAAGGGCCCCAGGTGTCCAACACCATCTGGTAGTCGCTGCCAGTCACATAGAGGCGCACTGCTTTGCGAGTGCGCACCCACTTGGGCCAAGAGCCTGTGCGCTGATAATCACTGTAGGTCCTGGCTCGGCCTTTTAGGTACTTGCGGGCCCACTTTACCGGATCTGTGTCCATCTGTGGGTCGCACGCAATGTCCACAGCGTGCGTGAACCTCTTGTACCACAGGCGTGTGGTCCAGCGCTGATCAATGGTGACCATGTAGATCTGTGACCAGTTGGAAGCTTTCACCGCAGCCGCAGGCATTCACTGCCATGGGATTGTGCCACACCAACTGCGATTCAAACTGCGTGGTCTGCAAGTCTAGCTCGCTGCCTATGAGTGCCATGAGGCTGGCACCGTCTATGACCAAGCGGCCACCGTCCCAGTCTACTACCTCATCAAACTTGGCTCGATCATCCCAGTCGCGCAGGTCATACTCGTACTTGTGACCACTGCAGCCCTTGTTGTTCACGCTCACACGCAGATGCTTGCCGGGATTGTGTGACAGTATAGCGCCAATGTGTGCCTGTGCTGACTCTGTCAATGTCACCGCTGCTCTCATGTTCATCCCTCGCTGAGCTTGTGGAATATGATGGCTTGCTCCAGCTGTTCCCAGAACTGGGGCCAGCGTGCCAGCAGATCATCCACGGGTATCTCTGCATATTTATTGGCAATCTTGCGCTTTTCCAGCCCGTGCATGCTGCCCTTGTTGTAGTACTGATGAGTCTTCACTGTGATGATCTTGCCCACCACTGCCCAGAACGCATAGGCCGTGTGTGGTTCACGCCAAGCACTGCTGTAGGGATTGATCAAGGGTTTTTCATACTGAGGTGGCAGCGTCCAGCCCCAGACCTTGTCCATGGCGTCATAGTGACAGAGAAACTTCAGCGGATAGTGTTCTTGGATGCTCATGTGATGATTATAGCGCGATTCCTAAGTTTGGTCTAGACGTTATTGTGTTTTTGGAAAAAATACCCAATAAATATTGTATGATTGAATTTGGAAAACTAGAGTACCAGCCTATCAAATTTGATAGCGAAGATCGTCATCAGCTGATGATGGCGGCCATAGAAAAATATGCCAAACCTGTGTCACAGGGGAACCTAACACCGGTTGAGATAGTCAAGAGCACTCGCAATACCAAGCTGCTGTTGGTCATATTACCACAGTGGGCACACAGCTTCCCGCCATATAATCTCGCCAGGCTGGGTAGCACTGCACAGGCTGCTGGTTACCAAACCACCATCTGGGACCTCAATGTCAAGGCACGCAGGCAGTACACGCAGGGCCTGTGGCCCAGCTTGGATTACGATCCCTGGCATCCAGCACGAGATTGGCATTGGCAAGCACCGCAGTATTTCGACGACCTGCATGTTGAGATGCTGCCACTGATGGAAGATTATCTGGAACGCATAGCCGAGATGCAGCCTGATCTCATAGGATTCACTCTGTATTATTCTAATCTTGCGCCCAGCCATTGGATGATACAACAGATCAAGGCGCGATGGCCTAGGATCAAGATAGTGGTAGGTGGTTCTGCCACGCACGGTCAATTTCTCATACCTGAACCTGAATGGGATTTCGTGATCAATGGCGAAGGTGAACATCAGCTGTTAAAGCTGCTGGATGGCATCGAACGAGGTGAGGAATTTGCCACGCCTATGATCATGCGACAGGCCGAAAATGAACGCATCGATCTGGACCAACTGCCTGTGCCCGATTACAGCTTCTTTGACTTTGCCGACTACAGCATACCCAACGGCGTGTGCAGTGAGCTCAGCCGAGGCTGCACAGCCAAATGCACGTTCTGCGAAGAAACTCATTTCTATCGTTATAGGCAGCGCAGAGCCGGCAGCATACTAAACGAGATTTCCTATCTCTACAATACCTACAACGTGAACTGCGTGTATTTCATTGACAGCTTGGTCAATGGTAATCTCAATGAACTGCGGGCATTCTGCAAGGGCATCATAGCCAGCGGCATGAAGCTGCATTGGACTGGTTATGCCCGCTGTGACGGCAGAATGGATCTGGAATTTTATCAAGACCTCGCAGATAGTGGTTGTGTTGCGCTGAATTACGGTTGTGAGAGCGGTAGCCAACCCGTGCTAGATGACATAGACAAACGAGTCTCTGTCACTGAGATGGAAGAGAATTTCAGATCCAGCAAGATCACTGGTGTTCAGGCCTACACCAACTGGATAGTGGCCTTTCCCACAGAAACTCGCTCAGACTATGCTAACACCATGACCATGATATGGCGCAACAGGAACAACAACATCACTGCTATCTCACCTGGACAGGGATTCAGCGCATCCATGGACAGCATTGTTGGCCAGAACATGGCCCGATTTGGATTGATGCAGGCCTACTATCTTGATCAATGGATGCGTGCTGACCTGACCATGGGCAAGCTGCATAGGTTGATGCGCGCCAAGACTTTCAACATATTCCTCGATCATCTGATGAGCGAGCAATATATCTATACCTCAACTAGGCCCAAGCTCAAAGAACTCTATGAAATAACGTTCTTTGACCCAACCATGCAACTAGAGATAGAGTATGATACCTTTGATTATGACATAATCAAACCCGATCTAGGACCGTTTGCTGACAATGCTTTCAATGAGATATGGCCGCTGCTGCGCATGCTGTGGCGAACCAGAGGCGGTTTCTACGGCGAGATACGCTTTGATACTGAGCTAGATCTCGCAGAATGGGGCAGCCATAATGCCGTGCCATTTGATGCAGTGTTCAAGTTTACCATAGATTGGGAAGGGCATTGGTTGGTTGATTTTGATCTTAAGTTCACGCAACCAAACGACGCTTGGATAATGTCAGTTAACAATCGTGACGTGATAACCAATGCAACACGTCGTGCTAGAGCATTGTCAAAGATTGAAAGCACGGCACCATTGCCCTTGCATCCGATGTTTGAACATGGTCCGCCGGATCTCAGTTTCAGCCATGCTTGGCAGGGCCAAGGACACTGGGTTCGCTGATCAGCCCTGATAGCTGTTCAAACTAGTGCGCAGCTTCCAACGTGCCTTGGCATGCGCATCCAAGCGTTCTGCGATATAGTTCATTATGGCTTGATTGTTTTCAGTCTGTGCAACAGCAAACAGCTTGTTGAGGAATATGATCATGCGCTCGTTGTCCATGAGCAAACGCTCCAGATAGCCCTTGGCATCCATCACACCGTCAAAGTCATCGATCACAGAAGTCTTCTGGTAAGCTGCCAGGCTAGCTGGCGCGAAGTGGTCAAGCTCACGGATCTTCTCAGCGATAGTGTCAGTCTGCTCCTGCAGATCCTCGTACTGTTCTTGGAACAGCGCATGCAGGCTCTGGAAGAACATCCCGGTGCAATTCCAATGCGCGCCATGTGTCTTGAGATACAGTGTGAAGTTTGAGGCGAGGAAGACCTTCATGCCGTCTACGAGATTCATTGGTAACGCTCCGTGTTGTGGGATATTTAGCGTGCTTGCCAGCCGTTGCAGCAGGCTTTGGCCTTGACTGCAGGATCACAATCAAAGGCACCGCTGTCAGCGTTGTTCAACAGCTCAAACAATCCACACTTGCCACCTTTATACCAAGTGCAGTTCTCACAGCGCACCTGTTCTTTCACATAACCAGCAGCTTCCGGAGTTACAGCGTCTCTGATCAGCTGTTCGTCATAGGGCTCACCATGCACATACAGTCCGCAGCTGGCGTCTGCTACCACCACATCGTTGGGTCCGAATATGCTGCAGCGCTTCTTGCCGGGCATGAACATGAAGCAGGTACCGCACTGTGCGAACTGTTCACTCTCGCCTGGTTTTGGTTCCAGGTATATGAACGCCGATCGCGTGATCTTTCGGCTGCCTTTGCGGGCTTCCATCAGCGTGATCAGTGATCGCATGTGTTGTGAACTCATCAGGTATTTAGTGAGCTTGAACCACAAAAAAGCGCCGGATCTCTCCGACGCTCTCCTCAATCCGTGTACCACCCTGTTCGTGGCTTTGGCGTCGCGGAGATCACCTGTCTCAGTCAGTGCTGCCCTTGCAGATGCTGCGCTTGCTGGCAGTGAGTGCACCAAAGTCCACAGCCCACTGTTCGTTAGCAGCCAGCTCGCGTCCCTTGGCTGGTACTGGAAACGTAGTACCTGTGGCCTGCTGTATGTTAGCAATGCTCACACGCAGCTTGGTGAGATCATTGCCGAGGTTACCTGCATTAGGGAACACCCAGCCAGCGTACTCACCAGTGACGTCGTCGATCACTATCTTGTAGAGGCTGTCCGGAACCACTACATTGTCTGGACCAATGGTCTTGCTCTGGCCTACCGTGTAGATGTTGCCAGCATACACCGTGAAAGTCTGGTTCTTCTGGAACACCCAACCGCGTGCTGCGGTTTCCAACAGCTTCCAAGCACCGCGGTTCACGGCAGGAGTCTGTGGACTCATGTTGCTGAGCAGGAAGCTTTCCAGCTCAACGGTGTTGTCCCAGCTCATGTCAGCGTCATTGGCCAAGTGACCGATGTCGTAACCGCTGTGTGCGTAGTCAGCTAGCTCTGAACGCTGTCCCTTGGGCAGTGCTGCATCTGCCACGAACGCATTGCTGCGTGGCACACAACCAATGGCATGCTGAGGAGTAAGCGTGTAAGCTACCCAGACTGGTATCCTGGCAGCGTTGTCATGCTCCAACACGTAAGCATGGCGGCATTCAACTGGCATGCCAGGCTTGGCACTGGGTAGTCCAAATGGTACCTGTGCTGCACAGGCCTGTACTGGTTGTGGTGGGGTTTGGTCCCAGGCATATGCAATGCTAGGGGCAGCGAGCAGCAACAGTGCTGCGAATAGTTTCTTCATGGCGGAGTTCTCCATAGCCTTGATGTTATGATTTACTTATAACACCAATCACGGGAGATCTGCTAATCAGGGGGTGTAGTAAGCAGTAAGCTCCATACCGAGGTGCTGGCATATCCACAGACCTGGCTTGCCTGGTACCCGGTTCATCTGTATCTTGGTCTTGGCCAGGATGATGGTGATGCTCTTGCCATCGTGTGCTACCCTGTCTAACACAGCATCAACCACAGCGTCGTTGCGTGTGTTCTTGACCTTGATCGTGGTGTTGTGTGCGTTGCGTGTGCTGATGTCACCCATGATTGCTGCTCCTATTTGAATATTAAACCAATGATGTAGATCAGTGTTATGGCAGAATTCATCACTACGAGGCTGCGCTCACGCCACAGCACTCCTACCACTATCCACAGCGTGTTGGCTATCATGAATGCTATGCTGTACCAAGGATAGATGTTAAAGCTGGCCAACATGCTGCCGCAGATCAGGGATACCGTGGCACACCATGCCAACCACTGATAGGGTTTCGCAGCCACAGCTGTCATGACCAATCCTCGATGATATCAGGATTAAACCTCACGCTGATAACCAAACGCAGGTCGTTGCTGTGGTTGTGTACGTTGTGAGGTACGTTTACCCTGACCAGCGTGGGTGCATCAATCACCGTGCTGCAGACTTCAACGGGTTCATCTAACCAGCGCATGTCCAGGTATTTGATGCCTGTGTCACCTGTCTTGGCCAACAGCTCGTAGTTGCCGCTGTACCAGGACATCTTGCTGCTGTCACAGTTGTATATGGGTATGTTCAGCGCCGAATTTGGATGGTCCTTGCGCAGCGGATCATTGCCATCAACGTGCAACGTGCCAGACCTGCCCGCGGGCAGCGCAAATATCAAGGCTGATGCCACCGTATGCTGCTGGCCCGTGATAGTTGCCATAGCAGGTGCTAGTTGAGCAGTTAACCAGGCTTTCTTAGCAGCATCCGCAGGTCTGGTCTCATACTTGGTCATCTCGTCCTTGAGATGTATGAGACCATCTCGTACAGTGTCCCAGGTATCTAGCTTGATCTTTTGATAATATCTCATAGCGCTACTTACCACCAAAATCACGGTCAAACGCCCGCGCTAGATCTGATTGCTTGAACAGCACAGCACCGCTGGGATGTATTATGTGAGAGCCTGCCGCATGCTCTTGGCACCAGTCCAGCACTGCGGGTTTGGGCACTGACTTGTGATCATATACCGCCGCATAGCAGTAGCCTTGAATGTACCAAGTGTTGTCTACCGCAACCTGTCCATCACAGAGGAAGATATGACGTATCCAACCTCGAGGCTTGGGTACCCACTTGCTCTCGAACAAGTCTCTGCCAAAGATCCTAACCTTCATGGTGTGGTCAGCCGCAACAGTGTCTGATACTGGTACCAGAGCTCCTGCAGCGCAGGATTGGCAGCACGCCGCAGGTGATCCTGTGCCCAGCTGGTTTCTGCTGCCCAACCTGTGAGACCACCATTGCTATGCCACAGTTCCCAGGCTTCTGGCAGATACTGCTCGTACCATTCCTTGTCTTCTTCCAAGGGCATGCTGAAGAAAGCATTGCCATCTAGCATGGCCAGCGTCTCTGCTATGGGCCGCAGCAGGGCTTTCTCTTCTGGTGTGAAGTCCTTGCGAGGATTCTCTGGCAGATCGATCTCGTAGACTATGTGCATGCCAGGATCCCTGTTGATGAAACTGCTCATCTCTTGACTACCAAAAATACCACGATGGTTATCAGTGCTGCTGCGGCGATGGAACATATCAGCGTCAGTCCCAGGCTGAGATCATAGGCAGCTTCTATGATCTGTCCCATGGTGATCAGCTGCATATCTGCTTGCCATCACGATCCATGCGAGGTGTCAGCGATCCGCGGTAGAGATACTGGCAGCCAGTGCGATGGTCAGTGAACACATCCATGTGGCTGTTCTCTGTGGGACCATCGCTGTCATCGCGCGGTTCATATGGCTGTGCAGCCTGATAGAGGATGAGACCCCACAGCAGTGCCATCAGCACTGCGAATGTCCTGCCCCAGGTGATGTGCTTGCTCATGTTCAACCTCTGCGGCTCTGTGTGCCAATGTTGGTGGTATCTGACTCTGGACTGAAATACATGCTAGGCCCCTTGTTGTAGGCCATGGTGGTCCTGGCAGCCTTGTCCATGATGGCACGCTGCACCTCAGGAGACTCCTTGCTGAGATTGGCCATCACGCCAGTCTTGAACTGCCCCTTGACCTTGAGGTTGTTGCTGAGCGGCACAGAGTCCTCCACAGAATAATCAGGCATGTCATACTTGAACTTGCCGGTCAGCGCACGCTTGAGCTCGCGCTGTTCTGGATGCAGCCCCTGCTTGCGCAACCATGCATCGTGTTCAGCCGTGGCCTTGCGCAACTTGGCAGTGTTGGCCGGCTTGCGGCCCTTGCTGCCATAGTTAGTGGTGCTGAGGAACGCTTTCTCTAGATGCATGGCGCACATGTCAATCTCCTAGTTCAGGCTGCTTGTTCTACCATCGCATTGATCAATGCTTCTCGAGCACGATCACGCTCTGCAATGTCAGCCATGTAAGCATTGTGAAAGGCTGCGGTTTTAGCTTCTGCCTTGGCTATGCGTTCTGGATCACGATCGCGCTCCTGCTGCTGTTGGTCCAAGTGTGCGAGTATGCGCTCGCCCAGCTCTACGATGCGTTCTAGCGAGTCTGCGATTTGTTGATCGATGTTCATTGATGACCTCTCTTTCTGTGTATACACAATAGCACACAATAACAGACTGTCAACCTCGAAGATCTGCAAGGAACTGCTGTAGCTTGGGCCAGAGATACTGGTCACGCACACGCTCTACCACGCAGCTGATGCCATTGTGCTGCTCTTCCCAGCGGCGGCATTTGTTGCGGTACAGTTCAAGCATCTGAGTGAACTCGTAGAGGTTCACTGCTTCACTGCGGGTCTTGTCGTAACGGAAATACCAAAAGCGTTCCAGCTCAGCTGGATCAGTGATTGCTGCCAGCTCTGCCTGTTGGCTCTGCAGGATGTTGGTGAACACTGCTTCTAATGCTGCGTCTGTAACTTCCGTCATGTGTTGCTCCTCAGGCTGCCAACCGGTATGGCTTGTTCCAACGACCGATGTTTACGTCCACGTACCAACCCACATCAAAATAATCGCTCTGCGGATCGCTGCGGTCGTGGTTGCCTTGGTTCATAGCAGCCATGACCTCGTCCAGGAACTGCTTGGCCGTGCCGCTGAAATGCTTGTCGTAGTGATAAGGGTTAACGTCGATGTGGTCCCGGCTGGGCTGCAAGCCGCGAGCTACCTGGTAAGGGTCCTTGGCGCAGGTCTCGTTGCTGTTGCCGATGAAGTCGATAGCACCCTCGCTGATGTTCAGCACCAGCGTCATGTGATGATTCACAGCCAGCGTGCCCTTGACGCCGTAACGTTTGAGGATTGGCTTGACCTGTGCTGCGATCTGGGCCTTGCGTTCCTGGTTAACGTATGCCATGTGCTGTGCTCCGCGTTGCGCTACATCTTATGCCTTACAATAGCACACTATCACACTGTGTCAACCAATATCAGTCGTCCCTAGCCAGTTGATCTAACAGCTTTTTTTCCGCGAATTCCTGCCGTTCTAGGCGGTGTTTGGCCTGTTCCCAGCAGATGCTGATAAGGAACAGCATGGGTGCGGCAATTCCGCAGATCAAGCCCCAGGGTTGGGGCAGCCACCACAACACCACTACCCAGCTGACCATGCCCACCATGCAGGCCACTAACCATGCCACGTTTGTGGCGAAGATCTTGATCAGTCTCCAGTCGCGAGCATCCATGTGCCAATCTCCTCGTGTTCTTGCGGTTAGAAATTAGATTAGCATGATTCTCGGATCTGTCAACCGGTAAATATCTGCCAATCGGAGCATCACATGGCAAACATCTATTGGGTAGGCGGCACGGGTACCTGGAACACCAGCAGCACCACGAACTGGGCCAATGCCAGCGGGGGCACAGGAGGCACTGGCACTGTGCCAACTGCTGCAGACAACGTGTTCTTTGATCAAGCCGGTACCTACACCGTCACGCTCACTGGCGCACTACTGTGCAGCAACATCACTGTATCAGCTGGCACCGTGACGTTTACCAGCACAGGTGCTCTCACGGTCAGCGGCAGCATGAGCCTAGCCAGCGGTACTGCATGGGGCGCCACAGCTGTGATCACGTTCAACAGCAACGGTGCACAAACCATCACGGCTGCTAGCACAACCTTTAACTGCAGCCTGACCTTCAATGGCGTGGGCGGCTCGTGGCAGCTGCTCAGTGCGGTCACCACAGGTTCCACTCGCACGGTCACGCTGACCAACGGTACACTGAATCTCAACAACAACAATCTCACCTGCGGGTTGTTCAGCAGCAGCAATGCTAATACTCGCACCATAGCATTTGGTACCAGTGGCATTTACATAACAGGTAACAATGGCCAGCAATGGGTCACTGACAACCTCACTGGATTATCTCTGACCGGGACGCCAAACGTCTATCTGACCTACAGTGGATCCGTAGGTACCAGAAGTGTGTACTGCGGCCTACAGTCCAACGGCGGTTATAGCGAATCCAACACTCCAAACTTCTATGTCACCGGTGGATCGGATACAGTGAGATTCCTGGGTACCTTTAGGACCTATGGTACCATCGATCTCAGTGGTTTCACTGGACAGTGGAGCAGTGATAACTGGGCATTTACCATGTACGGTAATCTGGTGGTCAGCAGCGTGAACACTCTCAACACCAGCAGTTCTTTCAGTGGTCCCATTACCTTTGCAGGCGTGCAAGGAACCAAGACCATAAACACAGGCGGATTGGCACTGAACGTTGGAACCACGTTCAATGGCGTGGGCGGGTATTATCAGCTGCAGAGCAATCTCGCCACCAATACCGGCAACACAGTCACGCTGACCAATGGTACATTGGATCTTAATAACAAAAACCTAACCTGCGGCCTATTCAGTAGCACCAACAGCAACACACGCAGCTTGGTGTTAGGCAGCAGCACCGTCACTCTCACAGGAGCCAGCGGTACGATTTGGAACTGCACAACAGCAACCAACATGACACTGAGCGCAGGTACCAGCAGCATAGTCAGCACTAGCCAGACTGGTCAGCAAAACTTTTACGGCGGCGGATTGACGTACTATAACCTAACCTGCAATGGACCAAATAACGCCACAAATCAACCTGGATCATTTATAACTGGCGCCAACACCTTCAACAATCTCACGCTGGGACCAATAGTGGGTATAGCAGCACGCTATGACTACAATATCAGCAACGATCAGTACGTGACCGGCACCTTCACGCTGGGCGGCACTGACTACACTCACAGGGTGATGATAAATGGCAATACCAACAGCAAGGGTTATACCAACATAAATGCCGCTAGTGTGTCATTGAACTACGCTGATTTCAGATGCATTACTGCTTTGGGCAGCGCTATACCATGGTCTGGGACTAATTTAAGCAACCAAGGAAGCAACACCAACATCACCTTCCCAGCTGCCAAGACTGTGTACTGGAACAGCACTGCTGGAGGTAACTGGTCAGACAATAGTTGGGCCACGGCCAGCGGGGGCACACCTGCTGCGGCTAATTTCCCGCTGGCCCAGGATACTGTGTTCCTAGACAACACAGGATTGTCAAACGGCAGCACACTGGTGATCAGCGCCGTGTGGGCAGTGGGTAGGGTTGATTGCTCAGCGCTGACCAACACTGCAACCATCAGCACCACCACCACCACTGGCCTGGACTTCTGCGGTAATGTCACCTTGGCCCCTGGTCTCACGCTGAGCGGTGTGGGATTTTTTTATGTCAACGGAATAGGCACCACTATCAACACCGCAGGAGCCAGCATTGCTTGGCAGGTGTATACACAACCTGAGCTGGGTGGCACGGTCACGCTGCTGTCAGATCTCTCAACCACAGGAACTGCTGTTAACATCTACCAGGGCAATCTCAACCTAAACGGTCACACCATTACTGCCAACCAGATCAGCATCTGGCAAGCACAGACTGCGTTTGTTAACACAGTGACATTCAATGGAGGCAGCCTGGTTTGTAACAGCAACGTGGTCATAGCAGGCGCAGGTAGCGGCAGTTTCAACAGCGTTGCAGGATCTGCAGCTGGTACCATCTACATGACCTCAGCAGGCAACAAGACCTTTGCTGGTGGTAGCTATAGCTACGCTGCCACGCTGGTGCAAGCAGGTGCCGGTGCGCTGACCGTGACTGGCAACAACACGTTCTACAACATCACCAACACGGCCCAAGCGCCTGTGATAAATTTCACAGGTGGTAACACCACCACACTGACCAATGGTTTCAATCTCAACGGCACGCTGGGCTTCCCAGTCACGCTGAACAGCACCAACACTGCGCCGTTCACGCTGAGCCTCAGCACGGGTACCGTGAACGCTCGCTACATGAATCTCAGCTACAGCACTGCCACCGGCGGCGCCACATGGAATGCGATCAACAGCACAGACAGCGGCAATAACACGGGTTGGAACTTCACCAGCGCACCTCAGCAGGTCAGCTTCGGCGGTGGCATCACCATTGGCACTGGCATCAGCTTCAGCTGACCCAGCTTGTGCGCCGGTAAATACTGGGTATAATCAACGGAGACATGCCATGGTAGACACAGTAGACAACGGTTTGGTCAGCGACAGCTTTGCAATCACGCAGGGTGCTTACACGCTCAGAGATGCGCTGGTCATGCCCGCAGAGCAGCATGCTGCGCTCAGTGCTGGCGAGATCGCAGCCATGAAACAGGCACGCTTTGACAACTGGTACGCCATCGTCACGGCACCACCTGTGGACAACCCTACAGACGGATCAGTGCCAGACCAGCCTCAGGAGTGATAGATGGCTAACATCTACTGGGTAGGCGGCACTGGCACCTGGGACACGTCATCGACTACCAATTGGGCCAATGCCAGCGGTGGCACTGGCGGTACTGGCACTGTACCAACTGCTGCTGACAGCGTATTTTTTGATTCTGGCTCAGGTACACCTGGCACAGTCACGCTCACGGGCACACTGACCTGCCGAAATTTTACCGTGTCTGTCACGGGCTGGACCTTTGCATCTGGCTCTTCACCTGCGCTGTCAGTGAGCGGCAGTCTCAGTTTCACCAGTGTCACCACTTGGAATGTGACACAGGGCATCACTTTCAACAGCACTACCACAGGCAACAGCATCACCACCAATGGTTCTGACCTCAAAGGCATAACTCTAAACGGAGTTGGTGGATACTGGACCCTGGGCAGCGCACTGACCTGTGCAGGCTCGCCAAATCTTGGAGCAGCAGGCATCACTCTCACTGCTGGCACTCTTGATACCAGTGCTAACAACTATGCTCTGACCATGTCTCGCTTTCTCAGCACCGGCACGGGAGTGAGGGGTCTGGTTCTCAATGCGTCTGTGGTGACCATCAATGTTCCTCAACCAACCGGTAGTTACTCTGGTGTGTTTTGGAACACCACAGTGATCACCAATTTTACCTTTGCAGCCGGTACCAGCAGCATCACGGTGAATCCAACCTTTGCCAATGGTGCCACCAATTTCAACGATGGTGGATTGGCCTTTTATAACCTCAGCATTGGCATTGGTTACAACCTCCCAAGTGGCAATGCCAGTCTCAATTTCAACAATGCCAGCACCACCAGTTTCAAGAGCCTCAGCATCAGCATGGCAGCTGCCAATGGCGGATACAGGGTTGTGGTCAGCAACAGCTTTGCCGTGGCCGATACGTTTTCTTTCGCGGGCTTTGACTATGCCAATAGGCTCAGCATGGTATCTGCAGTGCCGGGCACTGTGATCACGGTCACAGCTGCCACTGCAGCAGTCAGCTATGTGGATTTCCAGGACTTCGCCGGCGCTGGCACTGCCACTTATGCAGGAACCAGCATTGGCAACGGCGGCAATGTCACAGGGGTGACCTTCACTGCAGCCAAGACAGTGTACTATGTAGGTACCAGCAGTGCCAACTGGAATGCCAACAGCTGGGCCACTGCCAGTGGTGGCACAGTCACGCTGGCAAACTATCCATTACCACAAGACACTGCCATCATTGACAACAGCAGCCTCAACAGCTCAGCCACTCTCACAGTCAATGTTAACAGCCTCATAGGCGCCATAAACTTTGCCAACAGGACCACAGCCATCACCGTGGCAGGACTGTACAACATAACAGCATACCTGATCAGCAGTCTCACGCTGAGCAGTGCTGTCACTGTGACTATGCCAATTGCCTGGGCAGTGCGCAGTGGTACCGCAGTGATCACCAGTGCTGGGGTGGTATTCTCAGGCACCATGACCATCGATGCAGCTGGTGGCACTGTGCAGTTAGCCGATGCATTTTCTAGCTCAAATGCCAGCTCACTCACGCTGACATCTGGCACGTTCAATGCCAATGGATACAACGTCACTGCTGTCAAATTTACCAGCACAAGCGGAACCACGCGCACCCTGTCTCTGGGCACAGGCACATGGACCATCAGTGGCACGTCCACCAACGCTTGGCAGTGCACTGCAGGAGCTTTCACGATCACAGGCAGCGGCAAGATCACCATGACCGCTGCCACGGCCAAGACCTTTGCTGGTGGCAGCTTGAACTATGGCTCAGCCACCCTGGATCAGGGCGGAGCTGGTGCATTGACCATCACAGGTTCCAACACCTTTGGCAACATCACCAACACATACAGTGCCACTGGCGCCACCACCATCACATTTACCAGTGGTACGACCACTACAGTGGCTGCATTTACGGCGGCAGGTACGGTGGGCAACCTGCTGACATTGAACAGCAGTTCATCTGGTTCCGCGTTCAACATGGTGTTGACAGGTGGCGGCCAGGTGAGCGTGAGTTATCTATCTGTCAAGGACAGCCATGTGACTCCTGCTGTGAACACTTGGTATGCTGGTGCCAACAGCACCAATGTCAGCGGTAACACTGGTTGGGGCTTTCAGATCTACTGGGTAGGCGGCACTGGCACCTGGGACACGTCATCGACTACCAATTGGGCCAATGCCAGCGGAGGTACAGGTGGCACTGGCACCGTGCCCACAGCCGCAGACCTCGTGTTCTTTGACCAAGCTGGCGCCTACACGGTGACCATGACCGGTGCGCTGCTGTGCAACAATCTCAACGTGTCACTGGGTCCAGTCACGTTTGCCACAGGCACCACCCCCACGCTGGCCATCAGCGGCAGCATGAGCCTCAGCAGCAGCACAGTATGGAACAGCACGGGTACTATCACGTTCAACAGCACCAGCACACAGACAGTGATCGCCGGCGGTGTGCCGTTCTCTTGCAGCATGACATTCGACGGTGTGGGCGGATATTGGTCGCTGCAGGGTTCACTGTTAGTTGGCGCTGCTAGGACCATCACGCTCAACAATGGCACTCTAGATCTCAACGGTTACAATCTCAGCTGCGGCTTGTTCAGCAGCAGCAACAGCAACACACGCACGCTGGCATTTGGCACAGGGCAGATCAATCTCACTGGCAACAATGGTACCATATGGACCACCAACACTTCCACAGGCATGACCTACACTGGTTCTCTGATTGCCAATGCCACTTACAGTGGCAGCGTGGGCACAAGGTTGATCGTGCACAATGCTGGTACCAGTACCTATACATCAGCACAGTATCAGCAGTATGGAGTGAACTTCAACATCACTGCTGGCTCAGACATCGTTACATTTTCAGCCAGATGCGGCAGCGTGGATTTCACTGGATTCAGCGGCTCTCTGGGCAACGGCAATCTGCTGGCCTACGGCAGTTTGAAATTCAGCCCAACCATGACCATCACAGCTGGTGCCACATCTGTGTCAATGATACCTGAGACTGGCAGCTGGACCATACAGACTTTTGGACTGACGTTTGACAGAAACATGGGATTTGGTGGCACGACCACCGGCACTGCCACTTACACGCTGCTAGATAACCTCAACGTGATCGCAGGAACCAGCACTGGCACTGTGTCCTTTGGCAACGGGACGTTGAATCTAAATAGCAACACTATCACCTGTGCCCTATGGTCCAGCAACAACGGTACAGCTCGCGTTCTGCAGTTCGGAACCGGTCAGATCAACGTCACGGGTACCAATGCCACGGTGTTCAACATGACCACTGCCACAGGGTTCACCTACACTGGCACACCCACGGTGAGGTTGACAGGCGCGGGCACTGTGGGTCAGACCAGGAGCATAACGTTTGGCAGTGCTGGTGGTAACCAGACCAATGTTCTGGACCTATACGTGACCGCAGGTGCGGATACTATCTCCAATGGCGGTACTACCACGCTCTGGGGCAATCTCAACTTCACAGGATTTAGTGGCGCCTACACTCTGACCAGCTTTGGTGCTGTGCTCTACAGAAACTTGGTGCTGGGATCAGGAATGACCGTGACCAGCGCGGCGCTGAACATCAGCTTCAATGGTACAGTTGCCTCACAGCAGAACATAACCAGCAATGCCGTGACCATAAACACTCCTGTGGTATTTGGTGGCACCACTACCTATCAGCTGCAGGATGCCATGACCGTGGATTCGTCTCACACTGTTACGCTGACCAATGGCACATTGGATCTTAATAACAAAAACCTTACTTGCGGCATATTCGGCAGCAGCAACTCAAATACTCGCACGTTGGCATTTGGCACTGGCCAAATTTACCTGACTGGAAATGCGCAAACAATTTGGGGAATCGCGAATGGAGCCTTTGTCACAATAACAGGTACCCCAATCATTAATGCTACTTACTCTGGATCAACCGGAACAAGAACTATTACCTTAGCAGTAATTCCTTCAGGAAATCAGCCATCTCTCAATGTTACTGCCGGAAGTGACACTGTTAACTTTAACAATGTGCTTAATAATGTAGATTTTACCGGATTTAGCGGAACCTTTAGTTACACATCTCTTAGTGTATTAGGTAACTTTAAATTTGTGTCAGGTATGACGTTATCATCTACCTCTACTACAGCAAATTTTAATGGAACATCTGGAACTCAGCAGATTACCACTGCTGGCTTGACGTTGGATTTCCCCATCACGTTCAATGGCGTTGGTGGCACGTTCCAGCTGCAGGATGCTGCAACTGTTGGCTCAACCCGTACAGTTACGCTGTCCAATGGCACGCTGGACCTCAACAACAACAATCTCACCTGCGGCTTATTCAGCAGCACCAACAGCAACACACGCACGCTGGCATTTGGTACTGGTCAGATGTATATAACAGGTTCAGGAGCTTGTTGGGCAACTGGCACGTCAACTAACATGACGGTTACAGGGACGCCAATAGTCAACGTAACATATAATGGCGCAACAGCTACCAGCGTCTCGACTGGTACATTAAATGAAGCAAATTCTATGTCATTTAATTTTACTGCTGGAACTTACACGCTTACATTTTTGCAAAATATTTCATATACAGTCAAAAATGTTAACTTTACAGGTTTTTATGGAACATGGTTTTCAATATCAACTGGCAATGTAATTTATGGTAATCTCACTCTTTCAACCGGAATGACAACTCCGAATGCGTCGCCTAACGTACTTACATTTGGTGCAACCAGTGGCACGCAACAGATTACCACAAACGGGAAAACATTAGATGTTCCTATTACGTTTAATGGTGTAGGCGGTACGTGGCAACTGCAAGACGCGATGACCGTTGGTTCCACTCGCACGGTCACGCTGACCAACGGCACCTTGGATCTCAACGGCAAGACGCTGAAGTCGGGAACGTTTGCATCAAGCGCAACTTCTGTGCGTGCCATAGCATTTAACAGCGGTACCATCTCACTGTCTGGCTCTGGCACGGCCTGGGACTGTACCACAGCCACTAACCTTACCACAAGCGGTGCGGGCACCATCAGCCTGACTGCAGCTACAGCCAAGACATTCGCTGGTGGCGGTAGTATCTATGCTGCGACCTTTGATCAGGGAGGAGCCGGTGCGCTTACTATAACTGGTAGCAACACCTTCAATGACATCACGGCCAGCATCGGCGCAACCAGCGCAGCCAGCATACTGTTTACTGCAGGTACTACTACCACTCTGCGGAATGGATTTAATGTTAACGGGACAGCTGGTAACCTGATAACGATCAGCAGTGCAAGCTCCGCACAGCACACGCTGAGCTTGGCCTCGGGTTCAGTGATAGGCAGCTATCTCAACATCAGCTACAGCAATGCCACTGGAGGTGCCAACTGGGTAGCGCTGTCCAACAGTGTCAACGGCGGCAACAACACAGGTTGGAGCTTTGCTCGAGGCACTGCTATCGTCAGCATCGGTCGTGGCATCACCATGAGCCGCGGTGTGGTATTCAGCTGATCAAGAAGAAACCGTGTTGCAATTTCTCACAACACGGTCCAAGTAGCTATCGCAGTTTATTGCTAGTTAAGTCTTTGACTTCTTAGGTGCCTTTACAGCAGTCTTGGCTGGTTTATCAGCCTTTGGTGCTCGCGGCTTGCGTGGTGCCTTGTCCACAGTCTCAGCTGCCTGCGCAGCCTTTTCGATTATTTCTGCTGCTGCATCATAGCGTGGTACCATGCGATCAGTGCCCGCCGGTGCTGGATCAGCCTTGTCAGCAGCCGATGTCTGCGCTGGTGCTGCTGCGGGTGCAGCAGCTGGTGCTGGTGCAGCGTCATAGTCGAGGCCAAAGAACCTCTTGATGTGTTTCATTACCATAGTGTTAGATCCTCCTAGATCATGTGTTAGATGCTACTGCATCTGCTGTAGCGTTGTCAAATCTCTGTATGAACTTGCGGTTCACATAGATAGCATTCACTTCGTATCTGTGTGCTTGCTGGCGTGCTGATTCCAGTTCCACAAAACCCTGTTCCAGCAGGAATGCGTCCAGATCGCTCTTCATGTTGTGCCCTTCGTAGTAGGCTTCAACGCCGGCTTCGGTCATGATCACCTGCACGTTTTCCAGTATCTTACCAGCACCGCCCAGCACCTTGAGCTCAGCACCCTGCACGTCCATCCAGATGGCATCCACGGTTTCTACCTTGGCTTCGCGACACCAATCATCCATGCGATAGCCCATGACATCCACGGCCATCTGTGCGTTGTGCTCCCAGGGCCACATGTCTGGATCCTTGAGCTTGAGTATGCTGCCCATGCCGGCGTTGATCTTGCCCTTGCCTGGGAAGTTCTTGGCTGCATCTTCATCAACTGCCCAGAACTGCATGAAGCCTGTAGTGTCAGTGAGCGCGATGTTGCTGAGGCCTATCCTCGAACGCACGTGATAGGGCTGGGCCATGTAGGTCTTGGTGCAGCGTTCGCAGTTGTTGCGGCTGGCTTCGAACGCATAGATGCGTGCATCTGGGAACACCTTGGCCAGATTGGTACCCTCCCAGCCATCCATGGCACCCACGTCCAGTATGGTGCGCCAGCTTTCAAGATCAACCACTGATCTCAGATGGTTCAACCTCTCGGCCAGCACATCCATGTTGTATCCCACTGGGCTGCGCAGCAGCGCTTCTGTTATTGCCATTATCGCCTCTTCTTGAATGTTGCTATGCCGAAATCATTTTCAGTGCAGTAGCGTTGCTTGATCCACAGCGTCTCGTCCACTGCTTCAAACAGTGCTATGCATCCGGGATGATAGTTGGTGTCGTGCAGCACCACCGTGCCGTGGTCAGTGAGTCGTTCGGTGAACTGCCAGTCGTTCACGCACTGGTTCACCGAATGCCATCCGTCGATGAATATGAGATCCAACAAGCCCACCCCGTTGCTGCGCATCTTGTCAGTGACACGCTCTCGCTCGCTGCTGCTGCATCGTATGGTCCAAGTGTTGGCACTAGCGTCGTCCAAATAGCTCTTGTCTTCGATGTCCACACCCAGATAGAAGCTGCCCACTGGGCGCTGATCCATGATGATCCTGCTCATGCTGCGATCACCGTTGCGATTAACGCCTATCTCCAGCGCCGCTGCTAGATTAGGTCCAAGCTCGGACATGACCTGCTGCACGATGGCTAGGTTGCAGTCGCTTACTTCCAATCTAGGTAATTCCCACCAGTTCACGTCCACAGGATGATCTCGATCGTTGCTGACGTGGGGTTGGAGATCTGGAAAGTATTTCAATCCCGCGATGTCTGTAGGCTGTTGCGTGATCATGGCTACCACGTCTTGATATGTTGCTGTCATATGCCTGTCCTCATGTGTCAGTACTTATTGGCTGGCTCAGCTGCCATTGCGCAGATAATTTGCTCATGTCGCTTGCACTTGCCCTGTAATCTCTGCAGGCACCTTGCTGCCATATGCTGATGCGCACGTATTCGTTCGCAGTGCCTATCTTCTTGTGCTGCACGAACCACTCGTTGCCGTCAACTAACAGAGTTGCGCCTTCGCGATTGTTTAACCATGTCGTGCATAACGCTGCCAAGCAGTGGTCATCTAGTAGATAGGTATCGCAGACACGATCAGTGACTCGTATGCTCAGCTTGTGCTTGTCGTTATCACGCAGGTAAAGCTTGAAGGTGTCAGTGAACGGTATCATAGATTATTATTGCTTCTGATCTGCAGGCTAGCAAATCAACTTGGCTGCAGTGCTGAGATTTTGAAAGCGGCCTGCATGATATAATATAGTATCGTGCTCAGCCAGCAGTTACAATATCTGAGGAGATGCAGCATGTATGAAGATCTACTCACACAGGGATACGTGGTGATCCCAGGCTATCTACACAGCTCGCAACTGGAACTGCTGCGCAGCGATCATGCCAGAGACAGCGAGTTTAACAATCTCAATTACCGTACTACGACAGTGAGCAGGTCAGTGTTTGATCAGCTGCGACCACTGCTGATAGAAACCCTGCGCACAGTGCGAGCCTCTGCTGGTCTCAATGTTGACGCACCCATGCCCAGCGGCCAATACACAGACACTGCTCACATCTCGTTTGGATGGCATCAGGACCACGAAGCATTCTATCAGCTGCAGCAGAACCGTGAATATCTCAATTTCTACATACCGTTCGTCAAGCCAGATCCCAGCCTCAGTGGTCTCAGCGTGATACCGTTTGAGGATCTGGCTGCTGCTGATCCCAGCTGCACGGAGCGAGTGATCAATCACGGAGCAGCCGTGTACACCAGTGGCACAGTCACAGCAGTGCGCGATGACGACCTCGGCAGGGATTACCAGATCAACTGTGATCTAGACAGCTTGGCCGTGCACCCACGGTTATCACCAGGTGACCTGCTGCTGATGCGAGGCGATCTCATACACCGCACGCAGGACAATCTCACGCAGCGAGTGGCTGTGAGCATCAGATGCACCAACAGCAGTGCGCAGATATTGCGTGCAAGGTTGCTGCAAGGCTGTGACAAGAAGCTGGAGATCATGGACAACAATCGCAGAGTATATGATCACATGCGGCAGAGGTTTGCTGATCTGGGCAGCGATCAGCTATCAGCTGCTGTGATGTTTGATCTAGCTGAGACAGCGACAGCAAAATAAGCCTATGAAACAGTTCGGTAAGATCATTCGCAACAGCACAGCGCCAACCGTGGATAGGCATCAGGTCATGATGCGAGCCATAGAACCCTATGCACGGGCACAGGCACAGAAGAATCTCACACCAGTCACAGTAGAAGCTGCCACGCGCAAGACCAAGCTGCTGCTGATGTTGCTGCCAGAATGGGCACACAAGTTCCCGCCCTACAACCTGGCACGCATAGGATCGGTGACCAGAGCAGCTGGCTACGAGACGCACATCTGGGACATCAATGCCGAGGCACGCAGGAGCTATGTTGCAGGTTGGCCGGGCATAGACTATGATCCCTGGGACGGCATGCGAGATTGGCACTGGATAGCACCGCAGTACTATGATGATCTGCACCAGCACATGCTGCCTCTGTTAAACGCTGCGCTGGATCGCATAGAGCAGCTGCAACCTGACTTGATCGGTTTCACCATCTACTACTGCAACCTGGCACCAACTCGCTGGTTGAGTTCTGAGATCAAGCGACGGTGGCCACACATCAAGATAGTAGTAGGTGGATCCAGCACGCACTACAGCTACTACCAACCAGAACCAGAATATGACTACGTGGTCAACGGCGAGGGTGAGAATCTCTTGCTGGGACTGTTAGATGACATTGAACGCGGTGTTGTGCATGCAACACCCATGACCTTGCGACAGCCGCGAGACCAGCGTATCGATCTGGATCAGCTGCCAATACCAGACTACAGCTTCTTTGACCTGGATCTCTATGACATACCCAATGGTGTCAACAGCGAGCTCAGCCGAGGCTGCACAGCCAAGTGCACCTTCTGCGAGGAAACCCACTTCTATCTCTACAGGCAGCGACAGGCAGGTAGCATACTCAAGGAAGTCACGCACCTCTATGACAACCATGGCATTGATGCGTTCTGGTTCATAGACAGCTTGGTCAACGGCAACATCAAGGAGCTGCGTGCGTTCTGCAAGGGTGTCATAGCCAGTGGCATGACCATACACTGGACAGGCTATGCACGCTGCGATGGGCGCATGGATCTGGACTATTATCGTGACCTGGCTGCCAGCGGCTGCGTGGCGCTGAACTACGGTTGCGAGAGCGGCAGCCAGCGCGTGCTAGATGCCATGGACAAGGGTGCTACAGTGGCTGACATGGAGCAGAACTTCCGCGATGGCAAGACCGCAGGTGTTGAAGCCTATACCAATTGGATAGTTGGCTATCCCGAGGAAGGCTATCAGGACTTTGCGGATACCATGACCATGCTATGGCGCAATCGCAACAACAACATAGCAGTGATCAGCCCAGGCCAGGGCTACAACGTTGGTGTAGACAGCATAGTTGGACAGAATCTCAGCAAGCATAACCTCTTGACCGAATACTATCTGGGATCTTGGATCACCAAAGACTTCAAGATGAGCAAGCTCAACCGTTTTATCAGGGTCAAGACCTTCAACATATTCTTAGACCACTTGGTCACTGACATGGAAGTGGCCAAAGGAACACGGCCCAATCTCGCACAGTGCTATGACATTGAGTTCAACGATAGCACGCGGTACAAGTCTGTGGATTACGAGCAGTTTGATCATGACATCATCCACACTGATCACAGTGTGGTAGCCAACAGCGTGGCCAACGAGATATGGCCCTTGCTGCGCATGCTGTGGCGCACCCGAGGAGGGTACTCAGCTGAGATACGCTTTAACATAGAAGACGATCTCACAGAGTTTGGTGCGGGAGTTGCCTGTCCTATTGCTGCTGTTTACAGGTTTGACATCAGTGATCGAGGAGCATGGTCAGCTGATTTTAACATCAGCTATCAACAGCCAGAGTTCACAGCAGGCATACCACATAAGACTCCGGACCAGCCCTGGTGTGCCATAGATTTTGGTCGCAACAACAGCAACAGTGCTATACGAGCGCGGCGCTTGGCTAGACCCGATCTACTAGACGCTGCTGATGGTTTCAATGCAGATGATTGGGCTCGCATACAAGCAGAGCATGAGCAGATCAAGCACACTGATCTCAGCTTTAAGCTGCAGTGGCAGGGCCAAGGCAGCTGGGGCACACGGCCCCAGCGCAGCATGTTCACAGAGATGCTGGCTACATCAAGCAGCTAGCCGTGCTCTGAGATCCTTTAAGCGATCTGCGGCCACGCTGGCAGCAAATGCATCCGGCTTCACGAACGGTATCACATTGCAGGTGCCTCGGATGTAACCGATAGCCTGCTGTATCACGCAGCTGCTGCCGTGCTTCTCGTCTGGATTGATATCCAGGTGTACCTCGATTTCATAGTCAGGCAGCACCTGTGCTAGTGTGAGGTACAGCTCACTGACCTTGTAGACTTCGTTCATCAATCGCATCTGAGGACGTTCACGACGCTGGTCATAGTCCTGCTCTGTGCTGATGCTGCCGAATATCCTGCAGCCGCGATTGCCATTCACGTGCACAACCACTGCCAACGTGTAGTCAGCGTGCCAGCGGCCGTGCTGGATGAATCGCACGCTGTCGCAGCCCACGTAGATCTTGGTTCCTGCACCACAGCTTTCCACGAAAGCTCTGATCTCGTCTAGGTCTATCTCTCTGGGTAGTTGCATGCTATCCTCCCTGGATTTGGCTCGAGCCAGCGAGAGTACCGGCGAGAGCAGATTCATTGATGTCTTGATAATGCCTGAGCTGACGTAAGTCGTAGGTCTGGAGGATCAACTGTCCTCCTCGCGTCACCGTATAGTACCTCTTGCCTCGGACCGAAGCATGTTCGCGTATCTCATAAGGTCTGGGACCTGTAGTTGACATTGCTGGGTGACCACTGGATATTTATAGAGCAGCCAATCCACAGAAATTTGGCGGAGCGTATAGGAATCGAACCTATTCTACCCTTGCGGGTAGTACGGTTTAGCAAACCGCTGCATTACCATCCTGCCCACGCTCCATGTAAATATGATAGCACAGATTGCAGCAAGAGCAACCTATAATTTATGCATAGGTCTGTTCAACTGCCGGTGTTGTGATGCTAGCAGTGTGCAGCAAATTGCCGCCCGGCCCATAGATCTTGCTGCTGTGTGCATCGGTTTGGCGAGTGTAGGTCAGCGCATCCACAAACGTTTCGAAGAAGCTTTCAAACACTGTAAGCTTGCCGTTTCTCCAGATGTGTGATTTAACTCTGTGTAGCGTGTCGTCGCTCATTTGATATCTCCGTGCCTGCGCGATATTTAGCGTTGATAGCCAGTGAGCATGCCCACTAATTCTGGCAGTGCCGATTGCATGTGTTGATTTCTGAGCTGGTCCAACAGGTGCTGCGTAGCCAGCCAATCTGGTATGGATTGGCTACCTGCAGGATCATCTATCAGCAGCTTGGCTGCCACAGCACGCCTGAACGGATCAAGATAATCACCTTTGAGGTTGGAGATATAGAGATTGCTGAGCTGCTCTCTGATGCTGAGCGGCAGGAATCTGGTATCAAATAAGCTTTTGCCGTCTGCTAACCAACTGGTAATGCACAGGTTATGCAGGCCCTGCCATGACATGGCCTGTTTCTCAAACATCACCATCTCTTCAAAATACAGCACATTGAACGTGCTGATGGTATGTGCGATGCGCACAGTGAATCGGCTCTGCTGGTAGCCTGCAATGAACCTACCCCATTCCCGCATGGTGTCCACGGTCTCTGACCAGATGCTGCCGGAACGTATGTAATCATTGCGCTGTCCCACGCCATCTATGCTGAAATTCAAGGTTACATGCTTGAACTGCCTGAGACTGTCAGTGAAATCTCTGCCAGGGAATGCGCTGCAGTTGGTAAAGATGTCCAGACTGATGTCTGCTGATTTACCACTGGC
>Ga0214164_1000203_pt1 | contig 40929 bp, 27 predicted proteins | sample TroBogepilimnion_13_FD_153003 | JGI IMG/M metagenome (GOLD analysis project Ga0214164, IMG submission 153003) | Freshwater microbial communities from Trout Bog Lake, WI - Practice 03JUN2009 epilimnion v4 | ecosystem: Environmental > Aquatic > Freshwater > Lake > Epilimnion/Euphotic zone ... | reverse complement strand
CCGCCGGGGCCGGCAGGTGCGGTTGCTGGCGCTCTTTGACAGCGGGCCGGCGGGCAAGGTCGCGTTGAGCCACTACGCGTCGCAGATGGCGGTCTTCATCCCGCGCCGGTGCGTGCATCATCTGCGCCGGTGGCTCAAGCTGCCGCGCCGGGAGCAGTTCGCATATTTGCGCCGGCGCTGGATTTCGTTCCGGCAATTGTTCACCCAAAACCGCGACCAGATGCCGGCGGTGACAGCGCCCCCGGAAAAAAGCTCACAGCCTCCCAAGGTCGCCGGGGATTACATTGATTATTATCATGCGGTCGCCGCGAGCTACCAAATCCGGGAATATCCCGGGCCGGTCGAGGTGTTTGTCAGCGACCAGCATCATCCCGGTTGGAAATCATATTGGAAGCACCAGACCCTCGGGAAAGCCTCGATTCACCGCATTCCGGGCGAGCATTTCGAGATTTTTTCCGAACCCAACGTCCCTGTTTTTGCGAAAATATTCGGCAATGTCCTCCGGCGCGCGCAGCAACAGGAACGCGCGCAGGATCAACAGCAACCCCAACATTCATCCGTCAGCTCGGAACGGCCGCTGGTTCGTGGCTAACAACCCGTCTTAAAAACGACCGGTCAACATTTGCATTCACAAATTGACCCGCGCCAGATAAGTTTTGCGGATGTCTGAACCGGTTCCCTACCTCGACCTCAAGGCGCAGCTCAAACCGTTGCGCGCGGAACTTGACGCCGCCATCGCCCGCACGCTCGACAACTGCTCCTTTTGCCTCGGCCCGGACGTGGCGCAGTTTGAAAAAGATTTCGCCGCGTTTTGCGGCGCGCAGCACGCGCTCGGCTTCAACAGCGGCACGTCCGCGCTGCACGTCGCGATGCGGTTGCTCAATGTCGGCCCCGGCGACGAGGTCATCACCACGCCCTACACGTTCATCGCCACGAGCTGGGCGATTTCCTATTGCGGCGCGAAGCCGGTGTATGTGGACATTGACCCGGCGACGTTCAACTTGAATCCGGCGTTGATTGAAAAAGCCATCACGCCGCGCACGAAAGCCGTTTTGCCGGTGCATCTTTACGGCCAGCCGTTCGATGTGGATGCGGTGGCGGCAGTTTGCAAAAAACATAATCTACCGTTTGTCGAGGACGCGGCGCAGGCACATGGCGCAAAATACCAAGGCAAAAGCATCGGCACGTTTGGCGCGGTTTCGTGCTTCAGTTTTTATCCGGCCAAAAATCTCGGCGCGTGCGGCGAAGGCGGCGCGCTGGTGACAAATGACGCGAAACTCGCCGCGCGCGCGAAATCATTGCGGGAACACGGTTCGACCGTGCGTTATCATCACGATGAAGTCGGTTACAATTATCGGCTCGAAGGCATTCAAGGCGCGGTGCTCGGCGTGAAGTTGAAACATCTGGCAAAATGGACGAGCGAACGTCAACGCGTGGCCGCTCGTTACGCTGAATTGCTGGCGGACACCCCGCTGCAATTGCCGACGGTCACGGCGGGCAACGAAAGCGCGTGGCATCTTTACACGGTGCGCTCGTCGCGCCGCGATGAGCTGAAGAAATTTTTGGACGAAAACAAAATCGGCAACGCGGTGCATTATCCGATGCCGCTGCATCTGCAAAAAGTTTACGCGAACCTTGGCTACCGGCCCGGCGATTTTCCGGTGGCGGAAAAGGCGTCGCGCGAAGTTTTGAGTCTGCCGATGTTTCCGGAATTGACGGACGCGCAGATTCAACGTGTGGCGGACGTGGTGAAGGAATTTTTCCGGCGCTAATTAGAAAAAAGCGGAAAGTTTTTTGCGGCGGCTTTTCGTAATGATTGTTAATAAATTTATATTTTCTTTCGGTAGGAGTTTTCTATACTCCGTGGCTGATGGAGAAACAAGGAAGGTTCAACTCGCTAACTTAAACAATAAAATTTATGCCACTGACACATACTAAAGACCTGTTCGCGAAGGCCCTCAAAGGCAAATACGCCCTCGGCGCTTTCAACGTCAACAACATGGAACTCATCCAGGCGATCGTCGAAGCCTGCGAAGAGGAAAAAGCCCCGTTGATTCTCCAGATTTCCAAGGGCGCGCGTGCTTACGCGAATCCGGTTTATCTCAAAAAACTCATTGAGGCCGCCGTCAGCGTCTCGAACATCCCGATCGCCGTCCATTTGGATCACGGCGACACATTTGAGTTGTGCAAAGAATGCATTGATGAAGGTTTCACCAGCGTGATGATTGACGCGAGCCACGAATCGTTCGAAAAGAACGTGGAGATTACCAAGAAAGTTGTCGAATACGCGCACAAATATAATTGCTCTGTGGAATCCGAACTCGGCCACCTCGTCGGCGCGCAGTTCGATGAAGGTGAAGAAGGCGGCGCGCACTCGATGAGCGGCCATTACACCGTGCCGGAAGAAGCGGTGAAATTCGTCAAAGAATCCGGCTGCGATTCGCTCGCGATTGCGATTGGAAATTCGCACGGAGCTTACAAATTCAAAGGCGAACAGCACTTGGATTTGGAACGTTTGAAATTGATCAAGAAAGCTTTGATGGAAGCGAATCTCGGTGATTATCCGCTCGTATTGCACGGAGCGTCCAGCGTGCCGAAGTATCTGGCCGAAATCATCAACAAATACGGCGGTAATATGCCTGATTCACAAGGCGTGCCGGAAGCCGATATCGAAGTCGCCCGCCGTGTGGGTTGCACAAAGGTCAATATCGACACCGATCTGCGCATGGCGATGACCGCTGGCATCCGCAAAGTGTTCGTGGAAAAGCCGGGCGAATTCGACCCGCGCAAATACATGGCGCCCGCGCGCCAGATGGTCAAAGACCTCGTCCGCCACAAAGTCAAAGACGTGCTCTGCTGCGCCGGACACGCGTTCGACTGAGAGTTTTTAAAGCAAAAAGCCCCAAGCTGGAAACGGCTTGGGGCTTTTATTTTCAATAATTATTCCGGGGGGTGATGAAATCAGAGAGTTAAGACTAAAAAGAATGACTGGTGTGGGCGTATCTACCAACTGACCGACTCAGACACTGCAACTACACTTACCCTTTCACTGCCTGCTACCGTCAACCGACACTCACGTCCACACCAGCCACTGATACCTTCGTCCTCTTTGCGCACCTGTCAAGCAATCGGCTTGAAATATTTTATAAATTATTTGGGGGCGTGCGTTTTATTGAGGTTTCGAGGTCAAATTGGTGTGAAAAGTGTGAGGGCGCTGCAAGAAGCTAAAATTTCCAAGAAAGAATGGTGCGCATAGCAGGACTTGAACCTGCACGCCTCACGGCACTACCACCTCAAAGTAGCGTGTCTGCCAATTCCACCATATGCGCAACACTCGGAATCTAAAGGAGATTGTGATGCGAGGAAAGTCAAAAATCGGTCCGGTCTAACCAATTGTCTAACCGGTCGGAAAAAATCGAAGAAAACAGGGCGGTTTCAGCGAGTTGCGCATGGTCTTTTCCGGATGAGGAGCACCGGAATTATTTACGCGGTCTTCAAATCAGCCGGGAAGACACGGTGGAAAAATCTGGGCGCGGATGATGTGAGGCAGGCGCGGGAATTGTTGGGTGAGGAAATTCAGCGTGAGGCGAAGGTTGACTGGAAGCGGGCGAGAACAATCAACCTGCGAGGCTGTATACAATCAAAGGCAGAGCGTCTAGGGTGGTATGGAGAATTTTCTTGGACCAACGTCGTTCTCAGCAATGGCACCGCCTCGAAGCTCTCGTGACTCAACATTTAATTATGATTTCATGAAGCGCCCTCGGCAGATTTGGGAATAAACTTCCGCCAGCGGCTTCAACTTGCGCGGTAGTTTTTCATCCGTGAAATCCACGGCCAGCAGGCCGAATTTTTTGGTGTAGCCGAAGTGCCATTCGAAATTATCCAGCAACGACCAGTAGAAAAACCCGCGCACATCCACGCCGTCGCCCATGGCGCGATGTAGCGCGGACAGGTTTTCGCGCAAGTCGCGTTCGCGAAACTTTTCATCATCCGAAGCTGCACCGTGTTCCGTGATGTAAATGGGCAATCGAAATTTCCGGTGGAGATACGAGAGGATTTTTTCCATGCCTTCGGGATAGCGTTCCACCATGTCGTCGCAGACAAAGCCAAATTCCTTCAAAGTTTTTACCGGCGTGCCACTAGCGGGAATCATCGCGCGGAAATGATGGAAGCGCACGCGTCCGTAATAATTCAAGCCGACAAACGTAGAAGCCTTGCGCCGCCCGCCGCCGAGAAACGCGTCCAGCACGAATTTGTTAAAAGTGTAATGGCAGGCAAAAGCAGTCGCGCGATCCCACGGTGAAAATCTTTTGTAGGCGTGGAAAAAAGTCCAGTTCTTGGCGATACCGACTTCCGGTTTGCGTCCGGCAAAAACCCCCTCGCGCTGGATGACACGGCTCACTTCGACATGTGCGCGAGCCATGTGTGAAATGACTTTGCGAAATTTTCCAAGCTGCCATTTACCCTGCGGCGGAAAGCCGCCAAGCAAATACGCCACGCACGCGTAAGTGTCCGGCTCGTTAAACGTATTCCACAGGTAAACACGGTCTTTCAGTGCAGCTACCAGTTTGGTGACGTAATCTACAAACGCCGGAATGGTCTGCGCATTCGTCCAGCCGCCGATTGAATTAATACATGTCGGATTGGAAAAATGGTGCAGCACGACCATCGGCGTGATGCCTTTTACTTTGAGTTGGTCGAGCAAATCAATATAGCGCGCGAGTTCGTTTTGATTCAACGGCGCGAACGGCGCGGATTGCAAGCGTCCCCATTCGATGCCGAAGCGATACGCGTTCACGCCGAGCTTGGACATCCACTCGATGTCTTCAGGATAGCGATGATAATGGTCGCAAGCGATATGACAGCGGCCGCCGTCCTGTGCAGTGAAATGCGTCCACTCGTTTTCGATGTGGCCTTCCACCTGCGTTGGCGACGTGGCCGTGCCCCACAAAAAACCGGGCGGAAATGTTAAGGTGTCGCCGGAATTCATCGCGCGGATTTTACGGCAAGTTCAATCGCGTCAAAAAGTTTTTCCGGCGCGCAATCTATCCAGTGGCGAAATTTTTCCACGGGCAAACTGTCCGGCAGTTCGGCGAGGCGATCCAAGTTAAAACTTTTTTCGGCGAGACCCAAACCGAACTGCTGCGCGTCAAGCGCGTTGACTTGTTGCTCAACGTGATTTTCCACCGGCACGAGAAAGAGCGGCTTGCCGAGCCACGCGGCTTCGCTGACGGATTCAAATCCAGCGGTGCAGACGACGTGGCGGCATTGCGCCATCATTTGCAAAAACTTTTCGCCATCGAGCCGGTGAAACGTGAGCGATGGGGAATGTTGAAATTCTGCGGGCGCGCCGGGTTTGTCGTAGAAACAATGGAGTTTCGTCTGCGGATTTTTTGCGCTCCACGAAATAATTTGCTCCGCGTAACCGTGATTGAGCAGATAAACCAAAACGAAATCGCCGTCGGGTTTTGATTCCAACTGGAAAAGTTGTTTCCGCAAAATCGGCGGGCCGACGATGATTCTTTTTTTGGGCAAGTCCGGTGCGGCGTAAAGCGATAAGGCCAGTTTGGTCGCGCGCGCGCCAAGCAAGCGCGTGTAAATTTTCATGCTCAATAATTGTTTCCACAATTCCGGTGCTTGAATGTAGCCGGGGTGTTGGAACATGAATTGATGGCCGATTGCAACCACCGGCGGACGTTTGCGTCGCGTGATGGCGTAGAACGCGGCCATCGGCTCGAAGAAATTGATGATGACGTCCGGCTGAGTTTCGCGAACGATTTCATCCAGCTGGCGCAGGATGCGGAAATATTTTGGCAGTTTGCCAAAGACGCCGAGGAGCGTGGCGGTGTTGCTGACGGAACGATTATTTTTGTATTTGAATTCCAGCGTCGGCAGTTGCCGGACTTCAATCTTCATCGCCGATGCGAAGTATTCCGGCATCGGTCTTTGCGCGCTCGCGCCGAGCGTCACCGCGACGATTTGATGTCCCGCCGCCTCGGCCATTTCCTTGACGGCCATCGCTTGCGTCAGGTGACCCCGGCCCTCGCCCAGCACGCAGAACATTATTTTCATGGAAGTGGATGAGTTTTATTTTGCCGTCAAAATCTTCAATTAATGCTGTGCAGCTTTCCACCCAATCGCCGCAGTTCAAATACTCGACGCCGCCGATGGTTTTTATTTCCGCGCGATGGATGTGGCCGCAGATGACGCCGTCAGTTCCGTGACTGCGCGCCATGGAAGCGAGCGTGTCTTCGTATTCGGTGACAAATTTTACGGCGGACTTGGCTTTGGATTTCAGAAACGCGGCGAGCGACCAGTAACCAAATCCCATCGCGCGGCGCAGTCGGTTGAAATACAAATTGAAATCAAGAATCCAGTTGTAAAGGTGCGAGCCGAGTTTTTCGAGCAGATGATTGAAGTGTGTCAAACCATCAGCTTGATGGCCGTGAATGACGAGATATTTTTTGCCGTCGGCGGCGGTGTGAATGACTTGATGCGCCATGATTACGCTGCCAAAACGCATTCCGGCAAATTGATCGACAAACTCGTCATGATTGCCCGTGATGTAAATGACTTTGGTTTGCTTGCGGCTTTTGCGCAGCAGTTTTTGGATGAGCACGTTGTAGTCATCGCGCCAATACCAGCGGAATTTTAATTCCCAGCCGTCAATCAAGTCGCCGACGAGGTAGAGATATTTGCAATCCACGACGCGGAGAAATTCCAGCAGCTCTTCGACCTGCGCGTGTTTGGTGCCAAGATGAATGTCGGAAATCCAGACGGAGCGGCAGACAATCGGCGCATCGGCATTCAATTCCAGCATGGGCAAGTCGGCCTGCATAATTCTATGACGATGCTACTTTGCCTGATTTGATGCGCAAACAGCAAATGTCTAATGTTGCTGTCACCGAATCTTTTCATGGCTGTCACCGGACCGAAACATTTCCAAGGTCAATCATTCATCATCGTCGGCAAATACTTTGGCTTGGCGGCGGGCGCCCGAACTTCATTACGCGAGGGCATTTTATCGCGTGTTTGGGTGCGAATACGTTTTTTCGATAGTCACATTCCGGTGACAAGAATCATCGCCGACCAGTAGCAGCAGCCGGAAAATGCCGAATCGCTCTGGCAATACGGCATTTTCAATCTTTTCTGCAAACTGATTTCCACGGGCTGAAAACTGTCTGGCCCTGTCCTTTTACTGGAGGTTGTTGTTGGAACGAAAACCTATGATGACACCCGTAGAAATCATCAAATTGAAATTTAAGGATTCCAAAAAATATGAATAACAAAAACAAAATGGGGCTGGCCGTCGTATTGGCGGGCTGTGTGGCCGGCAATATTATGGCTGGTGATTTGACCAGCTATGCAACGGGCGACGTTTTAATCTGTTTCCGCAATACCGGCTCCGGTCTGGATCTGGTGGTGGATGCGGGACCGGTTTCCACTCTCGCTGGCTACGCGCCGAATTCGCGGACGACGATCACCACCTACACCGCTTCGCAATTGAGCGAGATTGGTATTAATGCGACCAGTTGGTCGGCTTTCACTTCGCTTGCCAACAATACGCTGTATATGACCGAAGCGCGTGCGACCAACTCGCTGGATACGCAAACTTCTCCGTGGCAGGAACAGACTTCGGCGAACCAGCACAATACGGCGTTGCGTATTTCCACCATCCCGACGGGTGCATTTCAAAATCTCGGTGCGGGCTACAATGAAACCAACAGCACGGCGACGGCGGTGATCGAGGAAAGCGCGAGTTCGTTCAACCTGAATTATCCGGTTGGCACGAGCTACACGGATTCGCTTCTGGGCAGCCGCCACGGAAAATTTAACGGCACGTTTCAGGGCAATCCGGAAAACACCACGCCAGCTAATTTCACCACGGCCGGCAAAGTTTTGCGCTCGGACTTTTACCAAATGACGCCCGCGAACGGCTATGTGGATGCGACGCTGATTGGTTATTTTGAATTGAACACCAACGGTGTGATGACGTATGTGGCTTATCCCAGCGCGACGCCGGTCATCAATACCTTCAGCCGCGCCGGCAATGTTACGACCATTAATTACACCGCTGGTGTTTATGGCACTTACACCTTGCGCGCCACGAACAGCGCTGGGTTGACCGCCAACCGCACGAATTGGCCGGCCATCTCCACGCTGACCAGCGGCGATACGGACAGCCACACCGTGACGGACACCACAACCGATGCCAACCGTTTTTACATCATCAGCGCCCAATAACCCAAAACTGAAAACGTTTTTAACCAACAACAATTATTAACCGAACAAAAATATGAAAAACAAAATGCTCCTCACTCTGGCGCTCGGCTTTGCCGGGGTCACTTCGCTCACCGCCGCTCCGGCAACGGTGGATGTTTACCTAACCGGTTCCACGGCGTTCCGCGCGAACGTTTATACAGCTTGCACCAAGTTGTATAGCAGCGCGCCGACGATCTATTTCGGTGATTCAAACCACGGTGGCGATACCAGCGGCAATGCCAAGACCGCTTCCTGGTGTATGACCGGCACGCCGATTACCGGCTTAACGAACATCGCGGGTAACACGCTCGTGATTCACGGCCTGTTCACCGGATCGATTCAAGGCATTCAGACGGTCGAGCAGCATGTGCAATTGACCTTTGCAGCTCCGGGTGGAACCTCGGCAGTCGGCGTCGGTTACTACGCCACGAACTATGTGAGCAAGACGCCTACGATTGGTTTCTCGGATGCGTCGGCTGCTTCCACGCCTTTCACGGTGTCTGGCAACTACGCGCAGGAAGATGTCTGCGTCGTTCCGTTCATCGCTGTTAAGTCAAAGGACTTTGCCACCGGCAACAATGCGTTGCTGACCAACGTCGTCAACCTCACTTCAGAACAATTGTTCCATGGCATTCCGAACGGCTATCTGCCGCTCTCGGCTTGGAGCTTAAAATCGGCACACACGAACATTAATGTTTATCTCGTCCAACGCACCTTGGACTCCGGCACGCGTCGGGTCGAAACGGCCTGCTCCGGTTATCAATACGGCGACCCGGTCGGCGTTTACATTTTTGACGTGACCAACGGCACATACTATCTCCCCGCCAGCTCCGCTGTGGTCGGTTCCGTCGGTGGCAATGGTGTCGGCGTGGTTGGCTCGGCTGGTTTGAACGGTGCGAACACCAACTGGGGCACGGGCTACGTTGGCGGTGGCCAGGTGGCGGCGGCATTGAATGCCAGCGTGAATAACAGCGGCACCAATAACGCACAGATTGCCATTATGTCCATGAGTGATGCGCAGAGCGTGGGCGTGACCAACTGGGCCACGGCTATCAGCTTCAACGGCCTCTGGCCCACGACAGCGGGCGCGAACATCCGCAGCAACACGCTCAGCTCATTTGGCTTCACCGGCGCGGCCACCAATGATTACACGCCCGTCACCAGCGGTTACTATCCGCTCTGGGGCAAAGAAATTCTCGTCCACGTGGTGGATCCGGCGCTGTTGACTGTCAACGACCAGACCATCACCAAGACGCAGCTCGGCACGCAAGCCAAGCCCGGCACCTTCCTCGGTGTCTTCAACGCGCAGACCGTTATCAGCACCAACCTCTTGGGAGTCCCGCTCGTTGGCAGCATTGAAAACGAAATCGAGTTGAGCAAAACCAACCTCGCCACGGCCATCCGCCTGAACGAAATGAAATCCAACCGCTCGGATGTCGGCGGCGAAATCTCCCCGTTCTAATTGAGTCTATCCACAAAACGCCGGTGTGGCCTCGGCCGCACCGGTGTTTTTCTTTTGGTGGTGTCCCCGACAAAAAATAAAAAAACGGCGGTCAATGACCGCCGTTTCGGAGAAATTTTTGACCGCAATTATTTCCGGTGGAAATAAATCATCCGCATCACTTCCGCCAATACCAGACCCAGCGTCATGGAAAAGGCGACGGTGAGCACAAAAGTCTTAGCGCTCCTACGCTGATGCCATTCTTGTCGCCGCGGGAACAGCAGTCGCCCAAGCAAATTATAAATCAGTTCCATAAAATTTATCGGGCGATAAGGGTTGGCTCGACGTTATCCGCGATCTCCATTTCCCGCGCCGCCGTGTAGTCGTCCACAAAGGCCACATCCACCGACTCAAATAGCTCAATCAGTTCATCCATCTCCGTCGTCAAAATCGTGTCCGCCACCTCTAGCTCCACGGCGATGCCTTTCGCCACCGAATTAAAAATGCCGACGGCCGGCTGCAACTGGAGAAGGTTTTCGAGGCAGGTGCAAAAATCTACGAAGGCTTCCGCGAACGCCTCCGAACGCCGCCACACCGTCGGCTTGGCGTCGCAGACCGCCTTCACGGCTTGATACATCGCAAGTTTTTCACGAAATAAATTCTCCATGCCAAAGCTTAAATCCGCTGATGGAATTAACCAGCGACGTTCGGGTGAATCCCGCGTGTCAATCGCGTGAAGGTAGTTTTAAAGAAAGGCAAAAAAGCATCATCGCCGGGAAAATCGCTCGCAGTTTTCGGACACGCTGTTTCGGCCTCATGTTTCCCAATCGTCACCTTATGGAAACCAGACGGGCACACGGTCACTTTATTCTGCCCGCTCCAATGGCATTGGAACGACATCTTATTTTGCAGGAAGTCACGCTACGTCCGTCCGGCGAATGGTCGCCGCCCGCACCGGGCTGGACGGTCGTGCGCGTGGCCGAGGGCTTCGGCTACTGGCTGCAAGGTGGCGGTGCGCGCGAACTCAAAACCGGCGATGGTTTTGTCGCCACGGAAACCTCGCAACTGGTGTTGCGCGCCAGCCAGCTCGGCAATTTGAAGCTGCAATTTTTTTGCGTGCAGCCGCAATTCCTCAATGGCCTCATCACCGTTGCCGAAGGCTATCAATTGGAGCAGGCCGGGAAAAACTCCGCTAGTCGCGCCATCGCCTTTAGCGCTGACGATGCCGTCGGCCAAAAATTTTCCCGACTCGCCGTGTCGCCCGCGCGCGAAAATTTGACGATGCGTTCCGCGTTACTGCAACTTTGGTCGCAGACCGTTGCTGGCGTGCTGCTAGTTGCGCCCACGGAAGATTCCGGCCACAAATTGCGCGAGCGCTTCCGCCAGCTCGTCGCGCAAATGCCGGATGCCGAACTGGCGACGCGTTCGCTGCCGGAATTGGCGGAACGATTGCATTGCAGTGAACGACACTTCAGCCGCCTTTTCCGCGCCGAGTTCGGCGTGCCGCTGCGCAAACGGCAGACAGAACTGCGTTTGTTGCGTGCGCGCCAATTGCTCGCGGATGCCAATGCTAAAATCATCAACGTGGCTTACGACAGCGGCTACCGGCACCTCGGACTTTTCAACGCGATGTTCAAAAAAAGATTTGGCGTCACGCCGAGTGAATGGCGGCAGCAGAATCTGACAGGGCAGCCAAAAAATTATTTCAAACGTCCCGGGGTGGCGCTGGTGGCTTGGCTGTCATTGTTGACGATTTTGCTCACGCCGCATTTGCAAGCCGCTGTGGACGACTCGCCAGCGCCGACGCGCGCGACGGCGGTAAAAAAAGATTCTTCTACAAACGCCGGTTCGCATTTCACGGTGAAGAAATATCTCGTCACCGGCAACACGGTTTTGTCACCGACCGCCATTGGTCATGTCTTCACAAATGTTCCCGACGCATTCGGCACGAACGTCAGCTTCACCGACATTCGCGGCGCGCTGGGCGAATTGCAGATGGCTTATCGCGAGCGTGGTTACGTGACAATCAACGTCGCGTTACCGCCGCAAAAACTCACGAACGCCACGGTGAAAATCAAAGTCACCGAAGGCCGGCTGGCGACGATCAACGTGAAGGGAAATAATTATTTCAGCACGGCAAACGTCCTGCGCGCACTGCCAAGCTTGCACACAAATATGCTTTTGAATTCGCACGTGTTTCAGCGCGAACTCGACACCGCCAATGCCAGCCGCGACCGCTCGATTTATCCGGTCATCAGCCCCGGTCTCGAACCTGGCACGAGCGATCTCACGCTGAAGGTTAAGGACACATTGCCTTTGCACGCGCGGGTGGAAATCGCCAATGATCAGGCCACGATCGGCACGCCAGGTTCGCGCGTCGCCTTCAACGCGCAATACGACAACCTCTGGCAGCTCGAACATCAAATCGGTGTGAACTATTCCTTCTCGCCGGTGGATTACAAATCGCACGATGATTTTTATTCCACGCCGCTGGACGCTCCGTTGATTGCCAATTATGGTGCGTATTACCGGATGCCGCTGGGCGCGCCGACCGCCGTCGAGTCGCAGGTGGACAGCAGCGCGGGAAAATTCGGCTACAGTGAAATCACGCATCAATTCAACCTGCCGCCGCCGTCGGGCCGCCCGGAATTAAATTTATTCGCCAACCGTTCCACGTCCGACACCGGCGTCAAATCCAGTCCGCTCGGCGACGTCATTTCCACACCACTGTTGACGATTCAAACCAACAGCGCTGGCGAAAATCTGACGCTGAATGAAGGTCTCGGCGGAAAACTTTCGCTGCCATTGCCCGCGCTGGGAAATTTGTCTTCCACCCTTTCGTTTGGCGGGGATTTCAAGCGTTACCAAAACAACAGTTACAACACGAACATCTTTTACGCGGCGACCGTTATCACCAATAGCGATGGTTCGCTTAGTCAGATTAAGTCCACGTTGCCGACCGGTCAGCCGACGCGCTACACCTCGGTGGAATATATTCCCATCAACATTGGCTGGAATGGTTCAATGCTGGATCCGTATGGCAACACGACGTTCAACGCGCAAATGAATTACAACGTCGCCAGTATCGGCTCGCTGTCGCAACTCGCTTACTGTGCCGGTTATTACAACGTCTATACCAATTCGAGCGGGAGCGCGAAGACCAATTCGCTGAATACGGCCAAGGATAATTATTACACCGTCACGGCGGGCGCGACGCGCGAACAACGGCTTTACAAAGATTGGACGGCGTTAATTCATGCTGATGGCCAATGGGCGTCGTGCCCGCTTTTCAGCAACGAACAATATGCGATGGGCGGCAGCGGCGGCGTGCGCGGTTACCAAAACGGTGAAAATTACGGCGACACCGGCTGGCGCGTTTCGCTCGAGCCGCGCACACCGATGGTGAACATCGGCATGGTGGACGGCGATATCCCATTCTGGCTGCGCGCATCGGTATTTATGGATTACGGCCAGACTTATCTGCTGCAACAAATCACGCCGACTAGCAAAACCACTGAGTCATTCTGGGGTTACGGCGGTAGCCTCGTGGCCAACATCGGCAGCCACATGGATGGACGCCTGACCGTGGCGTTTCCCATTCTCGCTTCCGCAATGACGCCAGCGGAATCCGTGCAGGTTTATTTCGGCGTCGGCGCACAATTTTAATTTTATGAAAATAAATAAATATTTTCACAGTCTGGTTCTCGCCAAAACTTTCCGGCGCGATTCCATCTTTCGCCGCGCAGTCGCGGCGCTAGCGGTCTTTAGTTTTACGGCAAACGTGCTTGCCAATCCCACCGGCATGACCGTGCAGCGCGGTCACGCGACGCTCACCGTCAATGGCTCGCAGCTCAGCATCACCGCTGGCAACGGCGCAGTTTTGAACTGGCAGAATTTCAACATCGGTGCGGGCGAGACCACAACTTTCAACCAGCCGTCCGCTGGCGCAATCGTCTGGAACCGCATCGGCAGCCAGAGCGCCACGGAGATTTACGGCAACCTGCACGCGAATGGCGTCGTGGTGCTGCTCAATTCTTCGGGATTTTATTTTGGACCGAATTCGTTTGTCAGCGCCGCCGGCCTCGTCGTTTCTACCGCGAACTGTATGCCGCCGCAAAATTCCGGTGGCAGTTGGGTGTTCAACGGTCCACCGCCGCTGGCGAGCATCATTAATTACGGACAAATCAAAATCGGCCATGGTGGCGACTGTTTTCTCATCGCGGACAAAGTTGAAAATCACGGCAGCATCGAAACCGATGGCGGCAACATCGGTCTCGCCGCCGGCCAAACGGTGACATTGAGCGAACGTCCCGATGGTCGCGGCATGAGCATGAACGTTACGTTACCGCAAGGTTCGGTGGACAATTACGGCAACCTGATTGCCGACGGCGGCACAATCGCGCTGAACGCAAAAGTAGTGAATCAAAACGGACTGATTCAGGCGAACTCGGTAAAAAATAACAACGGCGTGATTGAGCTCGTCGCTGATGACACAGTCAATTTGGGTGCGAGCTCGCAGATTCTCGCGCAAGGCGATAATTCGACGGGCGGTAGCGCGGGCGGCAACGTGACGATACAAGCGGGAAATATTTTCAGTGATTCCGTGGGAAGTTCAATCGTTACTACCGGCGGTGCGAATGGTGGCAACGGTGGCAATGTAGAAGTCAGCGCGGCAAATGTGCAGTCGTTGAACACAGTAATGAACGCGAGCGCGCAAAGTGGTTTCAGCGGCGGTGAATTTTTACTCGATCCGGTGAATATTATTCTCGGCACGTCCGGCAGCGGCGTGGTGAATGTGAATTCAGCCTTCGCCGGTTTTTCCAGCATCAAGTTGCAGGCGAGCGGGAACATCACGTTGGCGGATGGCACGAGTTGGGATTTAAGCGGCAGCACCGGTCAAACGAAAGGCACGCTTACGTTGCAGGCGGGCGGCGATATCACGATTGGTGATAGCGCGACGATTTTGGACGCAAACAAATGGTCGGTGTCGCTCGCGGCGGGCTACAACACGGTTAAAAATTCCAGCGTGCGGGGAGTCGGCAGCGTGTTGCTCAATGGCAGCGGCGCGATTCAGACGAAGGCGGGTGGCATCAATTTGCTCGCAGGAAAAGATATTACGGTTGGCTCCGGCTATGTTGTCACGACCGGCGGCGGGAGCATCAACGCGCAGGCATTGGGTGGCAACATTGACACCGGCTCAGACGCGCAAGGTTATGTTTTTGTGCGCAACGCGACGGATATCAACAAAGCATATAATTTGAGTGGCGGACTGGGCGGCATCAGCACAGCGGGCGGCGGCGATGTGAATCTGACGGCGGGCGGAAATATCACGAGCATTTTGCCGGGCAACCGTGGTTATTTTTACGACGGCAATTTTATCGCGGCGGCGAATAGCGCTTACACCACGGCAGGTGCTGGCGCTTACGGCAAACAGGCGGGCAACGTCAACATCGTTGCTGGCGGCGACGTGACGGGAAATTATCTGGTGGCGAATGGCACGGGCAATATTTTCGCGGGCGTGAAAATGGACGCGAACGGTAATCCGCTGAAAGATTCTTCCGGCAATTATATTTTGGGCAGCACGGGCAACGCGGGCAATAATCAGTTGAGTCCGAATCTCGCGTTGAATCTCATCAGCGGCGGTTGGAATGTGACGGCGGCGCAAAATATTATTCTGCAGGAGGTCCGCAATCCCAACGGTATGTTCAACATCACCGGTTCGGCGAGTCTGAAACATTACTTCGATTACGCGCCGTCGGATTTTGTAAATTTGACGGCGGGAAATTTGGTTCAACTCGGCGCGACGGCTTCGGCGTTACCGCGCGTGGACACGCTGAAAGTGCCGGTGATTTATCCGGGCATCCTGAACGTGACCGCCGGTGCGGGCGGCGTGATTTTGAAAGGCGATTCGTTTTACAACCAGTTGATTTTATTTCCGTCAGCTTTGGGCAGTCTCACGATCAACACGATTGACGGTGGGTCGCTTACTGGAACTTTGCCGACTTCCGCCGGTGCGCCGCAGATTTTTAATCTCGTAGTTTCTGACAGCGGGAAACAGCAATACCAATCGAGCGGCGACTTCGGTTTGGATGATCACGCTGACGTGCCGATTCATCTCGGCAGCACGACGCCGGTTGAACTGAATATTTCCGGCGACATGAATCTGCTGCTGCTTGATTCGCCCGAAGCCGCGCAAATCAACGTCGTCGGCAACATGAACAACTGTCGCTTCCAAGGTATGAACTTGAACGGTTCGGATGTGACGAGCATCACCGTCGGCCAAGCCGCCAAGCAAAACATGGAGGATAAAGGAATTTTAAATTCGGCCACCGATGGCGGTTTGACCGTGGGCGGCGATATCAACAACCGCAGTTTGTTTACCTCGGTAGATTTGAGCCAGATTCCAGGCGCGACACCGCCGGATTTTTCCTACTTTGATCACGCAGTTATCGGCAGCCCCACGCCAGAACAACTAGCTGCAAGTTTCTTTTACAATCCAGTCACAAAAGTCCTGACGTATCAAAAAATTCCCGGAGTAAATCTGGCGGACGTGCTTAAGTCATTGCAAAACCTCGCGGTGCAAGTTTACAAAAACGGCATTCCACAATGGGCCGACCCGCCCAACAATACTATTCCGCTCACAACGACCGTTTCCACGATTAGCAGTGCGGACGCGCAGGCGTTGCTTGCAACGTATAATTCGCTCGGCGCGATTCCCGCTGGAAATACCGGCTACACCATCGGCGGCGGCGGGTTGTTTAACATCACCGCGCGCAACATGGATCTTGGCACCACGCCGGGCATTCAATCCGTGGGCGTCGGTTATTATCAGGACAATTCGGGAAATTATCCGCTCGCCAATTTGTTTACGTCGGGCGCGAATATCGGCGTTCATCTCACCGGCGATTTGAATATGTATTCCAGTTCCATCGCATCGTTGAACGGCGGCGGAATTTCCGTTTTTGCGGGCGGCAATGTCAACGCCGGCTCGCCTGATTTCACCGTCAATTCTTCTGGTGCGCGCGGCATCTTCACCGCTGGGCAGGGCGATGTGAGCGTGATCGCCAATGGCAACATCAGCGTCAACGGTTCGCGTATCGCGGCTTACGACGGCGGCAACGTCACCGTCGAATCACTGAACGGCAACATCAACGCAGGTAGCGGCGGCAACGGCTACGTCATTGTTTATGATTACGTCGTTGATCCCATCACGCGTCTCGTCACTTCGGATGCGCCGACGATTCCCGGTAGCGGTATTTTGACCACTACTTTTCCCAATGACGCTGGTCGGGTGGTTGGCAGCATTTTGGTCGAGGCACCAAATGGAGCCGTCAATGCCAGCCAAGGCGGCATTGTCCAACTACCGTTGAACAACACCAAGAGTCCGGACGCGATTGTGGAAGTGCTAGCCGGTTTGGAGTTGCGCGACCTGAATGGAAATGTCCTGTCCGCAGCCAACATGTCGCAGCCCACCATTCAAGGCAGCACGACGGCCGCTGGCGCTGGCGATTTGCCGCGCACCGTGATTATTCAAAACGGAAACACCCCTATAAAATTTCAAGTCTCCCAAACTGTCTGGTCGGAACTCGCGAGTGCCTTGAATATTTCACCAGCCGCAAATCAGGATATGAAAATTAACCTGCTCGGGGGCGATACTACCGCGCTCAAAAATATTTTGACCGGAAATAGCAGCGGATTGACCGACTACAACTTTGCCAGTTTTATCTCGCCATCGCGAAAGATTGATGCCAGCGGTTCCGGCGTCATTGGTAACAACGTCAAGCTGGCTGCCACCGGCGACATCCTGGGCGTCATTTTTGCCCGCAACAATATCAGCTTAACCTCGCAGGAAAATGTCAACGTCGTGGCCCTCGCCCAAGGAAAAGTTAGCGCCGACGCCAGCGGCGCGCTTACCGGCACTTTAATTGGTATTGGCGGCATTTCTGCCAGCGGCGATAGCATCACCGCCGCACTTGATTCCAACAGCGCCATCAGTGGTGACACGAGTAGTTCCAAGGGTATGGCGCAGGGCACCGTTGCCAACGCGACCAGCGCAGCCATGTCCAATGACGACACGGCTAAAAATTCCACGACCACCGAGACCATGGATGGTGACTTAAACAACAAGAAGAAGGGCATCGCGCTGGCGCAGAAAGTGAGTCGGGTGACGGTGGTATTGCCTGGGGCGAAGAAGTTATCGGAGAAGACGGGTGGGAACAACCCGTTGTGATTTGCGGATGGAATGGGTGACGGAACTAAAAACTAAAAAATTAAGAATTAAAAACGTATGATACAACCGATGTTGGCCAATGCGGCCGTGTATGCCATCAAGAACGCGACGACGGAGGGCAAAATTACCTGCCTCGTCCTGTTGCTGTTATCGCTCTTCAGTTGGACGATCATCATCACGAAGTTGCGCCAATTGCTCATTGCGCGGGCGGCGACCAAAAAATTTCTCGCGGCCTACGCGAGCACGCGCGACCCGCTGGACATCCAGAAGCGGGGTGAAAACTTCGACGGCGCGCCAGCCTTTGCGCTTTACGAACGCGGTGCGGAAGAAGTGTTGTATCACTTGAAAAATAATCCGGTGGAAGTCAAAGGCGTGGTGCAGCCGCAAGGTGTGGGCGATGGCAACACCGACTTTGTGGCCAAAGCCAACACGACCAAGATCAGCACGGCGTCTTACGAAGCAGTGAAAGTGGTTTTGGAAGAAGCGGCGGCGGCGCAGGCGATGTCCTTGGAAAAAGGGATGATCGTGTTGTCTACCGCAGTGGCGGGCGGCCCGTTCATCGGTTTGCTAGGGACAGTTTGGGGCGTTATGTCCACGTTCGCGAGTATCGCCGAAAACAATTCCGCCAGCCTCACCACGATGGCGCCCGGCGTCGCCGCGGCGCTCGTGGCGACGGTCACCGGCCTGCTGGTGGCGATTCCGGCGATGTTTGGCTACAACTTCATGGTGACGACCGTCCGGCACATCACGCAGGAATTGGACGGGTTTGCGACACGTTACGCCAACCAGATCGAGCACGCTTACGTCGATAATCGCGATATCGAGGACAAGATTGCGGGCGCGTTGCTGCGTCATGAAAAGTCCGCGCCCACGCAGTTCTAATCATCGTTCCATGAAGAAGTGTTCGCACAGCGCGCACGAGTCGCTGACGGAGTTGAACATCACGCCCTTGTTGGATCTGGCGTTTGTGTTGCTGGTGATTTTCATCATCACGACCATCCCGCCGGTGAAAGACATGGACTTGAAGTTGCCGACGGCGTCGAAGCACCAGAAAGATCCACCGCACAAGGCGAAATACATCTCCGTGCCCGCGAATGGAAATCTGTTCATCGACCGCGAAGAAGTGAAAGTCAGTGAGTTGCTGGGCAAGCTGATCAGCATGCGCACGGATGATCCAGATTTGAACGTGATTGTGCGCGGCGACGGCAAGACCAAGTATAAACAAATCCGCACCGTGCTGGACATCTGCCAGCAGGCGAACATCGTCAAAGTGGATCTGGCGACGGAGATAAACAAATGATCCCGCAATCCAAACCCAAGCCGAAAAAGAACTCGTCGAAGGTGAACCTGATCATCTCGGCAGTGTTCCACGCCCTGCTGGTGGGCGTCATGCTTTACTTTGCCGCCAAGGAAGGGTTGCTCGGTAAGCAAGTGCAGAAGATTGCGGTGGAAATGGTGAAGGAAAAGAAGCCGGAACCGGAAAAACCCAAACCGGAACCGCCGAAAGTTGAACCACCCAAGATCGAGCCACCGAAAATCGAAGCGCCCAAAGTGGAAGCCGTGAAAGCGCCGCCAGTGGTGGCGCCACCCGTGGTGGCGCCGCCGGCGAATGACGTGCCGAGTTTTGAGTTTGAAGGCGGCAAAGCGGTGAACTCCGAGAGCGACCCGGTGCAACTTTACAAAGGCTACCTCGAATACACCCTGCGCTCGAAATGGAACCGGCCCGAGAATCTGCCGGATGACAATTACGCCGTTGAAGTCGCCGTCAACGTGGACAAAGCGGGCAATATCAGCCAGCCCAAATGGCTCAAAGGCAGCGGCGATGCGACGTGGGACGCGAGCGTAAAGGAAGTTTTTAAAAGCGTGTCGAACATAGACCGCCGTCCGCCGACGAACTTTCCGCCGAATGTGGTCATCCGCTTTGACGTGCAGGAAGAAACCGAACCCGTGTTGACCCCATGAGCTTGAAGAAAACCTCCAAACGCGGGCACAGCACGTTGAGCGAGCTGAACATCACGCCACTGCTCGACCTCGTGTTCGTGCTGCTGGTCATTTTCATCATCACCACGCCGCAGTTGGTGAACAATCTGGAAATCAATTTACCTTCGGGCAAACCCCCACCGGTGGACAACAAACCGAAACCCAAACCCAGCCGCATCAACGTCAGCGCCGCCGGCCAGATCACGCTCAACGATGAAGTGGTCACCGTCCCGCAGTTGAAGGATAAACTCCAACAACTCAAGACCGCCAACCCCGACCTCGGCGTCGTCGTCAAAGGCGCCGACGAAGCTGATTACCAAATCATGGTCAATGTCATGGACACGCTCCGCCAACTCGACATCACGAAGATGGGCCTGGCGACGGAGTAGAAATTTAATTGTTTTCCCATTTTAAGAACCATTCCATGAGAATTTTTGGGCAGTATCAACTACACCCAATTTTATGGCTGGATTTTTCATATCACTATGAATCGGCCGAAAATTTGAAAACGATGACGGCGTGATATGCGGTGGCGATGTGGCACCTAGTCCCCAAGTTTCTCACGGTAAAAATAAATTCACTTTCATTTTTTCCGTCTAAATTTCAAAAATGGGTGCCACAGTGCCACCAACTCGTCATGATATATCCATTCGTGGATCGTAGTGGTTCACAGGCTAATAGATTTAAATTTTCTTTCGTGGCTTGGATGAGCCTGGCGGTGATAGACCTGTCGCGCTGCTTTAAGTATTTTTTCACCGGCCAAACAACCAGTTCCAGCCGCGCCACTGGCCGGGCTGCGCAGAACTGAAACTATTTCCGTGCGGTTTATCCAAGTCAATTTGCAATAGGATGGTAATGCTGCTTGAGCCGCGTTCGCCGTCGCGAATGGCGTTGAAGCCGTAGCCGTAGGTGGCAATCAGACGAAATTTATCCGACGGCGCGCGATACAAAATTCCCGCGCCTGCGCCGCTGACGGAACTACCGGCTTGACCGGTGCCGGGCAAATAATCAATGACGGCGGTGGCGGCGTTGAAGTCGAGGTTCCAACGCTGGTTTGGCGCGATGGGCAAGAGATAGCTTGTGTTCAGCAGCACAAATTGGCGCGCGCTGAATTCCTGAAAATAATAGCCGGGCAGCGAGAGCGGATACTCGGCGACGAGCGGCAGAAATCCGCCGAGCCGATAGGCACTCATGCGATCGGCATTGATGGTCGTGCCGCCGACAAGCCGCGCGTAAAAATTTTGTTTACTGTCCGGCAAGGTGTAGGACAGCGCCGCCGCACTCCAAAATTGATGCGAGGACGGTTCAACTTCGCGGTCGTTATTGAAACCGTAGCTGCCGGGATTGGCGCGGAAATAACCTTCATACCAAATGGAAAGTTCCATCGCGAGCGCGGGGAATAAAGTTGGTTCGATGCCGCCAAACCGCAGGCCGGTGCGAACGCTGGTGGTGGTGTCGTTGCTGGGAACTGCGAAATTATCTGCGGTGGTGGAATTACGGTCGTAGGCCGAATAATGCACCGTGCCGCGCAAAACATAATTGAGTGGAATCAGGTCGTTCGGATTGAATAAATGATAAACACTCGCGGAAATTTCGCCGCCGTTGCCGTTGTAGGATTCGCTTTTGATATATTTCCCGCCGTCGACTTCGCTGTAATCATCCGCAAAACCGCCGCCCGCCACGCCGAGGGCGAAATCCGTATTGGGTCCGAGCAGATGATTAAAGCCAAGTTCAGTGTCGAGATAAACCGGCGCGAGCGCGAGCCGCCACGTTAGGTTTGTGCGGAGAAAATCCGGTTGGTTGTGATAATAAAATGCGTAGGCACCGAGCGGCGATTGGCCTTTGAGCGGCTGGTCGTAACCGATTTGGATGAGGTCGCGCTTGACCGGATCAATTTGCGCGGCGGCCGTGAGCGGGAGCAAGAGCGCCAGCCAGAACCAGCTTTTTCCGATTCGCCGCATGACCGATTTGATAAAGCAATCGCATCGCAGCGGCAAGTGTGTTTGCTTCATACTTTCTGGACACGCGGAAAAAATTCCGGCTTACTATTGCGAATTTAATTTCGCCGAATGTCATCACTCAACGCTGAAAAACTCGCCCAGGCCAAGTCGCTCGGATTTTCCGACCGGCAGATTGCTCATTTGACCGGCACGACGGAGGACGCCATCCGCGCCGAGCGCAAACGTATCGGTCTCGTGCCGAGCTACCGGCTCGTGGACACCTGCGCCGCCGAGTTCGAGGCTTACACGCCGTATTATTATTCCACCTACGATCGCGGCGATGACGAGGTGAAAGGCAACACCGCCAAGAAAGTCATGATCCTCGGCGGCGGCCCGAACCGCATCGGCCAGGGAATAGAATTTGATTATTGCTGCGTCCACGCGGCGTTCGCGTTGAAGGAAGATGGTTTTGAAACCATCATGGTGAATTCAAATCCCGAAACGGTTTCGACGGACTACGACACCAGCGACAAATTGTTTTTTGAGCCGCTCACGTTGGAAGACGTGCTGCATATTTACGAACGCGAAAAATGCTGGGGCGCGATCGCTCAGTTCGGCGGCCAGACGCCGCTAAACCTCGCGCTTGGTTTGCAGAAGAACGGCGTCAACATCATCGGCACCTCGCCGCAGAGTATTGAAATCGCGGAAGACCGGAAATTATTCGCGGCCATGTTGAACAAACTCAACATTCCCCAGCCGCCGAACGGCCTTGCCACAACCGGCGAAGAAGCACTTGTCATCGCCAAGCGTTTGACTTATCCGGTGCTTGTGCGTCCGAGCTTCGTGCTCGGTGGCCGCGCAATGCAGATCGTTTATTCCGATGCCGAACTGACGCACTACATGAAGTTCGCGGTCGAAGTTTCATCCGACCGACCGGTGTTGGTAGACAAATTTCTCGAAGACGCGACGGAAGTTGACGTGGACTGCATCGCCGATGTTGGTTTGCCGAACGGCGGCACGATTGTCATTGGCGGAATGTTGGAGCACATCGAGTTCGCCGGTGTTCATTCCGGCGACGCCGCGATGGTGTTGCCGCCGCACACGCTGTCGCAAAGCGTCATCGAAACCATCCGCAAATACACGCACGCGATGGCGACGGAATTAAAAGTCGTCGGCCTGATGAATGTCCAATACGCCGTCAAAGGGGAAACCGTTTACGTTCTCGAAGTGAATCCCCGCGCGTCGCGCACCGTGCCGTTCACGAGCAAAGCCATCGGCAAACCGCTCGCGAAAATCGCCGCGCGCGTGATGGCCGGCAAGACGTTGAAAGAATTAAATTTCACCGAAGAAATCTGGACGAAGTATTGGGCGGTGAAGGAATCCGTCTTCCCCTTCAACAAATTTGTCGGTCAGGACATTTTGCTCTCGCCCGAAATGCGTTCCACCGGCGAAGTCATGGGCCTCGACGCCGACCTCGGCACGGCTTACGCGAAATCGCAGATGGCCGCAAACTCGCCGCTGCCCACGAGCGGAAAGGTTTTCATCAGCGTCAGCGACGCGCACAAAAAGGAAGTCGCGGCGGTCGCCAAACAATTTACCGAACTTGGCTTTGAACTGATCGCCACCGGCGGCACGGCCACGATTTTGGAAAAAGCCGGGTTGAAAGTGGAACGCATTTTCAAATTGCAGGAAGGTCGTCCCAACGCCGTTGACTTGCTCAAGAACAAGCAAATCCAGCTCGTCATCAACACGCCGTCCGGCGCATCACCGCGCGCAGACGAAATCAAAATCCGCACGACCGCCGTTTACACCGGCACGCCGATCATGACGACTTTGAGCGGCGCGAAAGCCGCCGCGCTCGGCATCGCCGCACTGAAAAAAACCGGCTACGCGGTCAAGACGGTGCAGGAATATCACTGAACCGTTGTGGCGGCAGACTGGCGGTCGCCATAAATTTTTGCGCATGAACGCAATCTTTTCATTCCGAATCGCGGCACTGCTGCTGGTGCCGGAGCTGGCGGCTCGCGCGCAGGTGACATTTACGGCCAGCACGGGGTTGAACAACGCTTACGTGTTGCTTAGGCAGGCGAACGATAATTACGGCGGGCATCGTGGGCAGGCCATGCAGCAGATTCGCCTCGCGCTTCGGGAACTGGATTTGCCGCTCCTTCCTGCGAGCGGTAGCAGCAAGCGTGAGCCGCAGTATATCTCGGACGGACAACTGCGTGAGGCCATGCTCTTGCTTCAAGAATGCACAGTCATCATCTCCGGCCGACTAGTGAAGCATGTGAACCAGGCGGTTGATGAAATCAACGTGGCGCTGCGGGTGAATTGAAAAAACATGATGTGATTGTTGGAGACGAAATTCATTTTCGTCCGTAACGTAGGCGGCGCAGAACCCGTCTGATTCCTGATGCATTTCAAATTGCTTTTTACTGTGGCTCTAACCAGCGCGCTTCATTCGGCTTTTGCCGAAACGAATGTTGCCTTTCCTAGTGCGGAAGGTTTTGGCCGACTTGCCAGCGGCGGCAGCGGCGGCGAAACTGTTCACGTCACTACGCTGAACGATTCCGGTGCGGGTTCGTTCCGTGACGCCGTGAGCAAGCCGCATCGCACTGTCGTTTTCGATGTCAGCGGGATTATTCGTCTCAAATCCAACATCGCCGTCAGCAGCGACATTTCCATTTTCGGCGACACGGCACCGAGCAACGGCATCACGCTTTACGGTCGCTCCACTTCATTCAGCGGCCAAAAAAATATCGTCGTGCGCTACGTCCGGTTTCGCGAAGGCATCGCGGGCGACAAGGGCAAATGCTCCGTGAATCTTTCCAGCGGTAGCAACATGATTTTTGATCATTGCAGCATCGAATGGGGACGCTGGGATTGCCTCGGCCTGACGCAAGGCAGCCATGATATCACGTTTCAAAATTGTATCATCGGCGAGGGCGTTGACCCGCAGCGTTTCGGTTCGCTCACCGATTCCGTGACCAACATTACTTACGCGCACAACCTCTGGATCAACAACCAAAGCCGCAATCCCAAGGCCAAGGGCAAAATCCAATACGTCAACAACGTCGTTTACAACTGGGGTGTTTGCGGCCTCGTTGGCGGCCATTCGGCGGGAGACCATTTTCAGGATGTCGTCGGCAATTATTTCGTCGCCGGGCCAAATTCCGGCAAGCATGCTGTCGGTGAATGCACCAAGACCGACCACGTTTTTCTCAAAGGAAATTTTGTGGACTTGGACAAGGATGGAAAATTGAACGGCCGCGAACTTGTTCCCGCTGATTGCGGTTCAGGTGAAGGCGCCCCAACTATTGTAGAAACACCCAGCAACGGTTCGCTTGACGATTTGAAAATTGAAAACGCTACCGCCGCACTGAGTAATGTGCTGGCAAACGCCGGCTGCTCGCTGCACCGCGACGCTGTGGACGCCCGGCTGATTGACGACGTGAGATCGTTCGGCATGCGCGGTAAAATCATCCACAGCGAAGCTGAAGTTGGTGGCGTTGGCGAACTAAATGAAATTCACGCGCCCGCCAATCTCGCGGCAATTGACGCGCAATAATTTTCGGTAGAATTTCTCGACACAGAAAGCGGCGGGTTTATTTTTCAACTGTGAAATCCGCCGTCGCTGAATTGCTCCCGCTATTGAAGCAATACTTCGGCTTCGCGTCGTTCCGTCCGTTGCAGGAAGAGATCATCCGCGATTCGCTTGCGGGCAAAGATGTTTTTGCATTGCTCCCGACCGGTGGCGGTAAATCGCTTTGCTTCCAGCTTCCAGCGCTCGCCAAACCCGGCCTCACGGTCGTCATCTCGCCCTTGATTGCGTTGATGAAAGATCAAGTGGACGCCCTGCAAGCCAGTGGTATCGCGGCCACGTTTCTGAATTCCTCGCTCAATGCTGGCGAAGCTCGCGAACGTCTGCGCGGCTTGCACAATGGCGAATTTCGCCTGCTTTACGTCGCGCCCGAACGACTGATGCTCTCTGGCTTTCTCTCCGATCTGCAAAATTGGAACGTGCAACTCATCGCCATTGATGAAGCGCACTGCATCAGCGAGTGGGGCCACGATTTTCGTCCCGAATACCGCCAGATCGCGGAGTTGCGGAAACGTTTTCCCAAAGTGCCCTTCATGGCGCTCACGGCGACGGCCACCGAGCGCGTCCGCGAAGATATCATCACGCATCTGAAACTGCGCACGCCGGAAACGTATGTCGCCAGCTTCAATCGCCCGAACCTAACCTACCGCGTCATCCCGAAATCTGGCGCTTACGATCAACTCGTGGAATTTCTGCGGGGGCGACGCAAGGAAAGCGGCATCGTTTATTGCCTCTCGCGCAAAGGCGCGGAGAGTGTCGCAGAGAAATTAAGCCGAGATGGCATCCGCGCCCGTCCGTATCACGCCGGGCTCACGCCCAAGGAACGCGCCGAACATCAGGAATTATTTCTGCGGGATGAGGTGCGCGTGATCTGCGCGACCATCGCCTTCGGCATGGGCATCAACAAGCCGAACGTCCGCTTTGTCGTTCACTACGATCTCCCGAAAAATATCGAAGGCTACTATCAGGAAACCGGCCGCGCCGGTCGCGATGGGCTACCCGGTGAATGTGTGCTGCTCTTCAGCGCCGGCGATGCGGTGAAGCAAACGACGTTCATCGACGAAAAAACCAATCCGCAGGAACGCGAGATCGCGCGCAAGCAATTGCAGCAGATCGTGCATTACGCAGAGGGCGCGAATTGTCGTCGTGTGGAATTGCTCGCGTATTTCGGCGAAGAATTTTCCGCCGACAACTGCGGCGCGTGCGACAACTGCCTTTCCCCACGCGAGACGTTCGATGGCACGCTAGCCGCGCAGAAATTTCTTTCGTGCGTCTATCGCATCCGCGAGAAAAGCGGCTTTGGCGTGGGGTTGAATCACGTTGTCGAAGTCCTCACCGGCGCGGCAACAGAGAAGATTCGTAATTGGAATCACACCGAGCTTTCCACCTACGGCATCGGTAAGGAACACAGTCGCCCCGAATGGGCTGCGATTGGCCGCGAGCTGATCCGGCTTGGCCTATTGCGTCAGACGACGGAGAAATTCAGCACATTGGAACTCACCGCCGACGGTGGCAATGCGTTGAAGGAGCGCCGTAAGATCACGCTTACCAAACCAACCGTCGCGTCCGAAACAAAAACCCGCCACGTCGGCGAAATCACGTGCGACGAAATGTTGTTCGAGCAGCTTCGTATGGTTCGCAAACAGCTCGCCGACGAGCGCGATGTGCCCGCCTACATCATTTTCTCCGACGTCGCGTTACGGCAGATGGCGCGGAATTATCCACAGACCGAAAACGACTTCGCGCGCATCAGCGGCGTGGGCGAGAAAAAGCTGCGCGAGTTCGGCGCGGCCTTTCTCGAACAGATCACGTCGCACTTACAGTCAAACCCGCGCCAGATTTTTGCGGAAGACACCTTCGTGGCGCCCATCACCCATCGCTCACAGCTCGGCGATACCGCACGGGAAACCTTGCGCCGTTTTCGCGAAGGCAAAACTCCCGCCGAAATTGCGACCGGTCGCGGTCTCACACTTGGCACGATTTACGGCCACTTGGGCACGGCGATTGAAGCCGGTGAAGATATTGAACTCTCGCAGCTGCTGGACGAAAAAGCGCAGGCAGAAATCGCCGCCGCCTTCGCGCGCAAAGGCTGGGGTAATCTCGTAGGCGTGAAAGAATCCCTTGGCGAGAAATATGATTACGGTTTGCTCCGCATCTTCCGCGCAGCGGCGAACGTGAAGAAATAGTTATTTCTTCTCCGGCGTTTTGAACGATGGCAGGTTCGTGTCGTTCAGATCAATCGAAGCCGAGTTGATGCAGTAACGCAAACCTTTTGGGCCCGGACCGTCGTCGAACACATGGCCGAGATGGCTGCCACAATTCGCGCACAAAACTTCCGTGCGCACCATGCCGTAACTAGTATCCGTGCGCTCGATGACTTTTCCCTGTGCGGCAATTTCCGAGAAACTCGGCCAGCCGCAGCCGGAATCAAATTTGTCATCCGACTTAAATAAAATTTCCCCGCACGCGGCGCAGCGGTAAATGCCCGGCTCCTTCGTGTTCCAGTATTTGCCGGTGAACGGCCGTTCCGTGCCGGCTTCGCGCAGGACATGATACTGTTCAGGTGTCAAAATTTTGCGCCATTCGGCTTCGGTGCGTTGCAGTGGAAATTTCATAGTGTTGGTTGAATTGTTGCTGGCCGCCGGACTGTTGGTCGGCGCGGCATTGCAGCCAGCGACGAACACGGCTGCGCTCAGTGCGATTAAAATCAAAGTTGCTTTCATTTTATATTCGTCGTTGACGCCACCACCTATGCCACCGATTTGTGAGTGCGGCAAAAACTATTTGTTCACCCTTCGAGATGCGGTAGCCTGATTTCGTTCAATTTCAAACGTATGAAAAAAATAATTCTTCTGCTTGCCGTGGTTGCCATCAGCGCGGCCAGCGCACGCAGTGAGGTTACGCTTGCCGACGTATTTGCGCGGCAAACGACGAGCCTGAATGGCAAGTGGAACGTCATTGTTGATCCGTATGACACGGGCTATTTTGACTATCGCCGTCAGCCGTATGATGCCAACGGCAAAATCACCGGCGGCTACGCGCTCGACAAGCAAGCCAAGGGTGGTGAGCTGGTTGAATACAACTTCGATACCAGCCCCACGCTGAACGTGCCGGGCGATTGGAATTCTCAGGACGACAAACTTTTTTATTACGAAGGCTCCGTCTGGTATCGCAAAAAATTTGACGTGACGAAATCCGCGCCCGACCACCGACTCTTTGTTTATTTCGGCGCGGCGAATTACGAAGCAGATGTTTATCTCAACGGTAAAAAACTCGGCAACCACATCGGCGGTTTTACACCGTTCGCCTACGAAATCACCAAGCTGGCCAAGGAGAAAAATAATTCGCTCGTGGTGCGCGTGAACAATAATCGCCATGCCGATGGTGTGCCGACGGTGAACACGGATTGGTGGAATTACGGCGGCCTTACGCGCGACGTGTTACTCGTGGAAACGCCGGCGACATTCATCGCCAGCTTTCGCACGCGGCTAAAAACGGGAACGACGAATACGATTGAGGCGACCGTGCAACTCGATGGTGTGGACAAAGCGCGGCTGGTTAAAATCAATTTTCCGGCGCTGAAAATCGCCGCCGAAATGACGGTGGACACAAACGGCGTGGCGCGTTTTGAATTAAATACTCCGAGCCTCGCTTTGTGGTTGCCGGAAAATCCGGTGTTGAACGACGTGATTATTTCCGCCGGCGCAGATGAGCTGAAAGACCGCGTTGGCTTTCGCTCTGTCGCAACGAGCGGCACAGATATTTTGCTGAATGGCAAAAAAGTTTTTCTCCGCGGCATTTGCATTCACGAAGAAGTAGCCACGGAAGGCCGACGCGCGTGGTCAGAAGCCGACGCGCGCATGCTGCTGTCGCACGCCAAAGAACTCGGCTGTAACTTCGTCCGGCTCGCGCATTATCCGCACAATGAGCACATGGCGCGCGTCGCAGACGAGCTGGGCATCTTGTGTTGGGAGGAGATTCCCGTGTATTGGACGATTGCGTGGACGAACGCGGCTACACTCGCCAACGCCCAGCAGCAGTTGAAAAATTTAATTTCCCGCGACCAAAACCGCGCCAGCGTCATCGTCTGGTCGGTGGCCAACGAAACGCCGGTGAGCGAGCCGCGCACCAAATTTCTGAAAGCGCTCGTGGATGAAGCCCGCGCGCTCGACGGCACACGGTTGGTTTCGGCAGCGATGGAAGTTCATTCTGGCACGATGGAAAATCATCCGGGTGCGCTGCCGGAAAATCACAAGGTCGTGGACGATCCGTTTGGTGAATACACCGACCTGTGTAGCTTCAATCAATACACCGGCTGGTATGACGGCACGCTGGATAAAATTGATCGCACCACCTGGAGCATCAAATACAACAAACCTGTTGTCATTAGTGAATTTGGTGCGGACGCCAAACAAGGTTTGCACGGCGACACGAACACGCGTTTCACTGAGGAATATCAGGCCGAACTTTACCGCCGCACGTTGCCGATGCTGGAGCGCATTCCCGGTTTCAGTGGCTGCACGCCGTGGATTCTGTTCGACTTTCGTTCGCCGCGTCGCCCGCTGCCCGGCATCGAAGACGGTTGGAATATCAAAGGTCTCATCGGCCACGACGGCGAAAAGAAACTGGCGTTTGACGTGCTAAAAAACTTTTACACCGAAAAATCCAAGGCGGACGCGACCAAATAATTTTACTTATGAAAGTATCCATCCAAGAACTCATGGTGCGCAGCGGCGTGGCGTTTGGCACGAGCGGCGCGCGCGGACTGGCGACGGCGATGACCGATTCTGTCTGCTACGCCTACGCAAAAGGATTTCTCCAATACCTTGAATCCATTGGCGAAATCAAGCGCGCGGGCGAACGCGTCGCCATCGGCGGCGATTTTCGCCCGAGCACCAGCCGTGTGATGGAGGCGGTCTGCCGCGCGGCTGACGACCTCAGTTATCGCGCCGTGAACTGCGGAAAAATTCCTTCGCCCGCCGTCGCGTTGTTCGGATTTGAAAATAAAATTCCGTCCATCATGGTCACCGGCAGCCACATTCCCGACGACCGCAACGGCATCAAATTTAACAAGTGCGGCGGCGAAGTTTTGAAGTCCGACGAAAAAGGCATGAGCAGCCAGATTGTCGAACTCGACGACGCGCTGTTCGGTGCCGATGGCAATTTTGCCAAGGTCAATCCACCGCATGAAGTCTCGCCCGAAGCCGGCGAAAATTATGTGATGCGTTACCTGAATTTTTTCAGCCATGACGCGCTGAAAGGTTTGCGCGTCGGCGTTTACCAGCATTCCGCCGTCGGGCGCGATGTGCTGGTGAAAATTCTTTCGCACCTTGGCGCGGAAGTTACGCCGCTTGGCCGCTCCGATAAATTTATTCCCGTGGACACCGAAGCGATTCGTCCCGAAGACGTGCAATTGGCGCACGAGTGGGCGGCGACGGGGAAATTTGATGCGCTCGTTTCCGCCGACGGCGATAGTGATCGTCCGCTAGTGAGCGATGAAAACGGAAATTGGCTGCGCGGCGACATCGCGGGCATTTTATGCGCGAAATTTCTGGCGGCGGATTCCGTCAGCACGCCGGTGAGCTGCAACACGGCGGTGGAAAAATGCGGCTGGTTTCTGTCCATTCGCCGCACGCGTATCGGCTCGCCATTCGTGGTCGCCTCGATGCTGGAAGCCACGACTGGCGGGGCGAAACGCGTGGTCGGCTACGAAGCCAACGGCGGCTTTTTGCTCAACTCGGACATTGAAGCCAACGGCAAAAAACTCCGCGCGTTGCCCACGCGCGATGCGGTCATCGTGATGCTTGGGATTTTGCTGCTGGCGAAAACACAACAGAAATCCGTCGCGCAGCTTGCCGCCGGATTGCCCGCGCGATTCACGGCGAGCGACCGTTTGAAAAATTTTGCCACCGAAAAAAGCGTGGCGATTCTTGCGAAGTTTAATTCCGGCTCTGAAGCCACTGACAAGGCGTCGATTGAAAAAATGTTCGGCGGCATTTGTGGCGCCGTGACCAGCTTGAATCGCACTGACGGTTTGCGCATCACGTTCGCGAACGAAGAGATCATCCATTTACGTCCGTCCGGCAACGCGCCGGAGTTTCGTTGCTACGCGGAAGCGACGACGGATGCGCGGGCGCGTGAAATCACGTCGCTGGTGCTCGCAAAAATCAGCGGTTGATCAGTGCACCGTCTCTACGGTTTTGGCCGGCGCCACCACGCGTTTGAAAAGGAAAATAAGCGGCATGGTCACCAAAGCCATTGTGCCGAATATAAAAAAGTTGTCCACGAACGCGAGGAGATGCGCCTGCTGGTCGAGCAAGGAATACACGGCGTTGTAAGCCTGTCGTGACGCGGTTACGGGATCGGCGTGGTGCGCCAGCAGTTTGTGTGCGGCGTCGAATTGTTGGCGGAAGGCCGGATTGTCCGGTGCAAGATGCCCGACCATGAGCGCCTGATGCGCCTGCGCGCCACGCGCGAGCATGGTGGTGACGAACGCGATGCCAATGCTGCCGCCGAGGTTGCGCATGAGGTTGTAAAGGCCGGTGGCGTTGCCGAGTTGTTGCTGGGCCAACTGGCTCATCGTCGCCGTGGTCAGCGGCACAAAAATGAAACTGATGGCGATGCCGTTGACGATGCTCGGCCAGATGACGTTGATTTGCGCGACCTGCAAATTCAAGTTGCTCAACATGAACGACGACACGGCCAGCAAGGTAAAGCCCACGCACAGCATCCACTTCGCCCGCACTTTGCCCACGATGCGCCCGACAAAAAAGGTCGTGATGAAAGCGGCGATACCGCGCGGGCTCATCGCGTAACCGCTTTGCAGCGCGGGATAACCCATGAGGGTTTGCAGGAATAGTGGAATTTGCGCGGTCGTGCCGTAGAGAATTGCACCAAGCGTCGTCATCAAAATTAGACCGATGGTGAAATTTCGATTTTTGAAAACGCTTAAATCCACGAGCGGATGTTTAGCACGAAGCTGCCACCAGATGAAAGCGGCAAGCGACGAAACCGAAGCGAGGGTGAACCAGCGCACCCATACTGCGCCGAACCAGTCGGCTTCCTGGCCTTTGTCCAAAAGGATTTGCAGCGTCGCGAGCCACACGGCGAGCAGGCCAAAGCCGACGTAATCAATCGTCGCGGATTTGTTGCGCTGGATGTAGGGCGGATCTTCCACGAGCCATTGTGCGGCGAGAATAGCCATGATTCCCACGGGCAGATTGATGTAAAAAATCCAGCGCCACGAATAGCTGTCCGTGATCCAGCCGCCGAGCGTCGGACCGAGAATCGGCGCCACGACGACACCTTGCGCAAAAATGGCCATCGCCGCGCCGCGTTTCTGGCGCGGGAAACTTTCGAGCATGATGGACTGGGCGATCGGAACCATCGCGCCACCGCCGATGCCTTGCAAAATTCGCGCGAAGATGAGCGTCGGCAAACTCCACGCCAAGCCGCACAACGCCGACGCGATGGTGAACATCGCGATGCACGAAATGAAAACGCGCTTGCGGCCGAAGTGATTCGCCAGCCAGCCGGTCGTCGGCAGCACAATGGCGTTCGAGACGAGATAACTCGTCAGCACCCACGTCGCCTCTTCCGGCGTCGCTGACAAACTGCCCGCGATGTGCGGCAGCGCGATGTTGGCGATGGATGTGTCGAGCACCTCCATGAACGTCGCCATCATCACGCCCATCGCGATGAGCCACGGGCTGTGGCGCGGTTTCCATTCCGGTTGCGGCTGCATGGAAAATTATTTCGCTGCCGCTTTGCGGTTGGTGAGAAATTTGAAAAACCAAACTGCCGTGGCAGAGAAAATTATGGCAGCAATCGCCAACAACCATGGGGGTAAAACAAATTTGCTGACTTGCACGCTCGGCGTCACGGAAAGTCCGGGGCCAATCACAAAACCTTCCGGCAGCGCTTCATCGAAAACAATTTTTACGGGAACGCGTTGGACGACTTTCACGAAATTGCCGGTCGCATTTTCTGGCGGCAACAGACTGAACGACGCGCCGCTGCCCGCTTGAATGCTGTCCACGTGCGCGGCGAAAGAGCGTCCGCCGAGCGCATCAATTTCCACCGTTGTCGGCTGGCCAGCGCACATTTTATCAAGCTGCGATTCCTTGAAATTCGCCACGACCCAAACTTCTTCCGGCACGATAGACAAAATCTGTTGGCCGACTTCCAGATAGTTGCCCGCCTCAACCGACTTGCGCGTGATGCGTCCGGCGCACGGCGCAAAAATTTTCGTGTAGGACAAATTCAATTTTGCGGCGGCAACATTCGTTTGCGATTCGTTCAGTTGTGAAAGCGCCATTTCTTTTTCGGCAAATGCGGCTTCCAGTTGTTTCTGCGCCTCGTCCACTTTGGAAGCTTCTTCGTCGGCGTTTTCCCGCGCAGATTTCAAATCCGCCTGCGCTTTCGTGTTCGCGGCGAGCACCGCGTCAAATTCCTGCGACGAAATGGTTTTTTCCTGCACCAAATTTTGCGCGCGCTCAAAATCTGCCTGTGTTTTTTTGACGGTGGATTCGGAAGCGTCCGCGTCGGCTTTGGCTTTGCGCGCCGCGGCAGCGGCGGTGGCAACCTTGGCTCGCATCAATTCCACGGCGGCAATGACGGTGCGGAAGTTGGCGTCTTGCGAGGCGGCGGCGGAATTTTTTTGCGCGACAGTGATGGCGTAATCGGCTGGATCAAGCTCCACGAGCAATTCATTTGAGCGAACCAGTTGGTTGTCTAAAACGTGAACGGCGGCAACTTGGCCAGCGATGCGCGGCGCGATGGAAACGACGTGACCGGCGATGAATGCGTCGTCGGTGGCTTCGTGCGTGAGAAAGTCCGCGACGGATTTCAGACCAAAATACAGCAGTAATGCCAGTGCAATGGCAGCGGGACAGACGAATAGCGGCGAATTAATTTTATTCAACGGCACGCTGTTCGCGGCTGGGGTGGCGACAGATTTGTTTTCACTCATAGATTGAACTGGCTCCAGTATCCAATGGTTTTTCACCGGAGTGTTCCTTCGCGATTAAAATGTAAATGGCCGGAATCACCAGCAGCGTGAACAGCGTGCCAAGCGCCATGCCGGAAACGATGACGAGGCCAATGGAATTACGCGCCGCCGCGCCCGCACCGGTGACCATCGTCAGCGGAAAATGGCCGGCGACCGTGGCGACGCTCGTCATCAATACCGGGCGCAACCGCAGCAGTGAGGCTTCGCGGATGGCGAGAATTTTATTTTTGCCGGAGCGCTGAAGTTCGTTGGCGAACTGGACAATTAAAATTCCGTTTTTCGTCACGAGACCGACGAGGGTGACGAGGCCGACCTGCGAATAAATGTTCAGCGTCGTCGTCCAGCCATTCGTCCAGAACGGCAGATTGGGATTCGGCATTTTGAGAAAGCAGAAGATAAGCGCGCCGAAAATCGCGAGCGGCACGGAGCCGAGCAAAATAATCCACGGATCGCGGAAGCTGTTAAACTGCGCGGCGAGCACGAGAAAAATCATGACGACGGATAGCATCATCGCGGGGAGAAATTTATTTCCTTCCGTGCGCAGCTGGCGCGATTCGCCGGTGTAATCAAGGCGATAGTTGGCCGGCAAAATTTCCGCGCTCTTGGTTTCCAAAAATTTTAGCGCGTTGTCGAGCGGCACGGTGGCGACGCCGCTAATCTTCACGGAGTTCAATTGTTGAAAGCGGTTGAGCGAGCGCGGCGTGGTGCGCTTGGCGAAATGCGCGAAGGCATTCACGGGAATAAGCTGGTTGCCGGGGCCTTTGACGTAGGTGGTTTCAAGCTGCTCGGTGTTGAGTCGTGCGCCGCGCCGCATCTGCGGAATGACTTTGTAGCTGCGACCGGCGAGATTAAAACGGTTCACATAATTGCCGCCGACGAGCACGGCGAGATCGGAACCGACGGATTGCAAATCAAGTCCGAGCGCGGCAACTTTGTCGCGGTCAATCACAAGTTCCACTTCGGGTTGGTCAATCTTTGTGTCAATGATGGGCGGAAAAGCAAACATTCCGTTCGTCGTCGCAATTTGCTGCAACTGTTCCGCGAAGTGCAAAATTTGTTCCGGCTCGGCGGTCGAGGACAAAACAAATTCCACCGGAAATTGTCCGCCACCAGGCAACGACGGCGGTGTGACCATGAGCAAGCGGATGCCGGGAATATCATTCACCATCTCCTGAATGCCGGGCTGAATCTGGAACACGGTGCGTTTGCGTTCGCCCCACGATTTCAAAACCATGCCGCTGAAACCGCTGTCGGGAAAAGTGAGTTGAAACGTCTGGCCGGTCTCGGGAACTTTTTCAAAAAGTTTATTCACCGCCGTCGCGTAAAACGCGGTTTGGTCAATCGTCGCGTTCGCCGGGCCTTCAACGATGCCGAAGACGACGCCTTGATCTTCCGCTGGCGCGAGTTCGTTCGCGGACATCAGATACATCGGAATCGCCAATAGACTCAAGCAAATCCATACGACATAAACCGTCGGGCGATTGGCGAGTGTGCCGTCGAGCACGCGGCCGTAAAATTTTTTCAGCCGTTCAAACTGGCGGTTGATGTGGCCGGGAAAACCGTGTTCCTCGCGGTCGTGATCCAACAACCGCGACGCCATCACGGGCGAAAGAGTCAACGCGACGATGCCCGAAATTGTTACTGCGCCCGCGAGTGTCAGGGCGAATTCGCGGAAGAGTGAACCGGTCAAGCCGCCTTGAAACGCGATGGGCGCGTAAACGGCCGCGAGTGTAATCGTCATTGAAATAATCGGGCCGACGAGTTCGCGCGCGCCGAGCAGTGCAGCGTTGATGGGCGTCAGACCTTCGCGCACGTGGCGCTCGACATTTTCGACCATGACAATCGCATCGTCCACGACGAGACCGACGGACAAAACAATCGCGAGCAGCGTGAGCAAGTTCAGCGAGAAGCCGAAACTTTGCATCAGGAAAACGCCGCCGATTAACGACAGCGGAATCGCTGCCAGCGGAATCAACACGGAACGCAGCGAGCCGAGGAATAAAAAAATCACGATGGAAACAATCAGCAACGTTTCCGAAAGCGTTTTCAAAACTTCGTGAATCGCGTCATCAATATATTTGGTCGCGTCGTAGGCGATGTGACCTTTGAGACCCTCCGGCAATTCTTTTTGGATGGCGGCCATTTCCGTGCGGACACGTTTGATGACGTCGAGCGAGTTCGCGTTCGGCAACACCCAAATGCCCATGAACACAGCGCGTTCGCCGCTGAAACTCACTTCGCTGTCGTAATCTTCCGCGCCGAGCGTCACGTCCGCGAGGTCGCTCAGGCGCACGAGCTGGTCGCCGTTCTGGCGCACGACGAGATTTTTGAATTCATCCACGGAACGCAAATCCGTGTTCGCCGTCAAATTAACTTGGATGAGCGAACCTTTGGTGTGACCGACGGCGGCGAGAAAGTTATTCGCCTGCAACGCCGTGCGAACTTGATTCGGGCTGATGTTGAACGCCGCGAGCCGGTCGGGTTTCAGCCAGATGCGCATCGCGAAAGTGCGGCTGCCGAGCAGGTCCGCGCGCTGCACGCCTTCGAGCGCGGCGAGGCGTGGCTGCACGTTGCGCACGAGATAATCCGTAATCTGATTCGCTTCGAGCAGCGGTTTGCTTTCGATCACACCGGCGGCATTCGTCGTCAAAATGGCCGACGCAAAACTCAAGTAACACGCGGCGAATTGCGAATCCGCCGTTTCGGCATTGATGGCGGGAATTTCCGCTTCCGGCGGCAAATCGTTGCGGACTTGATTCACCTTCGAGCTGATTTCCGACAACGCTTTTTTGGCGTCGTAATTTAATTTCAGCCGCACCGTAATCGTCGAAAGGCCGAGTTTGCTGGCGGATTCGATGTATTCAATTCCGTCTGCTGCCGCGATCGCGCGTTCCAACGGCTGCGTCACGAAACCACGCACCAGCGACGCGCTCGCGCCGACGTAAACCGTCGTCACCGTGACGACCGCGTTTTCGTTGCGTGGATATTGCCGGACATTGAGCGAACGGACCGCCTGCAAACCGGCGATCAAAATGATCAGGTTCACGACGACCGCGAGCACGGGACGCCGGATGAAAATGTCGGTGAAAGATTTCATGCGCGGCGATTAAGTGTTCGGTGGCGTCGGCGTCAAAGAATTTTCCGGCACGACGGAATTATTTTCCCGCACGCTCATGCCGCTGCGCAGTTTGAAAATGCCCGCCGTCACCACGCGTTCGCCCGGTTTCAAACCGTCTTCCACGCTGATGAAATCGCCGCGCGTCTGCGCCGTGCGAATAATTTTTTGCTGCACGATCAAATTTGTTTTACCCGCCACCACCTGCGGTTCTAGCACAAAAACCGAATCGCCGGAAGGCGCGCTCAAGACCGCCGTCGCGGGAATCACGAGCACGGATTTTTCGCCCGGTAATTCTACTTTCACGCGCACAAACATGCCCGCGCGCAGCAGACCGTCGGCATTTTCAAACTGCGCGCGCACACGCACGTTGCGCGTGACCGTGTCGAGTTCAGGACTGATGACGGCGAGTTCGCCTAAAAAATTAGTGTCAGAATAACTGTCGCAAACCGCGCGCACTTTCAGGCCGGTTTGCAGCTGCGCCAAATCTTGTTGCGGCAAAGAAAAGTCCACATACAACGGCGACGGCGATTGCAGCGAGACAATGCCTTTGCCGACATCGAGTTGTTCGCCCAAGTTGACGAGGCGAATGCCCAGCCGGCCGGCGAACGGCGCACGGATGGTTTTTTTGTCAATCGTCGCGCGGATGCCATCGGCGTTCGCCTGACTTTGCGTCAGCGTCGCGGTTGCCTGGTCGAGTTCCGCTTGTGAAACAGTGTTGTCCGCGCGCAATTTTTGCGTGCGATCCAAATTTAATTTTGCCAGTTGCACCTGCGCTTCCGCCGCGCGCAACTGCGCGTCCTCGGACGACGTATCAAGCTTCACGAGCAAATCACCTTTGTTCACCGTTGCCCCGGATTCAAAGGCGATTTCGGTGATGGTCCCGGCAATTTCCGGCGCGATAATCACGCCTTGCGCGGGCGTTACCGAGCCGACGGCGGGCAAAAATTCTTGCCATTCTTCCGCGTGCGCGATGGCCGTGGCGACCGTTTCCGGCGGCGGCGTAAAGGTCGCGCCAAAGGCGATCATCTTTTTGATCTGCATGGTCTTCACGGCGGCGAGACCGCCCACGACCACCATGACCAGCACAATTCCAACAATTATTTTTCGCGTCATTTTTTCCTCTTGGGTTGCTGCTTGATTTTGATTCGTTCCGGGCCGGCGCCCGTCAGAAATAATTCCACCACCTGCTTCGCCACCGCCTGATCGGGATTGCAATCGGAACAGACCAGATGGCCGACGAGATAAAAATTAGCCATGCCGTAAAAACCAAACGCCATGTCCTGGCAATCAAAGTGCCGCGAGACTTCGCCCCGCTTTTGCGCGCGTTTGAACAGGGTGTGAATCAGCTCGAAGTTGCGCTCGCACTTATCGGAATAATCCAGGTTTTCCGGGATTTCGCCCGGCGCAGCGAACATCGTGGCGAACGCAATCCGCATCAACTCGCGGTTCTCGCGGAAAAAATTAAACAGGGCGACGAGGATGTTTTCCAGTTGTTCGGGCAGGCTATCGCCGGCTTTCGCCGCCTCGCTCAAAACTCGGTAGCGTTCATCGTGCGCCAAATGGACGAGCGCCTGAAACAGCCCGGACTTATCCTTGAAATGGTAATAAAGCGCGGGCTTGGAAACCTTGGCGGCGTCCACGATTTGCTGCACAGAGGTGGCTGCATAGCCGGCATCCGCGAAGCGCTGGAGCGCGGCGCGGAGGATTAACTGGCGGGTGCCGGCAATGTCTTTGGTCATAACCTACCGAACGGTAGGTATGACGATGGCGTTTGTCAAACGGGAAATTTTACAATGGATGATTTAACGGGTCGGGCCGGATTTGCCCGTCAAACCTTGGTGCAGCTTAGAATGCCGATAACCGTAAGCAAAATAGATAACCAATCCGATAACCATCCAGACAATGAGCCGCAACCAGGTGTCGCCCGGCAACGCGGACATCAGCCAGCCGCAGAACAGAATGCCCAGCGGCGCGACCAGCCAGACGGCGGGCGTGCGGAACGGGCGGTGGATGCCGGGATTGATTTTGCGCAGCACCAGCACGCCGGCACAAACGATGGCGAACGCCAGCAGCGTGCCGATGGAAACGAGTTCGCCGAGCAGGCCGATGGGGAACAGCCCGGCCACGAGCATCGCGACGACGCCGGTGAAGATTTGCGCGACCCAGGGCGTCTTGAATTTCGGGTGCACCGAGCTGAAAATTTGTGGCAGCAAGCCGTCCTTCGCCATGCAATAAAAAATGCGCGGCTGGCCGAGCAGCATGACGAGAATTACCGAGGATAATCCGGCGATGGCACCGATTTTTACGAGCGTCCGCAGCCACGCGAGATTTTTGCCGAACGCGTCCACGGCCACGGCGATGGGCGCGGGAACGTTGAGCGTCTGGTAATTCACCACGCCGGTCAGCACCAGCGCGACGGCGATGTAAAGCACGGTGCAGATGCCGAGCGAGGCGAGCATTCCGATGGGCATATCGCGCTGCGGATTTTTCGCCTCCTGCGCAGCGGTGGAAACGGCGTCAAACCCGATGTAGGCGAAGAAAATAACCGCCGCGCCGTGCAGCACGCCGCCCCAGCCGAATTCGCCGGGGCCGATGGCCGGCGGGATGAATGGATGCCAGTTATGCCGGTTGATGAAGGCGAGGCCGACGGCGATGAATGTGAGGATGACCATCATTTTGATGGCGACAATGACGTTGTTGAACGAGGCGGATTCCTTGATGCCGAGCACGAGCAACAGAGTGACGGCCAAAATGATCAGCATGGCCGGCACGTTAAGAATGGCGGTGACTTGTGTGAGGCTGGCGGCATCAACACCCGCCAGTTTAATCTGGCTCAATAAATCCGGATTGATAGCCGTCCAGCCGTCGTTGATTTTCAAAGCCGCCGCCAAGGTCGCGGGAATTTGAATTAAATGCGTGCCAATGGCGGCGGACATTTCGGGCGGGATGACGATGCCAAAATCTTTCAAAAATGAAACGACGTAGCCCGACCAGCCGACGGCCACGGTCGCGGCGGCAAATAAATATTCCAGGATTAAATCCCAGCCGATGATCCACGCGATGAATTCGCCGAGGGTCGCGTAGGCGTAGGTGTAGGCCGAGCCAGACATCGGAATCATCGCCGCAAATTCCGCGTAGCACAGCCCGGCAAACGCGCACGCCAGCCCCGCCAACACGAAGGAAATTGCGATGGCCGGTCCGGCGTATTTCGCGGCGGCGTGGCCGGTGAGGACGAAAATGCCCGCGCCAATGATCGCACCGATGCCAAGCGCGGTGAGATTGACGGGGCCAAGCGCGCGTTTGAGACTTTGGTCGGATTTGGCCTCGGCCTGCAAATCGGCAGCGTG
>Ga0214164_1000202_pt1 | contig 40994 bp, 59 predicted proteins | sample TroBogepilimnion_13_FD_153003 | JGI IMG/M metagenome (GOLD analysis project Ga0214164, IMG submission 153003) | Freshwater microbial communities from Trout Bog Lake, WI - Practice 03JUN2009 epilimnion v4 | ecosystem: Environmental > Aquatic > Freshwater > Lake > Epilimnion/Euphotic zone ... | reverse complement strand
TCTCTGGCTATGGCCTCACGGGAGATATTGCTTCTGGCTTAAGTGCTCTTGCAGTACAAGGTATTGACGGAACAACTATCAGTAACATCTTGATGTCTCCAGACCCACAATCTGCAATTCAAGGATTAGGTCTTAATCCAGCAGGTGTGTCAGCAGTCCAAAGTCTTATCAATTCTTGGCAGACACGTTTTTCAGGAAATATATTGCGTCAACAAGCGGGCCTTAATGCCCTTGACCCTGCAACATATATTTCAACAGAAAACTCATACAAAGCAGTATTTGCTCAAGCAGGTATGACAAACCTTGCATCAGACCAAGCTTACATTGGTAAGTTATTTGGTGTAGATGTTTCACCAGCGGAAGTACAACAACGTGTCAATGCTGCTATGACAGCAATGCAGGCAGAAGACCCCACAGTTATTGCAGAGTTGAGGTCACAGTTTGGTTTGACACCAAGCCAGTTAGCAATGCACTTGCTTGATTCTAATTACTCTTCAAACATCATTGCTCAACAGGTACAAGCATCACAGATTGCTGCATCAGCATCTGAGGCTGGCTCAGGAATTGGCTTTGGTAATACAGGTCCTACAGGATTGCTAGGAGCAAACCAAGGCCTTACAGCAATGCAATTAGCAGGCATGGGCGTTACCCAAGCGCAAGCTCAACAAGGTTTCCAAAGTATCGCTCAACAGCAAGCAGGTATGCAGGCATTGGCTGCACGTTATAACAACAATGCTGGAGCAGTTGGTAGCGAACTACAAGCATCTACCTTTGGTACAACGGTTAATGGAATCAATGCTGCTCAAGCACAGCAAACTCTTAATCGCTTAAAAATGCAAGAAACAGGGCAGTTCTCTGGCTCCGCTGGAGTAGCAACTGGCTCACTCAAAGGTGCCGAAGAAGGCATTTCCTAAACAGAATCCAATAGGACCGACCAGCATCCTGTTGCGTATTAAGAGACTGGCAGTAAGAGCTAACACCTGTTCCCCTGCAGAATGTTAAGGCTTGCGACTAAACGATGAAAGGGAGTGCCACATGGCAAACCAATATGATGAAGACGACTTCGATGATGTCGAAGGAACAGAAGACCAGAATGGTCCAGCCCAACTCCGTAAAGCTCTAAAGCGAGCAGAGCGAGAGAAGAAAGAAATGGCTGAACAACTGGCGCAAATACAGGCTGACCTTCGTTCACGAAGCGTTAAAGAAGTATTGGCACAGAAAGGCGTACCAGATAAGGTCGCCAAGTTCATACCTGGCGATGTAAGTACGCCAGAGCAGGTAGACGCATGGCTATCAGAAAATGCCGACGTATTCGGTTTTTCAAAGCCTAGCGATGATTCTGCTCAATCTGCAGAAGTAGACAAGAACGCAGCAGCATACCAACGTATTAACGCTGCTACTCAGAACGCTAACTCTCCTAGCCGTAACCAAGATTTAATGGCCAAGATTGCTGGAGCGAAATCCATTGAGGACCTTAATGCGTTAACGGGTAACACTAGTCAGCGCTTCCGCAGTTAATTCAATCCATCAGCACTAAAACCTTAGAAAGAAGGTGAAGCAATGAGTAACGCATATACAGATACCTCGTCTGGCTCATTAGGTAATTACCTAGTCCAAACAGCGTATGACCGTTATGTGGAGTTCGCACTCCGTGCTGTGCCTCTCGTTCGCGATGTCGCAGACAAGAAGCCAGTACAGCAAGCAATGCCAGGAAACTCTGTAGTCTTCCAGATTTACACAGACCTTGCAGCAGTCACATCTCCTCTATCAGAGGATTCAGACCCAGATGCAGTTGCATTGGGTAACACAACACCGATTACTGTTACTCTTCAAGAGTACGGTAATGCATCTCTTGCAACTCGTAAACTTGAGTTGTTCTCACTCTCCGATGTTGACCCTGCTATTGCAGACATCATCGCCTTTAACATGGCAGACTCACTTGATACAGTTGCTTTGCAGGAACTTATCGGTGGTCCAAACGTTATCGCTGAAGTTGGCGGAAACCTTGTTTCAACCTATGGTTCTTCATATACCAATGGAACAACAAACAAGTCAATCCTTGCAACTGACACCATCAAGTCACGTGACATTCGTACTGCAGTAGCCAAGCTACGTGCAAACAAAGCTGTACCACGACAAGGCGAGTACTACTGGGTTGGTATCCACCCAGAAGTTTCATTCGACCTTCGTTCTGAGACAGGCGCTGGCGGATGGCGTGATGACCACAAGTACTCAGAGACAGGTTCTTCTGAGTTCTGGCCAGGAACAATCGGAACATACGAAGGTGCTATGTTCGTTGAGTCTCCACGTATGGCTAACTACGCTGACGGTACTGGTTCAACTGGTGCTACAGGTACATTCGGTACATCTTCATATGTTAACGGCACAGGTGGTGTACGAGTATTCCGTACCCTCGTTGCTGGTAAGCAAGCACTTGCAGAAGCAGTTGCTGAAGAGCCACATGTCGTCTTCGGACCAATCGTTGATAAGTTGATGCGTTTCCGTCCAATTGGATGGTACGGCGTACTTGGATGGAAGCGTTACCGTGATGCTTCTCTCGTACGTATTGAAAGCACCAGCTCAATCCACAGCTCTTAATCTGAGCTAATCGTGGGGGCAGTTCGCGGGCTGCCCCTACACCCAATAAGGAGAGTCATGCCATACACATTTACCCCACCCACAGTTGATGAAACTCCAGCTGGATTTGGTCGTCTATTCTGGCGCTACCGTATTGCTCGTGCAGATAGCATCCTTATTAATGGAACAGTGGTAACAAGACTTCGTACTCCTGGTATTGACCAAGTACTTGAAGCGGATTATGCCTATATCGGCGGGCATGTATATCCTATCTCAGATGCCGAAAGAACAATTTTAATTAACGCTGGTTACGGCGCAAACATTCAAACAGTTTAGGAGAAGCGATGAATACAGGACGTTACAACTTGACTGTTTATCAAGGCACTACTTTTCAATTGCAGCCAGTATGGAAAATCGGTGGCATCCCTGTAAACCTCACAGGCTATACGGCAGATATGCAAGTACGTTATGCAACCGACACGTCAATCATTGTTGAACTGTCAACCTCCAATGGAGGTATTACAATACAACCAGAATATGGTCAACTTACTTTGTACATTAGTGCCACTGATACAGCAGCCTTGCCTGCTGGCGTTTATCAATATGACTTAAATTTAACTAATACAAATGACGGTACTGTTTCTAAAATTCTTCAGGGGGCCTTCGTGGTGAGTGCGAGTGTGACACAATAATGACATCGACTCCAGACTCCATCTCAATTGTAGAAATTCCCGTAACCACCAATGTCTATGACATTGCTACAACTCAACTCGACATTGTTGAACTAGGTCCTATCGGACCACAGGGTCCACAAGGTGAACAAGGTCCAGGTGGCGATAGATATTATGCACTATGTCATAACTACTATCAACCTTCAAATCCAGGTGTTGGGTATGATGCAGAGGCAAGCCTTGTTGGTTTATCTTATAAACCTGGAGATACTGTTATTTTCACCTCTGGCAATGTTTCAGGGCTTGCTTTTTATGCCACTATTACTGCTTGCGACCCAGTGGCAGGAACTTTAAGTTGGACTCAAACAAGCTACGTCGGTGGAACACGTGCTGACCTTTTGTGGCATCTCAACCCCAGTGGCGCAACAGGTTTAACAGGACCTACAGGAGCAGGTGTTACAGGTGCAACAGGAAACACAGGAGCAACAGGTGCTACAGGTGCAACAGGAACAAGCATTACAGGAAGTACTGGAGCGGTTGGCAACACTGGGTCAACTGGGTCTATTGGATTCACAGGACCCACAGGTGCTATTGGACAAACGGGTAGTACAGGACAAACTGGGCCTACTGGACCGACAGGAGCACTGGGAGTAACAGGAGCCACAGGCTCAGGCAACACAGGTTCAACTGGTCAAACAGGCCCTACGGGAGCAGGATACTCAGGCGTAGCATCTCTTACAGCAGTAGCCATTGGCACAGGTTCACAAACATTTACCCTTGCAGGTAGCAACCAAGGTGCTTTCTTGGTAGGTATGAGAGTTCGTGCTGTTTATCCTGTAACACCAACAAACTACATGGAAGGTGTTATTACCTCCATCAACACAACAACATTAGTGTTGAATGTAGATACAACCAATGGTTCAGGCACATACAACATTTGGAACTTTTCTGTTGCAGGAAACATTGGAGCCACAGGACCTACGGGCGCAACAGGCGCGACGGGACCGACAGGTTTAACAGGACCGACAGGTTTAACAGGTGCAACGGGACCTACTGGCTCATCAGGAATTATCGCCGTCACGGCGCCGATAACAAACTCAGGCACATCTACTTCAGCAAATATCGGAATCGGTATCGGCTCATCCCTCACCACCTCAGCCAGTAACCTCATTGTTGATTCAACGGTTGTGCCGTATCTTGCTAATGCGAATACATTTACAAAAAATCAAATAATCAACACAGGCGCGACAACAAACATCGGGCTGATTGTCAAAGGCGCAGCAAGTCAAACCGCTGACCTTCAGGAATGGCAATCATCCGCAGCCTCTGTCCTCGCCAAAATAGACTCATCAGGCAACCTCTACGCCCCCACCCTTCAATCAACAACGGCTTCGACCGCTACCCTCACAACGAATGGGGATACGGGTGGGTTGCTGATTCAGACTTTGGCAGATGCAAATAAAGGTTTGATTATTCGCGCGAACTCAGGAACTCAAACGGCGAACTTGCAACAATGGCAAAATTCGTCAGGCACAGTTCTTGCCAACATTTCCAACGCTGGAGATTTGACCACAAAAACTCTAGTTGCAGTTCAAACAAACTCAGCTCAGAGAGTTCTTGCAATAACTGGTGCATCAGGGCAGACAGGCGATTTGGCTTGGTTTCAAAACTCTGCAGGTACAGTTTTATCTCGTATCAATGCCGCAGGTCAATGGCAAGCCTATCAACCAGCGCAACAAGCCCTCATTGTCAAAGCCGCGACAACAATCACCAACTCATCGGTCACCTCTGCCGTTGGTTCAGGTTCCGCTACTGTCTTTACCTATTCCGCAACATCTCAGCTCTTTACCGTCGGTCAAACCGTCACCACTACAGGCTTTACTCCGTCAGGATATAACGCGACGGGAACTATCACCGCTATCGGTACTGTGACCGCAGGAACGACCTACACCTTTACAACGGCGAACATTACAACGGGTACATCGAGTGGCACAGGAACCGCGACAGTTGCTCAGAGTGCGAATATTCAGGAATGGCAACAACAAGACGGAACTGTCCCCTCGGCTTTTGATAATTCGGGCAAGTTGCGTGTGAGAACTTTTGGATACCTTGCTGGTGCTTCTATTGATATTGGAACCGCAAGTGCTGGAACCGCTGGAATTGTTTTACAAGGTTCGGCAAGTCAAACGGCTGACCTTATGCAGTTCCGCAACTCATCAGGAACTGTCCTGACCTCAATCACCTCCGCAGGAACTATCAACTTTGCATCAGGTAACACCGCTACAACCGCAACCACAGGCGCAATCACCGCACCATCTCAGGTTGCTGGTTACATCACCGCACAAATAGCTGGAACTACGGTAAAGATTCCGTACTACAACAACTAACGAAGGCAGGGGAAATGATTCGAGAATGTGGATGTGGCAAACATTTTGAGGAAACCGACGATAACTATCCTCGCGGTGGTTATTTTTGGAGTTCTGAATGTGATGAAGTTACTTGTACAAGTTGCGGCAAAAACAACGGTTACAACGTTTCGTGCAAATGCTGGAAAAAAACAAGCGATATAAATTTGGCAGATTTGAAAGCTGTATTTGCGGCTTCTGATTTATCACTCAACTAACGAAGGCAGGGAAAAATGGCAATAGATTACGGCTCACTCCTCACAGATGACCAAAAGAAAAACATCCTCACTCAACGATTGAATCAATTCGCAAACGAGGCTTTCCAACATCAACTCAACGCTCAAGTAGCAGAGGCTAACAACGACACCGCAGGGGTAGATGCAAGTAACGCTGCTCTCGCTCAACTTGATACCGCGATTCAGGTTCATCAAGAGGCGTTGGCGGCGTTGCCTGTTTCAACTGACACCGCTTCAGCGTAAGTAAAAATGATAAGATAGCGCAATGGCAAGATTAAAAATAGCAGTATATTCCATTGCCCTAAATGAAATCAAACACGTTCAACGATGGGCAGACGCAACCAAAGATGCAGATTACCGCATCGTATGCGATACAGGGTCTACCGATGGGACGCAAGAAGCATTAAAAGCGCTAGGCGTTAATGTACACCAAATACATATTAAGCCCTGGCGCTTTGATGATGCCAGAAATGCAACTCTCGCATTGGTCCCACAGGACATAGACATATGTCTTATTCTTGATATGGACGAAGTTCCTCAAGATAACTTCTTTAATAAAGTTCGCAACAAATGGGAACCAGGAACTAAAACTGGTTGGATAACAATGGACACGGGCAGTACATGGCTTAAGGACAGACTCCACAGTCGTGATGGATGGCGATGGAAATATCCATGTCATGAGCATCAAATGTGGTATGGCAATGAGCCTATGAAGGAAGTACAAATTCCTGGTGCCAGTATCAAGCACCTTCCCGATGACTCTAAGTCACGCGGTCAATATCTTACTTTGCTTGAACTCTCTGTTCGAGAGTACCCTCACGATGCACGCATGTGGACATACATGACACGTGAGTACTACTTTCACAAACGATGGGATGATGTCTTAAGCGCTGCTAAAAGCGCATTAGATTGCACACCCGCATGGGATGTAGAACAAGCAGCGGTATGCCGTTGGGCAGCTGAGGCTGAGACCCAAAAGGGTAATAAAGAATCTGCAACTCAATGGTATGACAGAGGTGCAGAGTATTTGCCCTCAGGAGGCGAGCCTTGGTTTTATGTCGCAATGGATGCGTATAGGAATAATAATTGGCAGAAGTGTTTGGACGCTGCATTACGTGTGCTGGAGATTCCCCGTTCAACTCACTATTGCTATGAGCCAAGCATTTGGGATTGGCAGGCCTACGACCTTGCCAGTATCGCCTCTTACAACTTGCGCCACATCGATGAAGCGATTGTCTTTGCTCGCCATGCTGTTAAAGGCAAAGGACCAGAAACAGAACGTATCCAAAGGAATCTAGAGTTTTTTGAAAAGGTGAAAAATGACGTTGCATCAAAAACTAACACACCCTGAATTTGTTGAAGGTTGCTTTGGTTGCAAGTTAAGCACATTGCAGTTAAGCACAGGAGATGCTGGACGAGCTGATTCCATGTCTCAAAAGAAATGGGATAGAGAGTTGGATATGTACGCCTCTGCTCGTAAGCAAGGTATCCAACCAGCAGGAACAACAATGGGCGCAGTAAAAGATGCGCTTGAAGCAAGCGACAAATTAGGCAGTGCCTACAACGCTGACGTTATGCCAGCAGCAAAAAACATTACGAAGCAGAGCGCTTCAGCACTTAAGACAGTAGGAGATATCTAATGGCAGCAGCAAAGAAGGGAATGGGCTTCGCAGCAGCACAGAAGTCTATCTCAAAGAAATCAGGCGTACCTATGGCTAATGCAGGAGCAATTTTGGCATCTGCTACACGAAAGGCATCACCTGCAGCAAAGAAAGCAAACCCCAACCTCAAGAAGGTTCTATCAGCAAAAAAGGGCGGTAAGTAATATGTGCGTTGAATGTGGATGCAATAAGACAATGATTGGCAAGGCATCGGACAAGCTAACAGGCAAGCCTACAAAGTCACCATACGGTGAGTATGAAGGCGTTGGCGGAACTAAGAATAAGTAATTAACTTTTAAGCGAGGGGTTATAGATGGCAAACTACGGTGGTTTATCCGCAACATACCATGTGAATCGGTTGGCAGGCACCATTGTCAATGGTGTACCACAACTTGATTTTGATGGTGCTTGCATCCAATGGGCAACCAATGTTATTCCTGGTCATGGACAAACACGTGGCATCGGTGCATTAAATGCCATCTATGCCTATCGTAATAGCAATAGAAATTATTATGAAGATGTACCTGGGGTATTGAATTTACTTGCTGGTACATATGGCGTTGGTGAGGCAGAGGCTGCAGCAAGGATTGTGTCTTAATGGCTACATTTGCAGATATTATTGATGAAACAGTTTTGGCATTAACGGGTTATACCAACCGCCAAGACCAAGCAACTTTTCTTGTTTCAGACATTGGGTCAACCGACCTAACCTTTACTGTTGACGATGGCACAGTATTGACACGTGGACTCGTTGAAATAGACGACGAATTGATTTGGGTGGACTCATTTGACCGAACAACAAACACAGCAACTGTCCCCTCCTACGGCAGAGGATTTCGTGACACGCAAGCAACAACTCACTCCGCTGGTGCTCGCGTTACTATCGCTCCATCGTTTCCCAGGAGTGTAGTAGAAAGAAATATCAACCTTGCCATTGATGGTGTATATCCAGATTTGTTTGGAACTTTCTACACTATTTTCAATTGGGAAGCAGCACGTACTACATATGTACTTCCCGATGAAGCCGTTGATGTTATCGGAGCTTCATGGCAAACAATTGGACCATCACGTGAGTGGCTACCCATTCGGCACTTTCGTGTAGACCGTATGGCTAACCCCATTGTGTGGGGTTCTGGCAAAACTATTTCTATCCGTGAAGGAATCATCCCTGGTCGTCCTTTGATGATTACCTATACCAAGAAGCCAACATCTTTGCAGTACCAAACAGACGACTTTAGCATGACAGGTTTGCCTGACTCTGCGCGAGAAGTTATTGTCCTCGGCGCTGCGTATCGTACCATGTTGTATTTAGACCTTGGACGTGTGCCTGGACGTAGTGCTGAAGCAGATATGCAACAGACAAATGACCCAGTAGGTACAGCAGTCAACATTGCACGTGCTGTACAGCAAATGTATCAGCAACGACTTAATCAAGAAATACGTCGTATTCAAGAGCAGTTCCCACCACGCACACACTACACAAGCTAAGGAAAAAATATGGCATCTCGATACTACAGCGCTATTGCGCAAGATACTTCGCTCTCTGCAAATATCGTATCTTCTGATACTGTCATTACAGTTGGCGCTACTTCTGGTTTTCCATCTTCATTTCCTTATGTTCTAGCCATTGACTATGACATGTCAACCGAGGAGCTTGTTCTTGTTACTGCTGCAGCAGGGCTTACTTTAACAGTAACTCGTGGGTTTAACAACTCCAGCGCACAAGCACATACAGCGGGAGCATTGATACGCCACGTTATTGTGGCTCAAGACCTAACAGATGCTCAGAACCATTATGTATCGACCACAGGAACACATGGTGTAACAGGTGCCATTGTAGGTACAACAGATACTCAGACATTGACCAACAAAACTATTGACTATAACTCTAACACCATTTTGAATATCCCAGGGTTATCTTTCAACATAGCAGTTAATGCTTTGTCAGGAACAACATATACGCTTGCGCTTACCGATAAAGACAAACTTGTTACTTTCAGCAATACAGGCGCTATTACTTTGACAGTTCCTACATATGCCTCAGTTGCTTTGCCAGTGGGAAGTCAAGTACATATCCAGCAAGCAAACACAGGACAGGTAACAGTCTCTCCTGCATCAGGAGTTGTCATCAATGGAACTGGCACCAAGTTGCGTACTGAATGGTCTGCTGCAACATTGATTAAGACAGCAACAAATACATGGACACTCATAGGAGATATTGCCTAATGCCCATCCTTGGAATTATTGCATCTGCAGGTTCACATGGAAAGTATTGGATTGGCGAGTACTTCATGTCCTCGATTGTCACTTCTGAAAGTTCATCAGAGCCTGGCGTCTTACAAATTGATTCAAGCAATAACATATTTTGTAGTAACGTAGTTATTCATAGTACCATCAATTCATTTGAAAAATTTAGTTATGATGGACAATTTGTTTTTGATGAGACATTAGGAACGGCAAGTTCTAACATTGTAGCAACGTCAGCAATGACCATGGACTCTAGTGGAAACATTATCATCGGTGGAGCATCGCAAACTTCAGGTGGGCAGTTATTACCTTTTGTAGCAAAGTATTCTCCCGCAGGTTCTTTGGTATGGCAAAAGAGTTTTACCAGTTCCAACATTTCAGGTTCCTATAGTTCAGGTACGGTATTAGGAATCTCTATTGACTCTAGTAATAACATTAACGTCACTGGTCAATGCCCTAACAATGGTTCTACTGGTTATCAAAATGAAATGTTTGTTATGCAGCTTAATTCCAGTGGTGCTATTAACTGGCAGACCACCCAATATGTTGATGCAGGTTCAAGTGTTGTCAGCGGTGCTGGCTATGCCATTCAAACAGATTCATCAAACAATGTTTATGTTTCTGCAACGATTGAAATCAGTGCAACTAGTGCAAATCAAATGGCCATACTTTTTAAGTATTCTTCCTCTGGTTTCTTGCAATGGTCTCATGTGATTAACTCTCTTGCTTATGGATATCCAGGCTCACAAGCCATGTTTATTGATTCTTCAGGTAACGTTTATGTTGGTTACTCATTGAACACATCAACAGGTTATGTTAGCAAAATATCTCCTTCAGGTGCTTTCTTAGGTGGCATAACAATTAATTACCCATCTAGTTCTATTGCTGGCATCTATTCAATTAATGAAGATTCTGTTGGCAATATCTACATATCAACTACCCATTCCATTATTAAATGTGGACCAATTGGTTCGACGGGTGCTAGCTTGATATGGGCAAGACAGTTAAAGAATTCAACCACAGGAACTCCCATTGCAACAAAATCATTTATTAATTCTCAGAATGTTCTTGTTGCTACTGGACGACCACAGGAAGATATTGACAAGAATGTGATTCTGTCTCTTCCTAACAACGGCAGCCTCACAGGTATTTATACCTTAAGTACTATTCCTTATCAATATGTAGCAGTGACGGGAGTTAGTGTTTCTAGTTTCTCTGAAAGCACTTACTCAGTAACGCTGGCTACAGAGGCAAGTAATTACACAGCATCTACCACAACATTTGCTACCGCTTCTGAAACAAATACATACCACAGACAAGCGATTGGATAACAATGAAAATTGTCAATACTGAAACAATGCCTGATGGCACAGTTGTTGTATATGTTGACAACCAAGGCGTCATTATACGTTTACTAAAAACAACCTACGACTCAATGGGATTGGCTAACAAATGACCGATAGTTACCAACATATTTCCGAACGTCCTGTTGTACCCATTGGCAAACCGCCTACGAGTGCAGGTAACACTTACATCAATACGACAAGTACTTACGATGTAGCCATTGGTGGTATTCCATTCTTCATGGCAACCAGTGACAAGTATCCATATAAGCGTGAGACTGCTCAATATCGCAAGCAACAGATTGATATGCAAAAAGACCCAGGTGAGCAAACCCTTACCTCATGGTGGTTGCGTTCTCAATCGTCATTCCATCTCGGTGCGGGTATCCGCTATGAAGAACCTATTACAGGAAACTCTATTTCCAATCGTTTTAATAAATCTGCAGGTGTTGATGTATTTAACATTGGTCAAATTGAACTTATTAACGATACAGCAAAGATTGCACCAGTTGCAAATTTTACTTATATGATTGGTGCTAAAGACACAAATGATGTTGATTTAGTCATTTGGACAGATGGTACAACACTTCATCGGACTACAGCAGATGGAACAACAACCACTCTTGCATGGGGTGGTAGTGGCACCATTCTTTCCATTGCGCAAGATGGTGAAAACTATTATGCTGCAGATAACACTGCCATTTATCAAGGACCCCTTACAGGGGCAAGTAACGGTGTACAGATATTTGCACACCCTGCAGTTGCAGGCACTGTCACTAGCGTTAAACTAGGGTGGGTTAAAGCTCGCCTTATGGCAGGAATCAATAACTACCTATTTGAAGTACAGCCCATTACTATTTATTCCATTGGTGCTAACTCACAGGTAACAATTAATTCTGAAACTGCAACTGATTCAAACGTTTCAATAACTCTTTACACAACGCAACCAGCAAATTTCTCTTATGGTTCTTCTGTAACATTTACAGGAACGGGAACTGCTATTGATGATATACCACTTATCATTAGTAATACTTCAGGAAATTTAAGCAATCAATTTAGCATTAATCAAATTGTTACTGGATTGGTTTCCACAGGAAGCACCACTACTAACCTAACAACAGGAACTGTATCTCTTACCACTAATAATGATATTCCTACCTATGTGCATCCAAACCTTACTTGGAAGTATACAGGTATCTGTGATGGACCTAATGACATTTATGTATCAGGTTATTCAGGAACACAATCTATCGTTCTTCGTTTAACTCTGGACACTACTGGTACTGGTGGTCTCATCCCATTGGTTCGTGCTTCCACTGGTGCGGATATGCCAGAAGGTGAATACATCTTGGCAATGCAATCCTACATTGGAAAGTATTTTGTCTTAGGAACCAATAAAGGTATTCGTGTAGGAACAATTGACACCTCTGGTTATTTGTCATCTGGTTATATCACCTACGGTCCATTGACAGTTATTACCAATGGATGGGACCCAGTATCAGGAAAAGTAATTAATGGTGAGCCTTGCTACGCTGTAACATTCGATGACCGTTATGCGTATTGCACAGTGTCAAACTACATTGATTCTGACGGCTTTGGAACATTGGTATCAGGTCTTGTCAAGATTGACTTAAGTCGTGACATTGCACCTAATGAATTTGCTTATGCAACTAATCTGCAATTGCCTACCAATGTACCTGCTGTTGCTGTATGTCCTATTGGAACCACGGGCAAACTTGCCATTGGTGCTCAAGGAGATGGAATCTATTTTCAACAAGATACATACATCTCCAGCGGATATTTGCAGACAGGTCTTATCCGTTATTTCACGCTTGAAGATAAGCACTTTAAGTTAGTCAAGTTACTTGCAAAGAATCCTATCGTCTCTAACATCAAAGTATCAACAGTACTTGATGATGGCAGTGTAAACGACATCATCTCTGTTGGTCCTAGTTTTGATTTTACTCAAGACATCTCTACCAATCTGACAGAACAACGCTCTGCATTGGCATTGCGTTTCACACTGTACCCAACTGCTGATAGAACTCAATCTACATTGATGAGTGGATACCAACTCAAAGCGTTACCAGCTGTACCACGTACTCGTATCATCACTGTGCCATTATTGAACTATGACTTTGAGGTCGATAGATACAACATGGAAATTGGATATGAAGGTCGAGCAGCCGAACGTCTGGCTCAATTGGAAACATTAGAAAACCCTGGAAACGTACTCATATTTCAAGATTTCACTACAGGTGAAACTGTTTCTGGAGTTATTGAAAGTATGAGTTTTGAACGACTTACTCCACCAGAGCGTCGTTTCAAAGGTGCAGGCGGAACCATAATGCTCCAATTCAGAACAGTCTAATACAGAACGGAAACGCGCAATGACCAGCACAGATTACACAACCCTTGCTTACAACACTGTATTTACATTAGGTGCTACAGCAACAGGAATTTGGTATGTGTTTAAGCATGGAGTTAAAAATGTGCTTAAAGACTTGGAGAATGAGTCACGTGAAGATATCAAAACAATTAAATATGAAGTTCTCCCCAATTCTGGCGGGTCATTAAATGATGCAATTCGCAAACAAGTAATACCCATGGTTGAGACATTGATTGAAAAGCAACAACATATATCAATGGATGTGGCGACACTTAACGGAAAGTTTGAACAACACATTAGGGAGCATAATGCCTGAGAACCCATTTAAGAAAAAGTTTGTACATCCAGATACGGGTGATGTTCTTACCCCATCTGAGTTAGTCTCATGGAAAGTTCAAGGCCTTATTCGCAATTGGTGGTTTGTTATTGCATGGACAGGTTTGTCTTTTTTTTGGTGGCTTAAGCCACATTTATTTAAGGACAGCACTTCATATGTCCATTGGCAGTTGCTTGCTTCATGGCTTGCAGTAACGGTAGAACTTATTATTGGTATTGCCATGATTGGTCAGACCAAACGTGATGCACAAATTATTCGCCATATTCTCCGATTGGAGAAGACTGAGATTCAACATCTTGAAGACTTGTTAGAAGATAAAAAATGAAAAAATACATAATTGCTGCAAGAAATATAATGAGAACTTGGTTTGAATCATTTCTTGTTTTTGAACTTATTTTGCATTTTAAGGATTCAATTAGCGCCAGAGTATTAATTCCTGCAATAGTAGGAGCAATTATCCCTGTTGCTTTACGCTGGATGAATCCACGAGATAAATTCCCTGATAACAATGGCTAGCGCATTAGATGTATTAAACATTGCACGTCAGCAAATAGGTTTTTACGAAGGACCTAATAACGAGAACCCATATGGGTTGTGGTACGGCGTTCCGAATCAGCCGTATTGCGCCATAGGTGTTAGTTGGTGCTTTGGTCAAGTGGGTTTGTCACATCTTATCGCAGCACAAAGTCCTAAAGGTTTTTGTTACAACCCTGTAGCCTTACATTGGTTCCAGTTGCAAGAAATGATTGTTTCAACAAGAGACATGCAACCAGGTGATTTGGTCATGTTCGATTGGAATAGAGATGGCGTTGCTGACCATGTGGAAATTATCGAAGCAGTCTCCAGTGCTGGCTTAGGATTCACTACCATTGGCTTCAACACAGGCAACCCTAATGACCCAACACGCGAAGGTTGTTGGCGTGTGCATCGCAATTACTTGTTTGTTATTGCGGTCATTCGTCCTAAATACCCAACAGTTATTCAACCTAAAAAATCTCCTATTACAACAAAGAAAGCTACAGCTGCAGTAGCAGGTGTAGGTACTGCTGCAACAGGTGGAATGTTAGTAACTCATCCTGGCACTGTAGCGACCACTACACCTGTAGCTAAGGCATCTACTGTGTTCGTGTCCAAACCATTTCCTACAAGCTCTACAGCCTTTATAGTAGGTGCCACAGGCAATGGTGTTATCACTGTGGAAAAGGGCTTACAGAAATTGGGCTTACTTCCCAGTAATTATGTGCCACAAAAAATAGATGCACAGGCAATAGCAGCATTGGCTAAATTTGAAAAAACCAATCCAGCGTTAGGAGAAAAGAACGGCAAAGTAAATCAATTGGTTTATGACGTTCTTAAATCTAAATTATGAAAAAGCATTTTAAGTTTCACTTAAATGATGCAAAGCAATTGGGAGTGGCTCTAACAGGCGCTTTTAGCACCTGGGCAGCCACTGGGTTTACCAGGGATTTGCCCCATCTGGGATACGTCATTGTTGGATTTATTACTGGCGGGTTAGCTTCACACAATATGGAAGACCAGTACGATTCCCACATTGTTACCCCCACCGTTGGAAACGTGACAACATCGACTAATGCCGATGCCCCTGCTCCCGTCACGCCACTTCAAGGTACTGACATTAAAAAACTTATTAAAGTTAGCAGTAACCTGATACAATAGTTATGGCGTAAGCCACAAAACCTTAAGGAGAAAATATGAAACTATCATCAAAGCAATCTGCTCTGATTAAGTCATATTGGCACGCATTTATTGCAGTTGAAACTGCTTTTATCATCCAATATATCAAGACTTATTCAGTTGGTCATACCCATTTTAATTTATCAACCTTTGCTTATTCAGCCGTTGGTGCAGTAGCTGCCCCACTAAGCCGAATACTGGTTGAAAAATATCCATGGCTTAGCCCATTGGTTCTACGTATTACAACCAAAATTGCTCAAGAAGAGCAAAACATTACTGCGCCTACAGTATCGGTATCAGCACCAATTGCAACTAGTGCGCCAGAACCAGCAACACCTGCAACACCACCACTGCAAGTACCACTCGCTGGTTAATAGTTACAACAAAGGGCTACCGTTAATTCGGTAGCCCTTATTTTTTTATGCCTATTGCATTTGAATGCAATTTATGTATTGACAGTTTTGTACTTAAATACATATAGAAGTGTAACCGTTCGGTGACATTTACAGTTTGTAACCGCTTGGTAGCACAAAGCCCCGCCGACTGAGTAAACCCAATCCAATGGACTGCGGGGCTAAGGCTGGTTTGGTTCTTTGTTTCGATATTAAGTTGTAGTACCCACCGTAAAGGCACTTGGGTGCCTTCAACTAAATAATAACATAGTTATCCTTAAACCCGCAAGTTAACTCGCTTCGCTCGTACGAGGCGCAAAGCGCCATCCGTTAACCCCATCTCCGCTTCGCTACGATATTATAATCACACTTTGAACCCAGAGGCAAATCAAGAAGTTCCGCGCCCGATTTGACAGCCACGCTGAGGCATCTGATACTGTTCGCGCTATGAATGAAAAACCAAAAATAGCGCATAGAAGTTTCTCCGCGTTTACCTCATGGCTTCGCTGTGGCAAAGCATATGAGCTAGAGCGCATTGTCAATGCTCCCAGTGAACCCGCATGGTGGTTTGTTGGTGGCTCTGCTTTTCACTCCGCTGCTGAGCAGTACTTACTAAACCTCGTAGCAAAGGATAAAAAGTGAGTGAGCACATTACAAACATTAAACCAACCAAAGGTCACGAAGCAGATTATCGAAACTTTGGTCCGATACGAGTATGTCCATGTGGCAGCGAATGGTTCGATGTCATCTGTAAATTTGACGATGAATATAAAATCGGAGTATATTTCACAGATGCACGATGTATCTCATGCGACAGTTTAGTCAAAGTTGTTACTGAAGTAGATAAGGAAAACTAATGAAAATTTCACGTGGTTTCGATAGAGATGAGCTACTTACATTTAGTGTTACTCGTCATTACCTTAGCTTGGCTTTCTTAGGCGTATGGATGACTGTGTGGTACATCCGTGGGTAAGCGACATGCAAAAGTAGTAAGCCGAGATGCTTTTTTCTTAGCATTTGCTGAGGCAGAATGGGTAATGCGAAGGAACTTGTCTGCTCGAATTGAAGCAGAGGCCGAGAAAGAATCTAATGCAGACATCAAATCTGGTTTATTGAAAGCCAGCGAAATAGTACTTGGAAAGGTAGAAGATGAACCTCAAAAAGATTTGGGATGAATCCTTTCTTAAGTCAATAGCAGATACAGAGGCTAAGTCTGATACAAACCCTGTTGACTGGAGAGTATCGGGACGTGCGACAAAGGCATGGCCTGACAAAGAAAACAAGTCATGGTGGGATATCAACGGCTATGAGATGTTTGTTAATTTTAGTCAAGCATGGACAGATTCAGGTTTTGAAGTATGGGTCTCTCCTGATGGAGTTCCAGGAATTGAAATTGAATTCAATAACTATTTTGGCTCTACCTATGTGCGTGCATTTGCTGATGCAGTTGCAGTGCGAGGAAATGAACTAGCCATCATTGACTTTAAGACTGGTGCGTATACACCTGACTCATCAATGCAATTGGGTATCTATGCCAGCCTTATGGAATTGCAGTTTGGTGTGCGTCCGAGTGTTGGCTACTATTACTCAGCTCGCAAAGCAGAGTTCATTAAGACAAAAGGAATTGAGCGTTGGACTATTCCTGTCTTGACAAACCTCTTCAATAAGTTTGAAGTTGCTATTGATAATGAAATCTTTTTACCCAATGTGGGTATGTCCTGTGGCACTTGCGGTGTGCGTGATTATTGCTACGCAGTGGGTGGACAACTAGCAGAGTTTTACGATAAACTAGCAGATACAAACACAGAAGGAGAAAACAAATGACAGCAAGCGCATCAACAAAACTACAGGCCAACTTTAAGTTAGCCGATGGAACACTCATCAATGTCTATGCAGATGACAATACAGACTTTCAATTACAGCTCAATGGCTTGATTGATGTTGTTCCTCTTATCCAAGAAGTATCATCTAAGTTAGGTCTTAATTCAGCACCATCTGCTTACCCTGCAACTATTGCACAGGCTTTTCCTGGCGCTCAGGTAGTTTCATCAACACCTGTACAGGCTGCACCAGCACCACAGGCTATTGCCGATGGAAGTTGTAAGCATGGTGTACTTGTATGGCGTGAGGGTCAAGGTCCCAAGGGTCCTTGGAAGGGCTATTTCTGTCCTTCACCCAAGGGTACTCCAGACCAATGCTCTCCTAAGTTCGTACGATAGGGGTTTAGATGCTGTCACTCACCCAGGCAGCAGCGCGAAGTACAAATGATTTCCAAATCTTGCCAGACCTATTCTCTCCCTTAGTTCGGGAGGGAATTAGGTTTCGCAGGGGACAGATGACAATGATTGCAGGCCAACCAAACGCAGGTAAATCATTGCTTGCATTGTTCATGGCAGTCAACATGAAAGTACCCACGCTGTACATATCAGCCGACACAGATGCTTACACCACAGCGATTCGTGCAAGTGCTATGGTGACAGGACATACAATTAACACAGTAGAAGAGGCTTTCATCACTGGTGATGGAAAAGACTTCTATGAATCTGAACTATCAAGTATCAATCATTTGCAGTTTGACTTTGCTCCAAGCCCTACCCTTGACGAAATTGATTTATCAATTCGTGCATACGCCGAGGCATATGGTGAGTATCCCCATATGATTATCGTGGATAACGCAATGAACGTTGTATCCATGCACAATGATGAGTGGTCAGGCTTGCGAGAGATAGCAAAGGCTATGCACCATATCGCACGTGAGACGGATTCAGCAGTGTTGCTGCTCCATCACACAAGCGAAGCTGAGGGTAAACCAAATATGCCACCAAGCCGTAAGGCTATTCAAGGTAAAATATCCATGTTGCCCGAGATGATTCTTACCGTTGCTCTTGTCCCTGATACGGGAGAGTACCGAGTAGCAGCGGTAAAGAATCGCTTTGCTAAACACTCTGCCACGGGTGAACAGTTTGTAACCTTATGGTCAGACGCAAGTCGCATGACTTTGTATGAAGATAGAATTGGTCTTAAGATACAAGAGACCATGAGGAGTTATCAGTGAGTACATATGCACGACGCAAGGGTTCCCTGTTTGAGACAGGGATATTGAAGTGGTTACGCTCAAAGGGTGTATCCGCTGAAAGGCTAAGGCTGGCTGGCAAAGACGACGAGGGTGACGTAGTTGCTATTGTTGCTGGACAGCCTTATGTCTTTGAACTTAAGGCAACAGTGAAGATGGATTTGCCACAGTTCTGGCGAGAAGCATGTGTCGAAGCAGCTAATTACGCCAAGGCACGTGGGTTAGATACTGTGCCACCTGCTTATGTTATCGTCAAGCGACGCATGGCAGGGCTAGAACAATCCTGGGTAATTCAAGACTTAGACCAATGGTTACGGGTGGTGCGGGATGGTATCTAAACCTGACCTTGCCACAATACTTGAGCATTATGGAATCAATATCTCTCATCGTCATGGATGGGTTCCTTGTAAGTGCATTATCCATGACGATTCGCACGCTAGTGCAGCTTATAATTTAGACAATCAAGCGTACAATTGTCTTGTATGCAACTTACTGGGTGATGTATATGACTTAGTAGGCAAGAAGGAAGGATTAGATTTTGTCAACGCTAAACGAGAAGCAGAGAAAATCGCTCACGGAAACAGCGCAAAGATACTCCAGCGCAATAACACCACAGGCTCTCTCTTACCTACAGGGACGAGGCATAACTCCCGAGGTGGCGGATATGTTCCAGCTTGGAAGCGTCGTGGAGCCTAGTAGTGGGCATGAATTAGCGGTGGGGATGTTATCTATTCCTTACCGTACACCAGCAGGAGTAGTCGGTCTTAAGTTTAGGAGATTAGATAATGGAACACCGAAGTATCTTTGGCCTACGGGTCAAAAGGTTGGGCTATTTAATGTTGTTGACTTGCATAAGGACTCTTCCACGATTGCCATTTGCGAAGGCGAGATTGACACGATTGTACTTTCGGGTCTTGTTGGGATACCTGCAGTGGGAGTTGCAGGGGTGTCTCAATGGAAGCCTTGGTTTCCGAAGTTATTTGAATCTTACTCCCGTATTCTCATATTTGCTGACAACGACGTTAAAGAGGATGGAAGAAACCCTGGCCAAGAACTTGCTAAAAGAATCAAAGAAGACCTTGACAGAGCAGAAGTAGTACACCTTGACGCTAATAGCGATGTCAATGAAATGTATTTAACTTATGGAACTGACTGGTTTACTGAAAGGTTGGCAGCGTGAGTAGACCTAGACTTCTTGATTTATTTTGTAAAGCAGGGGGCGCAAGCATGGGCTATTACAAAGCAGGTTTTGATGTTGTAGGTGTTGACATTAAAAAACAAAAGCGCTACCCATTTGAATTTATACATGCCGATGCTCTTGAGATTATGGCAGATGTTAACTACTTGAAAACATTTGATGTAATAGCAGCTTCGCCACCATGCCAAACTCATAGCATCACACAACATTTAAGGAATGCTCAAGGAAAAAAGACAGATAAAGTAGACTTAATTCCCCAGACGCGTGAAAGTATCATGCGTTCTGGTGTTAATTATATTATCGAGAATGTTCCTGGCGCTCCATTAATTAATCCTTTAACTCTTTGCGGTTCATCTTTTGGTCTTAAAGTACGAAGACATAGACAATTTGAATCCAGTTTTCTTTTGATAGGTTTGGAATGTAGGCATAAAGAACAAGGCAAGCCAGTAGGAATTTATGGTTCAATGAGAGACGAAATACCTAACGGTGGTCACACTGCTAAAACTATTCAACAAGCTCGTGAAGTCATGGGGATTGATTGGATGATTTGGGGGGAATTAGTGGAAGCAATTCCTCCCATTTATACCGAACATATTGGCAAACAAATTATTAATTTTTTTGAAGGAACATCAATATGAAGCGTCCTGTCAGCGTAAAAATTTCAGGTATTAAGTACCGTATTAAATACGAACTAGACAACCCTGAAGCTTTTGGCGAGACGGACTCTCAAACCAATATCATTAATTTGCGTAAAGATATATCAGAAGATAAATTAATTCGTGTCTTAGTACATGAATTGACTCATGCTGTTATCTTTGAGACACCATTCTCAACTCGTAAACGCTTCGACCTTGAAGAGGTATGCGACATTGTGGGTTGGCATTTTCTTGATATGTTGCACAAGAACCCTGCAATTGCTCAATACATATTACAAGAGATAGAGGATGACGATGAGTGAACTCTCCGACTTCGATTTAGATTTATCCTTTGGGCAAAAGGGAGAACAACTAGTAAAAGAGTTGCTCACAAATGGCAGGACCATTGAGGTCAAGCGTGACCGTCAGTGGGCAAGAACAGGTAACCTATACATTGAAACAGCATGCTGGTCTACGCGTAGTGAAGCTTATGAATGGTCTGGTCTTTCTGTTACTAAGGCAGACTACTGGGCATTTGTATTACAGTCTATGGTTTTGTTAGTTCAAAAAGAAGATTTAGACGCTGCGGTTAGATGGTTTGGTAAAGATATAAAAATGAATACAAAACCCAATCCCACCATGGGATTTCTTATTACGGTAGATGACATTATTAAGGCGGTGAGTGTTCGTGCCACCAGCTAATCCTACATTCATGTACGGACCTAAAGATGGAGCTGTCGTTCCTGAAATGTTATGGGCATTGGATGAAATTATCCTGCGTGAGAAACATCCTGATGGTAACTTAATACACAAGTATGTGTTAAACTATAGCGATAAATCGTATTATTACGAGGGAGTATTTCCAGATGAAGAATAAATTTACCGATGATATGTGGGCAATCTTTGACAATGCTGGCAATATCCTCATCAGCAAACACAATGATTACGGCCCTAAAAACATTGCACAATCTCCTGGTGGACCACTTAATGGCTTGCGTGTGCGCATGTGGGACAAAATGGCTCGTATCAATAACTTGATTGACAGCGGAGCTACACCAGAACATGAGTCATTGCGTGATTCATTTCTTGACCTTTTGAATTACAGCGCCATTGCCATGATGGTGTTAGATGGGAACTGGCCTAGCGAATGAAAAGAATTGTTGTTATCAGTGACCTTCAATCCCCATACCATGACGTCGGTGCAACCGACACACTTGCTAAGTTTATTAAAGCATACAAACCAGATGAGGTGGTGAGCGTTGGAGATGAAATCGATTTTCCGCAAATCAGTAGATGGGAAGAAGGCTTCGGCGGCGAATGGAAATATGACATTGGGAAGCACCGAGACACAACTGTGCGTTTACTTGAATCGCTTAATATCAGACATATTAGTCGGTCGAATCACAGTGACAGATTGTACAATAAAATCAAAGCAAAAGCGCCAGGGTTTCTTGGTTTACCTGAACTTGAAATTGAAAAGTTCCTACGGCTTGACGACCTTGGAATTGAATATCATCACAGACCGTATGAGTTGGCTCCCAACTGGATTCTCGTCCACGGCGACGAAGGAAACGTTCAACCAACAGCTGGAGCTACTGCTCTCGGACTTGCAAAACGGGCAGGTGTCAGTGTTGTCTGTGGACACACACACCGAATGGGATTAACCCATTGGACACAGTCATGGGATGGCAAAGGCAAGACAGTCTGGGGATTAGAGGTCGGTCACTTGATGAACCTCAAACACGCACGCTATATCAAGGCGGGTCTATTCACATGGCAACAAGGCTTCGCCATTTTGTATGTTGATGGTAAAACAGTGATTCCTAGTCTTATCCCTATTGTCAATCGTTCCTTTGCGGTTGAGGGGAAGTTGTGGAGCTGGTAAATGACATGGCTTGAAAGAGCACAAGACATCGCGGTTATCTCTGCGAGAAAAGTACATCGTCGCTATCATACATATTTTGACCAGGCTGATGTTGTACAAGAGTTAATGATTTGGGTCTTAAGACGCACAGATAAAGTACAGGAATGGCTTGACCACGAACCCGACGCACCAGAATACAAGATTGGTGAAAAGATGTTGGGCAAAACATTGGTACGCCATGCGGATAAGTACTGTCGCAAAATCAAAGCTCAAAAATTGGGCTATGAGTTACGAGATGAACAGTTCTATGCACCAGCAACCTTGGCTGAGTTGTTACCCTTTGTTTGGACTGATGTTGTCGGTACACAAGACACCAGCAAACCCCGCGTATCAGGCGGTGGTAACCCCGCTGAAGGCGGTAACTATGTTGTTCAATTGATTGATATACGACGAGGTTTACTCGCTCTTAGCGAGGCTGACAGACAGGTCTTAAGACTTAAATACTATGACCAATTGTCATTCAAAGAACTGGCACAAGAGCTTCAGGTGTCTGATACCACTGCACATCGTAAGGTGGATGGTGCTATTAAGCGATTAGAAAATAATTTAGGTGGACCTAATCCGTATGAGAGGAAGAGTAATGCCGACGTATGATGTACGTTGTTTGATATGTAACGGGACTCAAGAATTGTCTCGCTCTATGGATGATGACTCTCCCCTTCCGTTGTGTTGCGGTATGACCATGCAACGCAAATGGGATTCGCCGTTGATTAAGTTCAACGGAAGAGGATTCTATTCCACAGGCGGTTAGAGTTAGCAAGGGAAAGCTAATAGCAAAAGACCCACAGGAGAGAGAAGCCTGTGGGTCTTTCGTTTGCTGTCATGGATAGGTTAGACAGACACTTGACTGGGGTTGCGTAGCAACGCAATGCTCCCTACTGATTTAATACTACCACCAGGACTCATAAATCGTTTGGCGCAATCTTCAAAAGCTTTATTGCGTGTTGGATATGGACCAATGGCTTGCCATAACTGGTTGTTATCTTTATCTGAGTGCAATGCAATCGTAACATAATGCTCACGATTCCACAACATCTCTTCGACTAACTTGAATACTGCTTTAGCACAATCCTCTGCACTGTCGTAATCTGCGTTGAGTACCTCGACTAATCGGCGTACTTCTGTTGGTTTAGCTGCCATTATGCGTGTACGAAATAGACTCCCTCGCAATCAAATGCGAAAGACCCTTCCACATATCCGAATTTATCGTCGCTTTTGTTAAAGAGTTCCACAATTTTCTTGAGGTCATCTTCAGATACATTCTGTCTTACAAAACAATTTTTATCGCCACAAGCAATTTCATATACATGTTCTGGGGTGTAAAAATGTATCTGGTGCGTTGGTGCTATTGGCATATCGGAAAATGTATCGGTTAGTTTAAGCATTGTTTAATCCTTTCATAGCTTCATTGAGTTCATTAACTCGTTCTCGTAGGGAAAGATACCCGTAAACTTCTCGATTGTCAAAATACTGAGGGATACCTAATTGGCGCAAGGTACGCGAGAAAATGACATACTCATAGTCTTCACTGCCATCGACATATCTAATGTATTCAAAATAATTTTTGTGTATTAAGTAAGTACAGTGGACCACATCGGAGATGATTAAGCCTGTAATCTCTTGGCGTATGACTTGGTAATAACGCATATCGTCAAGGTAATACCCATTGACATTGGCTAAGAGGTGCAGGTTGGAATATGCAGGTTGCTCCACATCCACACACTTGAGGAACGGTGCGACCACAGGCAGATTCAACGGGACTAACTTACTGAGTGTGTCAGGTTTAATAAAGTTATCAACATCGACAACAAAATAAAAATCTGCGTCTGCTTGCCATGCAAGCTCCACACTGCGTTCCCGTATCTTTCCTAGCGCCTTGAAGCGTGTAGCGTTCCACTCATGTACTCCGTACTGCTCTAAGTTGTCGCTTAAGTCAGAGTAATCTTCCACCACATGGCGGTACCATTTGGCGTTATCCTTGACCCAATCTTGGAGAATTTGTACCGTTTTGTCCGTATTATTGTTGCTTCTAACGTACAAAATGATACGGTCTTTGGGGTAATCCCACTTGGATAGGCTATCTAGCCAGCTCGGTAGCATAGATTCCTTCTGCTTGGCTAAGATAGCCACGAATACTATCGGTTCTGTGTTCATTAGTACCATCCATATCTAAATTCATGTCTTAATGCCGAACACGCGTCATTATTGTACCGTGATTTTATGTATTTCAATCCCCACTTAATCTGCGTGTAAGGGTTTGTTTTGTAGTTGTTGCCGACTACTGCCATCTTGTCAGCAGGGAGAGCCTGGGCTATACCATAGGCTTTACCTTGCGTGGTTTTAACGCCTATCGCCTTGTAATTCCAGTGACTCTCAATTGTCCATAGTAAATTAAGACATTCAAATTCGATGTCGTCTTTGCCGTAAAGTGCTTGCGCATATGTCTTAATCGATGACTGAACAAATTCCTTCACTAGAGTGTTGGTTTGATGAACCACAACCTCCTCCCTCACCGATTCAACGGGAGAGAAGAGGTTGAGGGCAACGATTGTTAAAACTCCTGTGGCAAGTAATCTTCTGTTATTTCGTGCCGTTCGTTGTATACCTTTAACTTGTTTTGTATATCGATACATGGCTTGGGCTTCTCCTTTAATGGTTCAATATATGGGGTGGGAATACCCTCGCGTATAGCTTGTCTGCGAATATTATTTTCCCACTTGGTTCGTTCAGGATTGACATAATAGCCCGCTGCTATTTTGCGCTCTAATGGCAAGGTTCCGCCATAGATTCCATACTGTACAGTTTCCATCACTTGCATGGAATAATCTAAACATTTCTGTCTTACATCACAATTAGCACACATTTTTAATGCCTTAATTGATTGCTCGATGAGTTCGTAGTTTTGTCCTCTGTCTGGCTCTGGGAAGAATAGCTCAGGGTCGGTTGTTATACAGGGTGTTACTGTATCGTGATTAAATGGCAGGGTCATTAGCGCCTACCTCTTCGTTTTGTCCAGCGACAAATCCCATCATCCACGCCTTTTCGATAATACGCTCCAGCGTAAGTGTTAAATCAGCGATGAGTTGCTCCATTGCGGTCAGTGTCATTCTAAAACTCCTTCTGTCATATGCTCTTCACAAAAGAAATAATCTATCAAATTACTATCTTCTAATTCTGTCTTAATACAATTAGAAAAATGGCAGGTGTAATGCCCGCTTCGTTCCTCGATACTGCGTTTAATGTCGTTGAGTTCCATATTCCTCACCATTCCAAAGGTTCTTTAGGGCAATCGTCATAAGGTTTTTCTGCATCGGTATAAAAATCTTCGCATGGGCAGAAGCCAAATTCTTTTATTTGCGTTGCGTGGGTGAGCTTGGCTAGGTCACTCCATGAGTGAGATTTATTACTCATTTTATTTTTCTCCTTTATATCCGCATAATGAGCATGGCTGAATTGCGAGCTCTGGCATATCTTCTCTCAGAATTATCACTATGTCAATCATTTTGTGCAAGTGTGATTCATTACATTAATTCGGTGGTATGGATAGGCGAGGTTGCTGTGAATTGTTCACACTTTTCCATGGTTCCTAGACATGGGCCATTGACTCCCCACCAGAGGTGGGTAATGAGATAAATAGCTCCCACAATGAGACCCAAGAGGGCTATCGCTCTCACTCTTTTCCCGCGTTTTGTAATCATTTTTTTATCCTTCCATGATTGTTTGGCTACGCTTAAGCGCTTATCTGGTTGTAAGTTGTGTGTTTTGTGCGCTTACCACCCCCCACAATAGCTACATTGTGAGGGATAATCAACTAGCAAAACTTATTTAATTTTGTCCGCGATATCCGCACATCGAGCAGGGACGGATAACTAATTCCTTCATATCCTCCTGTAAAATGGCGACAATATCTATCATTCTATGCAAGTCTTGCTCTGCTTCTAGTAATGCAGGACTCATGCTAAGACCTCCACTTGCAAAGATTTTGCAATTTCGTACCAATTCACGCGGTAGAGTGAGCCGATATCCTTTAGCATATTGAGACCTTCGTGAGTCATCTCCTCAATGTCTGAAAAGGCGTCATCAAAAAGAGCCTCTAGGCTTTCCGCTAGGCAAGTGAGGCAGGGTTTACCCTCCTCCTCATCGTTGCTCATAATTGCCTCGTTTACGAGGTCTTGCGCGGTTATATAGAGCCCGTAGTCATTGTTCAGGTAGAGAGCTGTAGCCCATGTCTCACGGTTAATCCAGCCGTTATATTCTTCGCACATTGTCTTTCCTTCCGTTTAGAGATTCCCTACTTGTTAGGGACTCACCACCCCCCACGATATTGTAATCGTGGAGGATAGTCAATCACTATAAAATTATGACTTAATACATTGACTACCATTGAGCTCGCTCTAGGCGGTACATGAACTCGTTTCCTGTATTCTTTACAAGGTCTGAGAGTTGCCATTCGATAGTTTCCCACTCTTCGTCGCCGTCGAGATATTCAGAGATAAGAATAGAGAGCTCTTCAGCGTAGCCGTAGGCTTCATCAGCTGATTCGTAGCGATTCCACGCATTATCGGAACCATTCTCACTTGCGAGCTTTTCAAGCTTGTCCAATACCTCACGGCGGTCTGCTGTTTTCTTTTCGATACTTTCCTGTATCTCGCGCATATATGCCATGTCCTCACTCTTTTCTAGGGTCATGGTCGCGTAGGTATTGACATCCATTAATCCAATCATAATTTAGCCCTTTCACTAGTTGAATAATCTCCTTGATTATCCACCATTCACCACGAGATTTTATTCTCGTGATGAATAGAAGTCAATCAATTAAAAGAACAAATCTCCACAGTCATCACACCTCACGCCACTATCAAGGACACCACGCGAAGCGCGTATTTTTTTCCCACAGGGACATTGAGCGCTTGCGAGGTTAGTATTTCTTCCCTTAGGCTTACCTTGTCCGACGCCTAAGGCGGTAATTTTGAGAGATTCCTCAATGACTGCTAGGGCTAAATTCCAACGGTTAGCACCTTCTGAAGTTAGTTTTGTTCGAGCGTAGCCTTTACCCTGTATCTCGATGGTCTCGAGCCCGAGAGATTCGGCGCGGGTCTTAAAATTCTTGTTGTGATATTGGTTAGAAGAACAATCCTTCACACCTTCTGCATGGTTCATGGAATGAGCGACCTCGTGGAGAAGTGAACCTAGGACACTTCCGGCGCCTTCTGAAAAGATTTCGGCATTTAGGGCTATCTCGTTGAATTGTGTCCCTTCGCTCTCCCATGGTGTGTAGTGAGTGTAATGAGCGCGGGCACCCTTGAGAGCGCGGGTTACTAGGATTGTTGCGCGTGGCGCGCCTGTCTCTTGCTTGATAATCTCGTGGGCTTGTTCGAGGGCTTGAGTCACGATTGAGAGAGACTCAATCTTTTCGAGTGTTGTGGTTGTCATTTATTTATCTCTCTATGATTCGGGATTTTCCCTCTTTCATGTCTTAATTCTCGTACTTTTTTCTCACGTTGTCAACTATTTCTTTTGTGTATTAGGTCACACAATAGTCATTCGATTGGGTTGATTGTGTGCTAATGGCTGCTCACTATGAATTGATTGTGACTGTCCCACGACCTCAACCCTCTAGCCATCATTGACCCATTTATTACCACCAAATCCCGTTAATTGTCGACATTTATCCCTATTTAGTGCGCCTATCGGGTCGTTATATTTAGACTTTATCTACCTATTTTGTATAAAGTAATCTCTACATATCTCACACAACAAGACGGGCAAACAAGACAATAACTATCAAAACGGACACAGACATAACAAACAAAACGGACAAAATACTAAACTCAAAACCGTAAAATGTCTAAAGGTCAACCCGAGGGTTTTTAACTCAAAGACACTTAATAGGTACTATCCACCAAAATATTTTTTCTAAATATAGGCTCTGACCTGCGGTTTTGTTATACTTTATAGTACTGTGACCAACATCACACACCAAAAAGCGGGATGAAACGTAAATCCACCACCTTAATATATATAGGGGTTAAAATAAATTACCCCTATGAGTCTCGTCGCCATCGAGCCTAACGAGATGGCAGAGAGACGATTCGCAAGGCTCCGCTTGGACTACGCCTTGCTCCCATAGGGTGTGAGGAACTGGGGTGAAGCCCCAGTGACGAACCATAGAGCATCCCCTAAATGCACCCATGGGGATGCTCTTAATTAAGGGGATATTTTTTACTATGAGTAAACCAAATACGAATACGTATAAGCTCGCCAAGGGTGCCTCGCTTTCTGCCCCACAGGCAAAAGAGCGCCTTATCGCGCTCATCAATGATGGGATTACCGTAGAAGACGCATGCCGAGCAGTCGGCAAATCCATTAAGTCATACGAGTACTATCGGGCCTCCGACCCTCAGTTTAAGGAAGCCATCGATTTATCACGCGCCATTCGGCAGCGTATGGGCAATGTTTCCCAAGAAGACAAAGAGATTCCATTTGCGGATTTTTCACCGCAGTATCTTAACAACAAAGTTTTCTCGCACCAGCAAAATATCATCGACCTCCTTGAGGGACGCGAACCCCAGTGGCTCCATGAAAGCATGAACTATGAGCGAGCACTAGAAAACTACGTCATCGTCAACATGCCACCTGAGCACGCCAAGTCAATGACTTTGACAATTAACTACGTCACCAAGTTGATTGCCACAAATCCCAACATCCGTATCAAGCTTGTTTCTAAGACTCAGTCAATGGCTAAAGACTTTCTCTACGCCATCAAGCAAAGACTGACAGCACCATCCTTTGCCGAACTACAACGGCGCTACGCGCCTGTAGAGGGCTGGAAAGCCACAGCTGATAAATGGACACAAGATGCGATTTACCTCGAGCGTGACTCAGGCGAAAAAGACCCAACGGTTCAGGCTCTTGGTATTGGTGGTCAAATCTATGGCGCACGTGCAGATTTGATTATCCTTGACGACTGCGTTACCTTGGCAAACGCCAACGAGTATGAAAAGCAGTTGCGCTGGATTCAGCAGGAAGTACTCACGCGTGTCGGACCAACAGGTAAAATCTTGGTGGTCGGCACGCGCGTAGACCCGATGGATATGTACAGGGAAATCCGTAACCCTGACAGATATCCTGACGGAAAATCGCCTTGGACCTATTTGGCGATGCCAGCGGTACTTGAGTTTGCCGAAGACCCTAAAGACTGGAAAACACTCTGGCCTAAATCAGACCATCCTTGGATTGGTGATGATGTTGAACCAGATGCTGATGGTTTGTATCCTCGTTGGGATGGAGTACACCTTCGCCAGAGGCGCAGTGTGCTTGACCCCAAGACCTGGGCAATGGTCTATCAGCAACAAGATGTTGAGTCGACAGCAATCTTCTCAGCGGAATGTGTGAGAGGCTCTGTTAATAACTTAAGACAGGTTGGGCCATTAAGTCCCACGATTCCTGGACATCCTGACTTAAGAGATAATTTTACTGTTTGCTCAATGGACCCCGCTATGTCGGGTGATACATTCTCAGTGGTACTGACAGGTGACGCAACAACTCAAAGACGTTACCTTGTAGACGCATCGCGCATGCCAGCTCCGACACCAGAGCAGATTCGCTCATTGATTAAGGCATGGACCGAGAAATACCGTCCCAAGTTATGGGTCATTGAGAAGAACGCTTTTCAGTTGTTCTTGACTCAAGACCAAGAGATACGAGACTACTTAGGCTCTCGCGGTATTCGCTTAGTCGAGCATTACACAGGTCGCAACAAGATGGATGCCGAGTTTGGTGTGGCTTCAATGGCACCTCTCTTTGGTAACACTGACAGTTCTGGTAAATATATCAAAAGCTCCAGCCTGATTGAATTTCCGCGCAGTGACAATGAAAACATCAAGGCTCTTATCGAGCAATTGATTACATGGTCAGCGGGTACAAAGAACAAGCAAGATGGTCCAATGGCTTTGTGGTTTGCAGAAACTCAAATGCGTGACTACATCAACAAACAAGGTGCATATGGTGGTACCTTTGTAAAAAATCCTTTCGCCACACGCGGGCAGATTGCCCGTCGCAAAGTGGTCAACTTAGAAGAATATGCGAAGCTCGCAGAAGAGTTAGCAGCAAATGGAGGCACCATATATGGCACTCGATATTGAGGTCATTAGCACGAAGGTACGCAAACTACGCGACCACTATCACCTTCGTGATGCCCGCTATGCAGATTTGCTTGCTGTACGTCAAGGTAACATTCAACAGGTATTTCCTGATATGTTCTCATCTGACTATCCCAAGGCAATGGTTGCAAACTTTATCGATGTCGCTGCACGTGACGTAGCAGAAGTTATCGCACCACTACCAGCTTTCAACTGCGATACTACTAACTCTGTCTCAGATGCTGCTCGTCGTCGTGCTGACAAGCGCACCATGATTGCTGCAGGCTATCGTGACTCATGCAACCTTCAGACTCAAATGTACACAGGTGCAGACCGTTACTTAACATTCGGCATGTTGGCATTTATCATTGAGCCAGATTACGACAACAAGCGTCCAATGATTCGCCTCGATAATCCCATGGGGGCATACCCTGAGTGGGACCGTTTCGGCAAGTTGCTTTCTTACACCAAGCGTTATCAAAAGACTGTACGTGAGTTGTGTAATGATTTTCCTGAGTTGGAAAGTCAATTGGTTGACCGCTATGAAAATCGTAACTCTGAGCGTATGCTTGAAGTGTTTCGCTACCAAGACAAAGAAGAACTCATCCTTTTTGTTCCTGAGCGCAAGAACTTGATTCTTGAACGCGCCAAGAATATATTAGGTGAGATTCCTGTAGTCATCGCAGTACGACCAGGTGTCGACTCAGATGAGCACCAACGTGGTCAATTTGATGATATCATGTGGGTACAGGTTGCTCGCTCACGCTTTGCTACATTGCAACTAGAAGCAGCACAAAAATCTGTTCAAGCCCCATTTGCTTTACCTAACGACGTTAACGTACTTGAGATTGGCCCCGATGCAACCATTCGTTCTGCAAATCCTGAAAAGATTCGCCGTGTTTCTCTTGACGCGCCACCTTCAGTCTTCCAAGAAGCAGCAGCACTTGACCAAGAGATGCGCGTGGGTTCACGTTATCCTCAAGGTCGTCTTGGTCAGCAGTCTGGTTCTATTGTTACAGGTCGTGGCGTCGAAGCCCTCATGGGCGGATTCGATACACAAGTAAAAACAGCACAAGCTGTATTTGCTGAAACCTTCCGTCATGTCATGCGTATTTGCTTTATGATGGATGAAAAGTTATTTGGTGATGAAACGAAGGAAGTACGTGGCGTTAACGCTGGTGCTCCTTACGAAGTAACCTACACGCCATCTAAGGATATTAACGGTGATTACTGGTGTGATGTGACTTACGGCATGATGGCAGGTTTAGACCCCAACCGTGCATTAGTCTTTGGTCTTCAAGCACGTGGCGACAAACTTATCTCACGTGATTATCTCCGTCGTCAGATGCCGTGGGAGATGAACATTACATTTGAAGAGCAACGCATTGAAGTTGAAGAATTGCGTGACTCATTGATGCAAGCAGTAGGAGCAATGGCTCAGGCTATTCCCACACTTGCTGTGCAAGGACAAGACCCTACACGAATTGTTGCTGCAATTGCAAAAGCAATTAAAGGCCGTCAAAGCGGACAAGAAATTGAAGATGTATTGGCAGATGCTTTTGCTACCGAAGTTTCCCCCGCTGCGCCACAAGGCCCTGGTGAGGCTCAAGCCCCAGGTATGCCTCCAGCGGGGGGTCCAATGCCACCACAAGCACAAGGTGGTTCAACACTGCAAAACCTACTTGCAGGACTTTCATCTTCTGGCAACGCAAACTTAACAGCCAACGTTGCTAGAAAACAACCAGTCTAACGTTAACTGGTTGTAGTTCAATAACCTATAGGAGAAAAACATGGCAACAAAATCATCAATGAGTTCAAATGTCCCTAAGCCTAAAATGCAGGGTGGACATGGTTCCTCTGACGCAGTAACACAGAAGACAAAGATTCAACCAAAGCTTGGTCCTAATGGAACAGGTAAATCAACTATCAAGTACACAGTTCAGCCTTCAGGCACTAAAGGTACTGGTACAACAGCAGGAAAGCCTGGTTCAGTTAAATAATGTTTGAGGATGAGGAGCAGGCTGAGGTAGCCAAGCACGTGAATGTTTGGGATTTCTTTGCCCTGCTCGCTCATCTTATGGCTGAGATTTTCCACTCAGTCTCAGAAGCCTTTGCAGTAGGCAGAGGAATGTTGGAAAACAAAGCAAGTGTCATGGAAGACAAAAAGTTATTCCATGAATATGCAACCCGCACCATTGAATCACTACAAGAGGGAGAATAGGATATGCCACAGGCAAGTAAGCCTTCAACAACACCTTCACTTCCAGGAGCTATGGCTCGACGTACCGATGGCGGAGTAGCATCAAAGCAAGCAGCCCGTTATATCAGTGGGATGCCTAATTATGGCGATGGACAGGATTTAGCCAACCTACAGGCGCAAGCCCCTCTATCGGCTTCTGGAAGCCCTAAACCAGCCTCTAAAACAGCAATCAATGCAGCAGCAATGCAAAGCGCACAACCTCAGCAGCAAGGTCCTAATCCTGCTCAAATGATGCAGTCACAAGTAACTCCGTTGCTTGCTCCTACTCAACGACCTGATGAACCTGTTACACATGGTGCTGCTATGGGACCAGGTTCAGGACCAGAAGTACTTGGTTTCCAGCCAGGTCAAATGCAGCCAACAGGACAGTCAGCAAAGCAAATCGTGCAGTCATTAGCACTGCATCCTGATGCTTCACCTGAATTAAAAAACTTAGCGAACCTTTTAGGAAAATAATCAATGGCAATAGTCCCACCGCAACAGCAGCAGGGTCCTACCGTTGTTAGTCCTGGTCCTAATGTTGATAATGCAAATCAAATCGTTCAGAACAATTTGTCTGCCACAAACCACAATCCTGGTTTAGCAGGTGCAGCAATTCAATCAGGTAACCCTGATACTGCAACAACATTGTTTGCCAGTTCTCAAATGGCTCATACTGCTAATGCTGTTGATGACCACATTAAGACCTACAACTCTGGCGGTTGGATTAGCAACATTTTCAAAGATGCCAAAGATATTGGCAGTGCTCTCTACAAAGGCGTTACAGATATTCCTGTTGCAGGTAAAGCAATTGGCACTGCACTTAATTGGGCAAACAAGCCCTTGCAAGAGATTCAAAAAGATTACAAGTTTATTCACAGCCTTTATGCTGACCATGGATTAGGTGCTGGTTTACTTGGAACTTTAGGAGTTCTCGGTGGCGGAACAATTGGTTTCTTCACAGGTTTTGGTCCTGAAGGTGCAGCACTAGGTGCTGAAGCAGGCGCAGCATTAACACGCAACATTCTTGGTCGCGTAACTCCTGCATACAAAGATTCTTTTAATAAGTCAAACGACCCCAACTCTCTTATTTCTTTTGGTCGTGACTTGGCACATGGGTTGTCATATATCCCTGGTTTTCGCACATTGTCAAATACAAACCAAGGATTTGGTCAGATTGTTTCAGGCATTGCAGATGCGTCATTTGATTTTGAAGGTGACCCAATTGCAACTGCAGGCAGACTTAAGTCACAAATTGTACGTGGTGATTTTGTCGGTGTAGCACGTGATGATGCAGGAAACATTCTTAAAGATGTTACAGGCAAACCCATTGCTCGTGCAACGCTTCCTTGGGCAACATCAGGTTCAGGTATACAGAATTTTTTTCTTGCCAATTCAAAGAAGGTTGTATCTGCAGACCAGATTGATACTGCTCTCAACAGCGGTATTGGTGGCGGAGTTAATCGTGCCATCGATGATATCGTTGAAAAGGCAAAGAATCCTAAGACTGCTCCAGCAGATATTGCACTTACCTATGGTAATCAATTTGGATGGTCTCGTAACGTCGTTAACGCATTAGCCAAAGTTACAGACCGTGACCAAGTTATTCAAATTTTCAAGCAAGCAGTTTATTCAAAAGAATTAGCAGATTCATCAAACGATGCAATTGCAGAGTTTCGCCTTCCCTCAAAATCTTTAGGCAAAGTCTTCAGTGAAAACTGGGGAGTAGACCGTATTCGTAAAAGTGAACAAGGTACCGTTGTTAGCGAAGAGCGCAACTTATTGCTACCTTCACGTTCGCCTATTATGGAACCAGCGGTTGATGCGAACAAACAACTTATTATTGACCCCAATACTAATCAGCCGTTGATGCAGCCCAAGGTTGATAGTCAAGGTCGAGTAATGTACAAAATGAACCGTTCAATGTTCATGTCAAAAGACCCTGGTGTTGCCATGAACGCATTGGCAGCAAAGGTTCGTACATTCACTGGTCGTCGTCCATTGTCATTTGATACAGAGACAAATGAATTATCAAATCGTGAGATTGATTTTTCAGACCCTAACGTAGCAAAGACTTTGTACGATATTGGCTACCTTGCATTGCCACACAATGTTGCACTTGAACGTGCTAGCGATATTTTGTTAGAGCCTGATATGGGCAAGAAGTTGGCAAAACTTCATACGCTTAACCAAGAAGTTATTAAAGCTTATGGCCTCGGTGACACACAGGCTACTGCCATTCTTGGTGAAGCAAAGAAAGCAATTTCTGGCAATGAATTTGAAAGCGGTAACTACGGGTTTAATCAATCTAACCCTATTAACGCTATTGAACAATTGCCTGAATACGGTGGCGAAATGAAGCCAATGGGTATTGTTGCTGGTCATCAATACAAAGGTCAAATGCTTGACCTAAAAGAATTACGCGATGCGCTTCGTAAATCAAAAGCCTACGGTGCTATGTATGCCAAAGGTGATGACTTTTTTACTAAGTACACAAACCTTGTCTTTGCTCCATTGACATTGTTGTCTTCAGCATTTGGTCTTCGTGTATCAGCTGGTGAAGCATTGCATCAAGTAATGCGTCGTGGTCTAGGCAGTTACTTAAATGACGTTTTGGCTACAAGCCTTCGTCGCATGGACGCTAAATATCAGGCTTACCACAAAGATGCTATTGCTCAGGGTCTTACCGAGACTGACAAAGATGCCATCGAAGCAGGCAAGACCGATGTTCCCATTACTGAAAACGAGCAGACTAAAGAACTTCACCAAACTGAAATGACCATGAAAAGTGCTTGGCAACGTTCCAAGCAAGCCGTTGGTGATAAGCGTTCATGGAATGAAGTAGTTAACAATGTACGTGATGCACGTTACGCTGTCATGCCAGTTGGCTGGGTAGCAAATAAATTCCTTAAATCCAACTTGGTTCCCTACACTGTACGTCAAAAAATTCAGTTCATGGATGAGTTTCACCGAGTTATGGGTGTAGATGGCAGTACTGCTGGCGTTGCTGGTGCTCACCAAGCATCTGCTGATTTATACACAAAAGAACAAATTGATATGTTCACTAAGACTCATGGACATTCAAATGTTCCTGGGCAGGAACTTGCTGGTCTTACCAAAACAGACCCACACTTTCAAGATTACTGGGCAAAGAATCTTGGCATGGCTTCAATGGACCCAGCACAGCGAGATATTGCTCAAGCATATTTAGAAAATCTTAAGAAACCTGGGTTTAAGGCAATGAGTCCTAATGAGCAGTTTGCTGACCTTGTTGATGGTCAGGCTGCACGTATCAAAGACCCTGCCAAGTACAAAGACCTTCGCACAAAGCTAGATGGTTATACCAAGGCTGTGCCTGAGTCATTTGCTAAAGCACAGGTAGATTACCTTCAAGGTCTTGTCCATGGTTCAGATGGAACCGTACATACAGACCTTATTAAAAAGGTTGCCAATGGCGAACTATTTACAGGCAAGGAATTACGTAAACGTGACATCGCTTCTGCGCCGTCAGTAGTTTTAGGTCGACGTGTTCAACCTACTATGTCAGATGCACTACGACGTGCTGAGGAAATTGGTTATCGTCGATTTGTTAATCCCATTATGGATAACGTTTCACGTCACCCTTTGTTCATGGATTTTTATACACGTCGTCGTATTATCAATGATGATTTAGTAAAGATGGGCCTTATTGACCCAGAACAAGCAGTACGCAAATCTGCTATGGAAGCAACAAAAGAAATGATTCCAGCAATTCACAGCCCTGCTATTCGTAGCCAGTTCGCTGTCTTGCACCGTAACTTGCTTCCGTTCTACTTTGCTCAAGAGCAGGCAATGCGTCGTACTGGTCGTTTGATTCTTCAAAACCCACAAGCGTTTCGTGATTTTCAAATCATTAACCAAGGTATGAACAACCCTGGGTTTATCCATACAGATGCCAATGGTCAAAAGTACATTGTGTATCCTATGGTGGGAGAGTTTGGTAGTGCTTTAGTTCGTGGCTTGAACGCATTAGGTATTAAGCAATTTACAGGCTTACCTGAATCTATCTCAGGAACCACAAACTCATTGCTGACAGTTTTTCCTGAGATTAAAGTCCCATCTGTTGGACCGTTTGTTAACTTAGGAATGTCTGAATTGTCCAAAGTATTTCCTTGGATGGATAAGTTGACAGGTGTAGCCACAGGTGGTTTTCCTGCAACTAACTGGCAAACTGCTATCTTGCCTAACTCAGCATTGCGAGACATGTTTAACGCAATGACAATGGATGAACGTGAGTCATCTGTTTACAATTCAAAGATTTCAGCAATTGCTGCAGCTTACTATCATGGCGATTTGCCAGATAATTTTGCTTCGCTATTGCCAGAACAACAACAGTTGTATTTAGACAAAATTGAACACAATGCCCAATCTAATCTTATTATCAAAGGCTTGCTGTCGTTCTTCTTACCACTGTCTCCATCGGTAAGCAACGACTATGTTGACAAGAATCTACAGTCACTTCGTTCTGAATACTTGAATTTGTTGAAAGCAAAAGACCCATCAACTGGAAAGCCTTACACGGCTGCAGCAGCATTAAACAAATTTATTCAAGATAACGGAACCAAGGCTCTTTCCTACACAGTTGCTCGTACTACCTCTGGTAGTGGCAGTGCTTATGTGCCTTTGTCAGACCAAGCATTGACATGGATTAACTCCAATAAATCTTTAATTAACAACCCAGCGTATTCAATTGCAGCACCGTATTTGATTCCTCAAACAGGTGACACTACAGATTCTCTACAGGTTGAACAAAAGATGCTTGCAAATCATTTTAGGTCTAAGGCTACTCCTCAAGAATTTCTTAGTTCTTTGTACGTCAAAAAGGGTTGGCAGGACATTGCCCCTGAGTATAGCGCTTATCAATCAATGATGAATGATGCTCGCAAGGCTGGCAATAAGAACATGATGTATCAAATTACTCAAGCATGGAAAACTGTTAGCGCAAACTATGGAGCAAATAATCCCATCTGGTATGCAGATTACAACAATCCAACTCGACTTGAATTTGCACAAAATGCTGTTACTCAATTTCAAAAGATAAGTGAAAAAGGTTTGATTCCCAATACCGTTGAAGGTAATGGAATTAAAGATTTGCTTGCAAACTATGATTATTACCATCGAGGTTTGATTGCAAATACATTGCCAGGTGGCAAACATTCACCAGGATATGGCTTAATTCAAGATGCTTGGTTTACTTATTTGGATAGCGTCGAAGCATCCAATCCACGACTACAGAGTGTTGTAACAGGTGTTTTTAGGAGAGTGAAATAATGGCTGGTCCAGGTAAACCAACAGTGACAATTAACCCCAATGGGACTGCACCAGTGGCTACTGGAAATACTGGGTCAGTTCTTCAAATGCAACAACTTACCAGTGGCATGACTGATGGAACGGTTGGAGCATTTCAATATCAGCCTAAAACAACTGATACCAGTTACCTTACTCAAACTTCACAACCTGATATTGCAGCATTGGTTAACTCGACTATGCAGCAATTACTAGGACGCAATGCCACTCCGCAGGAAATATCACAGTATGGTGCAGAGTTACTTGCAGCTGAAAGACAGAATCAAGGAACATATCGTCAAGAATTGTCTTACTCTACAACAACTGGCAAACCTCTTCAGGCTACTGGTCAGCAAACAACTACAGGTGTAGACCCATCGGCTTTCTTGCAAAACCTTATTTCTGGTTCAGGAAATGCAAAAGAATATCGTGCTGCAACTCAGTACTTTGACGGAATGATTCAAGCGTTGCAACAACAGAAAGCACAGTGATATGGCCATTGACGTAAATGCTCTCATCAAACAGGCAGAAGCCGAAGGCTCTACAGCCGAAACTAAAAATGTTAAAAAGAAGCCATCAATTAAACTTCCTGCTGGAACCCATGTTGAAAATAAATTTAACATTAATGCTTTTGACCCACGATTTCCCAATGGGTTTGTTGATGTAGTTGTAGATGATAAAGGCAATACTGTTGGCTTTGTTCAAAATGGCAAGGTGATGCCTAAGTTAATGCCAGACAATCCTGAAGAGCAAGCAGCGATTCAGGAACAACGAGCTAAAGCAAAGTCTCAATCAGACAATGTAAAGACTGCTCAAATAAGCAGTTTTCAATATGCTCAATCTCTTCAATCTACAGCTGAAGAAGAATATAACAATTTAATGTCACAGGCAAAACTTATTGCCCGTGGTAATGCAAGTCCAGATGCAAAACAAGAATTAGAGAATACTGCAAAACAGTATGAATCAACGCTTAATGCTATTAAATCTGGCTATCAAAAATCTGGTGCAATTAATGGAAATATCGCCATTGATAATACTGGAAAATTGGCGGAAGGAACATCTTATGTAGACCCTGCCAAGCCAGAAGCAGGAGCAATGGTTGTCACTAAAACAGGTGTGCAACCAGCGCAACAACCAAATGAAGAGCAAGCAACAAAAAACTTTCTTAATCAAGCAAACCAAACAATTCCATTGCCTGGGTCAACTCCCCTCAAAACCCCTACTGGAAATACCGCATCTACTGGTCCCACTGGGTCTATCGGTTCTACCAGCACTAGTACTGGCACAGGTACTGCAACAGGCTATGGCAAGATTAAAGGTCTAGTTACCTACAATGGTGCTGCGCTTACAGGCTACAACCCTAATGATGGCAAGTATTACAACAATGGCAAACTTGAAACTGATGCTCAAGTCAAGGAAGATTTCTTAGCTAATTATGGTGAACAAGCAAAGTTCATTATGTCCATCCCAGAGTTGGGTGGCAAAGGTGGTTTGCTTGACCAGGCCATTAATAACAACTGGGCTCTTGGTCAATGGCAGGCAGCGTTCTCTAATAGTAAATGGGCGCAAGCAAACCCTGGCGATGTTGGCCTTGCAGAAATCAAAAGACTTTCCACTCCAAAGCAATACAACATTGAATACAACTCTGCCTACGACAGAGCACAAGCATTAGCACAGCAATTAGGCGTTAAATTGACACCACAGCAAATGGGACAACGCATTTCCGATGCTCAAATGGAAGACCCCAATGCTGCGCACGTTGACCCAAAGGCAATCTCCAGTGGTCAAGATATTGTCAACTGGATTATGCAAAACCCTAATGCTAGCGACTCTCAGATTCAACAGCATATGGCTAAGTATGGCACCGTTGACCCACTTGCTAAAGGTGGTCAAATTGCTGCTAGTGTAGAGCAATTAAAATCTCTTGCACAGCAATATGGCGTTTATGGTCAATACAACAATCAAAACGGTGGCAATTATTTTGACCAATACGCATTGGCTATGGCACAAGGTGACCCTACCAAGAACATGAACGCTGCAATGGAAGAGTACAAGAACGTTGCAATGAATACCTACAAGCCATTTGCATCACAAATTGCTGCGGGTTCACTTGTTTCAGACCTTGCAAAACCATACACAAACACTTTGGCAAATCTCCTTGAGATTGACCCTAGCGAAATCAACTTGGGCGATACAACAGGTTATGGCCAAATGGTCAGTAAAGCAATGCTTGGTGATGGAACAGCTGCAACAAATCCTATCGACTTTGCAAATAGCGTTCGTGCCTTACCTCAATGGCAAGGTACTAATAATGCTAAAAGTACATTACTTGATTTAGGTAATCAATTGATTTCTTCATTTGGATTTAAGGGTGGATACTAATGGCAGTTGAGTCGCTTAATACTTACAATTCACAGGTACCCACTTACACAGATACAACTCCTACAACAGACACATCTGTGGGTATATCAAATCAAACTTACAGTGAGCAGGTTCCTGGGTCTAG
>Ga0214164_1000201_pt1 | contig 41011 bp, 34 predicted proteins | sample TroBogepilimnion_13_FD_153003 | JGI IMG/M metagenome (GOLD analysis project Ga0214164, IMG submission 153003) | Freshwater microbial communities from Trout Bog Lake, WI - Practice 03JUN2009 epilimnion v4 | ecosystem: Environmental > Aquatic > Freshwater > Lake > Epilimnion/Euphotic zone ... | reverse complement strand
AAAGAAAAGCCGCATTTTGGAAAATGTTCTCCCATTTTCAGAAACCAAACGACGAATTAAAAAATGTTTGTGAAATTAATTATTAGATTCAATGTAATTTAAAAAAGTAAGCCCCTCAGTGCCCAGCAGTGAATGCCAAACAGGTGGTAAAGTTTAGCAACAAATTAATAAAATAAAGGAATTTCTTTTATATACCTGCCTCCGGTAACTACAAGATTATAAAATGAAGGCTGCAGAAACCCGATGTTCTTTTTATAATAATTCAATGAATATGCCATGCAATCGGCCTTACACAACTGGTGAATGCTAGGTGGGGAAATAATTGATAACCTGCCGGCCATCTGCCACAATAAAGGCCAGCCATATCAGCAAAAATAAGAGTAGCCCTGGATATTTATTTGCCTATCTGATCATGCCTGTATTGCTTTTTAGTTGTTTTTATCTGGTTTGTAAAACAAATTCACAATTATAAATAATTTTTTATCCAGACCAAAACAGGAATGTTCCATTCAACCCAATCAGCTGTTGATATCGTATGGCCTCCACCGCTTAATGGGATAAAATGATTGGGGATATTATAATAATTCAAAGAATCATGGAGCATCACAGATTGAACAAAATACACTAACGAATCAGCAGTGCCATGCATTATAGCAGTTGGCACAGCTGATTTCAAATTATAAAGAGGGCTGTAGTCATGCCAAAGTTGCGCCGTGGAATCATAATTACCTATCAGATTGGTAATATTGTTTACTAATATTCCTTCCTGGTAGCAAACTGTAAAACTTGACGGTCCGGAAATATCTAAAACAACTTTTATACTTTTGTCATTATTGCGGGTATAGGCATAACTAAGGGCAAGTTGGCCACCTGCGCTACCTCCAAACAAGCATATCCTGTTAGTATTTATTTTCCATTCCCCCCTTTTACTTTTCAAATACTCAATAGCGCTGCCTATATCATCAAGTTGCGCTGGATAGGGTGCAGTAGTATCAAGCCGGTAATTCATATTGATAAAAGCACAACCATTGGCATTAAAAAAAGTATCATACCCGAATTGATCTAAATCAGACTTATCTCCCATCATCCAAGCCCCACCATGTATGATTATTACAACTGGGGTATTAATACTATCTCTGCCTGCGGGCAAATAAATATCCATGTCCTGTTCTTTAAGATTACTTCCATAAACAACATTTTTATAAACCATCTTGCTTTCAATTACTGATGGTTTGCGCAAATTTGCAGGATAAGTCTCAAAGTATTGATTTGTTTTACATGAAAATAGCAGAAGTAATAAATAAAATGCAAAAATAGCTATTTTCATATATCAATGTTAGTGCACAATCAAGTGCGTTTACCTACTTCGTAATCTGTTTAATGTTTTTCTGGTATCACCATTCCATACCCGGATATGCCCGCTGCATAAACTGCAGTTCAGCCAGTATATACCCCAGATGTTCTGAGTGCCGGCCTTCCTTACCTCCCTGTTGCATCCATTTGCCAGCAGGTATATTAAGGGTAGCTTCTTCAAAAATTGCTTTCACTTTGAGCATCCAAAGCGGTTTTATCTTTTCCAGATCAGCACCTATGCCCTGGTGCAGCATTTCCTTATCAGTATCATTCATCACAAACAGCTCGCCGGTATACATCCAGAGTTCATCTACGGCATATTGCATTTTTGCATGGCTTTCATCGGTACCATCTCCCAGGCGCACTATCCACTCACTGCTCCAGCGCAGGTGATAGGTAACTTCCTTCAATGATTTTTCAGCTATAGCAGCCAGCGTTTCGTCAGTGCTTTGCTGCAGTTCTGAATAGAAGTAATAATTAAAGGCATCAAAAAAGAATGAACGGGCTACTGTATATGCCCAGTCATTATTGGGTTGTTCCACCAGCAGGTGGTTTCTGAAGTCCCATCCATCGCGAAGAAAAGCCAGGTCATCTTCATCAAGGTCCTTCCCTGCCAATATGGTTTCCTGCAGGACAACAGATGAAAACACACCTGCTTTTTTTTCCGCCGGCAACTGACTGAATTGCTGTGCCGCATACTGATATAATGACCTTGCCCTGCCCAGGTGGTCGAGCGAGGTATTGGTAAGTGCAATATCCTGCTCCAGTATAGGCCCGTGGCCACACCACTCACCCAGCCTGTGCCCCATTATCAATGCATCATCTGCCAGCCTTAGCGTATAGTCTAGTTTCATTTTTCTTTTGGAATTGGAAATTACATATATTTTACCTCATCAGGCAGGTTATAAAAAGTTGGGTGCCTGTAAATTTTATCATTGGCAGGTTCGTAAAGTGAATCAGCTTCACCAGGGTCCGATGCAATAATATTTCTACTTTCCACTACCCATATACTTACCCCTTCCATGCGGCGGGTATATACATCGCGGGCATTCTCTATTGCCATTTGTGCATCGGCGGCATGCAGGCTGCCTGCATGTTTATGATCCAGTCCAGCCTTACTGCGGATGAATACTTCCCACAAAGGCCATTCATTTTTATTTTGTCTGCTTTGCTCTGCCATCTTCAATTGATTTTTAGTACGCTATCCACTATATGGTCCGAAATTTCATAACCATGATAAACCAGATCATTTTTCTTAAAAATAAAATACTGTTCTGCAATGTCTACCGGCCCGTCTTTTGTATATGACGGCGCAATTTCCCGTTCTATTTTTTTCTGCCCTGCTTTGTGCTTATGGCCATACTCCGCATCTTTCATTACATAAAGGTCGCGGTCGTAGGTTGATTTTTCGGCATTCCGTTTTATCAGTTCATATTGGTAGGTTTCCGATACTATCAATAACTTTACTCCTTTGTCTCTGAACTTCCGGTCAATGAGCTCATAGTAAAACAACGGCTTGCAGGATGTAGATTTGCAATAAGGCCTCCACAGGTAAACAATAGTATAAGGATATTTCTGCAAACATTTATTTATATCAGGGCCGGTGATCTCTACCAGAGACAGCTCAGTTGCCTGATTACGTAAAGCATCTGTCTCATCAAGCAAAAACGGTTTCAGCGAACGTACCTGATCTTTATGCATATCCCTGTAGCCGTTATCGTTTATTCTGATTAAACATGAAGGCAGAGAAAGTAGGGCAATAAAAAATAAAAACAACCTCATTTAATTGTGTTTAACCATCATGCTGCCAATACCACTTTCCTTGCTTTCCTTTTCTCTGCATGAGCCATTGCCGCATCCCGCACCCACTGGCCATTATCCCATGCCTTTTTACGGGTTTCAAGACGTTGCTTGTTGCAGGGGCCGTTGCCCTTCACCACATTCCAGAACTCTTCCCAGTTTATAGGTCCGGAATCGTAATGGCCGCGCTCTTCATTCCACTTCAGGTCTTTATCAGGCACTTCAAGGCCCAGCACTTTGGCCTGCTCTACAGTTACATCTATAAATTTCTGCCTCAGCTCATCATTGGTCAGCCTTTTTATGCGCCACCTTACACTCTGCTCCGTATGCGGGCTTTCAGCATCTGGCGGGCCAAACATCATCAGGCTCGGCCACCACCAGCGGTTAAAGGCATCCTGCGCCATTTTATGCTGCACTTCTGAGCCTTTTGAAAGGGTCAGCATTATTTCAAACCCCTGTCGCTGATGAAAGCTTTCTTCCTTACATACCCGGACCATCGCCCTGGCATAGGGGCCATAAGAGGTACGACATAGTGGCACCTGGTTCATAATAGCAGCGCCATCCACAAGCCAGCCTATGGCGCCCATATCGGCCCAGGTAATTGTAGGGTAATTGAATATGGATGAATACTTGGCTTTACCACTATGCAGTTGGTCATAAAGTGTATCCCTTGTTACGCCCAGTGTTTCTGCCGCGCTGTACAGGTATAGTCCGTGCCCTGCCTCATCCTGCACCTTAGCCAGCAAGACTGCCTTTCGACGCAGGCTCGGGGCGCGGGTTATCCAGTTTCCCTCAGGCAGCATTCCCACTATTTCGCTGTGTGCATGTTGCGATATCTGCCGTATCAGGGTTTTCCGGTAGTCCTCGGGCATCCAGTCTTTGGGCTCAATGGTAACCTCATTGTCTATCAGGCTGTCAAAATGCTCCTGGAACGATTGAACACTCATTAAAATGAAATTTATAACTACAAATATAAGCACATTAATTGACGCGAAAGGCTAAAATCCCGCCAATGCACAATAGAGATATCTTATTTTAATCCTGGTTTGTCTGGCCTTCCGGCAAAACAGCCTCAATACTAACCGGCGAAGACCTTCTTTCATAGAGTTCAACCCTACCCGATTCCGATTTATAAACCAGTCGGTAACCAGCCATAATCTCCTTATACAATTTCCTGAAATGCTCGTCCCAAAGCCATTTATCCTGGTAGCACCACAGCATTATGTAGTCTATGGTAACGCCTGTTTTACTTTTATAATAATTGATGGTTGCATAGGGTGGTTGCCCTTCCATTGCCCCGTTGGTACAAAGATGGTGATAAGGATTAGTTGAATCTTTCCACACTAAAGGAAAATAACCAGTATTGGCCTCGTAATTATCAAGTATTATCAATGGTTTATCAAATCCCAAATATTGCCATGCATGGCAAAACAACCAGTTTCTGTCGGCTATAACAGCTCCTTTTTTATCCAGCCCTCCAGGCGAAAAATCCAGCGGAAGGACGACAGAAAAAGGTTTAATAAATTGCTCTGCCGAAACAATATCTTTTACGCCATCCGATGCGGAGGCCATGCATAGCATTCTAGGAATACTCAGCCCGGTAAAAGCTAAGAAAAAAACTAACCCTGCCCCGTTTTTCAACTTGCCCGCAGGCACCATATAACCAATACAGCAAACCATAAACAAGCCCCACAAATACTGCGCCCGGATAGCAAATAAGCTGCCACCAAATAGCTTATCGGGGAAGAACAAATAAAGAAATAGTGCAAATAACATGCCCCCAAACAGGCCATCATATCGTTGCCATTGAAACCCTTTTCTGAATCGCTGAAACAGCGCATACAGCAAAAGCCCTGCCAGCAGAAACCAAACTACCCGTACAAGAATTGCCTCACTGCTGCTCACATTCACAAGGCAGTTAAAATCAGCAAATTCAATTATCCTGTACTTAACCGGATGCAACACAATAGCCCCTTCATGTGCTTCACCTGCAGCAAACTTTAATAACATCAGACTGCACGGAAGGATGCATAAAAATAATAGGAGCAGATTCTGAAAAATTAATTTTTGTCTGCCATTTCTTTGCGCCTTCTTTGCTTCTTTGCGCTCTTTGCGGTTTTCCTTTTCAAGAGCATATGAGGAAACTAAAAGTGCCAGGCAACAAAAACCTCCAAAAGCAAAAGCCACCGGATGTGCAAAAAAGGTAAGGCACACCATAACAAAGAAACCTGCAACCCTAACTGCATTAATCCGTTCCAGCACCAGCAACCATGTATTGATCATCCAGAAAAGCAATGCCATACTAAATGAAAAATTATAAAATCCCTTAGCCAGCACATAATGAAACACAAAAACAAACACGACCAAAGGCCAGAACAGGCTCGCACTATCCAGCCGCTTCAGCAGTCTTGTGAACCCCGAGACAAATAAAACCACATAACCGCTCAGTAAAATTTTCTCTGCAACAACCCCCTTAAACACAAACAACAAGGCTCCCAGCAATACATGAGTCATCCAGTTGGGATTCGGCTTGCCCACTACCTCAAAAAAACGCTCATAAAAGGCGATGTTTTTCCCCGACCAGAGATCATGCAGTATCTGTGCATTATACAGGTGGCAGGGCCCGTCTCCGGTAAGGTAATAACCCTGTAGCCATATCTGCAGCATACAGAGCAAATAGCCTGCAAGCAGGAGATAATTGGCTGTTTTTGGGGAATTCAATGTTGATTCTTTACTTTAAGCTTTAAACAAAGAAAGAACATTTTTATTGTTTTGAATATTGAAAATGCGATTTACTTTTATTTCAGCATGTACTGATAGCAAAAGGCCAAATTGAGGAGACTACAATACTCTTTGAAATAATTTCGGGTAAAATTGTAATTACTCATTCTGCTAATTGCTACCTCCTGAAGCCACCGGTAAGCCCTCTGATAATAGCTATCAGCAGATCAAATACGCCTCTTATTACAGATATAACAAGGTCGAATGCGAAACCCATAATTACCAAAACAAAAACCACTACCAGCAGAAGAAGTATAATTATGCTCATAAAACAAAGATAAATGAGAATCTGATTACAATAAAATATTCTTTGAGTTAAAACTTCATAGCCAACCCCAAAGTATTACCTGTAAACCTGAAATAATACTCCGGCTTTATTCTTCTTAGCCCTGTTTTATGCAGATTGCCGTTATAGGTATTTATCGCCTTCACGGTATTTTTACCAGATTGTATAATAAAAGGTGACATCGCGAATCCGGTTACAATTGCGAAAGGGATAATATTTGGATCTATACTGCCATAGCTTGCTGAATTTACAGGTGCTCTATTTGTTTCAAAGATGAGAAACGCAATTAGTCCCACTTCTTCGACGGCTATACCTGCAATCATAAATCTTTTACTTCGCTTGAGGTATTTAATTGCTTCCGGGTCATACTTCATTATTTGCCTGTAGTCCCTGAAGGGATGGAAACTGCTTATTTTCTTACCCTGATATCCAGGTATTAAATACCCCCATCTATTCTTAATGAGTTGAATAGAATCCTGCCTTTCCTGACCGAAAGTACTCTGAGCAAGGATAACCAGAATAATTACAAGCAAACAATACTTAATCATTACCAGAAGGATTTGCACTTCAAAACTAACGAAAATCTATATTAAATTATTGTGATCCGGAAAAAAAATTAAAAATTTCTCACCTTTGACCGTTATAAAAATACATCGCATTTTATCCACCTGCTGCAAATCGCATCAATTGTTTTATTTTTGGCACAGATCAGCTAACAGCAGTTTTTATTAAATCAGCTTTCTTGCTTTTTATCTTATAAAATGCTTTTTAACTCCATATCTTTTTTAGTTTTTTTTCCTGTTGTTACAATCCTGTATTTTCTGCTTCCGCATAAATTCAGGTGGTTTTTGCTGCTAGTTGCTTCCTGCTTTTTTTACATGTTTTTTAAGCCCGTTTATATTCTTATTCTGGCTTTTACCATTGTTATAGACTATGTGGCAGGTATCATGCTCGAAAACGAACCGGATAAGAAAAAAAAGAAAAAGTACCTGGTCTTCAGCATTCTTGCCAATGTAGGTGTCCTGGCAGTCTTCAAATACTACAATTTTCTCGATGGTAGTTTCACGAGTCTTGCCTCCCTGGGAGGCTTAAAAATAAATATACCCTACCTTAGTATTCTGTTACCCATAGGCCTTTCGTTCCACACCTTCCAGGCTATGAGCTATACTATAGAGGTATACCGGGGACATCAGAAAGCAGAACGGCACTTCGGCATATATGCGCTCTATGTTATGTTCTATCCCCAATTGGTGGCAGGCCCTATTGAAAGGCCCCAGAATATGATTCACCAGTTTTATGCCCGCCATCAGTTTAATTATAATAATGCTGTGCATGGACTAAATCTTATTGTTTATGGCCTTTTTAAAAAAATAGTTGTGGCAGATCGTTTATCCGAATATGTTAACCAGGTTTATTTGCATCCGGCAAATGCCAATTCTTTCTCGGTATTACTGGCAGTTTGCTTTTTCTCCATTCAGATCTATTGCGATTTCTCCGGATATTCTGATATTGCCAGGGGCACAGCAAGAGTTATGGGTTTCGACCTCATGATCAATTTCAATAGGCCATATCTTTCCACTTCAATCTCCGAATTCTGGACCCGTTGGCATATATCCCTTTCCACCTGGTTCCGCGATTATCTCTATATTCCTTTGGGAGGTAACAGGGCCGGCAAATGGCGGATGTACCGCAACCTCCTTATTGTTTTCCTGGTTAGTGGCCTTTGGCATGGCGCCCGCTGGACATTCGTTGTATGGGGAGCATTGCACGGTATGTATACACTGTTTGGGTTGCTTACCAGAACCTCTTGGACAAAATTGGCTGCTGCCACAGGTTTTAACCGGCTTCCGGCTTTGCAAACTATCCTCAGCAGGCTGGTGGTATTTGTATTGGTTACTTTCGCCTGGATATTTTTCAGAGCCGAAAGTTTTTCTAAAGCCAGTGCGATGATTCATAAATTGTTTGCAGGTGATTATTCCTCAAATCTGGTGCAACTCTCAGCTGAAAAAGGCCCGCTGAACCTTGTTTTAAGTTTTTTTGTCATAGGCCTGCTGCTGCTCAGCTATAAATTACCCTATGACCTTAAATTAAAAAACAGCCTGCCATTCCTGGCAATTACTACTTTTATAATTATTATTTTGGGTAAATATGCAGGAGCCGAATTCATCTATTTCCAGTTTTAAGCAATTTCTGCTCAAGATACTGCTGCCTTTGATCCTTATCATCGGTGCAGGCGGCTATGTATTCAATTATTTATTCGAACAGCAGATTGTTTTTAAAAGTCAGGGGTGCGGAGCCTATAAAGTGAACCGGATTCTGTACACAACCGCCCCGGATGAAATCCCTATATTCGGCTCCTCACGCGCCGAAGGCGGCCTGCTGCCTGATAGCATTGGGAAAAATTATTTTAATTATGGAATATCAGCTACGAAATACAACGTAACGCTTTTTTTTCTGGAACAGGAATGCATGAAGAAAAAAAACACTCCCTGGATATTACTGAATCTTGACCTCAACGGTCTGGAGTATGGCCCAGGCGATTTGAGCAATTATATTCCTAATTCTGGCAGTGAGCCGGTTAGGGCGCTGCTGGACTCTTATTATATGGCTTACTTCAGAATACCATTTATACGTTACTATGGTTGCTTTGAAACCTATTTGAGATCCTATATGAATGATAAACTGGAGCTTAAGAAAGTAAATAACAAAGGGGCATCAATTGAAAAAAAACATCATGCCCAAAGAGCAATTTGCTGAGATGATCAGGATAAGGAAAATGACTACAACAGAATTCGCATATGATACAGTTTTATCCGGGAAACTGTTCAGGCTGATTGCAACCAATTCCGGCCGAAAATTCCTTTTTCTTATCTCGCCATACCATAGTTCTTTTTTCGACAAGTTTGAGAACCCTGATGATGCCAGCAGGTTATTAGATTCACTCAGGACATACCCAAATGTTAAAGTTCTTGATTTCAGCAAGATGCCATTACCAGACAGTATGTTCTTAAATACTTCACACCTCAACTTTAAGGGAACAGTAGTTTTTAACAAGGTGCTTCGGGATAGCCTTAACGCAATAGGTGTAAAATAAAAAATCCTGCTGCATTAACATACAGCCGGATTAAAGAGTATTTATTTATTCTTTTTATGCTTGCTTATTGCATCTGCCACCGCGCTTCTCAGCAGAAATTCCGGATTAAGATCGGTAAACACCTTTATCTTGGTTGGTGCCAGCTTCAGGCCTTTTTCAAGTTGCAGCAATGCCTCTTTGGCCTTACCTGTTTCGAACAAGGCTGCAGCATGATAATAATAAAAATCACCTTTCTCTCCGCAATGCTCCCTGGCCACTTCCAGCTGGGTTATGGCTTCTTCATAATACCCGGTTATGTATAGCCCTCGAATAAGGGCTACCCAGGTGGTCTTGTTTCCGGGTTTTAATCTCACCGCATTCAGATAGCACACCAGCGCCTCGCTTTTCACATCCATCTCCATAAGGCAATTGCCTATAGCCATACAGTAAGATGCATTTTCTTTATCCAGATGCAGCGCTACCGAAAAAGATTTCACTGCCTTTTCCCATTGCTTTTCACGGGCATAGGTCTCGCCTATTTTATAAAAGATACCATCGTCCTGAGGGCTAAGTTGCGATGCCTGGCGGTAAAACTGTCTGGCCCTTGCAAAATCCTTCTGTTTCTCCCAGCAGAAACCCATGGCCTCAAAAATCACATCCTCAGGCTTGGCAATCTCAATATGTTTTTCCAGAACCTCAAGAGCCTTGCCATACCATTTCAGCCGCATATAGGCATCAGCCATGTTGCGGTAGGCAAACTCAAATTTCTCATCTATTACCACGCAGTACTCATAAGCATCTATACACTTTTCGTATAGCTTCAGGCCCTGGTAGGCTGCCCCCAGGTTAAACCATGCCAGCGCATTATATGGGTCATCATCCGATAACTGGGTGTGTATAGCCACACTCTCTTCAAGCCGGCCTGTAAATTCGGCCCAGAAACAAATTTTCTGCAGCGCTTCCTCATTGCGCCTGTCTATTTTTATTACCCGCTTCAGGGTATCAAATACTGCGTCAAACTCCTCACTTTCATCATATACATCACTCAGCTCCAGCAGTATTTCTATCTTTTCCTTGCCATGAAATTCTCCCGAGCGTTGCTCCAGTAATAAGGCAGCCTGGTCATATTTGAATTGCGAAAGCAGAATGTCTGAGCGCAGCAATACCGCATCCAGGTTATTGTTATCCGATTGCTCCATCTCATCCAGCGCTTTCAGGGCCTGGCCATATTTCTGTGCCTGGGTTAGTATTTCGGCACGCAGAAGAAGTATGGAGGTAGAGAAAGGATAATACGTTCTGGCTATTTCACAGGCCAGCAAAGCCTGCTCTTCATTACTGTTCTGAAAGTAATATTCCACCACCCGCTCAAACTCCTCTTCATCCAGAATACCTGTAGATGTACCTTTCTTCACTTCTTCGTACCTGCGCAGGGTTTCATCAAATGGCCCCCAATCTTCATCGTCTATATCATCATCAAACATATGCACATCGTTTAAATCAAAGTTAATCAAAAGTACGTGCAATTTCAATATTTCACTGTTACGCCAATGTAAAATGCACAAGATATTAACATCTTGAAATTTTCACTTATAAACGCTGTTTTTCATAAATTCATTATGTCTTTTAATTTCAGTTATACCTTAAAACAGCAATTACCTGATCCATTCATTACTTTTGGAACTCAGAATTAATAACAGTTATGGCTGCAACAATTATCAGGAAAGATTCGGTTGATTTCCTTAAAAAACTGGCAAAGAACAATACCCGTGAATGGTTTAATGACCATAAAGAACTCTATACAGCAGCTCAAACCAATATGGTTGAATTTGCAGGAGCCTTACTGTCTGAAATGAATAAACATGACCATATAGAAACTACATCGGGCAAGCAAAGCCTTTTCAGGATATATAAAGATGTGCGTTTCTCGAAGGAGAAAGTGCCCTACAATAACCACTGGAGTGGTTCTTTCAAAAGAGCTACCAACAAACTGAGGGGCGGGTACTATTTTCACATTCAGCCCGGTGGCTCATTCCTTGCCGGCGGCTTCTGGGGGCCCGACAAAAACGACACCCAGCGCATCCGCCAGGATATAGATCATAATTATGAAGCCTGGCATAAAATGCTGACTAACAAAACCCTGGCGAAAACCTTTGGCAAAATGATTGGCGACCAGGTGCTTTCAGCTCCCCGCGGATTCAGTAAAGACCATCCTGCCATTGAGCTTCTGCGCTACAAGCAATACCTGTTCCGGCACGACTTTGCCGATGAAGAAGTACTTAGCCCATACTTCGTAAAAAAAGCCAATGAAACCTTCAAAGCCCTGCGCCCATTTCTCGATTTTATGAGCGAGATACTGACCACTGATTCTAATGGAGTTTCGGTGGTGGATTGATTTGCAAAATTTTTATGGTGTTTTTCAGTCATTCTTGCAACAAAATTGATATCGCTGCTATAAAACTGATACATTTCACAGTTTTTGCAACTTTTTTGATGCCACATTAATCCGGATTGCAATATTTTTATTCCAAATTCTGGCAACCCCACTACAACAATAATGAAATCAAAATTCATTATATTTTTATTCGCTCTTGTTTGTGTTATCATAGTTTTTAATGAAGATAAACCACACAAGAATCAATTCGCTTCTGATACAGGCGGATATTATCTCTACCTGCCTGCAATTTTCATTTATCATGACATAGGAAAACTGAGTTTTTATGATAAGATAGACTCCCAATACAATCACCCATTTGATAAGAATTGCACTCTCTATAAAAACAACACAAATGATCACTTACTCAATAAATATCCTGCCGGTGTAGCCGTTTTCGAATTTCCCTTTTTTATTACCGCCCATCTTTATTGTCTTATAACCGGCCAGTACCAACCTGATGGCTATTCATTACCCTATCAGTTAGGTGGCCTATTCAGCAATATCTTTTGGGTAATAGTTGGACTTCTATTTTTACGACAAGTTCTTAACCGGTATTTTAATGATAATATAGTTGTTTTGACAATTTTATGCATAGCCTTTGGCACCAATTTATACGCCTATAGTTCATTCAATATTGGAATGAGTCACCCCTATTCTTTCTTCTTGTTTTCATTACTGGCATATATTACCAACCTGATATATTCAGTACCCAAACACCAGAGCTTCAATCGGCTTGCAGGGTTACTTGGTCTGGTACTCGGTATGATTTTTATCGTTCGGCCTATAAATATAATAGTTGTATTAATCCCTTTATTATGGTTGCTTCAAAATCCCTTTAACCTTAAGGAGCGATTCTGGTTTTTGACTCACCATTATAAAGAAGTGTTTTTGGTTCTTACTGGTTTTTTCCTGGTTGCTTTTATCCAGTTTTACTATTGGAAATACATCACTGGAAATTGGCTGGTGTATTCTTATACCGGAGAACGATTTGATTTCCTCCACCCTCATATTCTGAATGGTTTATTCAGTTTCCGTAAGGGTTGGTTTTTATATACACCATTATCATTTATAGGTTGTTTAGGGTTTTACTTTTTATGGAAAAAGAATGCAAGATTAATGTTTCCAATAGCGTTATTTTTAACAATCATGATTTATGCTGTCTTTAGTTGGCAGCAATGGTGGTATGGTGGCAGTTTCGGTTGCCGACCTTTAATAGAGTCCTTTGTTTTTCTTTCTTTTCCACTGGCAGCAATTATCGAACATTTTTATAATTCAGCCACGAAACTGAAAAAGACGGCATTTTTTTCTTTGCTGTTTTGTTTGGTATTTCTCAATATTTTTCAAACTTACCAATACTCCATGGGCTTAATTCATTGGGATCGCATGACCAAAGAATATTACTTCCGGGTTTTTGGGAAAACAGATTTCGACCGTAGGCAAAACGAAAACTATCTTATCCGTCCAGAAAATGAATATAATTTTAATGACTAATGTCTGAATCAATCCATCACTTCACCACCCCTGCATTACTCCCCTTGCTCTCATTCCACATCCTGTCCATGGCGGTAACTACATAGCTGCAATCTTTATATTTTTTGGCATCCGGGTCTGTAAATTCCGTAGCTTGCTGTATGGATACTATCCGGTCATTGCGGCCAAGGTCCACTTTTTCATTATTTACAAAGCGGTATACCACATAGCGCAGCGGCTCTTTAGCCGGATTGGCTTCTGTCCATTTAAGTACAACTGATTTTGCGGCCATTTCTACCTTCAGCACAGGAGCAGCCGGGGCTATACTGTCGAGCCAGGGCATGGGTGGCACCAGTGCCGGATACTTATTATAGTTCAGCCTTATGCTGTCTTTGATAGGTGACTTGATCTTATCGAATGAGGTAGCGCTGAAAAACGAATAGCCTGAGTTGGGACAATGCCCCCTTATATCCCTTAGCTGCCACATCAGCTCATGCACATTGGTAAAAGGGCCACTGCGGGCTTCAGCCATCCGGTACAGCCCCAGGCCATAATATACATGCCGCTGAAAGCAGTGCTCATACCACCACGGCATCAGCACCTCAAATGCGGCAGCCTTATGGTTATGCTCCCAGTAGAGCTGTGGCATCAGGTAGTCTATCCATCCCTTTTCCATCCACAGCAACACATCGGCATACAGGTCGTCAAAATTCGTTTGTCCACCCTTGGTTTCTGAGCCCTTGGGGTCTTTGGTTTTATTGCGCCATATGCCAAACGGACTGATACCCAGCTTCATATGCGGCTTCACTTTTTTTATGCTGGTATTCAGTTGCTGTATCAGCAGGTTTACATTTTCCCGGCGCCAGTCGTCCTTGTTCATGCCACCACCAAACTTTGCAAATGTCTTTGCATCGCCAAATTCCTTTCCTGCTTCGCGGTATGGATAGAAATAATCGTCCAGGTGCACCCCATCTATATCATAGCGTTTCACCACATCTGTTACTATATTGAATACATAATCTCTCACCTCCTGTATGCCGGGATCCAGGTAAGACTTGCCTCCATAACTGATTACCCATTCGGGATGCTTTTTGGTTATATGCGATGCCGGATTAGGGTTTTTCTTACTGTCCATCAGTGCCCGGTAGGGGTTGAACCACGCATGAAATTCCATATTGCGCTTATGTGTCTCCTCCACCATAAAGGTCAGCGGATCATAAAGCGGCACAGGTGGTTCGCCCTGCGTGCCGGTCAGGTAGCGACTCCATGGCTCAATTTTAGAGCTATAGAGGGCATCGCATACCGGGCGCACCTGCACTATAACAGCATTGATGCCCAGGCCCTTGAGGTTATCGAGCAGGGTGATAAACTCCTGCTTCTGCTCATCAGACGACAAGCCGGGCTTAGATGGCCAGTCTATATTGGCTACAGAAGCAATCCATGCCCCTCTGAACTCATACTTCGTTGATTGGGCATCAACAAGATTAGATGAAAAACAGGCACATATTAGGAGTAAAAAAGCACGGTACAATTTCGTATAAATTTAATGGTGAAATCCGGGGTTAAAGTTAAATGTATATAATGGACTTACAGAAAATTTTACCAATACCGGATTTAAAAAATTGCCCAATTGCTTCACTAAATTGCTCACTTGCTTCCCAAAACTTGCCCATTTTGCTTCCCATTTTGGCCTGAAATTTCCCATTTTGTGCAAATTTTGTTGGTGCAATATATTGATTTACAGAAGCTTAATTTTTTTACACGAAAAATAAATTATTACGCGGCTATTTCGAAGTTCATATACTATAATTAATCGAAATTATTATACTCCGGTAAACTCAGTACCGGCTCTCAGAAAAAACAAATTTGGTGTGGTTTGCTTGATTATCAATCATTTGAGTCGAAAAAATATCATCCCGAGGTATCACTGGCTAATCGTAGAACAAAAATATCACATATTTAATTTAAAAATAATTTAATGTGAAAATAATTTTTTCCTAAATACCCGTAAATGTTTAGTTACAATTATAAACATAAAACTCCATACATTGACCAATCAACCTCCAAAAATATATTCACATACTTGAAATACCTGAATTACATTGCCTAAATCAACGAAAATGTTTGTGTTCGTGATGGCTAAGTGACGATGATGATATAAAGTACATCATCAAGGTCACTAAGAATGTACTTAACACTCCGAAACTGTTTCATAGTATAATAATTGTCATTTTTGATAGAATTTGGATCAAATGTAAAACTAATAATTGGATTTTCCTATTTTTTTAGCATATTTATTTCCGGGCTGGCAATTAGAGTTGTGTTTAGCATTAGTACCCTAATGCGCAGAGTCCCGCCCAACACACAAGTAGGCTTTGCTTCCTGGAGATTCGGCTGCGATAGTAAAAACAGTCATCAATAGTGAAACCTACTACTACAGGTAACAAACTCAGGGCAGACTAAACTCCTTGAGGATAGTGGACCGATGGAGTCCACGCCCAGACTTAAAGTGCTATCATTGACTGAGACATAAAGTTTTACGTCTACATAATTCCGCTTAATTTATTTTTGCACAACAAAAATCCAACTCTCAAATGGTGCCCTTACGGTTCATCAATGCAGGCTCTGCCACCTCAGCTAAATTGATGCTATAAGTCTGGGCAATAAAAAATTAAAAAAACATGCTCAAAAATATTTTTATCAGCCAGTATCCTATTGCAATATCATAGCTGGTATTCAGATAATCGCTATCACCCTTCCTTTGCCTTACCGCTCAAAATGTGTACTTTCGGGCGGGCATTACTAAATAAATGAGCAATACTTCTATATTAATTACCGGCGGTTGCGGCTTCATAGGCTCCAACCTCTGTATACTACTTAAAGAAAAATACCCTGCTTACCAGGTAGTGGCGCTCGACAATCTGAAACGCTGCGGCTCTGAGCTCAACATTCCCCGCCTGCGCAATGCCGGTGTGGAATACATTCATGGCGATATACGCAACCCTGAAGACCTGCAGCTGGGCAGGAAATTCGATTTCATAATAGATGCCGCTGCCGAGCCTTCTGTGCTGGCAGGTATGGGCTCTGCCCTCAATTATGTGATCAATACTAACCTTACCGGCACCATCAGTACCCTGCAGCTGGCCGCCGATACAGGCGCTAAGTTTATATTCCTGTCGACCAGCAGGGTATACCCTATTGCCTGCCTTGAAAAAATCAACTATACCAAGGGATACACCCGGTTCGAACTTTCAGAGCAACAGGCGATGCCAGGAGTAAGCACAAAGGGTATCAGTGAGGCATTTCCGCTCGATAAGGCCCGCTCGGTATATGGCACTACAAAACTGGCTTCTGAGCTGTTCATCACAGAGTTCGGCGAGTTCTTCGATCTTGAATTTGTTATCAACCGGCTAGGCGTGGTGGCGGGGCCCTACCAGATGGGCAAAGTAGATCAGGGCGTTATTACGCTTTGGCTTGCCCGGCATTTCTGGAAGCGCGATGTTGCCTACTTCGGTTATGGCGGCGCTGGCCTGCAGGTAAGAGATGCCCTGCATATACTCGACCTCTTCAGCCTTATAGACTATCAGCTGCATCATTTCGGTATCGTAAACAGATGCACCTTCAATGCAGGCGGTGGCCTTGCATCAAGTGTATCGCTCTTTGAGCTGACAGAAATATGCCGGGAGGTAACGGGCAATAAAGTAGGGGCTTTTTCAGTTAAAGAGAACCGGAAAGGCGATATACCGCTTTATATTACTGACAACAGCAAAATACAGGCACATACGGGCTGGAGCCCCAAAAGAACTATTAAAGACATCATCTCAGATACATACACCTGGATGCATAAATACGAACATCAACTGAAACCGATTTTAGATCAATGAACATCGCTATCATTACAGGGTGCAATGGCCTTATAGGCAGTGAATCAGTAAGCTTCCTGGCCGGCAAAATGGACCTCATCATAGGTATTGATAACGATCAGCGCGCCTACTTCTTTGGCCCCGATGCCTCTACCCGCTGGAACAAAGAAGAACTGGAACATAATTACCCCAATTTCAAATCCTACGACTACGATATCCGCGATTATGCCAATCTCGAAGCATTGTTCCGGGAGTATGCCACAGACATACGGCTGGTAATACATACGGCCGCTCAGCCAAGCCACGACTGGGCCGCCAAAGAACCCCTTACTGATTTCACCATTAATGCCAATGGCACACTGAACCTGCTGGAACTCACCCGCCTGCATTGCCCTGAGGCGGTATTCATATTCACCTCTACCAATAAAGTATATGGTGATACGCCCAATTTGCTGCCATTAGTAGAGCTTGATAAAAGATTCGAAATAGATGAGTCGCACCCATACTTCAGAAATGGCATAGATGAAACGATGACTATAGACCAGTCGCGCCACTCACTCTTTGGCGCATCGAAGGTGGCGGCCGATGTAATGGTGCAGGAATATGGGCGCTATTTCGGGATGCATACAGTCGTATTCAGGGGCGGATGCCTTACAGGGCCACAGCACTCCGGCACGCAGCTGCACGGGTTTCTGTCGTACCTCATGAGGTGCGCCATAACCGGCAACCACTACACCATATTTGGGTATAAAGGCAAGCAGGTGCGGGATAATATACACAGCCACGACCTGGTAAGTATGTTCTGGAATTTTTATCAGGATCCCCGCCCCGGAGGCGAAGTATACAATGCCGGCGGTGGCCGCTTCTCCAACTGCTCGATGCTGGAAGCTATAGTACTTTGTGAACAGATAACAGGCAACAAATTGAACTATACCTATACCAATAGCCCCCGCAGCGGCGACCATATATGGTATATATCCGACACCACGAAATTCAAAACCCACTTCCCTGCCTGGAACTATGAATATGATCTGATAGTAACAATGGAACAAATTTTTGAACACATGAAGAAAAGAATTTGACAATTTGGCAATTCGAAAATGTGCCAAATATGGTAATGTGCAGATGTTCAAATTAATCAGGGAATTTTAAAAAGGATGACTTAAACATCAGACTATATACTTTAGACTTCAGACTTAAAATACTGACTTAAACTTCAGACTAACTACTTCAGACTCAATTCATGAAACTCAGCGTCCTCATCCCCGCCTACAACGAAGCCCTGAACCTGCCTGAAACATTGGGCGCGTTCTATGCAGAGTTGGATGCCAATAATATAGATCATGAATTGCTGGTGGTAAACGACAACTCAAAAGATGATACAATAGAAGTAATAACCGGGCTACAGAAAATCATCCCCACGCTCCGCACTGTATTCAACAATCCGCCCCACAACGGCTATGGATTTGCTGTGCGCAAAGGGCTCGACAACTTCACCGGCGACTGTGTGGCTATTGTAATGGGCGACCTCTCTGACTCACCTGCCGACCTGGTAAAATTTTACCGCACCATGCAGGAGCAGCATGTAGACTGTGTTTTCGGTAACCGGTTTGCCAAAGGTGATGCGGTAACTGATTACCCGAAAAACAAACTATACCTCAACCGGATCTTTAATAATTTGCTGGCATTTACATTCAGGATGCCGTACAACGATGTAACCAATGCATTCAAGCTCTACTCGCGGCAGGCCATTGAGGGGCTGAAACCCTTTATGTCGCCCCACTTTAACCTTACTGTTGAATTGCCGCTGAAAGCCATTGTGCGCGGGTATACCTATACCGTAGTGCCTAATTCATGGCAAAACCGCAAGCATGGCGAATCGAACCTGAAGATCAGGGAAATGGGCAGCCGCTATTTCTTCATCGTGCTTTACTGCCTGATAGAAAAATACTTCAGCAAGGGTGATTTCAAAAAGAAATGGTAAAGACTGATTCCGGAAAATCATTGGGTAATCCGGAAATGAGGTGTTTAGTGATGTGTAAGCGTGAAGGAAACCGTATCATTAACCCAGTTGGATGTAGCTGTGAGCTGCCTCATGGCAAACTGACCGGTAATCACAGAACCATTTGATGATATGGCACCAGATCCGTATTGCAGTTTAAAACTGGAGAACAGCATATGGTCATCGGATAAAGTATCAATTACAAAACCAAAAGAATTGGTACTGTCGAGCGTACAAACGATTTCGGTGTAATAGGGGTTATTGACAAAATTGTTGATGAAAAAAGTAGTGGGTGTAGAAGAGTTAACCAGGGAAACAACATAATAGCTGGTGTCATTAATAAATGTGGTAGTATCGCTGCCCTTGATTATCTGCTGCATATTCCAGGTACCAATGTATTTGGCCACAGATACAGTGGAGCAGTTAGGCCCCTCGTAGCCTGTCGGGCAGGTACAATAAGGTTTTTGGGTAAAAGTATCGACATAGCAATACCCGCCGTTTTCACAAACTACCCCTTCGCAGCGCACAGGTGTTACTCCGCCCTTATTGCACGATGCCCAAACTATTAATGAAAAGGAAAGGATGGTCAATAATGATGCAATAAACAATCTGCTCTTTCTTCTAGCCATGGCATAAATTTAGTTAAAAAAATGAATTTTTAAACCTTTGTGCTGGATTTTCCCATAAATAATGCAAAAAACCTTCTTCTTATTTACCTGGAGTTAAATAATAAGGCAGAGACAAATGATTCCTGAAATACATCAAATCTGCTTCAGTTCGGCAATGAGCGCCTGCAGTACTTTCTTTGCATCGCCAAAAAGCATGGAAGTTTTTGGCCTGAAAAAGAGTTCATTTTCAATGCCTGCATAACCCGGCTTCATACTGCGCTTGTTCACAATTACATGGTCCGCTTTCTCTACCTCGAGTATAGGCATACCATAAATAGGGCTAGCCGGATCATCTTTTGCAGCAGGGTTCACCACATCGTTTGCACCCAGTATCAGCACTACATTGGTGCCACCCATCTGGTCGTTGGCATCTTCCATTTCCAGCAGTTTTTCATAAGGTACATCAGCCTCAGCCAGCAAAACATTCATATGCCCCGGCATACGGCCCGCCACGGGGTGTATACCATAAACCACCTCTACTCCTTTTTCTTCCAGCACTTTTTCCAGTTCGTGGCAGGTATGCTGTGCCTGGGCAACTGCAAGGCCGTAACCCGGTATGATCATAACCCTTGTAGCATAAGCCATCAGTACGGCAGAATCATTCATAGAGATTTCTTTGTAAGCCCCCTGCGCCTTTGCTTCGCCTGATGCACCGGCCTTAGCTCCGCCAAATGAGCCGATCAGTACATTCTTCAGGGAGCGGTTCATAGCCTTACACATCAGCATGGTAAGAATAGTACCGGCCGAACCTACAAGGATACCTCCGGTGAGCATTACCGGGTTATTGTATAAAAATCCGCCAAAAGCAGCAGCTACACCGGTAAATGAATTCAGTAATGATATAACCACCGGCATATCGGCACCTCCTATAGGCATTACGAACAGAACGCCGTATAAAGCAGCAAGTGCAAGGATGCTGTAGAACAATACAGACATTCCCGGGAAATAATTGCCTATTACCATTATAGCCAGCGATATAATACCACCGAAAATGATGAAATTGATCATCTGTCCACCAGGTATGGTCCGGTCTTTAATTTTGCCTGCAAGTTTACCCCATGCAATAACACTGCCCGCAAATGAAACTGTGCCTATTATCATACCTAATACAATGATCAGTAATTTGCCCGCAGGCGCCATAGGATCATTCCGGTATTCTATTAAAGAGATAAGCATTGCGCATGCACCGCCCATACCATTGAACATACTTACCATTTCGGGCATAGCCGTCATCTGTACTTTTTTGGCAGCCATGGTACCGATAACAGTACCGATGATAAGACCGGCAAAAATCCACAAATAATTGTGCAGCCCAACCGGCACGCCCTCTCCTTCGCTTTTATGCTGATACAGAAAAATGGTACCGAAAATGGCAACGATCATACCAGCAGCAGCAATAAGGTTTCCCCTCCTTGCAGTTTCGGGATGCGACAGCATTTTAAGCCCCAGAATAAAAGTAACGGAGCCAAACAAATAGGCCAATAAAAGTAAAGGATTCGTACTCAGTAATTCTTGAAATTGTTCCATTCGCTAGTAAAATTTTAAAATCCAAAATCCAAATGCCAAATGCCAAAATCCGAAATCCAAATGCCAAAGACCAAAACCAAAGACCATATATCAAGGTCTGTAGTCTAAAGTCTATCTCAACATTTTAGTGCTCAGAATTTCACTTTAGCTTATTAATTATTGCAGAGAAAATCTTTCTTAATTCTCCCGCTTCTTTCTTTAAACTTTCAATCTTTTCTTTGTTGTCCACTATCAATAAATTGAACCAAAATATTGTTTCTTTTGCCTCCTTTCGTGAGATTTTCAATCTCATCAACAAATCCTGCTTTCAGAAATTTTCATTTGCCTCTACATAATTTGCGCCTATTGATGATGACGACCGGATAATTTGTTTTATATATACCAGATTAATAGTATCATGCTTTAGCATAATGCAAAAATCTCTTACTTCTACTGCAAATTTCAAACACATTAATTCCAATTCATTAAAACCATCCTGTTCCATCTCGATATATTGCAGCTTGATATTCTGGAATTTGACATTTGGAATCTGGAATTTGTTATTTTTTACTTTGCTGATGGTTTCTTTTTCTTCCCGAACATCTCCAGCATCCTGTCTGTAACCACGAACCCACCTACAACGTTCAGTGTGCCTAATATAACAGCCAGAAAACCAAGGACAAGCGAAATATAATCGCCATTGTGTGCGCTGCCCATAACTATTATAGCGCCTATGATTACCACGCCATGAATGGCGTTGGCGCCGCTCATCAATGGGGTATGAAGCACCGCCGGCACCCTTGATATAACTTCGATTCCCAAAAAGATTGAGAGGATGACAATAGTTATCAAATGATAATTGCCATTAAAAAATGTTGTTATCTGGTCCATATATATTGTTCAAAATTGTTTGTGGAAAATTGATGCTAAACTAACTGCTTTCCGGAATAATAAATTAACGGCTAACCGGCAACTTTTTCAGCCGGAATTAATGCACTCACGCGCTCGTTGACTACTTTGCCATCATAAGATATGCATGTGCCTTTAACAATGTCATCTTCAAAATTCAGGTTCAGTCCGCCCTCCTTATTGATAATGAGCTTGGCAAAGTTCAGTACATTCTTGCTATACAGTTTGCTGGCATCAGAAGGGGTGGTAGCCGCAAGAGCGGAGTTACCAATTATGGCCACACCATTGTGCATTACTGTTTTATCGTTTTCGGTCAGATCAGTATTTCCACCGGTCACTGATGCAATATCAATTATTACTGAACCCGGCCGCATATCCTCAATCATCGCTTTGGTAATGAGTATAGGCGCCTTTCTGCCCGGTATCTGCGCAGTAGTGATTATAATATCCGATTTCTTTGCATGCTCATGTATCTTATCGCGCTGTTTGTTCTGGAAATCCGCACTTTGTTCCACAGCATAACCACCAGCTTTAGAAGCATCGGCAGCGCCTTCCACTTCCACAAACTTTGCCCCAAGGCTCATTACTTCTTCCTTAACAGCCGGGCGGGTATCAAAAACCTCAACGACAGCACCAAGCCTGCGGGCTGTGGCAATAGCCTGCAAACCAGCAACACCTGCACCGAGTATCAACACCTTTGCCGGTGGTATACTACCTGCGGCAGTCATAAACATCGGGAAGTACCTGCAGTAGGATGAAGCAGCCAGTAAAACCGCTTTATAACCAGCAATATTGGCCTGGGAACTCAGCACATCCATGCTCTGGGCACGGGTGGTACGAGGAATGGTGTCCATGCTGAAAACAGTGATACCTCTGCCAGCCCACTGACTCATCTGGCCAGCATTAAACAGCGGCTGGTAAATACCTATAATTACAGCCCCGGCTTTTACCGTGCCTACATTTGAGGCCTGTATAGTGAGTATAATATCGGCTCCCGAACGTATATCCTGTGCGTCTTTTAATGCTGCTCCGGCATCGGTGTAGGCCTTATCACCAAAAAAAGAGGTGCCACCGGCACCCTTTTCCACCCAAATAGTTACACTCATTTTTACCAATGCAGCCACTACTTCCGGCACAAGCGAAACGCGGGTTTCAGGGGCCATCTCTTTCAATACACCAATTATCATAAAATTGTTGAGACTCGTTTAAGGAAAGCGCGAAATTAAGCTTTTTTTAAGAATGTAAAAGGAACATGACTAAAATCATCAGATTTCGCCTGAACTGCGAATTTTATAACAGTAATTGTTATGGTTAAGGTGTAAAGTCCTTTAAATAGCTGCTCCAATCACATGAATAAAATAAACATGCAATAACTAAGGACAAGTATAAAAGAATTTACTGAAGTATAAGTAAAGGCCCAGACACCAATAATAAATCCACTATTTACCTGGCTTCAACACCGCCTGATATTCGTCGGGATGAGTGATCAAACCCAGTGCCTTATCTAGTTCCTTATCATATTGCAGGCCCTGTGCTATACGGCCGCGTACAAAGTAATACCGTGAGGCGATCTCGTTCTCCAGCATATGTTTTACCTGATCTTTATGTTTCAAAAGGTCCTGCTTTTTGTCATGAGATAATCTTGCCCTCAGCGCTTCGAACTGATCCTTTGCATCTTCATAATATTTTTCCTTTACTGCCATCCTCTGCAGCGAATCAAGCCCTATCTCCGTTTCTGTTTCGTATGAATAATCTTTATTTTCAAGCCATTTGGCAAACTGGTTAAATTCATCATCACTCAGTGAAAACTTGCTGGCTGGAGGTATAGTGCTATGCTTGCTGGCATAATCGGTGGCATAATCGAAAACGTAATTTTTGGCATATAGTGTTACCGCTATCATACTGGCAGGATCATCTTTTATATGGATGTCGGGCTCAATACCTCCGCCGCTGCGCACTGTCCGTCCCATCTTAGTTTTATAAGATTTCTTCAGGGAATCCGGCACATTACCTACGCTGCCATCAGCGTTACGGTGGGCATAATCTATAGCCTGAATACAACGGCCGCTTGGGGTATAGTACCTGGCAATAGTGAGTTTAAGCCGCGCATTGAAGCCCAGTGGCCTGGTTATCTGCACCAAACCCTTGCCGTAAGAACGCTCGCCTATTATCACTCCCCTGTCCAGATCCTGCATAGTGCCCGCAACAATCTCTGATGCAGATGCAGAAGAATGGTTAACCAATACCGTAAGCGGAATGTCTTTATTCCAAACCATAGATGGAGTACGGTACTCCTTATCCATATCCGGAATCTTACCTTTAGTACTGACTACAAGCTGGTTTTTGTCGACAAAAATGTTACACAGTGCTACTGCTTCGTCCAATAATCCACCCGGATTATTCCTGAGGTCAAGTACCAGTCCCTTCAATGCAGGTTGGGCCCGCTGCAAGCTATCGAAAGCATCTTTCACCTGCCTTGCGCAGCCCTGGGTAAACTGGGTGAGCCGCACATAGGCAATATTATTCTGATCGCCGATAAGACTGAAATAGGGTACGCTCGATATTTCTATTTCGCCCCTGGTAATTTGTTTTTCAGATTCAATATGAGAAAATGCATCCCTGATTTTCATTTTGACCTGGGTACCCGGTGAGCCTTTCAGCAATATACTTAGTTCATCAATTGTCTTTCCTTTCACCACCTGGTTATCAATAGCCTGAAGCAGATCGCCCGGATGCAAGCCTGCCTTCTGTGCGGGGCTGCCTTCATAAACATCACCTATGTAGATGTCTTCGCCCTTTTTGCGCATACTGGCACCTATACCACCATACTTTCCGGTGGTCATAAATTCATACTCTTCTATATCCGACTCTGTAATATAATTGGTATAAGGATCCAGATCCTCAAGCATCGCATCCACACCGGTTTTCACCAGTTTGCCGGGCTCTATAGGATCAACATAATAGGTATTCAGTTCCCTGAAAAGGTTTGCATAAATATCCAGGTTTTTGGATATTTCGAAATAAGGATCACTCGTTCTGCCATGTATAAACAGGAAGGCTGTTACGGTCAATGCAACCCCGGCAATAAATCCTTTACTTTTATTCAGTTTTTTCAGAAAAGCCACCATTATTTATTTAAGACAAAGCAATGTACGAACTTTATAACGTTGAATAAACCATCTGGCTTATAAATTGGCTATTAATTTGCATGATTTGTTATAAATATGGTAATTTACATCGTGTTGAAACCGCCGCTTTTGTTTTTATCAATGCAAAAACCCGATAAGGTCCATTTATGCACTCATTAAAAAATGTTTTCCTGGTGTTTTTTCTGTTTACTCCGGCCAGCCTTTTTGCACAGAAACCTTTTACAGAAGGTGCAATTATTTACCAGATTACCATGAGCCCTGAAGAAAAGGATATTTACCCCGGCTCCTATTCCATCATCGTAAAAGGAGACATGATAAGGAAAGAAATGAAACTAGCTGGCCTTGATTATACTATTATTATCAATTGCTCTACTAACAAAGTTTATTCGCTCAGATGCAGAAATGGGAAAAACTATGCTATTGAACTGACTATGGAAGAAATGGCAAAAGAACAAGAGAAATTTAAAGGATATACACTTACTACAGCTAAAAATGAAAATAAGAAAATTGCTGGCTGCCTGGTAAGCTGGAGCAATGTAATTTACAAAGACAGCAGTACTGCATTTGTTGGTTACTCAAAAGACTGGAAGCCGTCAAGAACGATAACATATGAACGCTTCCCCGATGCCAATTTTCTTCCTCTTGATTTCTTTTATAAAAATGAAGCCGGCATTACTGTTACTTTTGTTGCCCAAAAAGTGGATCCCTGTCCGATAGAAAATGCTGTCTTCAGGATTCCTCGTGATTATAAAATAATCTCAAATGCGGAGTATACAGAGATGAGCAGATAGAAGTATCCTGAAGATACAACCAGCAAAATTGCTTATACCTGAAATGCCGGTAATTTTACCAGCAATCTATAAAGATTTTTGAAAGTATCAGAGTTCGTACCAAAGCAAAATATTTATAGTGCAAATAAAATATACACTGCTACGCGTAAGGACTGAAACTAAAGCCATCAGATTTTAAAGTGCCCAAAATATTTTGCTTCAGAATTGCTGGGAAATTACATGTATTTTTGGAAATTACTAATAGTGTCTGAAGAAAGAAACGCACGCTAATGATTGTGCTTCGTATACTTAAGACTGCAGACTCAGGAAAATAAATGAAGGAAGTAATCAGGCTAAATAATATACGCAAGAGCTATTTTCTGGGCAAGCAGGAATTGCCTGTGCTTAAAGGCATTGACCTGCTTATCAGTGAGAATGAGTATGTGGCTTTGATGGGGCCATCCGGGTCTGGAAAATCAACCCTGATGAATATCCTGGGGTGCCTGGATTCTCCGTCAGGAGGCCTTTATATTCTTAATGGCAAAAACGTGAGCAATATGGCCGATGACCAGCTTGCGGATGTGCGGAATGTGGAAATAGGGTTTGTTTTTCAGCAGTTCAATCTGCTGCCCCGACTGACCGCCTGGGAAAATGTAGCCTTACCGCTAATATATGCCGGAGCCAGTAAGAAAGAGCGGGAAGAACGGGCACGTGCCATGCTCGAAAAGGTTGGGCTAAGCGACCGGGCTCATCATAAACCCAACGAACTATCTGGCGGCCAGAGCCAGAGGGTAGCAATAGCCAGGGCACTGATCAATAACCCCTCATTATTGCTAGCCGATGAGCCTACCGGTAACCTGGACAGTAAAACATCTATTGAAATAATGGAATTGTTTGGACAAATTCACAAGCAGGGCAATACAGTGGTGCTGGTAACACATGAAGAGGATATTGCCAAATATACCCATCGCGTTATCAGAATCAGAGATGGACTGGTGGAAACTGATGCAAAACAGGTGGCACAAATGGCCTAATATAATTATTATCATCGAATTCGACTTTTAGACCGTTAAAACTATACCCGTTTGAATAAAGCCTGAATTCAGATATAAACTATTGCGCAATAAGTTTTATAAACTATAAAGTTTCGAATAAAAGGAAGCCCATTATGGGTTTTGTGGCTTATGTTCAAGATATATACAAAAACCGGCGATAAAGGAGGCACAAGCCTTATAGGAGGTGTTCGGGTACCCAAAAGTCATATCCGTATTGAAAGCTATGGCACAGTAGATGAACTTAATTCCTATCTGGGAATGGTTAATGATCTGTGTGCGAATGAAAAAATATCGGCATCATTGCGTGAAATACAGGACAGGTTATTTACCATAGGTTCGGCACTGGCCACAAATCCTGATAAAGAAGTGAAAATAAAGCTTCCGGACCTGCACGAAAGTGATGTAACCTGGCTGGAAGAGCAGATTGATGAAATGAATGAGGTATTGCCCGAAATGCGTTCGTTTATACTGCCGGGCGGCAATCTGGCATCATCTACCTGCCATGTAGCCCGCTGTGTGTGCCGCCGCGCAGAAAGAATTGCAGTTGCCATGCAGGAACAGCAGGAATTTATTCCGTCACTCATAATTCAGTACCTCAACCGGCTTTCAGATTATCTTTTTGTGCTATCCCGTTATATCTCGCATCTCCATAATGCACCTGAAATTGCCTGGAGGGCACGATTGTAAGTTACTCAATTACTCAATGGCTCAATTAACTGATTAGTGGTAATTAAGAATGATTTCTGAAAATCACCAATTAACTATTGAGCATTGATTAATTCAGCAATTACATAATTAATGCCACCATTTTGGTGTGCGGGTAGGCACCTTGAAGCTTAATGTAATGCTTATAGTGGAGTACTTATCTGTATATGCCGAATTACCTCTCATATTACCAGCAACATTAGCTGGCTCAAGTCCGTACCAGTAGCCTTTATCTGCTACAAGTGCAGCAGTGGCTGCCTGCGACGGACTTAAGTGTTCGGCAAAAGCAGCAGGGTCAATGTACTTACCGCTAACACCATCCAGATACTTCGTAAAAGTATACCGGAACATATATTCTATTCCCAGGTTTACATGCTGGCCAATATCCCAGCGGTAACCTATTACCAGCGGTATTGCCGGCTGCCATAATGAAAATTGTTTAGGATAGCCTGCACCAAAACCCTGCCCTTCCAGGTCAAGGTCATATGTTTTTACCCAATCCTGGCTTGCTGCAACTGTACTATATGGAGTAAAATGAAAAATTGACAAACCAAGACCAAGGAAAGGTTGCCCTCTCTTTAATGCGTTTTTACCTTCAGGGTTCAGCCTGCGAGGTGTAATCTCCATGAGTAATGTACTCTCAAAAACATCATCTTTAGCATTCTGAGCACGTGCATAACGCTGATAAGCATCCTCACCTTGCGAAGTTGCTTTTTTAGCCAGGTCGTAGTTCCATTTATCAGTGGCATATAATGCGCCATAATTGAGCTGGCCTCTGAGGCCAAACCCGGGATGGACATTATAACGGCCAAACAAACCGCCCATAAAGGTGACCTTATCAAAATATTTACTGTTGTTGTAATGGTCTATCGGCGAAGCAGTACCTACATTGCCCCAAAGGTCGCTCATACCGAAGTTCATACCAATAGCCCAACCGTCTGGTTCAACATAAAGTCTGTGTGCATCTTGGGCGCTGGTTGCATAGGCTGTAGCCATACAAAATGAAAGCGCCACTAAGTTTCTGATAACTCTGGCCTGCATGTACGGAAAAATTTGAGGTTGAAGTTATAAATTATTTTCCTTTAAACACAGGTTTTCTTTTTTCGAGAAACGAATTAACCCCTTCTTTCATATCTTCAGTTGCAAAACATGCCCCAAAACGCTCAATTTCATTCTCGAATCCATGATGGCTGCCATTTGATGCATCATTGATGCAGGCAATTACCTGAGCAACTGCTATCGGGGCCTTAGACTGTATTTTTTGCAATATTTCTTTTGTTTTTGCCAGCAGTTCTTCAGGTGCAAAAACATGATTGACAAGACCAAGTGTTTTAGCATCGTCTGCTCCTACCATATCTGCCGACATAATCATTTCCATTGCTTTTCCTTTACCTACGAGCCGGGTAAGGCGCTGAGTACCGCCATAACCGGGTATCAGACCGAGGTTTACTTCCGGTTGTCCGAATTTTGCATTCGAACCTGCAACCCTGAAATGGCAGGCCATTGCCAGCTCACAGCCACCACCTAATGAAAAACCATTTACTGCCGCCGCTATTGGCTTAGGACAGTTTTCTATTTTATCAAATACATTAGCCTGTCCTTCTCTGGCCAGGGTTGCGCCACCTTCAGCATCAAGGGAAAGAAACTCACTGATATCGGCTCCAGCCACAAAAGCTTTTTCACCAGCGCCCGTAATGATAGCCGATTTTATTTCGCTGTTGTTATATACGTCATCGAGTACAACACCCAGCTCTAAAATAACATCTTTGTTTAGTGCATTCATTTTGTCAGGCCTGTTCACTGTAATTACCAATGTGCCTTTCTCCAGTTCTGTAAGTAATGTTTTGTACATTTTTATGAAATTTATTATTTATTTTATTTGATTTTTCAACTATCAATAGCCAACTGTAAACAGCCTCAGAACAACTCACTCCGGTGCTCCTGAACCCACGATCTGATGTAATCAGCAATACCGGCAGTAGGTGCACTTGGCGCAAACAACCGCCCTACACCTACAGATTGCAATTGCTCCATGTCTTCTTCGGGAATAATACCTCCTCCGGTAAGCAGCACATTGTCTAGCCCTTTTTCTTTCATCAACTGCAGTACTTTCGGGAACAGAGTCATATGCGCACCACTGAGGATGCTGATACCAATAGCATCCACATCTTCCTGCAAGGCAGTATTCACCACCATTTCAGGCGTTTGCCGGAGGCCGGTATATATCACCTCCATGCCTGCATCCCTGAGTGATGTAGCTACAACTTTGGCTCCGCGGTCGTGCCCGTCCAGCCCTACCTTGGCAACTAAAACCCTTATAGGCCTTTGATGATTATTGTTCATTTTCCCGGATTGGGTGCCAAAAGTAAGAATTTATAGGTGGTTTGGTGCATATACTAACCAAAATCAGGTATGAGAAAAACTCATTCAGCACACTGCCGGAGAAGAAGTGCATTTTAATGCAAAGAAAATCTAAGTTTGATAAGATAAAATAATTTTATTGTCAAGAAACCTAATCAATTTCCGGTCCTTATTTTCTTTTTTCAGGTACTTTCTGATATTCACCTGATAATTATCCCAATACCATTTAATTTAAAAACACACGAACTTAAAGAAGGTATTTGTGCAGGTTCTGCTTTTAAATACTTTTCACAACCATAAAAACATGGCATTCTGATATTCTAACTACTCTTTCACATTCACTAATTCCGTCCATTCCTTACATTCACCTATATTTGTCCGGTGAGTTTTCTATATCCACTTTTTCTGGTAGCAGGGCTGGCTCTGGCTATACCGGTAATCATACATCTATTCAACCTGCGTAAGTATAAGGTTGTACTGTTTCCGCATACCCGTTTTCTTAAAAATATACAACTGAACAGCCGCAAGCAGAGCCAGGTGCGCTATAAATGGCTGCTGGCTATGCGCATACTGTTTCTGGCTACACTAATACTGGCTTTTGCCCAGCCTTTTTTCAATAAAGCAAACACAAAAGCAACAGGAAATAAACTCCAGGTTATCTACCTGGACAATAGCTACAGTATGAGCGCCAAAAAGGGTGCACGAAGTGTGCTGGATATAGGCAAAGAAGCTGCCCGCAAACAGGTATTACATTCGGTGCCGGGCAGCAGGTTTGTGTTTCTGACCAACGATAAACCAGTCAGTTTCAGGGCCGAGCCTGCTGATAAAGTAATCAGAGAGATAAATAATACCGATGTAAGTTCTGGTATCAAAACAGTAAACCAGATACTCGAAACCACACAGAGTATATTGCAGAACGAAGGGGGAGGCGATGCCGATCTGTATTATTACTCAGATTTTCAGTTAAACGCCTTTCCGGTAATGCCAGAAAAGGCACTCATGAAACACATCACCTTCTCAGGGCTGCCAGTGCAGACTGATGAAGCCGCTGATATATATATAGATACCGCTTTTCTTACCACACCAGTTTTGCAAACAGGCAAGGGGAATGCCCTGGTGGTAAGGACACATATGACCGGGAAACCGCCAAACGATAACCCGGTACTCAATCTCTCGATAAACGGACAGGTGAAGAGCGCAGCATCGCTCAGTTTCAATGACAGGAATGAACGCATAGACACGCTCAGTTTCCAGGTAAATAATGCTGAGTGGCAGGACATAGAGCTCACCGTAAATGATGCAGGTATGCGTTTCGACGATACATTCCGGATAACTGCAAGGAGTTCGCCCTCGCTATCTGTTCTCGTACTCAATGAGGGGCAACCCAACCCATATATACAGGCAGCATTCAGGGCCTATAATGGTTTCCGGCTCAACCCTGTTGATATCGGTGCTGCACCAGCTTCATGGCAAGCCTGGAAGCAATACAACCTGGTTATTCTGAACGGAATTACCCACATAGATGAGGCGATGGGCAAAACACTTAACGAGGCCCTGCTGCAGGGACAGAGTATCTGTATTTTCCCCGGCAGAACTACCAATTTTCAATATTTAAACGATGGGCTGAAAGCATTGGGCGATATACATATTGATGCGCTGGATACTGCAGTTCAGACCGCAAGTTCATTGCAACAGGGCAGCGCACTTGTAAAAGACCTTTTTGAAAAGATACCCGATAATGTGCAGTTGCCTGTAGCCAACTGGCATTACAGTATTCGAGCAGGGCTAAGTGCCAACCAGCAATCGGTACTGAGTTTCAGAAATGGCGACCCACTGCTGGCCAGGTATACCCCATCGGGTGGACAGCTTTATATCTGCGCTACTTCGGCCGATCTGCAATCAGGTAATTTTCCAGGTAGTTACTTTTTCACCCCCTTCCTGTATGAGATGGCAATGCAAAGCGGTGGAAGCAGCATATATGCCATTACTGCAGGCGCTCAGCAGGCGGTATATCTGCCACTGACCAATGTAACGGAACGGAGCACGGTGCATATTTACGGCAAAGGCATTGATATTATTCCGCCTCAGCGTCCCGATGGCGCCGGCCTCGATGTATTTGCCGATCAGGCAGTGCAGCAACCGGGATTTTATTCGCTCAGCGCTTCGGGCGGAGATACTACGCGCATTGCCCTGAACCAGGATAAACGGGAATCCATCATGGAATTCCGGGATATCAATGTGCTGAAAAAAGACTGGAAAGGCGATAATATCAAATGGCTGAACATAAGTGATACCGGCCGAATTTCAGACAGTGATGAGGCATTCCCCCTCTGGAAGGCATGTGTAATCCTGGCACTGATAATGCTTGCAGGCGAAACGTTTCTGCTGGCAAGGACCCAAAAGGTTCAAATGGCATAACCAACCTTAAAGCAAGGAATTACAAGCTGATGCAGGCTAACATTTTTCAGACAAAATATTCCTTCACTGATTATTAGCTGTACCGTCCCTAACAATTGCCCGGATGCATAGCTGTGCTTAAGATTACTAGAGAATGGTTTTCCCTTTAAATGATGTAAACGAGTCCTACTTCTTCTCAGCCATTAGTCCCCTGTTCTCCAGCATTGGTTCTATCTTAGGGTCACTTCCCCGGAACTCACGGAACATTGTTGCGAGATCCAGCGTATTGCCGCGGGAGAGGATCATGTCGCGGAAACGCTGACCGTTTTCCCGGGTCATGCCGCCATGCTCTTTAAACCATGCATACGCGTCATCGTCCAGCATCTCGGTCCAGAGATAGGCATAATAACCAGCAGCATAGCCGTTACTCCAGATATGCAGGAAGTAGCTGCTGCGGTAGCGTGTAGGCACCTCATGCAGGTCGAGATGGGTTTTGTGCAATGCCTCTGTTTCGAACTGGTCTACAACCTGGCGTGGATCGGATGCCGATAATTTGTGCCATTGAATATCCAGGTTAGCGGCAGCAAGGAGTTCTGTCAATGCATAGCCTTCATTGAATGTAGCTGCTTTCTTAATTTTGTCAACCAGTACCTGTGGCATCAGTTCACCTGTTTTGTAATGAGTGGCATAATGCTTGAACACCTGTGGCTCGCTGGCCCAATGCTCGTTGAACTGTGATGGGAACTCAACAAAGTCGCGAGCCGTAGCTGTGCCGCTCAGGCTTGGGTATTGCTGGCTGGCAAAAATGCCGTGCAGCCCGTGCCCAAATTCGTGAAACATAGTAGTAACGTCGCTGAAGCTGATCAGCGCCGGCTCACCTTCCGCCGGTTTTGTAAAATTGCATATATTATAGATAACAGGCTTGGTGCCCAGCAGTTTCGACTGGCCTACCATATTATCCATCCATGCGCCACCATTCTTGTTATCCCTTTTGAAGTAGTCGCAATAAAAAAGAGCGATGGAAGAACTGTCTTTATCAAACACCTCAAATACGCGTACATCTTTCTGGTAAACTGGTATGTCTTTACGCTCCTTGAAGGTGAGGCCATACAGCTGGTTGGCTGCATAGAATATGCCATTCTGCAGCACATTATACACTTCGAAGTAAGGCTTGGTCTGGTTTTCATCCAGGTCATATTTAGCCTTGCGCACCTGCTCTGAATAGAAGTTCCAGTCCCATGGCTCCAGTTTGAAACCGCCTTTCTGCTGGTCTATCACCTTTTGTATTTCAGCTGCTTCAGCCTGGGCCTTTGCAGTGGCGGCAGGCACCAGTTTCAGCAAGAAATTTTCAACAGCTTCAGGGTTCTTGGCCATCTGGTCCTGCAGTGTCCATGTGGCGAAGTTGGGGAAGCCCACCAGTTTGGCTTTTTTAGCCCTTATCTCGGCAATTCGTGCTATTGTTGCACGGGTATCGTTTGAGTCATTTTTCTCTGCACGGTTCCACGATGCTTCAAACAATTTCTGGCGGGTAGCCCTTACTGTTAAAGATTGCAATGCCGGCTGCTGTGTAGTATTCTGGAGGGACAATAACCATTTGCTATCCATCTTTGCTGCTTTGGCATCCTTGGCAGCAGCTGCAAGTTCGCTTGCTGAAAGGCCAGCCAGTTCTGATGAATCACTAACCACCAGAGCCCCTGCTTTTGCTGCCGCCAGCAACTGATTGGTAAACTTGGCACTCAGCGATGCTTCTTCACCATTCAGTTTTTTGAGGCTGTCTTTATCGGCATCATTCAGTTTTGCGCCAGCCAGTTCAAACTTCTGGTAATAATATTCTATAAGGCGGTTTGATTCCTGATCCAGTTTCAAAGTAGCACGCTGGTTATATACAGCTTCAACCCGCTTAAAGAGTTTGGTATTGAGAAATATCGCATCATTCACGGCAGCCAGTTTTGGAGCCATCTCTTCCTGCAGTTTCTGTAGTTCAGGATTGGTGTTGGCGCTGGTAATCAGGCCAAAGACACCACTTACCCTGCGCAGCAACTGCCCGCTTTTCTCCAGCGCTGTAAATGTGTTCTCAAATGAAGGCGCTTCCGTATTATCAGCAATTTTTGCTACCTCATCGAGCTGCTGCTTCATGCCTTCCTCAATGGCAGGTTTGTAATCACTGTTTTTTATTTTATCAAAATCGGCAGCCTGAAATGGCAGCGTACTTGGCGCATAAAACGGATTGGATGAAGACATAGCACTGTTGTTTGCCGTTGTTTTTAAATTGCCATTGCCGCATGAAGACATAAAAGTAACGAGAGCAGCAAGCGATAAAAATGAGGATAATTTCATTGAAGACTTTTTATTGGGCTGGCAAGATACAAAATAAACATATTACCGGCAGAGGGAACAAAGGGTGATTTGTTGCTTTGGATTAATTTATATGCTGCCACAACTATACTTTTACACCCACTTCTGGCCGAAGATATTTTTCATTATCGTCCAAAATTGTATTTTTCATTTGACTTTTGGACGATAATAAATAAACACCGGCCATGAACTATCCGCACTTATAGAAGCCTGCAGGAATCTATATTTCGCCATAACTATACTTTTATACCTGCTTCTGGCAGCATATAATTTTTTATCTTCGTCCAAAACTATATTTAATTGATCACTTTTGGACGATAATAAACTAACACAGCCCCGCACTTTATGTGTTCAGAGAAGCATAGAAATCTATATTGCGCCATAACTATACTTTTACAGATACTTGTGGCGAAATATAGATTCCTTTATTTCGCTGGAACTTATACTTTTTGTGTGCTTTTGGCGAAATACATATTGTAACTTTAGACAAATACTATTGTATAAAATACTGAAATCAATGGCAGGAGTAGCAGGCTGAGATGAAGAAAAAATTGTTCTAGCCAAAATTGAGAAATCGGGCGAACCTTAGCCGGTAGCGGTTTACGGCAGGAGGAGGGTTGGTAAAACCTACCTGATCCGTAATTTATTCAGGGAACGGATGGCCTTTGAACTGTCTGGCCTTAACAATGCCATCCTGGAACAACAACTGGAGAATTTCACTGCGACATTAACCATAGCCACCTGCAGCCAGCCACTTACACCACCTGCCACATAGGTACAAGCCTTCACTATGCTCACCGGTTACCTTACCCCTTTGGTGAAAAAACAAAGAAAGGTAATCTTCTTCGATGATTTCCCATGGTTGAGTACGCCCCGCTCAGGGTTTAAACCGGCATTCGAAACTTTCTGGAATACCTGGGCATCACAGCAAAGCAATCTTATTGTTGTTATCTGCGGTTCGTCGGCAAGCTGGATGATCAGAAGGGTGATCAATAACCGGGGAGGCCTGTACAACAGGATAACCAGGCGTATCAGACTTTTGCCTTTTACGCTCAAAGAAACCGAAACTTTCTTCAGAGACCGCAAAATAAACCTTAACCAGTATCAGATACTGCAATTGTATATGGTGACGGGCGGAATACCTCAATACCTGGCTGCGTTGGAAAAAGGTGAAAGCGCGACCAAGGCAATTGACAAGACCTGTTTTACAAAAGAAGGTTTGCTGCACGATAAATTAAAAGCCTGTTTCACTCCCTGTTCGACGATGCCGGCTGCCATATGGAGGTGATTCGTGCACTGGCCAGGAAAAGTATGAGCCTTACCCGCCAGGAGATTATCAAGGCCTGCAAACTGAGTACCGGCGGAGGAACTACTCAAATCCTCAATGAACTTGCAGAATCAGGTTTTATAACTCCTTATATACCTTTCGAGAGAAAGGCAAAAGACTGCATCTATAAACTGACAGATGAATATGCGCATTTTTACATAAAGTTTATTGAAAACAGTAAATTTACAAAGCTGGAGCGGGTATGCCTTTGAAGGAATTTGCATGAAGCACACTCCGCAAATAAAGAATGAATTGCTGCTAAGAATACTGTAGCACCAAAAGTTGTTACTTTTATGCACACCTTAACTGATTTCCAGAAATGATGTCTATAAAAAATATTTTGCTCTGCATCATATCGCTACCAGTCCATACCCATTCTGATGCCCAAAACATCGGCAAAAAGACAATCATCAATCCGTACAACTACACGATAAAAAAAGAGGTCAATTCAAAGAACGGGATCGTTGCCTGTGCTCATCCTCTTGCAGCATTGGCGGGTATAGATATTCTTAAGCAAGGAGGTAATGCCATAGATGCTGCGATTGCCACGCAACTTGCTCTGGCAGTAGTGTATCCGGGAGCAGGCAACCTTGGTGGTGGCGGATTTCTGGTGGCAACTTTAGGGCAGCAACATATTGCTCTTGATTTCAGGGAGACAGCCCCTGCCAAATCATCAAAGGACATGTATCTCAATAACTCCGGCAAAGCTAATCTTGAACTTTCTCAGGAAGGAGCTCTGGCATCAGGTGTGCCCGGCACAGTTGCCGGGCTTTTTGAAGCCATGAAATATGCTAAGTTGCCTTTTGAAACCCTTATCCAGCCAGCTATTGAACTGGCTGATAAAGGCTTTGTGATTACAGAGATGGAGGCCAATTCACTTAACAGCAATCAGGCAGCCTTTTTAAAAAATAACAAAGTTGTACCTGCATTTGTAAAATCCGGACAAGGCTGGTGGAAGGCTGGTGATACCTTGGTACAAAAAGATCTGGCAAAAACGCTGATGCGCATACGAGACAACGGCAAGGATGGTTTTTATAAAGGAGAAACCGCAGAACTTATTGTCTCAGGTATGAAAAGTAATGACGGCATAATAACATTATCAGACCTCCGGAAATATACAGTAGAAGAACGAGTACCTGTTGAATTCAGCTATAAGGGCTACCAGATCATTACCATGCCTTTACCATCCAGTGGTGGTATTATGCTGCAACAAATGCTGAAGATGCTGGAATCAAGGCCGCTGGCACAATATGGCTTTATGAGTCCTAAAGGCATTCAATTGATTACTGAAGTGGAACGCAGAGCATATGCCGATAGAGCAGAATACCTGGGCGACCCTGATTTCATTAAAGTACCTGTAAAAACACTGGTAAGTGAAGAATATCTGCACAAACGCCTGGCCGACTATGACAGCATATATGCGGGTAAGAGCATTAATATCAAGGCAGGAATTATAGCAGAAAGTGAAGAGACTACGCACCTCAGTATTATAGATAAGGATGGCAATTGCGTAGCTGTTACAACCACCCTTAACGGGCAATACGGCAGCAAATGCGTTGTTGCAGGAGCCGGTTTCCTGATGAACAATGAGATGGATGATTTCAGTGTGCAGCCCGGGGTTCCTAACCAATATGGAGCTATCGGAGGTCAGGCCAATGCAATTGCACCGCGCAAAAGGATGCTCAGCAGTATGTCTCCAACCATAGTTCTGAAAGACGGAAAACCATTTATGGTTGTTGGAACTCCCGGAGGCACAACAATTATAACATCGGTACTTCAAAGCATATTGGATGTTATTGATTTCGGATTAAATGCCCATGATGCTGTGAACATGCCCAAATTCCACCACCAGTGGCTTCCTGACCAGATAGATATTGAAAAGAACTTTCCATCTGATATTTTAGCGCAGCTTAAAGCTATGGGATACACTTTAAACATCCGGAAACCCTGGAGCCGAACCGAGCTGATAAAGCTTGTAAATAATGGCCTTTATGAAGCATCGGCTGATAGGCGGGGCGACGATGATGCGGAAGGATATTAATACCGGATTTTTCCCTGGCACAAAGCAGCCGGCTCTCTTTCTGAAAGAAAGCCGGCTGTTATGAAATACCTCATTACTTACTTATCGTTATTTTCCTTGTAACTTCCGAACCTTCAATACTTATTGTAAGCACATAATTGCCTGCAGTAAGATTACTTGCATTTACAGGAATACTGCTGCTGTTAACGGGCTCATACTTATTCCTAAATACCATTTTGCCCTGCATATCAGTTATTTTCACTTCAGTAGGTTTATTCCATACAGTACCTGATACAAGATAAAAAGTGCCATCATTAGGATTAGGCACAACCGTGATATCCGGAGCTACTGTATTCAATCCGTTTATGCCTACATTGGCCTTTACAAATACACTGTCGGTAAAAGTGGAAGTGCACCCTGAATCAGTGACATATAGAATAACTTTTTGCCAGCCACCTGCGTTCCATTTCACATGTTGCGGCCCGGCTCCGGTACCAGGAGTCGCAATACCTCCGCCAAAATTCCAGACATAGGTTGATCCTGTCGGGGCAGTACCATTAAAAGTAAGAGTATCATTAAAAGCCTTCTGTATCGTATCTTTAGAAATAGCATAAGACGATTTTACCGAACACATAACTAAATGAGCCCACCATGTATCCCAGTAGTTGGCTGGTGTGGCAGGCACGGTCTCCTGGATTGTCCAGAAATCACAATTGTTGATCGGATCTACACATGTACTTGAATAGTCTCCCCAACGGTTCTGAGTTCCTCCAAATGTTTCGTAATAATTGGCTTGACCATGACGAAATATTACCTCAGGCCTCATGGAATCTGCCGGATCTGTATGCAGGTGAAGCCTGTAAGCGGCTGCAGGATACATAGCGCTGGAACAATGGGTATAACCTATCAAAGCATCATCATTTGCATTTACTGCAATAGAGGCATAATCAAAAAACTGAGGGCCTGTTGAATTATCAATCAACCCGTTCTGCATTGGGTTTCCCAATGTATCAATTTCCCACCACATCGACGAACAGCGGGTAGCTGTACCAGTAGCAGGCAACCAAATAGTATGGGAAGTCCACAAATGGTTGTTACGCTGAACCACGTGATGTATCCGGTTATCGCCCGACTGAAGTTTATGGGTTGTTCCCAATTGTGGCACAAAATCATTTGAGCCTCCGTTTTTCCAGTGTGTAGTAGTAGCCGGGAAGCCTACCGAAGTAATAACCGGAGACCCTACGGGGCCTGAAATTTTCCAGAGCTGCAGCTTTCCTGAGTTGCCACTGCTTACCTCAAGCATAAACATATTTTGCTCAGTAGTATCATAGGTAAGTGCAGGTGCCAGGCAAAACTCAGAAGACTCAGTTATTTTGGTATACGGAGCTCCAGCACCATTCATCATGCTTACATAATCAAATACATATACAACTGCCCCTGTTGCTCCTGTACCACTTGTATTCTGAAAATAATTTCCCGTAACTGTTACCCATTTACCATTAAAGCCAACATTAGGATAATCGAGCCATGATTGGCCTGAGGGATCTGTAGCTACTTTATACATATACCAACCTGAAGTAGGGCTGCTTGTTTTTGAAACCGCAATCATAATCTGGGAGTAAGTAGTTTGACCATAAGCGTCTCCTACCATGATCCAGCGTTTGTAATGCGGATCATAATGTACGCGAGGATCAAAAGAACCTCCTCCATGGCTTAACATACTCAACCAGAATTGATCCAGGGTAACCTGGGCTGTAGCAAATCCCCCGGTTTTTGTCTGTATGTGTATAGCCGTGTTTATTGCAGTCACGCAGTAATTCTCATTCACCTCACCATGTGTGTCGGGTGGAATACCAGAACCATCGCTGATGGTAGATTCGAAGGTATCACTAGGAGATGGGGAAACAGGTAACATCGCAGGACCTGAACCCGATATCAACCGTGATGCTACGCTTCTGTTGATCAGATGAACCATAGATGGGTCGGGTTCAGCTGGTTCCGGACGGTTATCATTTTCATCTTCATCTTCATCAAATAGTGGCTTTCGGACTAACGGATCTGGATGCGCCTTGTAATAATTGGCAATCTCAGTAAAATCGATCTCCGATTTCCCGTCCTCCCTCCCTGTTGTGTATACCTGTGCATTGGCACTAAGAGAAATTACAGCTGCTAATGAAACTAAAATACTAAACCTAAACAAATACATAAATATATATTAAACATGATTTAACCTGGCGCAATTAAACTTACATAACAACGGTTGCAATGCTGCCAAATCACAAAGTTAATGATTACTTAATAGATTAGCAATGATTCAGGAGGGAGGTTTCAAAAATATTTCTCCATAAAATTAACTCAAAATCAATGATTTAAAAGATATTTTTATTGGAATGCTGTAGTACAAATTCTACAATGATTGTATGTATTTCCTGCTTTAAATAACCATCTTTATGTTCTGTAACAAATTCATTCCTTAACTTTTCTAAAATAGAAAGAGCTCTGCGTTAATCTGCAGAGCTCTTTTAAAAGTGATTTAAAGATTAATCCTTAATGAACTTCCTGGTTACTAAATTAATTTCCCCCTTAAGGGTGATATTATATAAACCTGGCGTTAATGACTGAACATTTATGTCTGTTTCATTGCCATGCAACGGCTGCTTCATTATTACCTGGCCAACACTGTTTGTAATGATAAATGAAGTGTAGGTACCATTTTCAACTTTTACT
>Ga0214164_1000200_pt1 | contig 41034 bp, 40 predicted proteins | sample TroBogepilimnion_13_FD_153003 | JGI IMG/M metagenome (GOLD analysis project Ga0214164, IMG submission 153003) | Freshwater microbial communities from Trout Bog Lake, WI - Practice 03JUN2009 epilimnion v4 | ecosystem: Environmental > Aquatic > Freshwater > Lake > Epilimnion/Euphotic zone ... | reverse complement strand
GCCGGAGTCACTGCTTCGGCGGTCTATTCTCTGTTGCGCTTTCCGTGGGCTCTCGCCCCCCAGGCGTTACCTGGCGCTCTACCCTATGGAGCCCGGACTTTCCTCCCGCACCGTGAGGTACGAGCGACTGCCTAGCCAACTCCCACGCGCACGATAGGCCTCTCGCGATAGAACCTCAAGCGAGTTCGTCTCGCGCTTTGCGAAGCAACAATAGTCGTTCGTAAACTGCGTTACGGCGCAAACCGGTAATTTCAGCCACGGAATCGGCTATCACCGAGACCGGTGAGTGCTCCAAAAGACGTGACAGCGCGCTGTCGTAGCGCGCGATATCGTCATCGGGGCTTTCGGCGACATGGCCTGCAACCACCAATACGCATTCGCCACGCGACAGATTTGCATCCGTCTTGGCCTGCTCCACCAAGTCCGCAAGCGTCGAGCGATAGACCGTTTCGTGGAGTTTTGTAAGCTCGCGCGCGACCACCGCATCGCGTTTGTCGCCGAAAGCTGCTGCCAAATCCGTCAGCGTCTCTTTGATTCGATGGGGCGATTCGTAGAACACCAACGTTCGCGACTCGAGCGCCAATACTGCGAGCCGTGAACGACGGGCCGCTGCTTTTTGCGGCAGAAAACCCTCAAAGACGAAGCGATCCGTCGGCAGCCCGGCAACGCAAAGCGCGGCAATTGCGGCACACGGCCCCGGTAGGGGCACGATCTGAATGCCTGCGTTCGCGGCGGCAGAGACGAGGCGATACCCCGGATCACTGACGAGCGGCGTTCCCGCATCGGAGACGAGCGCAACATCATCTCCCGCCAAGAGGCGTGCAACGATGTGATCCGCGCGGTCGGCCTCGTTATGATCATGAACAGCGACCAACGCAGCGGAGAGACCGTACTGCGCGAGCAGTTGGCCCGTGTGCCGGGTGTCCTCGGCGGCCACCACGGATACGCGTCCGAGCACTTGCCGGGCGCGCTCGGTGATATCGCCCAAATTGCCGATCGGCGTCGCAACGATGTAGAGCGTTCCTGCCACAGTAATCACCCGGCGCGCCTGGTGCGCTAAGAGCCGGATCGTGCGCTCAAGCCGACGCCCTTGCAACGTACTGCGAGCCTAGGGGCGACACGGTATCCTTAGCGCCCTGTCACGGTTAGGTCGGTTATGTCGGACCATCCAACTTCGAAAGCCGCAGCTCAGCTCGCATTACTGCTCCCCATGAGCGGTCGCCTCGCCGACGCCGGCGAAACGATTCGGGACGGCTTCATGGCGGCCTATTACGACAAGCCGGCCAAAATCCGGCCTTCCGTTCGAATTTACGACACCGGGAACGACAGTGCGGCGGCCTTCAAACGGGCGGTGGAGGATGGCGCGACCTTCGTGATTGGCCCGTTGGGACGGGAAAATGTCGCATCGATTCGCGCTCTCGTTGACGGCCACGTCCCGGTCTTGGCGCTGAATCATCTACCGGATGGGGACGTTACACCGAAGCACTTCTATCAATTTGCGCTCGCGCCGGAAGATGAAGCGCGTCAGATTGCCGCTTACGCGCTGCAACAGGGCCAAAAAATTGGCGTCGTGCTCGTGCCATCCGGCGACTGGGGCCAACGCGTCCGACAAGCATTCATCGGCGCCTTCACCGCCGGTGGTGGGCGGGTCGTCGCCGCTGAGACGTACCCCAATGACACCACCGACTTCTCTGACATTCTGGTGCCGCTACTCGGGTTTGAAGACAGTCAAAAGCGCTACCACGCCGTCTCTTCTCTGGTGGGTGGATCGCTTGTGTTTACGCCGCGGCGTCGAGACGATCTGGAATTCATCTTTTTTGCGGGCCAACCGGTACACGGTCGCCTCCTTCGTCCACAACTGAAATTCCATTACGCGGGAGACCTTCCCGTCTACGCGACGTCCGATATTCACGATCCTCGCGCCGCCTCTAACCAGGATCTTGAGGGCGTGTTATTCGTAGACGCGCCCTGGCTGCTCTCCGATGCAGCGCCGATCGTAAAATTGCGCGAAACGGTGGCCGATCTCTGGTCCGGTGACGCACGGCACGCGGGCCGCCTGTTTGCGCTCGGCTATGACGCCTACGCCGTGACCGAACGGTTGCGCGCAGAGGAAGACATCGACGGCCTGAACGGCTTAACCGGCACGTTATCGATGGGTTCGAACGGGCAAGTTCGACGCTCGCTCCTGTGGGCGAGCTTCGGCGCCGATGGCGCGGCCAAACCAATCGATCGTTGAGAAAGGTTCAGTTCCGAACGAATCCCACGCACAAGTTATTGGCTGGCATACGGACCAATACATCGCGACGAAATCCGTGTTGCTCGGCGACCGCCGTTACGGCTTCGAGATCGCGTACACCGGAGCGCGCATCGCGCTGTCGCAACCACGCGTCGAACGCGACATTCGATTCCGCCGTATGCGCGCCCATCTCCCGGTAGGGTCCGTAGAGCAGCACTCTGCCGGGACCCGTCATACTGAGCACCCGTGCCGCCCCGGCAAACAGCGCGTCCGTGGCTGACCACGGCGCAATATGAATCATGTTGATGCAGACGATCGCGTCGAAGAGCGGCAATCGTGGCCACGCAGCCTCAACGTCTAAGACCAGCGGCGGTCGGACGTTGTTGACGCCACCGGCGAGCATCGCAACGACCAATTCTGCGAGGCCCGTCGAATCACGCTCGGTGGGTTGGAAATCCACATCGGGCAGAGCGGCCGCGAAGTGCAAGACGTGCTGACCGGTCCCAGACGCAATTTCAAGTACGGAGTAGCCCGGCTGTACCAGCGGCGCTAGGACCTCAAGAATCGGCCCCTTATTTCGTTCCGCGGCAGCAGAGTGGGATGACACGGTCTTACTTAACGACCGTCAACCGAGCTCGGCGAGGCTCGTCGCCACCCGACGTTGGCGAGGGGGGCGGACTGGGCGGTGCCGGGGGTGGTGTTTCATCATCCGACGGCGCGATGTCGTCGTCTGAGAACACCATGCCTTGCCCGCTTTCGCGCGAATAGATGCCCAGTACGGACCGGAGAGGCAAGCGCACCTCGTGCGCCACACCACCGAATCGCGCGCCGAACATGACCCAATCATTCTTGATTAACAGGCCAGACGTCGCGTCGTAACTCACATTCAAAACGATTTTACCGTCGTGAACGTATTGCCGAGGCACTTGCACGCCCGCCACGCCGGCATCAACGACGACGTGGGGGGTTTGCATGTTGTCTGTCAGCCACTCATGCATCGCCCGTAGCAAGTACGGGCGCCGTGACGACAGTGCGGGTGCGTCTGCCAAAGGACTAACGACAACGTGCTCAGTGCACGTCGCGCCAGTATTCCTTGTAAAGCATGTACGAGAACGCCCCGAACAGAAGCAGGAACAGCATCACCCAGACGCCGAGATCCTGCCGCGTGGTCTGCACAGGCTCGCCCACGTAATCGAGGAAGTTCACCGTGTCGCGGACGAACTCATCGTATTGAGCTGGCGTGAGTGAGCCCTTATCGGTCAACTCAAACTTCTCAAATTCCGACTTGCCGTCTTCGGTCTTGAAGACCGCCGTCTGCACGCCCTGCAGCGTGCTCAGCACGTGCGGCATCGCCGTCCCCGGCAACATCGTGTTATTCACGCCCGTCGGACGCGATGGATCACGATAGAAGCTGTGCAGAAAGGCCGAGATATACGCCGTACCGCGCGAACGCGCCATCAGCGACAAATCTGGGGGCACGACGCCGAACCACTTCTTGGCATCCGCCGCCGGCATCGCGCTGACGATCGGATCCGCCGGCTTCTCCGACGTGAACATCAAGTTCTGCTTGAGTTCCGCCTCACCAATGTGCAGATCGGCGGCCATACGGTTGTAGCGAATGTATTTTGCTGAGTGACAACCGGAACAGTAGTTCATGAAGTTACGAGCGCCACGCTGCAACGAGGCTTCGTTACGAATGTCGTTACCGGCGGCCGGCAACGACGGTCCCTCGTGAGCGTGCGCGAGGACAGGCAGCGCGAGCGCAAGAGCAGCGAGCGCCGGCGCGAGCTTCTTAATGAGCATGGTAGGTGACCCTCTCCGGCACAGACTTCACGGCATCGATGCGCGAATACCACGGCATCAACAGGAAGAATGCGAAGTAAACGATCGTGAAAACGCGGCTCGCGAGCAGCAGCGTCGGCGACGGCGGCTTCATGCCACAGTAAGCCAACACCACAAAGGAGATCGCAAAGAGCGTCAGCGCAATCTTCGTCATCGGACCTTTGTAGCGAATCGACTTGACGGGCGACTTGTCCAGCCAGGGCAGGAAGAACAACAGTGCAATCGCGCCAAACATCACGAGCACGCCCCAAACTTGCGTACCCGCAAACGACGGAACCGCACGGAGCATCGCGTAGAACGGCGTGAAGTACCACACCGGCGCAATGTGCGGCGGGGTCTGCATCGGATTCGCCGGATCAAAGTTCGGCGACTCCAGGAAGAGGCCACCAAAGGTCGGCGCAAAGAAAATGATGCCGCAGTAGCACAGCAAGAACACCGAAATGCCCCACAGATCCTTGACGGTCATGTACGGATGAAACGCCACGCCGTCCAGAGGCCGTCCGGCTGCGTCCTTGTGCTTCTTGATCTCGACGCCATCCGGATTGTTGGAGCCGACCTCGTGCAACGCCAAGATGTGCGCCACGACGAGGAAGATCAGAATCAATGGGATCGCGATGACATGCAATGCGAAGAATCGATTCAGGGTGATGTCCGAGATGAAGTAGTCACCCTTGATCCACTCCGACAGCGAGTCCCCGATGACCGGAATCGTACCGAACAGGGACACGATGACCTGAGCACCCCAGTAGGACATATTGCCCCATGGGAGCAGATAGCCCATGAACGCCTCCGCCATGAGGCAGAGGTAAATCAGCATGCCGAAAATCCACAGCAGTTCGCGCGGCGCACGATACGACCCGTACATCAACGCACGGAACATATGCAAATACACGACGATAAAGAACGCTGAGGCGCCGGTCGAATGCATGTAGCGGATCAGCCAGCCCCACTCCACGTCTCGCATGATGTACTCAACCGAAGCGAACGCATCCGCGGCCGCAGGTTTGTAGTTCATCGTGAGGAAGATGCCGGAGACCAACTGAATCACTAACACGACCAGCGACAAAACGCCGAACACGTACCAGTAATTAAAGTTCTTAGGCGCGTAGTACTCCGTCACGTGCTCCTTGAGCATCGTATCGAGCGGAAAGCGCGCATTGATCCATCCCCACAGCCCCGGGGCTGTGGTTTTCGCGTGATTGTCGTTACCCATTGAGAGGCTCCTTCGACTTTGCCGCGTCAGGCGGACGGCGAGGTATCGCTGCCGACCATCACTTTCGTGTCGGTCAGGAACGTATACGGCGGCACGGTCAGATTGGCCGGGGCAGGAACGCCCTTGAAGACTCGACCCGACAGGTCGAACTTCGAACCGTGGCACGGGCAATAGAATCCGCCCGGCCAGTCGGCGGAGACCGTCACATCGGCGGCCTCAAACTTCGGCAACGGCGAACAACCCAGATGCGTGCAGACGCCGAGGACGACGAAGTACTCGGGCTTCTTGGCGCGGGCTTCGTTCTTGGCGTAGGCCGGCTGCACCGATCCGTCGGAATTCGGATCCAGCAGGAATGGCGTTGCCAAATCCAACTGTTTGAGCATCTCCGGCGTCCGGCGGACAACCCAAACGGGCTTGCCGCGCCATTCGACCCGCAGCATTGAACCCGGCTCGAGCTTGCTCAAGTCGATTTCAATAGGAGCGCCCATCGCTTTTGCACGCGCGCTGGGCTTCCAGCTCGCGAGAAACGGTGTGGCTGTGAACACGACGCCCACGGCGCCGGTAAGTGCCGTCGCCGTCGTCAGCAGACGACGTCGACCCAGATCAACCTCTTCGCTCATGACATCCCCTGTAGAGGGCTAAACGCAAGGCAATGCAAATGGATTCCCCGAACCGAATGGGCACCGCTGTTCCGCGGAGTTTCGTCGGCGCGAAGGATTGCGCATTATACACATCGCATTGCGGCACGCAGCGCTTGCGCGCCACGCCAACCCTTTAGGAGTTTTCCGTGCAACGCCTGATTCGTTTGGCCCGCATCCTGTCCCCCTGGATCGCCCTAGGCTTGGCGGGGGCCTTGATTGCGATTTACCTGCACCCGGGTCTGCTCGTACAGTTCCCCGCTCCTGCGCCAACCGCGCGGTCGGTGCCATCGATCGCCGGGTTGGTCAACGCCGCCGATGCTACCGACCACCGAGCGGACCGCGCACCGGCGGTTGCCAGCTACGCCGACGCGATTGCGCGCGCAGCGCCCGCCGTGGTGAATATCTCCACTCGTAAAGTGGTTTTGGAGCGGCAGTTACCCGAGCAGTTCGCCCCGTGGTTTCCGGATTGGCCGGAGTTCCGACGTCGCGAGGAGTCGAGCCGCGGCTCGGGGGTGATCCTGGACGCCGACGGCCATGTCGCCACCAACTACCACGTGATCAAAGGCGTCGAGGAGATCATCGTTCAGTTGCGCGATGGCCGCTCCACGAAGGCTAAGCTGGTGGGCACGGACCCGGATACTGACCTTGCTATCCTGAAGATTTCATTAGGTAATTTGCCGGTCATGCCGCTAGGACGCTCCGATCAATTGCGCGTCGGCGATGTGGTGTTGGCGATAGGCAATTCGCTCGGCCTCGGCCAGACGGTGACTCAGGGCATTTGTAGTGCAACGGGCCGGTCTGCGCTGGGATTGGCGATGCTTGAAAACTTCATACAGACCGACGCTGCGATCAACCCCGGGAATTCGGGCGGCGCATTGGTCACCGCCGCTGGCGAATTGGTGGGTATCAACACGGCGATCCTGAGCCACGAGCAAGGCGTGGAGGGAATCGGCTTTGCGATCCCGGTCAATCTCGTCCGCGGCGTCGCTCAAGAAATCGAAACGAAGGGACGCGTGGTGCGCGGTTGGTCCGGTCTTGGCCTCAATGAACTGACCGATGAGGCGGGTACTCCGATCCCCGGCGTTCAGATTGCCGGCTTTTATCGCGGCAGCCCGGCCGCCGAAGCCGGTCTGCGTCCCGGCGACGTACTGACCGATCTCAATGGCGTCGCGATCAGTGGACGACAGGATTTTTACGGCCGAATCGCGCGCATGACCCCGGGCGCCACGGCGCGCCTGAAAGGCCTTCGGCCGGGTGCCGGACGCTTTGAGGCTAGCCTTCCCATCGTCGCCCGACCGATCGAACGCTGATCAGGCCTCCCGGCGGATGCTCGCCCCGAGCCCTTGAAGCTTTTCTTCAATGCGCTCGTAGCCGCGATCAATGTGATAAATCCGTTCGATTCGGGTCCAGCCCTCGGCGACCAATGAGGCCAACACCAAACTCGCCGACGCGCGTAAATCGGTTGCCATCACCGGCGCTGCGGTCAACCCGGGGACACCGCGGATAATCGCCGTGTTGCCCTCGATCCGGATTTCGGCGCCGAGTCGGCGCATCTCATCCATATGCATGAAGCGGTTCTCGAAGATGGTCTCGACGACCGTCCCGACCCCATCAGCCACCGTGTTCAGCGCGGCAAATTGCGCCTGCATATCGGTCGGGAATGCCGGGTACGGGGCCGTGCGCACGTCGACCGATTTAGGGCGCGCGCCGTGCATATCGCATTCGACCCAGTCGGCACCCACGGCAACCGTCGCGCCGGCTTCCCGCAATTTCGCCAAAACAGCATCCAAGTGTCCGGGAACCACACCAGACACGCGAACTCGACCCCGAGTGATCGCCCCAGCGACCAGATAGGTGCCGGCTTCAATCCGATCCGGCACGACGGTGTAATCGCCGCCGTGCAAGCGCTCAACGCCCTCAATCACGAGCCGGTCCGTTCCGGCACCCGAGATGCGAGCGCCCAAAGTGTTCAAAAACAGCGCCAAATCAGTCACTTCCGGTTCACGCGCCGCGTTTTCAATGACCGTGGTGCCGCGCGCGAGGCAGGCCGCCATCATCAGGTTCTCGGTGCCGGTGACCGTGACCGTCTCTAAAACGATATGGGCACCTTGTAGGCGTCCTGACACCCGCGCCTTAATAAAGCCATTTTCGATCCGAACATCAGCGCCCAACTGCCGCATTCCCGACACGTGCAAATCCACCGGACGCTCGCCAATCGCGCAACCGCCGGGCAGCGAGACGTCGGCGGCGCCAAACCGAGCCAGTAACGGCCCCAACACCAAGATGGACGCGCGCATCGTCTTGACCAACTCGTAAGGCGCAACGCATTCACCGACCGACGAGGCGTCCACGACGACCGTGGACACGTCGCCCGTCGTCGTCAAGCGCGCCCCCATATGCGTCAGCAGTTTTTGCGTGGTCGAGACGTCACGAAGCGCCGTCGGCACGTTCCGAACCGTCACCGTACCGTCGACGAGCAGGCAGGCCGCAAGTATCGGTAGCGCTGCGTTCTTGGCGCCCGAAATCTGGACCGTACCGTCCAGTCGCTGGCCACCCTGGACGAGTAATTTATCCACGACGGTTCAGCCCTGACCCTGCGCAGCCCACTCGTCTGGCGAGTGTGCTTGGATCGACAAGGCATGGATTTCGCGTCCGACCGCCTCACCGAGCGTCGCGTACACCATTTGATGGCGCTGGATCAGTCGCTTACCGGCGAATTGCGGAGCCACCACGACGGCCTCGAAATGGGTATTGTCGTCCGAACGCACGACCGCACGGGCACCGGGCAGTCCGGCCAGGATGGACTCTTGGATTTCGGCAGGGGTCATAGGATCTCACCTGTGGCTAGAACGACCGCAGCAGCCGGTCAAGGGGCGGCAGTGTAGTGAATCGGGCAGCAGTGGAACAGCACCGCCCTGCCACTTGCTATCATCTGAGCCTAGAGTTTGAACCGGAGAGCCAACGACGTGACGGAGCCCCAGCAGGCCAGCCTCGACGATCGCGCCCTAGTCCAGTTGGGAAAAGACGCGCTCACGATCGAAGCGGCGGCGATCTCCGCCGTGTCCGATCGCCTCGGTGAGGCCTTCGTGCACGCCTGCCGGACCTGTCTGGCGGCCCGCGGGCGCGTGGTCGTCATCGGGATGGGCAAATCCGGCCACGTGGCTCGCAAAATCGCCGCCACGTTGGCCAGCACGGGTACGCCGGCCTTTTTTGTGCACCCCGCCGAAGCCCAGCACGGCGACATCGGTATGGTTACGCGGGAGGACGTCGTCTTACTGCTCTCCAACTCCGGCGAAACTGGCGAGGTACTGGCGGTGCTCCCCGTACTAAAGCGTCTGGGTATCCCGTTGGTCGCCCTCACCGGCAATCCGCAGTCCTCGTTGGCCCGTGCCGTCGATGTGCATATTGATGTTTCCGTGCCGAGCGAAGCCTGCCCTCTGAACCTTGCTCCGACCGCGTCGACGACCGCTGCATTGGCTATGGGTGACGCACTCGCGGTGGTGCTACTGCACTTGCGCGGTTTCACGGAAGCCGATTTTGCGCGATCCCATCCCGGCGGCAGCCTTGGGCGTCGACTCCTGCTGCACGTCGATGAGGTCATGCATCAGGGCGCTGAAATTCCGATCGTCGGCCCGAACGATACCGTGTCGGCCGGACTGCTGGAGATGAGCCGCAAAGGGCTCGGCATGACCGCCGTTGCGGAGTCCGATGGACGACTGCTCGGGGTGTTTACCGACGGTGACCTGCGTCGCGCCCTGGATCATCGCTTGGATGTCCATGCGACCGAGATGTCAGCCGTCATGACACGCCAGTGCCGCACCATCGGACCAAAAGCGCTGGCGGTCGACGCCGTCGTTTTGCTCGAGCGCCACCGGATCACAGCGTTGGTCGTTGTGAATGACCGTGGCCACGTCGTGGGCGCACTGAATGTCCACGATTTGCTTCGTGCAGGGGTGATGTGATGCACCCACGGATTCGACTCGTCGTACTGGATGTGGACGGCGTGCTCACCGACGGCCGCCTCTATTACGGCGCGGACGGCGAGACGCTCAAAGTCTTTCATGTGCGGGACGGTCATGGCATCAAAGCTCTGCTCGCCGCCGGTATCGACGTCGCGATCATTTCCGGACGCCGTTCGGCCGCGTTAGAGAGACGAGCCCGCGAACTGGGCATCCATCACGTCCATCAGGGTATTGAGGACAAAGGCCCAGCGCTCGCGGCTCTGCTCGAGACGCTGAAGATCCCTGCCGTCGAAGCGGCTTGCCTCGTCGACGATACCCCCGACCTGCCGATGATGGCCATGGTCGGTGTACCGGTCGCCGTCGCGGATGCACACCCGAGCGTCCTCAATGCGGCGCGTTGGGTGACTCGCAGCGCTGGAGGTCATGGCGCCGTACGCGAACTCGCAGATCACCTGTTGGGCACCCTCTAATGCGCGTGCGGCCGCTCGTGCTGACGGGCACGATCGCGATAGCGACGTGGTGGCTTGCGCACACGAGCCATCCACTGAGCGAGCGAAAGGCGCAGCAGAGCGTAGCGCCCGGCTACTATTTTGATGACGCCACGCTCGATGAAACGGATGATCAGGGCCATACGAACCTCACGCTGCATACTCGATATGCCGTGGAAGACGGTCCGCACCACGCCATTCAACTCACGGATATGACGGTCGATTACCTCGCCGCACCCGATTCCGTCTGGCATTTGAAAGCGGACCGCGGAACGATGCCTTTGGGGAGCGAGGTGCTCACCCTGCACGGTCATGTGGAGCTACGCTCCCAAGCGCCTCGCACGGCCGGTGCCGTGGTTTGGACTGACGCATTGGCACTCGATCGCGCCCACAGAATCGCTTCGACGGCTGAACCCGCTCGGGTTGAATGGCCGCCTCACCAACTATATGCCCAGGGAATGCGACTCGATCTGACGCGTCAAACCCTTGTGCTTGAGAATTCGGTCCATGGCACGTTCCATCGCTAGTCTCGCCATCCTCTTCGCTCTGGCGACCGGCGCGCAGGCGGGCGCCCCGCAGTTGGATGAAGACCAACCCATTCAACTCGAGGCGCGCTCCTCGGATTTCGACTACAAATCCAGCACCCTGATTTTTAAGGCCGTGCGTATCGCGCAAGGTCGGCTATGGATAGAGTCCGATGAGGCCACCGCCAATGGGCTCGACTTCAAGGGAAGCGTTTGGCGATTCGCCGGCAACGTCAAGATGGGCCTACCCGACGGCACGATACAAAGCGATCAGGCGTTAATCACGTTTGCGAACAATCTGGTTTCGGTCGCCGAAATCTCCGGTTCACCGGCGTCCTTCGAACAAAAACGACCCAATGGCGTCGCGCGGGGTCGCGCCAAGCAGATCGAATATCGTCCGGGGTCCGCAACGGTTCGGCTGACGGGCGACGCATGGCTATCCGATGGCACTAATGAAATGTCCGGTGCAACGCTGGTCTACGACCTCAACGGACAACGCGTCGTTGCCAACCCCGACGATCAGGGCGATCAACGGGTCCGCCTGACGATACAGCCCAAAAAGACACCCAAGCCCGTCGACGCGACCGAAGAGAAGCACACGCCATGAGCCGCCTGATCGCCGACGGGTTGTCCAAACGATATAAAGACCGAACGGTCGTATCAAATTTGTCGTTGGATGTCGGTGCGGGCGAGGTCGTTGGCCTGCTGGGCCCGAACGGCGCGGGCAAGACCACCGCGTTTTACATGATCGTGGGCCTCGTGCCGAGCGACGGCGGAGCCATCCGGCTGGATGGGCTCGACGTCACGCGACTCCCGATGCACCGCCGCGCTCGCCTCGGTCTCGGCTATTTGCCGCAGGAGGCCTCGGTCTTTCGAAAGTTAACCGTCGCGCAAAATATTATGGCCGTGCTTGAGACGCGCCCCGGCTTGGACCGCGAGGCCCGTCAAGCGCGGCTCGAATCCTTACTGGAGGAGCTCTCGATCGGCCACATTCGCGATGGGATGGGCCAGAGCCTTTCCGGCGGTGAGCGCCGACGCGTTGAAATCGCCCGAGCCCTCGCCGCGGATCCCCGATTCATTTTGTTAGACGAGCCCTTTGCGGGCGTTGACCCGTTGTCCGTCTCGGATATCCAAAAAAGCATTCAACACCTTCGCGACCGTGGCATCGGCGTCCTCATCACCGACCACAACGTTCGAGAGACGCTGGGTATTTGCGACCGCGCCTATATCGTCAACCGAGGTGGCGTCATCGCCGCCGGAAATGCGACTGAAATCCTTGCCAATCCGGAGGTTCGCGCGGTCTACTTGGGCGAGGACTTCCGAATGTGACCCGTCGGCCACCGGCGCAGTCCCGTCACCGCCGAGGTCGTATTCGTTGATGCTGAAGCCTGCACTGCAACTCAAACTCGGTCAGCGTCAGGCCATGACGCCACAACTGCAGCAGGCCATCCGTCTGCTGCAACTGACGGCGTTGGAGTTGCAGCAGACGGTACGCGACAGTCTCGCCGAGAACGTGTTGCTTGAACTGGAAGACGGCGCGGAGGATTTTGATGAGGCCGTCCCGACCGAGGCCACGGCGAGCCGAGAGGATGGAGAGTCCGATTTCGACCCGATCGAGGATCCCTGGGCTGAGAATCATAGCGGCCCAAGTGCGGGCGATTCACCCTGGTCAGAGGATGACCGGTCGCCGGAATACGCCGACCCGTCCGGCGGCAGTTTGCAGGAACACCTGCTCGATCAATTGGTGCTGGCCCGCCGATCGCCACGCGAAGAGACCATCGGTCGAGCGATCATTGACGCGATCAACGACGACGGGTACCTGACGGATTCGCTCGATACTCTGGTGGACGTCCTGCGCCCGGACCTCGAGGCCACCGTGGAACAGGTCGAATCGGTGCTTCGAACGGTGCAGACGTTCGATCCCGCGGGCGTTGGCGCTCGATCGATCGGTGAATGTATCGAACTGCAACTGGCACAACTCGCGCACGACACGCCCGGGTTGGTCTGCGCCCTGTATGCCGTTCGCGATCATCTGCCGCACATCGCTTCGGGCGACCACAGCACGCTGCGCCGTGAATTGGGTGTCAGCGTCGACGAGTGGGCCCAGGCCTATGCCTTGATCCGAGGCTGTCATCCGCGCCCGGGCAATGCGATCCAGAACCGGGAGCCGGAATTTATCGTACCGGATGTCGTCGTCACCAAACGTTCCGGCAGTTGGGTGGTCGAACTCAATTCAACCGTGGTGCCTAAACTGCGGGTCAATGCAGAGTACGCTGCCCTCGTTACGCGCGAACATGTCGCGATGCGGGCCCAACTCCAAGAAGCCCGGTGGCTGATCAAGAGCATCGAGATGCGCAATGACACCCTTCTGAAGGTTGCCAAGACGCTCGTACACCGTCAGTCTGCCTTTCTGGAGCAGGGCGACGAGGCGATGGAACCGCTCGTCCTTCGGGAAATCGCCGACGCCGTCCAAATGCATGAGTCGACGATCTCCCGGGTGACCACCGGAAAATATATGCTGACCCCTCGGGGTACCTACGAATTCCGTCACTTCTTCTCCAGCCACGTTTCGGCTGCGGATGGTACGGAGGTGTCATCGACGGCAATTAGGGCCAAGATCAAGAAACTGATTGCGGGGGAGTCGCCCGACAACCCGCTATCGGACAGTCGGATAGCCGAAATTTTGGCCTCCGACGGCGCCAAGGTTGCCCGACGGACCGTGGCGAAGTATCGAGAGGCGATGCGAATCGCCCCTTCAAGCGAGCGGCGTACGACACTCGCGCGTTGATAGACGACATTGGATTTAAGGAGAATGACAATGCAGCTGACTCTGACAGGACATCACTTAGAAGTAACCGACTCGCTGCGTCAGTACGTAGAGAAAAAATTCGACAAGCTAGTGCGCCATTTCGATCAGGTGATTGACGTGCACTGCACGTTAACCGTTGAGAAATTAACCCACCGGGCCGAAGCAACGCTGCACGTCCCGGGCGGTGCCATCCACGCGGACGCGAGCGAGAGCCATATGTACGCCGCCATCGACGCGTTGACGGACAAGCTCGACCGACTCGTGAAGAAGCACAAAGAAAAGAAGAATGATCATCATGCCTCGGAGGTCGTGAAAGGGGCCTGAAGCTGCCCCGGGGGTCTCCCATCGACACCCCGGAAAGCCGTACCATCGTCGAGCGGGCGCTCTGCCCGCCTCGACGACGGGCGGCGACATGCGTTTAATCATCGTCAGCGGACTCTCCGGATCGGGCAAGAGCATCGCGCTCAACATGCTCGAAGATCTGGGGTGGTTTTGTACTGACAATATTCCGGTCGGTCTGCTCAACGCCTTCATCAGCCATGCGGTGCAACGACCGGGCGAACTCTACGACAAGGTCGCCGTGGGCTTAGATGCCCGGAATGATCCCCGTGAAATTGCTGAAGTGCCGCGAATGCTGCACGGGTTACGGCGCAGTGGCATCCAATGCGAACTGATCTATCTTGCTGCGGATGAGGACACCCTACTTCGGCGCTTCGGTGAAACGCGGCGCCGTCATCCGCTGGTGCGCGATGGCCTAGATCTGCGGGGCGCAATAACCGAAGAGTTGCGGCTCTTGGATCCTTTGACCGACGGCGCGGATTTAGTGATCGACACCACGCGCAGTAGCGTGCATCAGCTCCGCGAACAGATTCGCGTACGCGTGGAGCCCCGCTCACGAGGACGGTTATCGATCATGTTCGAGTCGTTCGGCTACAAGCACGGGATTCCGGGCGGGGCTGACTTTGTTTTCGATGCCAGAACCCTGCCGAACCCCTACTGGGTACCCGCGTTGCAAACACTGACCGGGCGCGATCCGGCCGTCATCGAATTCTTGGACAGCGAACCTGCGGTGACCTCGCTACTGGAGGACATGGTGTCCTTTATCGAGCGACGCATCCCGCTGTACCAGAGCAACAATCGGGCGTATTTGACCGTTGCGGTGGGCTGCACCGGTGGACAGCATCGATCGGTCTATCTGGTGGAGCGGCTAGCGGCTCACTTCACGACCCGGTATCCCGGCATCGTCGCCCGTCACTCGTCGCTGGAAAGGAACGACTGAAGAACCTCCCGATGGCGCATCGCATCGGCATAGCCCAATTCGATGAGATCACGGGCGTAGGCACCATCGAAAAGGAGGTAACTCAAGAGTAAGTGGCCACCTCGATTAGCAGCGCCGAGCGTACGCATCAGCAGCCGAACGGCAAACGGCATGCGCTGCGCATGGCGGGCCGCAACCTCACCCGGATCCTGACTGGGCTCGATCAGCACGGCGCGTACCGACCGTAGCCCACCGGCCGCCGCTCCCGCCGCTTCGATCAGACGATTATCCCGCTCAAGACGCTCGATATCCGCACGTAGGTTACTCGTGAAGAGCGTGTCCAGCATGAAGCCAAAAATCTGCCCAAAGCTAGGCTCCATCATCGCGGGCCCCGAGGACGAACCGGGCGCCGCCCGCACGCCAATGACCAAGACGCGGTCCGCACCCAGATTGATGGCCGGCGCCAACGGTTCACGCTGCCGCATGGCACCGTCTCCATAGTATCCATCGGGTAGCCGGACCGCTGGGAACAGAAACGGTACCGCAGCGCTGGCCATCAAGTGATCTAAAGTCAGATCGGTGGGTTCGCCGCCCGACCATCCAGACGCCGCCGCCGCATCGGTTTGGGTCATGTAATAGGTGCGACTCGGCGCCCCTTTATACGGCGCAGCGGTAATCGCCAAGGCATCAAGATCGCCCCGATCCAAGGACTGCAGGACGCGCGCGAAGTTGACATGGGATTCGAGTGTCTGGCGCAGAGGATGGTTATCGAAGAGCGAATGTGGCGGGCGCGCCAACAGACCGCCGGTCAGAAACGCCAATACCCAGCGCATTGCAGCGCCCACCACCGACAACGGATCGTTACGCCATACCTGGCCGACTCGGAAATGACTCCAGAAACGCTCGATCGTGGCAACACCCGCCGGGAATTGTCGCGCGTTGGCCGCGAGTATCGATCCAATGATCGCGCCGGCGGAGGTGCCACAGACGATACGAAATGGCATCGGCGAATCCGGCTCCACCCATTCAGCCAACGCTTTGAGCACCCCCACTTGGTATGCTCCGCGCGCACCACCGCCGGTCAACACCAACGCGCGGCGCACCCGTCCAGTACGATTGGCTTCAGTATCCATCATGCTGACATTATGCGCGCGAAAGCCTTAGGATCGGGATCTCCCTCGGGCACAAAGGCCACAATCATGCGCTCCGTACTCATTGCCGTATCGTTCGGCGCGATCCTCGCGGTGACCGCATTGGCGTCATCGCCGCGCGCATTAGCAGACGCTCCGGCCGTCGGATCCGTCGCGCCCTCCTTCGCATTACAGGATCAAAACGGCGAGACCCACAAGCTCTCGGACTATAAGGGCAGCTGGGTCGTGTTGTACTTCTACCCCAAAGACGATACGCCGGGGTGTACGACGGAAGCCTGCTCGTTACGCGACAATATTTTCGCCTACCGTCGCGCCGGCGCCACGATCCTCGGCATCAGCGTTGATGATGTCGAGTCACACAAAGCATTTGCGTCCAAGCATTCACTGCCGTTCACCTTACTGGCAGATCCCACCAAGCAGACGGCACGTGACTACGGTGTCTTGGTCAAAATGCTGGGCGTTTTTGAAGTCGCCCAGCGAGACACGTATCTCATCGACCCACAAGGGCGCATCGTGCGCCACTGGCCGAAGGTCGATCCCAAGGACCACTCGGACATGGTCCTTAAGGAATTACTGGCATTGCAGGCGGGCAAGCCCGCGCCGTAATTATTTAGCCGGCGCTTCAGCCTTACGCTCACAGTTACAGGTTGCGATGATCTTGCGGACCTGTTCGGTGTAACGTTGAATCGCCGGCTGTAAGTGCGGCTGCAGATCGGCCTGCATTTTCTCCATCACTTTAGGCATGGCGGCGCGCGACGCTGCCACGGTCTTCTGCCCCAACGGCGACTGGTAGAACGCGAGCAACTGCTTCAGCTCCTCGTCCGAAAAATTTGAGCCGTAGGCCTCGCCCCAGACGGTCGCCATTTCGTCCCGGTGCATCGCGCCAGCGGTCACCTCGTCGATGAATTCGTTGTAGGCCTTGCGCAGCTGACCCATCACATCAGCATTCGCATCAATCCGCGTGAGCAGTGTCGCCATACCCTTATCGGCATCGCTGCGCGCCTGTTGACGCACCATGTCGCGAGCCGCATCAAAGGCTTGACCCACGCCTTCGGCGTCCATCAACGCGCTGATTTGCTGAGCGCGAGTCTCAGCCTGAGAGGGCACAGAAACGACGGCGAAGACAAGGCAAAGAGCGGCAGCAAAACGCATGATGACTCCCAGAAATCGTATGCAGGTCGCGAAAGACTAGCAGTTATCGATGAACACCGCTTTATCGGGCGTTCAAAACCCGCGCTGCTCGATCCAATCCGGCCGGTGATAAGGGGTACATGCGATCGCTCAACAGTTCGCGCGCCACACGTATGGACGGCACGTACTCCCAACGCGGTTCGGGCGCAGGATTCAGCCACGCGAATCGAGGGAACGCCTGCAGCAATCGGCCAAGCCAGACCGCTCCCGCCTCCTCATTCCAATGTTCCACGCTACCGCCCGGCCGCAGGATCTCGTAGGGGCCCATCGTGGCATCGCCGACGAAAATGAGCCGGTAATCCGGACCGTACGTCCGCAGGACGTCCTGAAGAGGAATCCTTTCCTGGTATCGGCGACGATTGTCCCGCCAGACGGACTCATAGATGAAATTGTGGAAGTAATAGTGCTCGAGGTGCCGAAATTCCGTGCAAGCAGCGCTGAACAGTTCTTCCGTCAGTTTGACGTGATCATCCATGGATCCGCCCACATCCAGAAACAACAGCACCTTCACAGCATTATGGCGTTCCGGACGCAATTTGAGATCCAACCAGCCCGCATTGCGTGCGGTTGCAGCGATCGTTCCATCAAGGTCCAGTTCGTCGGGAGCGCCTTGGCGCGCGAAGCGGCGTAACCGACGCAACGCCACCTGTAGATTGCGTGTTCCCAATTCGACGGAATCGTCGAAATTGCGAAATTCGCGTCGGTCCCAGACTTTAACTGCGCTGCGTTGGCGCGAGCCCTCCTGACCAATCCTCACGCCTTCCGGGTTATACCCGTAGGCACCGAAGGGTGAGCGACCGGCGGTGCCAATCCATTTGCTGCCCCCCTCATGCCGCCCCTTCTGCTCCTTCAAACGCTCGCGCAATCCATCCATCACCTTCTCGAGCCCACCGAGCGCCTCAATTTTCGCTTTTTCTTCAGCGGTCAGTTGCAGTTCGGCGAGACGACGTAGCCAATCGGCGGGGATGTCGGAATCCATCAACGAGTTGAGACTGGATTCAATACCCGCAAAGTGCGCTGAGAAGACTCGATCATAGCGATCGTAGTAACGCTCATCCTTGATGAGGACCGCCCGAGCAAGCACGTAAAAGTCATCTACCGAATAGTCCGCGACGCCGCTCTCGAGCGCCGCCATCAGCGCCAGATACTCGGTGACCGATACCGGAATTCCCGTCTCTCTCAGTAACGTGATGAACCGGATCAGCATCGCCGATCAGCCTTAACGTACGGTGCGCCGGTTCATAAAGACCAATTGCTCAAACAAGTGTACATCCTGCTCGTTTTTCAACAGCGCGCCGTACAACGGCGGGATCGTGCCCTTGCCGTCCGTCGCCCGTAGATCTGCCGGATCGATATCCTCGGCGAGCAACAATTTGAGCCAGTCCAGCAACTCAGACGTCGATGGCTTTTTCTTGAGACCCGGTACGTCCCGGATACGATAGAACGCCTCCAATGCGTCGGCGAGCAACGTTTGTTTGATACCCGGGAAGTGCACTTCAACAATGCGTTGCATCGTGTCGGCATCGGGAAAACGAATGTAGTGAAAGAAACAGCGACGCAAGAATGCATCCGGCAGTTCCTTTTCGTTATTACTGGTGATGACGATTATCGGTCGATGCCGCGCGCGGATCGTCTCGCGCGTCTCGTAAACGTAGAACTCCATACGATCAAGTTCGCGCAAAAGGTCGTTCGGAAACTCGATGTCGGCTTTGTCGATTTCATCAATCAAGAGGACGGGCTGCACCTCACTCGTGAACGCCTCCCACAGACGGCCTTTCACAATGTAATTACCGATGTCATGTACGCGCGCGTCGCCCAACTGTGAATCGCGCAATCGAGAGACCGCATCGTATTCGTAGAGACCCTGTTGGGCTTTGGTCGTCGATTTGACGTGCCATTCAAAGAGCGGACGGTCCAAGAACTGCGCTATTTCTTCCGCCAACTGCGTCTTACCGGTTCCCGGTTCGCCCTTAATCAGTAGAGGACGTCCCAACGTAACCGCGGCAGCGACCGCCATCGAAAGATCATCGGTGGTGACGTAACGGTGGGTACCAGAGAATCGGCGGGTCTGCATAAGGGGGCCTCTAGGGAGCCAATACCAATTTGTGTTCCGCCGGTCCCGGCAAGAATGGCGCTGCCAAGCCCTGCGCCCAATTTTCGTGTCCGGCCCGGTAGTACGGCGACATCGGATGGCCACTCTGGCCACCCGGCATCATGAAATACGCTTCGGCTTCGTGGCCGGGTGCGACGGCAAACCGCTCAGACGCACCAAAGTGCTGGCCTTGGACACGCGGCATGTCCTCGTCACCGGGCAAGAATTCGGGCGCCATATCGGACAACTCCGCCAATGCCGGCACGGCGGCCGATAAGGGGTGTCGGATATGGACACGGTTCGCTTTACCCCACGTGCATTCGTCTAGCTTGGGGCACTCGCCGGACAGATCGTTTAAGACCGCGTCGGCTGCGTTAAGCAGAAAATCGCGCCAATTCGCCTGCCCCGACGGCAGCAAATGCGCCGGACGGTTGGTGATCACCGCCCACAACGGTCCCTCAAAAGTCGCGGGTGCGCGGAACGCAAATCCAGGGCTTGCGGCGCGAGCCGGCGCCGTCAGAGCCGCGTAGACCCGGCGCTCAACCTCTTCACGCCAAACCTTAACGAGACGATACGCAGCATCGTCCACGCCAGCCGAACCACTCCACTTCTTCAAGACGTGAGCCAATTCCGCTCGGCGAGGCTGCGACTCAACGGCAGAGTCGTCCAGCAACCCGACCAGCAAATCCTTCCAACGCGTCAGAAACAGTGCGCGATCGTCCAACTGAATGGCCAACATGTCAGCAGGCTTCAAACCGTTACCCTTCGCGGCCAAGTCATCGAGAATCTGGCGGGCGCGCGCGCCTCTGTCGTAGCCGCCATCGCCGATCTTGGCGAGCGCATCACCACCGACCACACGCGCATTAGCGGTTGCGAGCACCCCGTCGATCGGATCAACGATTCGGGGATGTTCCGCCGATTCGAGCCAACCGTCGAAACCGGCAGCGGGATCCGTCGAGAGGCGAACATCGACGACAGGACCACGACGATGAGGGATCTGACCGGCGACGGTCCAAGCAATATGTCCCTCGGTATCACCAACGACAAAATTCTGGGCGGGAATGCCGGCCCGCGTCGCGACCGCCAGTGCGGTTTCGAGCGTAGCGGCTCTTTCCAACCCCACCATTTCGAAATTGATGGCCGCGGGATCATGCGCGACCCACTGTAAGGCGAGGGCCCGCCCCTGAGCGTCGTGACCCACGATAGGGCCCCAGCGCGTCGTCTGAATATCGAGATCTTCGGTAGTCCCGCCGCGAACCACGATCCGTTCCTTGGCATGCCCGTACGGTTCAGATCCGTTGACAGATAAATAATGCTTGGAGTCCTGTGGGTCCGGCACCAGCGTCACCAGCTCCTGATAATCGCCGTAACTATTCGTGAAACCCCACGCAATACGCCCATTGCTACCGGCGACGATTGCAGGGGTTCCGGGCAATGTGACGCCCGTGACGTCCACGGCCGTGGTGTCCGGCTCATTCCACCGCAAGCGCACCCGGTACCACGTATTGGGCATGCGCAACCCAAGGTGCATGTCGTTCGCGACAAGCGCCACGCCGGTCGCGGTACGCCGCCCGGCTACGGCCCAATTATTGCTCCCGGTAATCGGTGGGCGGCCGCGCGATCGCGCGCCCTCGTCCGGATCCGCCGAAGTCACTCGTCTGAGATCAAACTGCTCCGGGGTCGGCAGCATGGGCGTCGCGGGCGTCGAGTGATCGAGAGAGCCGTCCCACTCGGGTGCCTCTGCGCGGAGGAATGTCGTGACAACCTCTGGCAACGCGCCGGCCAGAAGGGCGCGCTCGACTTTGGTGTGCGCGTCCGACTCCTGCAATTGGATAAACATGGCTAAAACGCAGAGCACGGAATCTTCCGCGCGCCACGGCTCTGGGTAGGCACCCAGCAGCAGGTATTCGAACGGGCGGGCTTTGAGCGATCCCATGCCCCCGTTCACGCCGGCCGCATACGCATCCATGAGAAGCCGCTGGTCAGGGCTTGCCCGCGCGACCACAGCGCGGGCAACCGTGCGCAATCGGTGGAGTCTCATCTGCCGATCGGTCGGTAACGTACCGGCGCCCAGCAGTGCCGACAACTCGCCAGCCGCTGCGCGCCGCAACAGATCCATTTGAAAAAATCGATCCTGACCATGCGCATAGCCGAGGCCGTACGCGACATCCGTCTGGGACGAACCCGTCACGGTGACAACGCCTAATGCATCACGCTCAACCGTGGTCGTTGAGAGTATTCCGCGTGTATGCACTCGCCCATCGAGCACGGGCAAACTTCCGCGCAGCAACAGGGTCCCTGCCACTGAACTGGCCAGAAGGACGCCCAAAAAAACGAGCACAATCCGGGTGATGATCTTCTGCATGGGCTCTTAGCCGAGGACGGGGACGCCCATCCTCGCCGCTCCTGCCGTCGCGGGCAAGTCGCCGGGGCACTTAACCCCGGCGAGACACCGATCTTAGAGGCGAACCTGCAAGATTTTCATCGAGTTAGTGCCGCCGGCCACACCGGACAATTCACCCTTGGTGAGGATGATCCGGTCGCCCTCGTTGGCGAGGCCCAGCTCGACGACCTGGCGGAAAATGGCGCCGTAGAGACGCTGCGGTTCCGTGTGAGTGATATCAAATGCCACGGAGTAAACGCCGCGGAACAGACACACACGACGACGCGTTGCCTCGGAGCGCGTGAATGCGTAGATCGGAATATCCGTACGAACGCGCGACATCCATAGGGGCGTTGAGCCGGATTCCGTCAGCGCGACGATGGCCTTTACGTCCATATGATTCGCGGTGTACATCACCGCCATCGCGATCGCCTCGTCGGTCCCGCGGAATACGCGGTCCGCCATGTCCTGAGCCAAAAGCCCGCCTTCAACGCGGTACTTTTCAGCGCCGACAATCACTTCGGCCATCGATTCCACGGCTTTAACCGGATATTTACCCACGGCACTTTCAGCCGAGAGCATGACGGCATCCGTGTCATCGAGCACCGCATTCGCCACGTCCGACACTTCGGCGCGAGTCGGAACCGGGTTCTGAATCATGGACTCCATCATCTGCGTCGCCGTAATAACAACGCGGAAGTGCTTGCGCGCCGTGGCGATGATTCGCTTTTGGAGACCGGTCAACTCGGCATAGCCCACTTCGATACCGAGGTCGCCGCGGGCCACCATCACGGCGTCGCTTGCTTCAACGATTTCGTCCAAGCAAGCAATGGCTTCTGCGCGCTCAATCTTGGCCACGACCAATCCACTGCCACCGGCGTCACGGAGCAATCGACGCGCCTCGTTCATATCCTCCGCAGAGCGCGGGAAGGAGACGGCAAGGTAATCGACGCCGAGCTTTGCCGCCGTCTTGATGTCCGTCCGATCTTTGTCCGTCAGAGCGCCGGCCGACAAGCCACCACCCTTCCGATTGAGTCCCTTGTTGTTGGACAACTCGCCGCCGATCACGACGCGAGTCACGACCCGCGGACCGTCAACGGCAGTAACCTCCAAAACGATGAGACCGTCGTTGAGCAGCAGGATGTCCCCGGGTCCCACGTCGCCGGGCAAATCTTTGTAGGCACAACCCACGGAATCGATGGTCCCCGCCTTGGGATCCAGTGAGACATCGAGCGTGAACTCAGCGCCTTCGACGAGATCGACCTTGCCATCGACGAAACGATCGACACGGATTTTCGGTCCCGAGAGATCGCCCAGAATCGCGACATAGCGACCGACGCGATGGGAGGCTAAACGAACGCGTTCGACGCGGCGCGCATGATCCTCGAAACTGCCGTGCGAGAAATTGACGCGCACCACATCGCAGCCCGCGCGAATCAATTCGGCCAGCGTGTCCACATCATCGGTCGCAGGACCGAGGGTTGCGACAATCTTCGCGCGTCGGTTGTTATGAAGAACGGCAGTCATCGGGGTCCCTCCGCAGCTCGAGCTTCGAGCATCGCTACAGCCGGCAAGACCTTACCCTCGACGAATTCGAGAAAAGCGCCACCGCCAGTCGAAATATATGAAATACCGGCTTCCACGCCGTACTTTTCGATCGCCGCCAGCGTGTCACCACCGCCGGCCAAGGAAAAAGCTGAGGACGCCGCAATCGCGTTAGCGATCGCGCGCGTACCTTCTCCGAATTGATCAAACTCAAACACGCCCACCGGTCCATTCCAAAGAATAGTGCCGGCAGTCGCCAAGAGTTGGGCCAGGCGCTCCGCCGAATCCGGCCCAATATCTAAAATCAACTCATCGTCTGCCACGGCGTCCACCGATTTAACGTCGGCTTCTGCCTGTGCGGAAAAGGCCTTCGCCACGACGACGTCGGTCGGCAACGGAATCTGTACGCCCTTCTCGGCCGATCGCGCGAGCAATCGCCGCGCGATGTCGATCATGTCCGGCTCGGCAAGACTCTTGCCTATTGCCTTGCCCTGAGCCAAAAGGAACGTGTTTGCGATACCCCCGCCGACGATCAATAGATCGACTTTTTCCAGCAGCGACTCGAGCACGGTCAGCTTGGTCGATACTTTCGAGCCTGCGACAATGGCCACCAACGGTCGCTTCGGCGAGTGCAGTGCCGAATCCAAGGCCACCAATTCGTTCACGAGCAATGGGCCTGCGCAGGCGATAGGCGCATATTTGCCGACGCCATGCGTACTGGCCTCAGCACGATGAGAGGTCCCGAAGGCGTCCATCACGTACACATCGCACAATGCCGCCATGCGACGCGCCAACTCGTCGTTGTCTTTTTTCTCGCCTTTATTAAAGCGAACATTTTCGACCAGAACGAGATTGCCCGGCTCAACGGTAACGCCATCGAGCCAATCGGTAATCAGGGGAACCTCTCGTCCGAGCAGTTCCCCGAGCCGCTTCGCGACCGGCGCCATCGTGAACTCGTCACTGGGATGCCCCTCTTCGGGACGCCCTAGGTGAGACATCACAATGACTCGCCCGCCCGCAGCCAATGCGGCCTGAATCGTTGGCAGCGCCGCGCGGATGCGCGCGTCACTCGTGACGACACCGTCTTTTACCGGCACGTTTAAATCTTCGCGAATCAGGACACGACGCCCGTTGAGGTCGACGTCCTGCATCCTAATGACGCGGGTCGAAACGCCACCCACGGGCGCCGATCCACTCACTTCGCGCGGCTCCACGCCAAGGTCGTATCCAACATGCGGTTCGAGAAGCCCCACTCGTTGTCATACCAGGAGCAGACCTTCACCAGCGTGCCATCGATAACCTTCGTCAACGTCGCATCATAGGTCGACGAGGCCGGATCATGATTGAAGTCGACCGAGACGAGCGGGCCATCGTTATAGGCCAATACGCCCTTCAGCGGACCGTCCGATGCGGCCTTGAGAATCTGGTTGATCTCTTCGGCTGAGGTGGCGCGCTTGGCGACAAACGTCAAATCGACCATCGATACGTTGATCGTCGGCACTCGAACGGCGAAGCCGTCTAATTTGCCCTTCAGTTCCGGCAGTACAAGGCCCACGGCTGCCGCCGCGCCCGTCTTGGTCGGAATCATCGACATCGTTGCCGAGCGGGCACGGCGCAGATCTTCGTGGTAGACGTCCGTCAGCACCTGATCGTTCGTATACGCGTGAATGGTCGTCATGATGCCGTGCTCGAGACCAATGACATCGTGCAACGGCTTGACCAACGGGGCCAAACAGTTGGTCGTGCACGATGCGTTGGAGATCACCGTCATCGAACTGGTCAGCACATTGTGGTTTACGCCGTACACAACCGTCGCGTCGACCGGCCCGCTCGCTGGCGCCGACACAATGACCTTCTTAGCGCCGCCGGCGAGGTGCTTCGATGCCTTCTCGTGGCTCGTGAACAACCCCGTGCACTCCAGCACGATGTCGACACCCAACTCGCCCCAGGGCAGCTTCGACGGATCGCGCTCAGCGAGGACCTTGATGCGGTCGCCATTCACCACGATCGAATCGCCCTCGACCGAAACGGTCCCCGGGAAACGACCGTGGGCCGTATCGAAGCGGGTCAGATGGGCGTTGGTCTGCGGATTGCCCAGATCATTGATCGCGACAACTTGAATGTCCTGCGTGCGGTTGCTCTCGTAAAGTGCGCGCAGAATGTTACGGCCGATGCGGCCGTAGCCGTTGATACCAATGCGGATTGCCATGATGGAATCTCCTGAGGTTCGACAGTTTTTGAAAATTCTAAAGCCGGTATATCAGCCGCCAATCGCTGCCAAAGCCGTCTCGGCGACTCGCTCGGCCGTAATACCGAAGTGCTTAAACAGATCTTTGGCGGGGGCGGACGCGCCGAACGTATCCATGCCCACCACGTTGCCTAAGCAGCCGGTGTAACGGCACCAGCCCTCACGCACGCCGGCTTCCACAGCCACACGCGGCACGCCGGGCGGCAGCACCGACGCCTGATACGCCGCATCCTGACGGTCGAATACCGACGTCGACGGCATCGACACGACCCGGACACGACGACCCGCTGCTCGCAGCGTCGCAGCCGCCTCCATGGCCAGTTGCACTTCAGAGCCGGTGCCGATCAGCACTACTTCCGGAGCACCCTCGCTCTCACTGAGGACGTAGCCGCCAGAGCGGACCGCATTGACCTGCTCGGCGGTTCGAGACTGATGGACGAGCGCCTGGCGGGTCAGAATGAGCGCGGTCGGTCCCGTACGGCGCTCAATCGCGTCGACCCAAGCCACGTGCGCCTCTAGAGCATCGCACGGCCGCCAAACGGTGAAATTCGGAATGATACGTAGCGACGCCACATGCTCAATCGGCTGGTGAGTCGGGCCGTCTTCGCCCAAGCCGATCGAATCATGGGTCCAGACGTAGGTCACGGGAATCTGCATCAACGCCGACATACGGGCAGCGTTACGGGCATAGTCCGAAAAGACGAGGAACGTTCCGCCGTACGGCAAGAATCCGCCGTGCAACGCCAAGCCGTTCATCACGGCGGACATACCGAATTCACGAACGCCGTACCAGACATAGTTGCCGGACGCGTCGTCGCGAGTGATGCCCTTCGAATTCTTGGCCCACGTGTTGTTGGAACCGGTGAGGTCGGCGGAACCGCCCAGCATCTCCGGCAAGCGGGGCGCGAACGCATTCAGCGCAGACTGCGACGACTGCCGCGTGGCGGTCGTCGACGCGGCGGCTTGGACCGCGGCTAACGTCTGGCGCACGTAGTCATCCCAATCGGTCGGCAAGTCGCCCCGGACTCGGCGATCCAGTTCAGCCGCCGCCTCCGGATACACCTTGCGGTATTCCTTCATCAGACGCTGCCACTTACCCTCGACTCGCTTGCCCCGGCCGCGGGCGTCCCACGCCTCGCGCACGTCGTCGGGAATCTCGAACGGCGCATAGGGCCAGTTTAGCGCCTCGCGCGCCGCGGTAATTTCGGCGGCGCCCAACGGTGCGCCGTGACAGTGTTCCGTACCCTGCTTATTGGGTGCGCCGAACCCGATGATGGTCTTGCAGCAGATCAAGGTCGGCTTAGACGTCTCTTTTTTCGCCTTACGGATCGCGCGAGAAATGGCTTCTGCATCATGGCCATCAACACCGCGGATCACGTGCCAGCCGTAGGCTTCGAAGCGCTTCGGCGTGTCGTCGGTGAACCAACCTTGGACGTGCCCGTCGATGGAGATGCCGTTGTCATCCCAGAAGGCGATCAACTTACCCAACCCCAAGGTGCCGGCTAGCGCACAGGCTTCGTGCGACACGCCCTCCATGAGGCAACCGTCGCCAAGGAACACATAGGTGTGGTGATCGATCAGGTCAAAGCCCGGCTGATTATAGGTTGCCGCCAGCACTTTCTCGGCGAGCGCCATGCCGACCGCATTGGTAATGCCCTGCCCCAGCGGGCCGGTCGTCGTTTCGATACCAATGTGCAGGTCGCGCTCCGGATGACCCGCCGTATGCGAGCCGAGCTGCCGAAAACGACGCAGGTCGTCGATCGACAGGGGGTAACCGGTCAGATGCAGCAGGGAATACAGCAACATCGAGCCGTGACCGTTGGACAGGACGAAGCGGTCACGGTCTAACCAAGAGGGATTACCGGGGCTGTGCTTCAAATGGTCGCGCCACAGCACTTCTGCAATGTCGGCCATACCCATCGGGGCGCCGGGATGCCCGGAATTGGCCTGTTGCACGGCATCCATGCTGAGCGCACGAATGGCATTGGCGAGATGACGGCGATTCTGCATATCCATTTCCCGGGTAAGTCTGGCAATCGGGCATTGTCCCGTATGGGAGATGCAGGGGCAACGTCCAACGAGGATATGTATACTCCTGCGCCGTTACGGCAACGAGTCGCCTTGGCGAGCAGGGAGCCCCATGTCCACGAACAGTTACCTTTTCACGTCCGAATCGGTCTCCGAGGGCCATCCGGACAAGGTCGCCGACCAGATTTCGGACGCGGTTCTGGACGCCATCCTTGCACTGGACAAAAAAGCCCGTGTGGCCTGTGAAACGCTGGTCAAGACCGGCTGCGCGATTGTGGCCGGTGAAATCACGACAACCGCGTCCGTGGATTTCGAGGCCATCGTGCGTCGAACGATCTTGCGCATCGGCTACAACAGCAGCGAAATGGGCTTTGACGGCTCGAGCTGTGCGGTCATCAATATCATTGGCAAACAGTCCCCGGACATCGCTCAGGGCGTCGACCGCAAGGATCCGCGCAAACAGGGTGCCGGCGATCAAGGCCTGATGTTCGGCTATGCGACCAACGAGACCGACGTCTTGATGCCGGCTCCTATTACCTACTCGCACCGCCTGGTGCAGCGTCAAGCGCAGGTTCGCAAGTCGCAAAAACTACCGTGGCTCCGCCCCGACGCGAAGAGCCAGGTCACGTTCCGATACGAGCACGACCGGCCCGTCGGCATTGAAGCGGTGGTGTTGTCGACCCAGCACTCCCCGGAAATCACCCAACGCAAGCTGCGCGAAGCGGTGATGGAGGAAATTATCCTCCCCGTGCTGCCCTCCCGTTGGATCGATAAGCGGACCAAATTCCACATCAACCCGACCGGCAAGTTTGTGGTCGGCGGCCCAGTCGGCGACTGCGGCCTGACTGGCCGCAAGATCATCGTCGACACCTACGGCGGCTTTGCGCGCCATGGCGGCGGCGCCTTCTCGGGCAAGGACCCGTCCAAAGTCGACCGCTCGGCGGCCTATGCCGCGCGGTACGTGGCCAAGAATATTGTGGCGGCCGGTTTGGCCGAGCGTTGTGAGGTTCAGGTGTCCTACGCCATCGGCGTGGCTGAACCCACCTCGGTGATGGTGGAAACCTTCGGAACGAGCAAGCTGTCCCGCGACGTGCTGACCAAGCTCGTTCGCAAGCACTTTGACCTCACCCCCTATGGGTTGCGCCAGATGCTCGATTTGGCACGCCCCATTTACGAAGCGACCGCCTCCTACGGCCATTTCGGCCGCACGGAGTCGGAATTCACATGGGAACGCACCGACAAGGTGCGCGCCCTCAAGGCGGACGCTAAGTAAGCCCCGTATAACACCTTCCGACCGAGGGGCGCTGCAGCGGGCCTGGGGTAACTCCCCGGCGCCGTCAGGCTCGGTGGGAGGGTCGACCTGACAACGGCGCCCATTCCCTCTGGAGAGAGAGAATGAGCGCTGTAACCCCCCTGAAGAACGACTATCACGTCGCGGATCTGGGCCTCGCCGCCTGGGGCCGCAAAGAAATCACCATTGCCGAGACCGAAATGCCCGGTCTCATGGCCGTGCGTGAGGAATACGCCACTGCGCAGCCCTTGAAGGGTGCCCGCATTGCCGGTTCGTTGCACATGACGATCCAAACGGCCGTCCTGATCGAGACGCTCAAGGCGCTCGGTGCGGATGTCCGCTGGGCATCCTGCAACATCTATTCGACCCAAGATCATGCTGCGGCAGCCATTGTCGCTGCCGGCACCCCGGTGTTCGCCTACAAGGGCGAATCGCTCGAGGAATATTGGGAATACACCCATCGCATCTTCGAGTGGAGCGATGGCGGCACGCCCAACATGATTCTGGACGACGGCGGCGACGCAACACTGCTCGTCCACCTCGGTCTGAAAGCCGAATCCGACGCGTCGGTACTGGACAATCCGACCAACGAAGAAGAGACCATCCTCTACGCGTCGATTCGCCGCCGCCTGCAGACGAATCCGGGCTTTTATGCGGCCATCGCGAAAAACATACGCGGCGTCACCGAAGAGACGACGACGGGCGTGCACCGCTTGTATCAGATGGAAAAGGAAGGCCGTCTGCTGTTCCCGGCCATCAACGTCAATGACTCGGTCACGAAGTCGAAATTCGACAACCTTTACGGTTGCCGCGAGTCGTTGGTCGATGCCATCAAGCGCGCGACGGACGTCATGATTGCTGGAAAGGTGGCTGTCGTTGCCGGCTACGGCGACGTCGGCAAGGGCAGTGCGGAGGCCCTCAAGGCGCTGTCAGCTCAGGTTTGGGTCACCGAAATTGATCCGATTTGCGCCTTGCAAGCGGCGATGGACGGTTATCGCGTCGTCACGATGGATTACGCGGCCGATAAGGCGGACATTTTCGTCACGGCGACCGGCAACCTGCACGTGATCGATCACCCACACATGCTGCGGATGAAACACAACGCGATCATCTGCAACATCGGCCACTTCGACTCGGAGATCAACATCGCCAGCCTGTCGGGCTACGAATGGGACGAGATCAAGCCGCAAGTCGACCATGTCGTGTTCCCGGACGGCAAGCGCATTATCGTGCTGGCGAAGGGACGACTCGTGAATCTCGGCTGCGGTACGGGTCACCCGTCGTTCGTGATGTCGAACTCGTTCGCGAATCAGACGCTGGCACAGATCGAGCTGTGGGCGCATGTCGAACGGTACGGCAAGCGGGTATACACGCTGCCGAAGCATCTGGACGAACACGTGGCTCGCCTGCATTTGGGCAAGCTGGGTGCCGAACTGACGCAACTGACCGAGACCCAAGCGGCCTACATTGGCGTGTCGGCGAGCGGTCCGTTCAAGCCGGATCATTACCGCTACTGAGCGCGAACCGTGGGGGCCGGAGACCGTTTCCGGCCCCTACCGCGGTGCCTGATGACCACGTCCGTACGTCTACTCCAGATCACCGATCTGCACCTGCGCGAGGACCCACAGGGCCACCTCCGTGGCGCCGTGACACTCGCCACCCTGGAATCCTGCCTTTTAGCGGCGCAAGCCACCGGTCCCTACGACGCCATTTTGGTCACTGGCGATCTCGTCCAAGACGAGCCCATGGCCTATGCGCATCTACAGCGCGTGTTGCAGCACTCTGCGGTGCCGGTAGTCTGTCTGCCCGGCAATCACGACGACCCGGAACGCCTCGCAGCCGCCTTCCATACCCCGCCCTTTCAGACGCTCGGCCATCTACGGCTCGGCGACTGGCTCATCATCGGCCTGGATTCGACGGTACCGCGTCAGGATGGCGGTCGGCTGAGCCCCGAGGAAATCACGCGCCTCGAGAGCACCCTCGCCGCTCACCCGGATCAGCACGCTCTGATCGCCTTGCATCACCCCCCCGTGCGCCTCGGCAGTCACTGGCTTGATGCACTGGGTCTTGCGGACGCCGAGTACTTTTGGGCGACAGTGGACCGGTACCCTCACGTGCGCGGCGTTGTATTCGGCCACGCGCACCAAGTCTACGAGGGGGTCCGTGGTCACGTAACCGTCCTCGGCGCCCCGGCCACGAGCGCACAATTTCTGCCCTACAGCGACGACTTTGCCATCGATGACCGGCCACCCGGTTGGCGTGTACTGACCCTCCAACCGGACGGGCACATTGCGAGCCACATCGGTTGGCTGACCGACACCTGAGCGCACCGGTGCGGAATGCGAGATACCCAGCGCTCCGCCAGCCCCGTACACTGCGCGCCTCGAATGGAGAACCCCGTGGCCACATCACACGAACTGTTTCAGGACGCCTGCCGCTACATCCCCGGCGGCGTAAATTCACCGGTACGCGCGTTCCGCGGCGTCGGTGGTGAACCCATTTTCTTCAACCGCGCCGCGGGCCCCTACGTGTGGTCCGCGGACGGCGATCGGTATATCGATTACGTTGGCTCCTGGGGTCCCGCGGTGCTCGGCCATGCAGCGCCCGCCGTGATTCGGGCCGTCCAAGAGACCGCAGCCGCGGGCCTGTCGTTCGGTGCGCCTACACCGATCGAGACGGACGTGGCACGCCTCGTCTGCAAGTTAGTGCCCTCGATCGAACTCGTCCGTATGGTCAGTTCGGGCACTGAAGCGACCATGTCCGCCATCCGTCTGGCGCGCGGCTACACCGGTCGAGACAAAATTCTAAAATTCGAAGGGTGCTACCACGGGCACTCGGACTCCCTTCTGGTCAAAGCCGGCTCGGGACTCCTCACGTTCGGCGTACCGACCTCGCCCGGCGTTCCGGCCGCTTTTGCGGAAAACACGCTCACGGTCGGCTTCAATGATATCGCTCAGGTCCGTGACGTCTTTGCGCGCCACGGCAGCGAATTGGCCTGCGTGATCGTCGAGCCCATCGCGGGCAACATGAACTGCATCCCGCCGGCGCCGGGCTTCCTCGAAAGCCTGCGCGAAGAGTGTACGCGCCACGGCGCCGTGCTGATATTCGACGAGGTGATGACCGGTTTCCGGGTGGCGCTCGGCGGCGCGCAAGCGCTGTACGGCATTGAGCCGGACCTCACGACACTCGGCAAAATTGTCGGCGGCGGCATGCCAGTCGGCGCGTTTGGCGGCAAGCGCCACATCATGCAGCACATCTCTCCGTTGGGGCCCGTCTATCAAGCCGGAACCCTGTCGGGTAATCCCGTAGCCATGGCGGCGGGTCTGGCGACACTGTCGGCATTGGAAGAGCCCGGCTTTCACGAACGGCTTCTCGCCGGAACCGAGCGCCTCGTGGACGGCCTGCGTGCCGCCGCGCATGACGCGGGCGTGCCGCTGGCAACGAACCATGTGTGCGGCATGTTCGGCTTCTTCTTTACCGACGCGCCCACCGTGTCCAGTTACGCGGAGGCGACGCGTTGTGACATTGAGGCGTTTAAGCGGTTCTTCCACGCGATGCTGGCCGAGCGCGTCTATCTGGCGCCTTCCGCATTTGAAGCCGGATTCATCTCCATCGCGCACGGTGCCGATGAAATCGACGCCACCATCGCGGCCGCAAGGCGCGCGTTTGCCGTCGCCAAGGGCTGAGCGCTCGAGTGGCACCGGTGCGCCCGTTGGTGATGCGTTGTGGAGCACTGGGCGACATGGTGCTCCTGACGCCATTGATCCGGCGATTGGCTGAACGCTACGGCACACCCGTCGATGTGGTGTCGTCCGGTCCGTGGACCAAGCCGCTGCTGGCCGGTCAACCCGGCGTGGGCGAAATCCATCTGTTGCAGAGCCGACGTCGCCCCTACTGGCTCGGGCCGGATCAATGGGCCGTCGTGCGCGCGCTGCGCCGCCAAGGCGCTCGACCCACATGGTTTATGGACACGGGCGGCGTGGGTCGGCATTTACTGACCCGAGCGGGCATCGGTGACGAATGGATCGTCGACGCCGACGCCTTTCCGCGCCTACCGGGCGAGCACATCCTGACGCGTTTTGACCGGATTGCCGCCCAACTCCCACGCGCCGTGGGGGGTGGCCGCGAACCCAGCCCAACCGCGCTCGGGGCCGAGCTCACGGTGTCCGAGTCGGCTCGAGAGGATCTGCTGGCGTGGCTCGCGGCACGCGGACTCGCGCAGAGCCCGTTGCTGCTCGTTCAAGCCGGTAACAAGCGCACCATGCGCCGCGGCGACCGACGCCGGACCAGCAACACCAAGTACTGGCCTGAAGAGCGCTGGGCCGCGGTGATCGACCGCCTCGCGGACCGGTTCCCGGATCATTCGATTTTGCTACTCGGCGTTCCCAGCGAGTCCGCGTTAAACGACGACATTCTCGCTGGCGTACGCTCGCAGCGCGCAGTCAACGTGGCGAGCGATCTGCCGATCCCGCGCCTCGCCGCCTTGATGGAGCGCGCGGACGCGATGGTCACTGTCGACACAGGGCCCGCGCACGTCGGGGCAGCCGTCGGCCTGCCCATGCTCGTCCTATTCGGCACGGTGGAACCGAGTCTCTATCGACCCTGGGGCGCCGCCGGCAGTGCGGTTCGCTGCTTGAGCGCGCATCCGGCCGGACCCCTCGAGGGCCTTGCGGTCGGCACCGTCCTCGACGCCCTCGCTGAACTGCCGCTGCGACCGCGCTAAGGCGGTTGCTCTGTTGCCACCCCTCGGCTACGGTCACCGTATGCGTCCCCTGTTGTGGTTCATCGCTGCCATCACCGTCGCGTTGCTCGCTGCAACGGCGCTCGCGTATCCGGCCTACGAATGGATCCATCCGCTCCATGCGGCATGGCGGATCGACAAGATCGCATCCCGTCTCTTTGACGTGTTTCTCCTCGGCGCGATCGTGGTCGTGCTGCGTCGACTGAACCTCCGCGGAGCCCCCGCCTGGGGCTGGGACGTTCCCCTCGCCAAAGCCCGCCATCAGTTTGTGATCGGCTTCGCGCTCGGCATCGCGACCATGTTGCCTGTGTCACTCGCGATGATTGGCCTCGGAGCGCGTTCGCTGGATCCGGCGGTCGACAGTCTGATGGTGGGTCGTGCGCTCGCGGCGGGCCTCGGCTCCGGACTCGTCGTCGGGCTGTTGGAAGAGACGCTGTTTCGTGGCCTGATCCAAGGCGCGGTGACCCGGAGCATGCCTCGTCCCCTGATGGGCATCCTCGCCGTCTCGACCCTCTTTGCGAGCGTCCATTTTCTCTCGAGCGTGCACATCGCTCATGAAAACGTCACCCCTGAATCCGGCTATGTCCTGCTCGCAGGGACGCTCGCCGAACTCACCCATCCCCTCGGGATCCTAGATGCCTTCTGTGCCTTGTTCGGCGTCGGGCTGCTGACCGGCCTCGCCCGCGAGATGACCGGCAACATCCTCTTCCCCGCGGGGCTGCACGCGGGCTGGGTGATGATCATGCGAACGACCATCGGCGTGACCGTCTTACCGGCGTCCGGCCCGACCGCTTGGCTGATCAGTCGTCACGACGGGTATACCGGCTGGCTCGTCTCGGGGTTCATCGGTCTCTTCCTCATCGCTGCCGTCGCACTGAAGCCGCGCTGGCCGCTGTGGCTACGCGCCGATAGGCCGTCAGTTGGGCGTCGCGGACAGGGGTTCGAGTCGCACGAGCGGCGCGAGATACCGTAACCGCTCCAGTGGATCGGTCATTTCGAGCAACCCTTGGCGTACCGACGCCTCAAACGGGGACAGTTCGGCCAATCGATTACCGACCCAGACTGCATCGTCATATTGCGGCGCCACCCACTGCGCGTATACCGGTGGCAACTGCGGTAGCAAGTGTCTGAGTGCCCCGACCAAATGGCCACAGTCCGCCGGCACCGGAGTGTGATCATCCGGCGCGATGTCCTCAACGTCCGCCACATTCAAGCCGTCGGCTTCGCACCACGTGTCCAGAATGCGAACGCGGTTCGCGCCGAGACAGGTCAGCCCAAGCAAGCCATCCTGAAGCCGATCAAAATCCACGATCCGAGCTTCGGTGCCTGTGCGGGCCGTCCCGATCGTGCCACTGCCGGCCTCCTCGCCGTCCAACAGCAGCATGACGGCAAAGCCCGTCCCATCGCGCATGCAGCGACCGACCATGTCGACGTAGCGCGGCTCGAAAATGCGCAGGGCCAGCGGTCCGCCCGGGAACAACACGGTTCGCAAGGGAAACAGCGGGAGACGACGCGTCACGATGCGGCACTCAAGCGTTGCAGTAACCGACCGTGCACGCCCCCGAAGCCGCCATTACTCATGATCAGCACATGATCCCCGGCCCGTAATTCGCGCGTTAAAGCGTCGAGTAGCGCGTCCACACTCTCCACCACACAGGCCCGTTCGCCGAGACTGTCGAGCGCGCTGCTCACATCCCAGCCGATATCGGCCGGGGCATACACAAACACGCAGTCGGCGTCCTCCAACGACCCCGCGAGTGTCTCCCGGTGCACGCCAAGTTTCATGGTGGCCGAGCGCGGCTCCAGCACCGCCACTAACCGTGCCCGACCGATACGACCGCGCAGCGCCGCAATCGTGGACGCAATGGCCGTGGGGTGATGCGCGAAGTCGTCATAGACGGTAACGCCGCCGGCTTCGCCCAATCGTTCCAGCCGTCGTCGGGCGTTACGAAAGGCCGCCAAGGCATCAACCGCAACGGCGACCGGAACACCCACGTGGCGCGCCGCGAGCGTGGCCGCCAATGCATTTTCGGCGTTATGCGCGCCGATCAAGTCCCAACGCACGATCGCTAACGACCGGTCATCGGCGTAGATATCAAATTCGCTCCAATCGTCGCGCCGCGCGACCACGCGCCACGGCGCGCCCGCCTCGCGACCAAATCGCTCCACCGGGGTCCAACAGCCGAGCGCCAGCGTTCGATCCAATTCGGCGTCCGGCTGACGGACGATCAGGCGCCCCGAACTCGGCACGGTACGGACCAACTGGTGAAACATCCGCCGTATCGCTGCGATATCGGGGTAAATGTCCGCGTGATCAAACTCAAGATTGTTGAGTACCGCCGTACGGGGGCGGTAATGCACGAACTTGGCCCGCTTGTCGAAAAATGCCGTGTCGTACTCGTCCGCTTCCACGACAAAAAATGAGCCGGCACCCGCGCGCGCGGAGACGTCAAAATTGCCAGGCACCCCGCCAATGAGAAATCCGGGCGACAGGTGGGCGTACTCGAGGATCCAGGCCAGCATGGACGTTGTCGTCGTCTTGCCGTGGGTACCGGCAACGGCCAGTACCCACTGACCTTGCAGGACGTGCTCGGCCAACCACTGCGCACCGGAAACATACGGAATCCCTCGATCCAGCACCGCCTCCACCGCGGGATTGCCGCGGGACAAGGCATTACCGATGATCACGACGTCGGGTGCTGGGTCCAGCTGAGCAGGATCCCATCCCATCGTGAGTTGAATACCGAGGGCTTCCAGTTGGGTGCTCATCGGCGGATACACGTTGGCATCGGAACCGGTCACGTCGTGGCCGGCTTCGCGCGCTAACGCGGCGATGCCGCCCATGAAGGTTCCACAGATACCCAAAATGTGTACACGCATTAGTTCAATATCCTCGCCGGCAGCGCCACGAGCACCGCGTAGTCCGCCAGAAAATAGGTCAGTGAGACGGTGACCGCCGTGTGCAGATCCACGTCCAGTGCGTCGCGGAAAATGCGCGCGACCACCCCAATGGACCCACACAGAACGGCGGCGAGCAGCAGTTGTACCGCCAGAGGGGCATGATGCGCCGCATCGCCCTCCGTCGACGTCGACCATACGGCATTCAATACGATGGAGGGCAGCGTCAACCAAATGCCGACCCCCAAGAGCGCCAGTAACGTCTGCCGCCACCGGTGCAGACGCCGTCGGGTGGCCAAAATGCCCGCGGTCGCGACCGTCAGAAACCCCAGATCCGCCAGTCCGAGCCCGATCGCGTGACCACCGGGCACGACCAGAGCCGCATCCACAACACTGACGATGGCGTACAGCGCGGCCGCTTCCAGGAGCGCCGCGGTCGACGCGGGCAACGACCGAGGACTCGCGCCCCCGTACAGCATCCGCATCGAGATCAAAATCCAAGCAGGCATGGCATTCCGGTGGGGACGCGCGGTCAGGTAACCCGCATAATCCCTCTATTGTAACCGCCGAGTCAGCATTACCGTGTCGCAAAGCCTGTCGCCCATCACCCGCGCCGAAGATCTGACGCCCGTCGCTGCCCGACTGGCAGAGGCGAGCCGTATCGCCGTGGACACGGAATTCATGCGGGAACGCACCTACTACGCGGAATTGGCGTTAATCCAGTTGGCCGATGCCGACGGCGTGGCACTCGTGGATCCTCTCGGTGATCTGGATACGGCAGCGGTCACCGACCTGCTTACCCGCCCGGGGCAGTGCAAGGTGTTGCACGCCGCTCGGCAGGATGTCGAGGTCTTACTGCCCTGGACTCGTCTGCCCATAGGCCCGATTCTGGACACGCAAATTGCGGCAGCACTGTGCGGATATGGCCCCCAAGTCGGCTACGGTGAACTCGTTGCGAAAGAACTGAATGTCGTGCTGGAGAAGGGGCAGGCCCGCACTGACTGGAAGCGCCGACCGCTCTCTGCCGCACAACTGAGTTATGCGGCCGATGACGTGCGATATCTGCTGGCGCTCGCATCCCAACTGGAAGAGAAGCTGGCTGAACTCGGTCGTAGCGCTTGGCTTGCCGAGGATTTGGCGGCGTTGGCCGATCCCGCGCTGTATCGGGTCGATCCCGCCGACGCCTGGCAGCGCTTCAAGGGCATTGAGACCCTGCCCGCCCGAGAACAACTCCGCCTGCGCGCACTCGCAGCATGGCGAGAGGAGCGTGCGATCCAACGCAACCTGCCGCGCGGATGGGTACTGCCCGACGACATCGCCCGGACCCTCGCCCGGACCGCCCCCCGAACGGTAGCGGACCTCGGTCAGCTCGACCTGATGGACGCGAGCACGCTCGACAAGCTCGGCCCCGCCATTATTGCCGCACTCGAATCGGCGGCTGAGCAATCGGTGGACGGGATCGTTCAACGCCTCGAGGGCCGCCCAGACCCGATCGAGCGTGACCGCCAGAAACGTTTTGCCGAAGCTGCCAAACAGGTCGCGACACTGATCGGCATCGCGCCAGAAGTGTTAGCGACGCAACGCGATTTGCGCCGGATCGTGCGCGGCGAAGCCGTCGATCAGGTCTTCAGCGGCTGGCGGCTCAGCCTGTTGGCTGAGCCACTCGCGCGCGTGTCCGACTAGCTATCAGGCGCGCGCGTGGGCGAGCGCCGACTCCAACCGGGCGGTGACCGCGTCGATATCGCCTTCGGCATCGACCCGAGCGAGTAAGCCACGCGCGTCGTAGTACTCCACCAGCGGTCGGGTCTGCGCCTCGTACACCTCAAGGCGCTTCCCAATCGTCGATTCGCTGTCATCCGGGCGCTGAAACAGGTCCGGAGTCTCACAACGCCCGCCGCAGGGCGGCGGCACGGACGGTGGCGCGGTATAGACGTTGAACACGGCGCCGCAGGTCTTACAGGTGCGCCGACCGGTCAGGCGACGGAACAATTGTTCGCTGTCCACGTCCATCAAAACGACGGCTTCCAGCGGACAATTCAGCTCGTCTAGGAGAGCGCCCAACGCATCAGCCTGCGGGAGGGTGCGCGGAAATCCGTCCAAAATGAAGCCGTTGGCGCAGTCGGATTGACCGAGTCGCTCACGGATGATCCCTAACATCGTGCCATCGTCTACCAGTTTTCCGGCGTCCATCGTCGCCTTGGCGTGCAGACCCAACGGCGTGCCCGCCGCGACGGCGGCGCGAAGCAGGTCACCCGTAGAAATCTGCGGGACTTGGTGGCGATTAATCAAACGTTGGGCCTGAGTTCCCTTACCGGAACCCGGTGCGCCCAAAAGGACGATGCGCATGATGGTTGTACTCTGTTTTGTAAGTCTGAGCCCACGGCCCCTCGGTCCCGTCGGCATCATATTCGGCGGGCAATGCTGCCCCGAGGCCCCCCCGTTGGTCAATCCGCGTAACGCACGGCCATTGCCGAGAGCGTCGGAGCGGTTATCCTTTGTGCACTCATCACCCGGAGCGTTGCGATGCCGAAGCCGAAATCGAAGCCGAAATCGAAGATTACCCCCCGGAATGCCTTCTACGCCCAGTCGGGCGGCGTGACGGCGGTCATCAATGCCTCTGCTGCCGGCGTTATCGAAGCCTGCCGGAAGCACAAAAAGCACATCGGCAAACTGTATGCGGGTCGCCACGGCATTGTCGGTGCCCTCACGGAAGACCTGATCGATACCGGCAAGGAGAGCCCAGCGGCGATCAAGGCGCTGCGCCACACCCCTGCCGGCGCTTTCGGCTCGGCCCGCTACAAACTGAAGAGCATCGACCAAGACCGAGCCAAGTACGAACGCCTGATCGAGGTGTTCAAGGCGCACGATATCGGCTACTTCTTTTACAACGGCGGCAATGACTCCATGGACACCGCCCACAAGGTGTCCAAAATCGGCGCGGAACTGGGCTATCCGGTGGTCTGCGTCGGCGTCCCGAAGACCGTCGACAACGACCTGCCGATCACCGACTGCTGCCCGGGCTTCGGCTCGGTGGCCAAATACGTCGCCGTATCGACCCGCGAAGCCGCGCTCGATGTGGCGTCGATGGCGCGCACGTCAACCAAAGTCTTTATTCTGGAAGTGATGGGCCGGCACGCGGGTTGGATCGCTGCGGCCGCAGGCCTCGCCGGCAAAAGCCCGAAGGATGCGCCGCACATCATCTTGTTCCCCGAGATTACCTTCGACCGTGAGCGATTCCTCGCAAAGGTCAAGGAGAGCGTGGATACGGCCGGATACTGCGTCGTGGTCGTGTCGGAAGGGGTCAAGGACGCTGAGGGCAAGTTCCTGGCCGACGCCGGCACCAAGGATGCGTTTGGCCACACCCAACTCGGCGGCGCTGCGCCGGAGATCGCCCGGATCGTGAAAGACGGGCTCGGCTACAAGTACCACTGGGCGGTCGCCGACTATCTGCAACGCGCGGCGCGCCACATCGCCTCCAAGACGGACGTTGAGCAGGCCTACGCCGTGGGCAAGGCGGCCGTTGAATACGCCGTGAAGGGTCAGAACGCCGTACTGCCCGTCATTGTGCGCAAACGGGCGAAGCCCTACCGCTGGGAAATCCAGTCGGCACCGATTGAGGCCGTTGCAAACGTCGAAAAGAAGGTTCCACGTCACTACGTGACCGCCGACGGCTTCGGTATTACGGCAGCCTGCCGGCGATACCTCGAGCCGTTGATCGCCGGCGAAGACTATCCACCGTATGAGGGCGGATTGCCGGCATACGCCAAGCTGAAGAACGCACCGGTACGGCGCAAGCTGAAGACCGAGTTCAAGGTATAATCGGCCGTTGTCTCGCGACACTCATCCGAAAATTTAGATTTTTCAGGAGGTTATGTGAACCCTCCTGACGGTTGAGTGACGCGGCACCGCGATAAGAATGTTTCGTTTTTTCTAAATTGACCGGGGGAGACACGCATGCTGAGCGTTAATGCTCTTTCGCTCGCGATCGGCGCGGGCGTTGTGGCCATCATTTATGGCCTGCTGATGACTCGATGGATTGTGGCGCAACCGGCAGGTAACGCGCGGATGCAGGAAATCGCCGGCGCCATTCAGGCCGGTGCTGCTGCCTATCTGAACCGCCAGTACTCGACCATCGCGATCGCCGGCGTGGTCCTGTTGGTCATCCTCGGTCTGGCCCTTGACTGGGCGACCGCTGGCGGCTTTGCTGTCGGCGCCGTGCTGTCGGGCGTTGCCGGCTATATCGGCATGAACGTGTCCGTCCGTGCCAACGTCCGCACCGCGCAGGCGGCGAGCGTGGGCCTGAACGATGCGTTGCAGGTGGCCTTCCGCGGCGGCGCGATCACCGGCATGTTGGTGGTGGGTCTTGGCCTGATTGGCGTGGCGACGTACTACGGCGCCATGTTGCACGTGACCGGCAGCCAAGCGGCGGCACTGCACTCGCTGATCGGTCTGGCCTTCGGCGGCTCGCTGATCTCGATTTTCGCCCGCTTGGG
>Ga0214164_1000199_pt1 | contig 41136 bp, 38 predicted proteins | sample TroBogepilimnion_13_FD_153003 | JGI IMG/M metagenome (GOLD analysis project Ga0214164, IMG submission 153003) | Freshwater microbial communities from Trout Bog Lake, WI - Practice 03JUN2009 epilimnion v4 | ecosystem: Environmental > Aquatic > Freshwater > Lake > Epilimnion/Euphotic zone ... | reverse complement strand
CCAAATAATCCAGCAGTGAACCCTATCTGCCCCCCACCAGCAAGATACTCGCCAGGATTATGTTCGCCATCTGATTGCAGATACTCAGTCGTTGCTCCGGCAGCTACAAGAAGCACACCGTAAGGGAAGGAAAGTAGTGTCGCACCGAATAAATAAGTATAATGATTATTACTTCCAGACCCAATTCCCCAATAAGGACCAGGCTCTAAGAATTCCGAAATCATGTAGATGTATCCATATCGTCCTCCATGATTTCCTGCAAACTCAACGCCGGGTACACCTTCATCAACACCATTCAATGACAGACAGTTCGAAGTACCAACGACCGCAATTAAATTGGGAATTGTTCCAACTGGAGCATACGATCCCTCTGGAATCCAAACAAGTTGATTAATTTTTACAATTCCGGTCTGATCTCCAATTGTAAACCCACTATAAGTTTCACCTGTAACTGGATCTATTACTAATACAATACTATCCTGACCCCCAATTTGGCTATGCGATGATGTGATATTATTCCAATCAGAATCGTTAGTTAATACTGCAACATACAGGTATCCATTTGGTGCGAGTAATGACGTAAAAGAATACGTATAATTCCAGCCACTTCCAAACTCCTTCAACCAAACTAACTCAAACTCTGACGTAAATTTCACCGCAAACGCATTCTGCCCGTAGTGGTATGGCCGATACGCTGTCAGATTTTCACAAGTACTCCCCGTAACATAAATATTACCCTGACTATCAACTGTGATAGAGTCGGCTCTGACATAAGTATTTCCAGACCCGAACGTTATGCCTGAAATAAACGATCCTGAACTCGAGTACCGGGCAACAAATGAGACGTAATGGTCATACGTTTCACTTCCAGCAAAAAGGACTTTAAGTACAGTTTCGCCTGCTACCACAATAGTTCCGTCTTCGCAAATCACATTTCCATTCACGTATGTATAATTCGTACCCGATCCGATCTGAGTACTCCAAATTGGATCATTGGGGCTACGTCCAGGTGGAGGTGGGAACTTCTTTTCCTTATTGGCCGATGGTAAGAACAGCGCCTGCGAGCTTGCCGTTAATAAAGGAATAGAGTATGCCGTATTAAACGGCGAAATCTTGGATCCTACAGAACCAAGTGCGTCTCCAGCAACTGACGCATACCGCCGAAACTGTGTATACTGTGACGCATCAGGTGTTGGCATTCTTGTTTTAATGAGAGTACTTGTTTTTGAGGAAGGCTGCTACATCAAACGATTTCTTGAATAAGGATGGCTTCTCACCACCCTTGCGAGCAAAGGCAAGTGGAGTAGTAGGTGCAACTTTAATAGCGGCAAAATGCTCCTGAGCCCGGGCTTTTACCGCATCGCGATCCGCTCGTAATGTAATTCCCGGCTCGGTTTTCTTAACGTACTTGTGTACGATAGGATGGTGATCTACAATCATTCCCATCCTCTCCATGCGCTTCTTAAAGCGGTCGTGCATCGGCATTCTTACGTTTAAAGGAAGAAGCTTTATTCGGCATAAAAGTAAAATGCAGCTAACTTACGTTGCCGTGGTCGTTCTGGCCTCCATGATCTTCGTTCTGTCCGGCATGGTCGGTTACGTATACTGGCAGCAGACGCGCATGCTCCAGAACCTCCAGTCGCTCGCTGTCGTTCTTTCGACGCAGTTTGTTCGGCAGCCTCCACCTGCTCCAGAGCCAGAGCCAGAGCTAGAAGTAGAGCATGCGCCAGTCCATGAGACGGATGCAGATCTCCCTCCTCTAGTTCCTATCCAGGAAGTCAAGGAAGATGACCGTGTTTCGGTCAATGAGGTAGAGATTGTAGAGGGCCCGCCAGCTTCTGCCGCGGCTCCTGCTCTGGCGCCAGTTGCCGAGGTTGTAGATTACGAGAGCAAGACGGCGGTTCAGCTGCGTGATCTACTAACTGCTAAGGGTATTCCTTTCGGCAAGCGCGATGCCAAGTCTGTGCTCGTACAGCTAATTAAGGCTACGGCGTAAATATAGTTTGTTAGAATAATGAAGCTGTATAATCAGCATCTAGATACATTATCCAAAGGTCATCCAAAACTCTTAGTATTTGACTGCGAGTTTTGGCGTGTTTCTGGATCTTCAGGATTTATTCCAATCCCTGAATCCGATGAATTCTTTATTCCTCGCGAAATAGGCGGATTCTTTCTAACCAAGAACTCTGATGGAAGTTGGGAGTACAAGGGTTACTTTTTTGTGACGTTCACAAACCCTAAAGGGTACGATGTCTCTTTCATTTCATCTCAGTTCGCTTCGGTATCTCAAAAAACGGCCGATGACCTGGATATTTACCAGTCGCATCTGCAGATGGAATGGCATAAGGCGTATGAAGGTACGTTGCCAGCAAGTCAGAAACCTATTCTGAAAGAAAGTTTGGATCTGTATAATTCCGACAAGCATATTCGCGACAATCATAAACCTCCTTCATGGATCAAGAAGTTCCTGAAAGCTTATTCGGAATCGGTCATTGTGGTAAAAGGCCGGTCAGACATTGAAGCCTTAGAGAATATGTGTCGTATCCACGAGTACGAATATTTCGGTCCTCTGGATGTCATAGATATTGCTGAATGGAATCCCAAAAGCCGGCGGATGTGTGGAACAGCTAAATTGGAAGGAACGTACGATTGTGTTAGTCCGTACGTCGACGATCGCGGAACCAAAAAACGCCGCCTCAGGGATATTTTGCCGCTAGATAAAGCTCACGATCCCACGACTGATGCGTCCATGACTTTATTGGTAGCCATATACATTGTAGCGTCTCAGAAGAAATAATGAAGCTTGTATCGTTCGATATCGGCCTTCGTAACTTAGCGTTCTGCGTAATGGAAGGAACAAATAGATCCAATGTCAAAATTGTACACTGGGATCTGATTGACGTGATGGCTGAAGGAGCAGGACACGATGCCCCGAAATGTTTTAAATGCCAAAAACCAGCAAATTGGTTGAACGGCAAGAAAGTGTATGCTTGCACTCTCCACAAAACCAAATGTGCCAAACCTCCCACCAAACTGTCTCTGACCAAGAAGACCATTGAAGAACTAAAAAAGGAAGGTGAACCGTTTGGGATTGTATCTACCACCAAGAAAGGGTATGTGGATATCCTTTATGCACACTACAACTTGAATGTTTGGAAACGGTGTATTAAGTCTTCCAAGCAGTGTTCAGTCGTAGATTTGTCTATTCCCATCGCAGCATCACTGGAATCTAGGAGGGCATTATGGGAAGGCGCTGATCTGATTGCGTGTGAGCAGCAGCCAGATAAGCGAATGTTATGTGTTCAGGCCATGATCCATATGTGGTTCGTGTGCCAAGGTTTCAAGTGTTCCGGTGTATCTGCCACACATAAACTGACCAATATTCTCACCGTAGATCCTACGAAAACGTACAAGGACAGAAAGAAGACGGGTATTATTCATGCTACCGCACTTGTCCCAGCTCCGTGGAAAACACATATGCTGAAACATCCCAAGAAAGATGACCTTGCAGATACTTTCTTACAGGGGTTGTGGGTGATGGAACATACGCGTTAGAGTTTTCATAACTGTCTCGTAAGTTCACACAAATGGGCGATATCTTCGGAGCGGATTTTTTAACAAATACGAAGGTTTCGGAGTCAAACATGGATCTTCCCGATATGGCAGCCGTCGAGCTCCCCAGCTTTGGCGATGCTGATGCGCCTCGTCTCGTCCCCAACCTAGATGAGACGGGTCCGGTGCGTACCTCAGACGGTCTGGATAATATGAATGCCGAGGCGTTCTTCCCTTCACCATCGTCTCGCAAGATGAGTGAGGAGTTTGTCATGAAGGAGAAGTACGAGATCCTCCGCAAGTTTGAGCGTCTTGCTAAGCTTGGTGTCCCGATGCGTAAGCGCTTTACGCTTGATTCGCCGCTAGATGAGATGAAGATGGAGCTGGAGTTCATTCGTCGTGAGAAGGCGATGGATCAGACGATCAAGCAGTTCTGTGAGTGGTACATTACGGGTATGTCTGCACTCGAGTGGAGCTCGAAGAACGTCCAGATCATGAAGGCATTTGGTCTGAATCTTGATGGTCTATCCGAGTCTGCTCAGATGAATGTGGCCGATATGGAGGAGGATTTCGAGGAGCTGTACGATCTGTATGGCGACAAGCTCAAGATGCATCCGCTAGTACGTATCCCGATTCGTACCTGTATGATGGTGTACATGGTTCACCTCACGAACCAGATGGCCATGAAGTCGCCGATCCCGAACATGCAGGATATTCTGAAGACGAACCCTGATATTGCACGTCAGCTTGCCACGGCCGCAATGCAGCAGCAGTCACAGGGAATGAAGCAGGCTGCTGCACCTCCACAGCCGCCGGCCCAGCAGTCGGCAAGTCCATTTGCCGGTCTCCAGAACTTCATGAGCTCAATGGTTCCTCCTCCGCCACCCCAGCAGACGAATGTCCGGCCGCAGATGGCCGCTAAGCCGGCAATTAAGTACCCGAAGCCCCAGGCTCCAGCGATCCAGCGATCAGCTCCAGCACCGGCACCAGCCCCGGCTCGTGAAATGAATGCGCCTCAGGTCAATATTGACGACCTGCTCAGGTCAGTCAATGCTGGCATTACGGTCACGGAGACGAAGCGTGTATCCACCACCCCGAAGAAGGGTGGCTCAACGGGAAAGAACTCGGTAAGTATTAAGCTGTAATGGGGTCTAGACTCAGCAATACGTCTTGGTGCTGGAGTCCAAGGAGCAGAATTCCGGACCATGATCCACATCCTGAAATTAAAAGTTACGACCAGCGATGGAAAGAACAAGATGAAGAAGACGCGGAAGAACAATTATTTAATGATTGGTGGAAAGAAAACCGCTGGAAGTACGTGAAAGCTAAAGAGTATGATCACACTGACAACGATGAAAACAGCTAAAACATCGGAGCAGTTTTGGTATCATAGGCTGGCTGATCGCATCCCTTTAGCCCAGCTTTCTCGCGTAAGGCATGATCGGGGCTGTTGTGCATTCCTTCACGAGCGTATACTGACTTTCCGCGAAACAGTCCGCCAGCCAGGACTACAAATCCAGCCGTCAGGAGAAGCGAGACAACTAGATCACGAGTACCTACAAAACATACAGCGAACACTGCAACCCGACGAAGAAGGATGTTCTGCCCATACTCTTCATCGTTCGTGCTGAATTCGTGAACAATGTACCGGCTAGCCACATTGGTGAGCAAAATCATAATTCCAATTGTGAATGGCGATGACGCAATCGCATTAATATGCTTCAGCATCCTCTATTATTAATGAACAGGTGTTAAAGTTCCCTGGGTCTTGGGAGCTGCTGGCTTAGGAGTGGCAGTTGCTGGCGGAGGAGCCGTATCAGACTTTCCCGCTACAGCCTTATGTGCAACTGAATCTCCCTTCTGCAGCTTGCCGAGAATATCCTTCAGCGACGAGGTGGCAGGAGGTACGCCGGCCGACTTGGGCTGCTCCTTGTCCTTAGGCTTCTGCTCCTTAGGATCAAGGTACTCGATCGTGCTCGCCGCCGTCATGACGTACGCAATACCCAGGAATACTCCTACAATCAGACTCTTGTACACTGTCACATACAGAATCGCCGCGAGGAATACAGCGTGGCCTACAGGTGATGAGAGGAAGTCCTTGATGTGGGACGGAGGTGGATGACTAAAGAAGGCCACATACAGAATGATGAGACCCACTGATACAAGTTCAATCTGCGATAGCTTCATTTGTTTGAACGTAATATTTTTCTATCGTGTTTTGAATAACTGGGAATGGCGTCATTAGAAGAAGTATGGGGATCGTCATTTCCTAAGAAACATTATAGCATGGTCTCCAAGCCCGGAATGGCTCAAAAGGAAGAGCCTCGGGATGCTGAGCGTGAAGGACGTGTGGCTCCTACCCCTATTCACCGCTCGAACGCCGCGATCCAGCGCAATCGCAAGACGATTGACGATCTTACCAAGACCTTACCGATAGTCCAGAACGATGAGGAGGCGGAGTCGAATTATGCTCCTGCCCGAATTGGGGCTACTGAGCATTTCACGGCTACGAAGGCAGGGTTCACTAAACCGTTCTTCCCGGGAGATGACGGTACGAGTTTTGCGTATGCTCCTCCCTCATTTCAGGGAGCGGCGCACGATTTAAAACTTGATCGAATTATGCGAATGATCGAGCAGAATAAGACGGGGTATGAAACTCCTTCATCTCACGATATGGCTCTGTACGTGTTCACGGGAGTTATGACGCTGTTTGTACTAGATACGTTTGTGAATTTGGGTCGCCGAATGGGCTGATCACTAATGAATGCGAGTCTCGGTCGTTGAGTACTGATCAAACGTGTTATCAATGTACTCAATTTCCAGAGCAAGAGTGTAGTCTACAATCGTTGATTCATCTGGAACATACTGACTTCCGTTAGCCGTCCAGTAAATGAATCCCTGATTTCCCTGCTGAGAATGCAGGCGAGTGCGAATCCGCAGACGATCCAGCTTACCAATCGGTGGGCTGTACCGTGCAATATTCTCCTGAGCAGAATGGTCGTTGTACTCAATGAAACCACCAGATGTTACCAACGCCGGAATCTTGGCAAAGAAGCTATCCGTGTAAGTTGACTTATTCGCTCCGACAGCCGTCTCGTCAGATTTATTGAGACCTTCGATGTCCACTAAAAAGTAGAATGGTAGAGGTGAAATTTCACCCGTATCTCCTGAGAAATCAGTGGATGGAGCATTGGGTCCGGTCGCATACGGATGAGTTAGAATAGCACCCTGTCCCTGACTCGCCAGAGGCGGAAACTCTCCGCTCATCAATCGGATAGACACAATATTCTCGTACACGCGAGGCAGATAAATAACAAAATCGCCATTGGTCGGATACTTTGAGGCATCGCGATCAACCGAGTCAATTGTAATGACCTTCTTGACCGTAGTTAACGTTTTCGTAGGGCGCGAACCGGCTACGATCGTACCGTTGTAATCAAAGGCCCTGTTCATTTGTTATATTTCACACGGGAAGTTTTACAGGTCTTATTAAACCAACGCTTTCCTTTCGCAGTTTGTTTTGCTTTACGAGCCAGATCGGCATCTGTCGTGTAATGGGTCTTACCACAGGTCAAAAAGCTGGCAGCACGAGCATATCCCCACTGCTGAGCGGTCGCGCCAGGACGATGACCCGTTCGCCATGCAGCCATTCCGCGATTGTACGACTGCTTTACCAAAGAAAGAGGAACCCCAGTAGCTTTCGAATAAGCCTGTAAAGAATGGGCTTGGGGGAACTTCTTCTTCCATTCTAAGACATATTTAGATCTCCGAGTCTTCACTCCCTTGTCAGTTAAAAATGGCTTGTAGGCTTTAGGATTTTTCCACGACATAGATCGACGCCGTGTGGCTGTCGATTTGCGTTGTTTGTTTTGTTTGGCCGTTAAGCCAGTATGATACCGTTTAGGCCAATACATTACTTTATAGTCATAGGAATTGTTAGTTCTGCGAATATATCTTCAACATCTATATCGTCAAGAACACATGTACCCTGTACAATATTCTCGACGGCCAGCAAGAACTGCTTAAATACTTTGATAGTATCATCGTCTTCCCACGGCCCAAGATTATCTTCAATCATTTTTGCCATCTCTTCGGCAATCTTCTTGCTATCGTCAATATCCTTAAGATTATTGGGGTTTGTAATATTATTAAAGTCGGGAAAGTGCTTACGAATGTCATTAAAGAAATCAATGAGTTGTTGTATCAACTCTCCACTATCCATACAGGTCTCTGGAGAATACTCGTCAACTTCATCAATGAGTCGGCGGAGTCTGATCAAATTGTCATACTTTTCGCCCACACCGAGCTCATCGATGTCCATCTTGTTACTCCTTTCTTTACTGGAAAAAACGTTTCCGTTTTAAGATTTTAGTTGAGTTTTCACTCCGAATCCGTGTCGGGCTCGTGCTCGCCATTGGACGGGTAGAACCACTGCTTCGTCTTGGAAGACCAGTACGGCTCCAGATTGTTGTAGTAGGAAATGCCGTCCCAGTGACGCGAGCTAAACTCGCCTTCACCCTTGCCGACCGCAAACATCTTCGGCACGTGGCCGTAGTCAGCGATCTTGGTCTCCATCGGAATGATCTTGTTGTTCTTGGCATCCCAGAAATGGATGCCGTTGTTGCGATAGTCGTCGCCGCCAATCCAAATCACGTCTCCGTGCTTCGGGTTGGCCTCATTGACCTTCAGGACCTTGTAGGCCCACTCCAGCTGCTCCTCCTCCTCCATCTTGTGGATGCTCGGAGGCTTGTTGTCTTCAAACTCGTCCTCGTCGCCAGTGGCGGCCGGATTCTTCTCAAAGTACTCTTTCTCGTACACGTCCTCAACGCCCAGCGGGCAGTTACGGCTGTACAAGACCTTATCAAGGATTTCGAAGACTTCCGCCATTCTTGATAAGTTGTTATTGTAGCCTTTTCTGAATTCATGAAAACAATTCCGTTTTACACCTTGATCATGGAATGAGCGCCCCAGATCGTCAGAGCAGCAGCCAGCTGAGCCACCAGATGTTCTACGGCACGAGACTGGCTAATCTTACCGGCTAAGAATGCCCAGGCCGTAATTGCAGGGTTGAAATGGCCTCCAGAGATCTTGCCTCCTAACCCAATAGCAATAGCCAGAGCAGCGACTACAAAAATAGGATTTGTGGTGAACGCTACGGCTCCAATAAGCAGGGACGTGCCAAGGTACTCGACTAAACCGTGAGTATACATTTGTCTTGTTTTTATAAGGATGAAATATTTGGTCGTGAAGGGATTTTTGGGGTTTGGCGATAGATTAGAATCGCTTAAAATGTGCGTGTACTACGCCCAGCAGAATAACTTGAAAATATATGTGGATTGGACTGATCCTACCTGGACTCATGGCGGCGAATCGTTTTATACCTACTTCAAGCTGGTGAATATGCCCGTTCTGAATTCTCTGGACGAGATTCCTGCCGATGCGACTTACTATCCCAAATACTGGAAAGGGAATATCGAGACTCCGTTGACTCAGGAACTACTGAATCAGGATAAACAGTTAGGTATCAATATTGATCTCGCTACTGCAGATAAAAGTGTTGATGTTATCGTGTTTTCGTGTGTTCGCAGCCGTAACCTGTACGCGGATTCTGGATTCTTTGCAAGGTCGTTCCGTGTGGTAGATAAGAAAGTAATTGCTGGAATGAAAGAGCGTCTGAAAGTACCCCTAGCTACATGTATTGGAGTTCATGCGCGTGGAACTGACCGGGCTAAGCACACTATACGCAAAGAACACAGTATCCAGTTTATGGCGGTAGGAGCATTCCCATACGCTTCGAAACCTATGATCGTAGTAGGCGATGATGCATACTCTATTGAGATCTGGAAGAGGTACTATCCACACACCGTAGTATTCGGTACTCCGGCTCTTTCTTCAAATAAAGGAAACCATCTTGCTACGAAAGAAGAACTTACGGTATCCAAATACGATCTAACTGTAGAATTCCTAGTTGATTTCTTTACGCTGGCACATTGCGAGAAAGTCATCTCTACATTCAAGGATAGTCGGTTCGCACAGGAAGCACGCAGGTTACATCCATATGTGCGACAAATCGTAGGAAACGAATAGAATCCAAGTAAAACACAAATTCTCAAAATGCTGACCTCTAGAGGGTACAGAATCCCCAAAAGGGATGTGCCCAATCTACATCACGTAAAAGGTGTCTTGAATGTCAAGCCGTATATTCCTGCTGTATTCGTCCAACCGCGATTTGTGACCAAGTATCCAGTGTTCACCGAAGACGCAGAATACTTATACGTTCCAAAACATTACGGAATTGGTGAATTTGGACCCATAACTGAAACAAAGCGAGACGTTCCAAAAACTGATCCATGCTTTTGGGAGTTTGCAGGAACTATCCGCGAAAACCAGAAAGAGGTTGTGAATTCTTATATGTGCCCTGAACCTCGTGACGGTATTATCTCTCTCCAAACTGGAGGAGGTAAGACTGTTTGTGCCCTGTACATCGCATCTCAAATCCAAATGCCGACTATCGTACTAGTTCACAATACATTCTTGCGCGACCAATGGGTTGACCGAATTAAATCGTTCTTGCCAAAAGCTCGAATTGGAATGTGGAATGAAGATAGTACTTTAGATACATTCATTCAGGACTTTGTAATTAGAATTGACGGAGACGTTATTAAGTATAGGAACGATATCCATACACCACACTATAAGCTTCTAAAGAATATGAAAGATGAAGAGATTACTACACTATCAAAAATTATGAATATTCCGGCAACATTACAGTCTATTACATCAAGCATAAGGAAATATACATCCCACAGAGACATCACGATTGCAATGATTCAAGGAGTGATGCGCGAGTCAGTTTGTCCTGACCAGTTTAATGATATTGGGTTGCTTATCGTAGACGAGTGTCACCATATTGCATCCGAGGCGTTTTCAAGAACTATGTCCAAGCTGACGTCCAAGCATATGCTAGGTCTTTCCGCTACACCGGAACGCAAGGATAAACTAATGTACGTCATCAACTGGTTTCTAGGCCCGATGCTTTACCGATCCAATACGGCCGATAAAGTGGATGAGAAAGTCCGGGTAGAAGTCTACGACTTTGATCCGCAAGATGAAGAGTACAATGCCATTATTTATAACAACCAGGGTGTGATGTTCACTACCTTGATGATCAATAAGGTTGCCGAGTACAAACCACGTAATGATCTTATCGTAAACTTACTGGACGATCTGTCCCAGGAAGATAGACAGATACTAGTACTGACAGACAGAGTAGAACATACGAAAACTCTGTTTGAAGGCTTACCTGATAAAGTGAAGGAACACGCTTGTATTCTTGGAAGCAAAGTCAAGGCGACTGAACGTGCTAAGTTCTGTGAATCCAAGAAGATCCTGATTGCCACGTATGCAATGTGCAAGGAAGGATTTGACGTTTCGACTCTGAATACTTTAGTCATGGCCACATCGCGTCCGGACGTCGACCAGATTGTGGGACGTATTATGCGTACCGAGAAAACCAAGCGTGCTGTAAATCCTCTAATCATAGATATTGTAGATCCTGCTTTCCGTCGACAGTTTGGAGAACGGCTGAGGCTGTACAAGGAACGTAACTACCAAGTAGAAAAAATGACTATAGAATAATGGGACGTACACGTCGTGGAAAGAACCGCTTGCGTAAAACTCGTAAGGGCGGCAAAGTTCTTGCTCAGGGACATTTTGCTGCGATCTTAGATCCGCCGATTGCTTGCCGTGATGGTCGTGATATGTCCAAGTACGTCACTCGTATTTCCAAACGTAATCTGAAAGAGGATGTAGTGAGCCGTAACCATCCTCGCTTAATCAGAAAACTGAAGGAGATTGATCCTAACCAAAAATACTTTTTTTACCCAGAGCACTGTGAGCCCGGAATTCTTAGCGAGGAGAATAAGCTGGATGGCGTATCCTACAAGAGCAAGAAGAATTCGGAAATTGTTCTGAAAGGTTCGGATGTATGGAACCCGGATCTGCGCAAGACCCGATCATGGACGGCTTTCCTGAAACTGAAATCTAAGGGTAAGAAACTACCTATGCCGGAGAAATCCAAGGAACAGATAGATCATCTTTACAAGGCTATTAAACTCATGCATGAGAATGGGATTGTTCATGGCGATCTTCACGGCAAGAACGTGATTATGGCCGATGACGGTATGCCGCGCATTATTGATTTTGGTACTGCTATTGTCGATGCTCCCGAAAGCAAGATTGAGGAGGAGAATAACTCCATTGAAGATTCTTGGCCTTCATTAGATGCCAATTGGCGTATGAGCCGTTGATTCAACATTTTTGCGATGTTTCTTTGACAAGGTATGGGTATGCAAACTCTGTTTAAAAGGAGTCTTGTAGTTACACGCTTCGCAGGTATATTCATCTAACTTCACTTTAAAAATGCCTTTCTCTGCGTCTTGATGAGTTTTGCTTAAAAGGTGCATCTCTAAACTATGTTTAATAAAAGTCTCATAGTTACACGTATGGCAGATAAACTTATCTTGTTTTACGATACCTTGAACTCGGCGTATATGCTTTTGCGTTAGGTTGTGTTGATTTAAGAGAGCTTCCTTTCCAGTTGTGTAATTGCATAACTCGCAACTGAACATTATATTACTATTTCTTTTATGTTTAGATGTTGTTAAATGTTTATCCCATTCGTTCGCACTATACAATTGTATATGACACGATGAACAAAACCATCGTGTTATATATTCTAGGTGCTCTTTAGATTGGTAATGTATTTTGGTCTCTTCATTTGTATCACACCAAAAATTACAATATCCACATCCAAATTGACCCCGACCCATTCTTTTATTTTAAATGTATAAAATAAAAATACGAAACTCGAAATTTTCTTTGTATCAAGTTCTCCTACATTCACTTTGATTTTTGAAATTGGATAGAATAGGTACAAATTTGAGAAAATTCAAGTTTAGTATTTATATTTTCTTTGTGAACAATAATATTTTAATCTTCTAGATCGTAATCGGCACTCCTAGAATAATCATCAAATGGTCGATCACGAGTATCGCCATAATCTCCACGATCAGGTTCAATTGGCTGACCATTCTCATTCAATTGAACATCTTCCTCAAAGTAATCGCGATTCGTGTGCCCTCCTTCAGGCACATCGTCAGCTTTTACATCATCATCTCCAATCGTCTCGGCTATTCCGAGTTCCTTGGCAAATAACCGACGATCTTCGTTAGTCACAATGTACTGGGCAATACCAATATCCAGTAACATCTTGGTGACTTCACGCTCAGTATCCGTGAGCTGGCGTAGACGTTCCTTGAGAGTTTCACGTTCGCGAGCACGGAGAATCTCTACTTGCTTCTCGGAATCTTCTTTAGTTAACAGAATCATATTCATATCCAGATCACGATTCATTGCAGTCTTTACGGCTTCCAGTAAATTGCCATCGGACTTAATGGTGTCAATCAGTTCGTAAATGCGTCCCTTGACAGCATCACGGAACAGAGACTTGTCTTCAAAAGGATTGATTGACTCAATGAACTTACGGAACTCCAGGATCTTCTTTGGGGAAAACTGGAGTGGAGCCAGGATATCCAGTAGTCGCGAAAGCAGAGATAGAAGGGCAATACCATCAGTATCACTATCCACGAACTTGCGAATAAGTTCAAGTTTCAGAGTCTTTGAGAATCCGATCTTAACACCCTTCTCAATCTCTTTCCTGTCTGGGAACGTGTACCGCACCGTAACTTCTTCTGGCTGAATATACGTGGCTTCAGACGTAGGTTTCGTCTTCCATAACTCCGGAAACTTCTGGGAAACTGAAGGTAACATCTTAGCCATCAGCGTTGACCGAGTCTTGGTGCCCACGCATTCGGCAAACGTCTCTGTACCATGTCGCTCACCAGGATTGAACTCTGCTTTCTTGGGAATAATGAGTGGTAACGTAATACGGTTCACATCAACCGTTTCAGAAACCGTCAGTGCGCGTTCCTTAGCTGAATCGAACTGCGGTTTGAATTGAGCGTACGCGTTCTTAATGAACTTAATACAGTCTTCACGAACTTTCTTGCGGTTACGCGACACTTCACGCAGAATAGTAGCAAGCGGTTCCTTGAAAGAAGTAGGGAACGATTCCAGAATATCTTTCAGATCGGACAAAATCAGGTTGAGGACTGGAGTATCATTATCATCCAGAGTATCGCGAGGGAATCCTGAGAGGCGCACGACCTTATTGCCGAAGGAACGACGAGGAATGAGGAACGGGTTATGGATTTGGAGAATCGTGACCATTCCGGCAATACCCAGCAGACCTTCAAAGCGATTACGTTCAGTTCCTGGGAGACGTTTAGCAACGAGAGATCCTTTGCGGATATATCCAAGAACAGGTACGAGCTGAGACTCGTTTGGCAAGACCTGGAGACGGTTTAGCAAGAGATACAGTACAGCTTCACCAGCATTCTCCAAATTAAAGACGTTCTTCAGCTGGGTGAGAGAGCTGGCGAATGTAGGGTGTTCAGAATGAGTATCGGCAAGCACATCGTGGCTCACTACTAAGTGTCCATCATCATCGTACTCTTCCTGCGCAATATAGTTATCTGAATTGATTTCCTCGCCACACGATTTACAAACTCGCGAACCTTCGTACAGAGTAGCCCATTTGTTGTAAAAGGCAAACCGATCATCCATTTCACCGTCAAGCTGAGCTAGGGTATGTCCGCAAATCAGAAGAATACCATCTTTATCTAGAAACACATTATTGACCGGCGTGATTTCTTTGGTCAGGAGCCGGATATTGTAAGACTTGTCTGGTGGTAGAAGCGTATTATCTTTCAGAATAATGATAATGTTCTCGCGCATCTCAGATGATGCCTGCATCTTGAATTTATCGTATTCGGTCGTAGATGTAGTTTCTTTCGGCATCTGGTAAAACTTGAGCAATGCAACATACTCTTTTTGGATATTGGTACGTGCAGTTTCAGTCCATGCCTTTTTACCCTTATTAATAAACTCCTGGCGTTCCTGCGTCACGAAAGCAGTAGGCGCACATACTCCCGGCGTATCCAAGATTGCCTTATCGTCCTTATACTTGTAAGTAGGAGCGCGAAACACTCCAGACGCCAAGAACTCTTCGAACGTTCCAGTCTGCAAACATTCAGCAGGTGTAGATTCAGGTAACTGAATAGTAGGACGTTCATTCACTAAATCCGGAGCAATGAGCCCAAAATCTCCAGCATCGGACAGAAGCATTTTAGTAACGAGTTTCCCGGCATCTTCCTGCCCCATCAGCCACATACGAGGGTATACGGCCTTAGGCCATTTGGAAGCGTATACTTTCTCCAACTTATCGGAAGGAGCTACTTCATCAGCGTTCGGGAATACAATAGACAGTACTGGCGGCTGAGACTGGATCGTGTCAGCAGGAGGAAACCGTTCCTTCCATGATTTCCATGGAATCTCGGATAAGCGAACGTCATAAACTTTCAGGTACTTGTGGCCTTCGACATACGGATCAGTCGTTACGGGAACAGCATGAGACATAATGGCTTCGATGGTGGGGAATACTTCTTTGAGCGGTTCGGATGTCATGATCTTATTTGCCGATCCGGATGAAAGGAACGGGTGATCAGCGAGTGGGTGGGGAATAGATAAACGCTCGCCAATAAAAAATCCGACTCGACGAATATCGTCGCCAGTATTTGCGACAGATACATCATGCACTTCTACATTACCATCATCACGAAGCACACGCTTAGTTTTCACATAGTTTCCCAGTGCACGGATAGTTTCTTTTCCCTCTTCATTCACTAGCTCTGTACGCTTGATTACCGGAACACCCTCGGTTCCTTCTGAGCGGTAAGGACGAGGTAGAGATGCCAATAGAACAGGGTAAGCGTTAGGAGTACGACGAGCAGTCGGTTCATGCAGAGGATGGATACGTTCAGCGTACGGATACTTCTCAAAATCAAATCCGCCATAAATGGACATTAGCCAAGGAACATCTATTTCTCGGCGTTCCGTATCTATACGGTAATCAGTATCTGTCAGAATGACCAGCTCCTCGTAAATCTTGCGAATACGATCAACTTCGTTCTTGATTTTATAATGCTCGGCTTTGGTTACGTGATTACGTTTAGGAAGAACCTTCTGGAAATAATCCGTAAGCTGTTCTTCCAAAGTGAAAAACCGGAGTTCTTCTGGTCTTTGGACTTCTTCTTCGAAGTCAAATGATTCAATTATCTCCAGATCGGAGGATTCAAATACTACGTCCATCGTTATCTATGAGTGAACAATATTCCTCGATAGTTTTCCTTGCGGTTTCAAGCACCTTCTCTGGCGCCTTCTTGGTATTGAACCGCAGAACCATCTCGGGCTTGAGAGGATGAGGAATATCGTACGATACGAACTGAACCTCGTCGGCATAAATGACCTCTTGCATGAGTACGCCAACCGTGTGGCCGCCAATATCCAAAGATACACTGAATGTTCCCTCATCCTTCTCGTGCTTGATATTCTTGAGAGCTAGTGTGACATATTCGTCAATACGCTTCTTCAGAATTTGAACAGCAAGCCGAAGTAGCTCACGAGCCTTCAGAACACCTACGCTCTTGATTTGGAGATTAAACCAATTGGGACGTCCCTTTGCATCACGGGAATAACAGCGCTGAATGAGGAAGTTATCAAAGTACCGATCAGCATCCTTATCTTCAGGATGATCCTCAATGTGCTTCTTGCGCTGGTCTTTAGCCATATCAGGATCGATGTGCCAAGACGTGGTGGCAGTTTCAACCTGTGAAACACCCTCAGATTCTACAGCAAGACGACCGGTCATATGAACACTCTCGCCAGCCCGAACCTTGAGAAACAGGCACGGAGTTCCGAACTCAGGATCCTTCATCAGAATACCTTCACGGCCGGACTCGACCGTGAAATCCTCAGTGGTAACAATCTTGGCCTCCTTGATCACAGGCATGCGCAACTCAATCTTGGCATCCTTGATGACTCCGGACTCGTCGGGTGTGACGTTCACGGGCAACATTTCCATCCGATGCCTCAGCATCTCATGTGGCATCTGAGTCGTATTGTCCAAAATTTGGACATCGCGGATCACGACAGTCGGTATTCCCGAAAGAAGGATACGGCGAATAGCATTCACAAACCCTACTGGAAAGTGCACCAGCTCGGCAGTAAGATCACGGCCATCGTTGAGAGTCTTGATATTTCGAATCTCCGGCATTTTTGCTTCCTCCATTTCGTTATTGTTCCATCCGTTTTTTTCCTGAAAACTTGTAATGTCGCAGCCTTATATCTTCTATAGTGAGCGCGATGCTAACTCAAAGCAGGTTATTGAGACTATTAAGGGCCTGAATAAGGGCGGTCTGTACAAGTTTGTTCAGGTCGAGACTCTGGATCGCAAGCAGATCCCGGCATGGCTTAAGGCAGTTCCGACTCTCTACGTTCCCGACACCAAGGAAGTGGTTGTAGGTAAGGATATTTATGGCTATATTGCCAAGCCCACCAATTCGCGGAAGGAAGTTCCGTCTAAGAACGATGCCGGGGTGTCTGCCCCCAACCAGTTCGGAGAGTTATCAGCTTGGGGATTTGAGGGTCAGGGAATGATCGGCGAGTCGTATTCCTTATGGGATACGCCTGGCCAATTTGTGAATCAGGAAGGTACGAGCCGGTACACGTTCCTTGACGGTTCAAGTGGTGCACCTACGCCAGGCGGTCTACCGTCATCAGGCGGCCCTACGTCTAAGAATACGCTGGATGATAAGACCAAGTCGGCTACGAATGCCGATGTTCAGGCTCGTCTAGAGCAGATGAATAATCAGCGCAAGAGTGAGTTCACGGGTGTTTCGCGTAAGTAAATTTACTTGCGACGACGTCCAGCGTGCTGTTCTGGAGGAATGGCGCCCCATCCTGCTTCAATCGCATACGTTCCCGACTTGAAGGTAGCGGTAGTCACAATATTTGTGAGTACGACAATGAAAGAACTGATAACGAACAGCCAATGAATAACGAGAACAGATTTATCTTTAGGGACATATGCTGGAATCCACCAGTAAATGCCCGTAAACTGAATCACGATCAATGCCACGAAAATCAAGAAATTGATGATACTCGGCGTACTGATTTCAACTTGAGCCATAGAGAACAGCATCATGAATAACGAGAAACTTACCATCGTCATATGGGAAACTTCATCCTGCTGTTCTGCCGGTACAAACTTTGGGATGATGTACATGATGACAAGTGTGAGCAAGATAAGGGAAACCGCCGTAATCCCTAATACAATGCGCCTATCTAGCTCACCCATTTACTTATTATGAGGTTTTAATACTATAAAAGTAATGTCGAAGAAGGTTCTCATCTCCGCGTTCTTCGACCAGTTTGTGTCGTTCTCTAAGGAACTTTGCGCAATGTACCCCGACGATCCCGACTTCTCTATGTTTTCTAGTACTCTTGGTCTCATGAAGATGACCAACCCATCTATGGTAGTAAAGTATGTTGTGGACAATGTCCTGCAGTTCGAAGATAAGATCATGAACTCAGATGAGTCGTTCTTTATTGATTACAAGTTCGAAGAGTATGCCAACCATGTTGACATGAATATCTTTCAGAAGATCAGGCAGTACATTGAAAGCATGAGTCCTGCTTCTAAGGAGCATGTGTGGAAGTACATTCAGAATATCCTTCGTCTAGCGAAGGCTATCCATGGGGAAAAATAGACTTAGTCATCTCTAAGCTATTTTCAAAATCTGTATACGTCGGAATAGTCACCGTATCAAACCCGTATAAATCGCGAGGCTTCAACGTTTGAAGTTCTAGAATCGCATCTTCAGGCTTATCAAAATTCCTGAACAAAATCTGATTTACTTCAGCTGGTGTCCAAACGTACTCCAACTCAGGTGAAGTCCAATCTTCAAACTCCCGATCATAGAAACTAGTCATCATTTCCTGCAAGATAGCGCGATTACACTTCCGGAACTGAACGATCATATCAATACGTCCCGGCCGGATCAGAGCCTTATCAATTCGCTCAGGGTAATTGGATGAAATAGCAATAATACGTCCCGAAGATTCCAGTGTACCGTCCAAGAGATTCAGCAGGAACGAAAGATCAATTTGCTCAGGCTCATCATCAGCGTGTGCAGCAGCCCAAGCTTCTTCTGGAGTCTTATCCTTCTTTGGCTCAGGCTTCTTGAAATTGCGACTCAAGATAGCATCGCCCATTGCGTCAATATCCTCAATGACGTACAGACGCTCATGGATAGGAATAGTATACTTCTCAGTCTTAGCTCCGTCGTAAACATAGATATCCTCGCTATAAAAAAGATGAGTGAGCTGAGCTTTCGTCTTAATTTGGGCTAGATGGATGTTGATAATGTGCCGACGGGCAGTATTGGCAATAGCTTTTACGGATGACGTCTTGCCACACCCAGGATCGCCGTGGAACATAAATCCCAGCGTATACGGAATTCCCTTCTTCTCATACCAATCCTTGCGGGTCAAGAAGAACTCTACGTGCTTACATACCTTCTGGCGCTGTTCAAAGAACACGTTCTGGAAATTACGGGTGGTATGGAACTTGTGCTTGTTGTAAATCAGGTGAGTTGTAGGCAGGGTGTTCTGAGTAGACTTCTTGTTCTTGGTAGATGTCATCATATCAAAATAGTACAGAGACGTACCCAACTTATTAGCCTGCTTACGCTCGTAGTCGGCATTACACCGTTCTACGAAATCTCGGAGGAACTGTGACTCATGATCGTAGCAAAAGATCCGAAACTTTATAGTATCGAGTTCTCCCTCGTTATGCTTCAAAGAAGTGAGCTGGAAATAGATATCGTTTTCTACCATGATGGGTTCAAACTCGTTAGGTAGATAGTCGTGATAGTTCATGAACAGCAGGTTTCGGATTGCAGGGATAGTGCTCACGTAATACACGACTGAATCCATTCGGCTCTGACTTCCAGAAACCGCCTGATTCGTTTGCTTTCCGGTCGTCTTGACAACACGTTCACACTCGATTGTGGCGCGAATAGGTTTGTTAGATGGTGGTGGAGGTGTAGAAGGTTCCAATCGTTTCCGGCGGCAACAAATTTCCTGGAATCGTGGAAACCATTGAGGATAAGACGCCACGATCTTATCGTACAAACTGATCCCTATAAAACTGTACAGTGGATTGCGTCCCATACCCATACTCATTCCCATCGTCATCATCATCTGATTCCGCATCAGATCCGCGGTACTCTGCATTTACGTTGTCAAAGTTAGAACTCTGAAAACGGAAATAGTTGGTAATATAAGATGGAACCTACCAAGATGAACGAGGCGCTCCAAATCTTCCGTGCAGTATTTGATATGATTACTGCTCTGAAGAGGCCTAGGCCACAACATTGGGACGCAGATGAGCCACCTCGCAAGAGGATTCGGCTAGAACCGTTCCAGGAAAATGGGGCTAAGGCAGTCAAGATGCCAGAGAATCATGTGATTCTATTTGTTAGTTAAGACCGCTTCATACACATATCCAGCGTAGGAACATTTACATTCATTGGTTTAGACCTCTTAAGACGTAACTGCTCAGATGCTTTTTCAACAACGTCAGTCGAAAGGCTTACGTACTTTTTGATATCACGCAGCGGTCCCTGAACGTTCATCGAAGGAAAGACTAGACGAATAGGATGAATTTCCGAAAGGACGATGTAGTTATCTGACGTAATGTAATCGCGATACTGCTCAATATCCAGTGGTCCACCAAACAGTCGTAACAGACTTCGTGGTGGGGCAGGAGACAGAGTACGAGTCTTGTATAGCTCAGAGTACATATGGTTCAGAAGAGCATGACGATTCCACTTGGAAGAATCGGGGATTTTATCGGAGTAAAGGTACGATAGCGCACACTCCGGAGAGCAGTAGTTGCCTTCGCACGTATAAATGTTGTTGTATACGTCATACGAAACCGGAAGTACACAAGGTACCCAGTTAAACGTATGGCAGCACCAAAAACAAGCTGTCTGGGGAGAGTACCGAACAGTTTGAACCTTGGAAAGTACATCTTTAAGCAGATCAGTATTGAACCGTTCGGTATTCTTTTCAACTGCGTTCAGGATATCTGAATAGGAGGTAACATCCCCTGCTGGAATAATGTAATTGTCTTCATTCTCGACAACCTTCAGGAAAAAAACAACCGGCGATTCGTCAATTTGAGGCTTCGTTTGGGCCTTGGCTTTGCGAGGAGGCATTTAGGTTACTAATGTGCAAAACGTCAAAACCGAATTTGTTTTCTAGGTTTAAAGGGATGCGGATCGTATGTATGACGAACGAAGGCCAACTTCCCATGATGAAAAATATGCTGAATTCTGCGCTGAAATGTGGATTACCGATGAACCTTTTTCATTGCTATATTATCGATAGCAATAAACCGGCGGCAGAGTATTCTACCACTGAGTTCAAACATATAACCACTCGTAAGTTAGAAGTTATACGTATGAATATGGATCTCGATACGATTTTGTGGGTAGATAACGATATCGTGTTTTTCCAGAACTGTTTAGGAGATATTCTGTCGAAACCTGGTTCGTTCGTAATGCAAGATGATGGTTGGGCTTTATGTACCGGATTTTTCTTAGCTAGACCTGGACCGTTCAGTAAGCAGATAATAGACAAATCTATTAATTGGCTGAAGGCACAAAAAGGTACGCCAAACGATCAGCACGCCTTCGATATTTCTCGTAAACTTTTACCAGTTGTAGTAAATTTACTCTCCCGCGAAGAGTACCCTAATGGTGAAACATATTTTGATCTGAATATTCAAAGTAAAGCCCGCATGGTTCACTCGAATTACCTTAAAACGACGGCCGAGAAAGTCCAGCGTTTCAAAGATCATGGAATGTGGGATGAATCGGATGTGGCGTTCAATAAAGTGTACAAGTACGCCATCTAAAACGAATTTAAGGATATCTAGAAATAGACCAGTACACAACCATGGATTTATCAAAGCAGTACCGTAAGCACACGCACCGCGAACATATTCTCTCCCTGCCCGATACTTATATCGGCAGTATTGAGAATGCAGATGAAGATCTGTACATAGTAGATGGCGAGAGCTTTAAGATGGAGACTATTCCATTCAATCCCGGATTCTATAAGCTCTTTGACGAGCTTCTGGTCAATGCCCACGATCACGTGGTCCGACTGAAGCAGAAGAATTCCGTAAATCCCGTAAAGCTTATTGCAATTGACGTAACAAACACGACCGTAACTATTCGTAATGATGGCGAGTCTATCGATGTTGAGAAGCATCCAGAATACGGCTGCTACATTCCCCAAATGATCTTTGGCGAGCTACTGACTTCGACGAACTACGATAAGTCTGAGAAGAAGCTGGTAGGTGGTAAGAACGGTTACGGCGTAAAGCTTGTAAACATCTTTGCCAAGAAACTGGTTCTGACTGTTGTAGATGGCGTGCGTGGACTGAAGTATGTTCAGACGTTCGAGGATAACATGACCAAGATTGGAGTTCCCAAGGTAACATCTTGCAAGACCAAGCCGTTTGTGGAAATCGAGTGGACTCCAGACTTCAGCCGATTTGGTTGGACCTCAGCGGCAATCCCTGCAGGGATTCTCCAGGTTATTCAGCGTCGCGTCTTTGACCTTGCAATGACAGTTGGGAAGGAAGTTAAAGTCACATGGTGCGGCACACATATCAAATTCCGCGATCTTGCAACCTATGCCTCCTGGTACCTGCCGGAAAACACACCCCTCGTAACAGAGGTGCCTCAGCTCGGGTGGCAGGTTGCAGCCAGTGATTCCCCGACGGACAAGTTCTTTAGTGTGAGCTTTGTCAACGGCATTTGGACTCGTTCGGGCAAGCATGTGGACGAAATTACAAATCAGATTGTATCGTACTTTGTGAGCCATTTGGAGACAAAGAAGAAAATAAAAGTACGTCCTGGACTCGTGCGCGATTCGCTGGCCGTATTCATCAACTGTTCGGTCGAGAACCCGAATTTCAGTTCGCAGACCAAGGAGGTGATGACGTCGAAGGTAAGCTGTAAGCTCTCTGAAGACTATCTCAAGAAACTGGTTCTAAAACTGAACATCGTGGAGACGGTGATGGCTCAGCAGGCTGTCAAGGATACCAAGGAGGCGTCTAAGACTGATGGCAAGAAGCAGTCTAAGATCACGGGTATTCCTAAGCTGGACGATGCAGTATTCGCTGGCACAGCCAAGAGTCACGAGTGTACGCTGATTCTGACTGAGGGAGATTCAGCTAAGGCTATGGCGCTATCGGGTCTATCACAAGATCAGCGGAGATTCTTCGGTGTATTCCCTCTCAAGGGTAAGCTACTGAACGTCAAGGATACGTCTGCCAAGAAAGTGGAGATGACGGAAGAGATCGCAAATTTGAAGAAGATTGTGGGTCTGGAGTCGGGTCGCAAGTATACGGATCTCAAGAGTCTGCGGTACGGCAAGATCATGATCATGACCGATCAGGATTATGACGGCTCGCACATTCGAGGTCTGCTCATTAATATGTTCCACGAACTGTGGCACGAACTGATCAAGATCCCAGGGTTCATTACGTACATGGCTACTCCCATCGTGAAGGCGAATAAGGGTGCTCAGCATAAGACGTTCTATACGCAGTACGCATACGAGGAGTGGCGTAAGACGGATGCCTCTAAGGGCTGGAAGGTGAAGTATTATAAGGGATTGGGTACGTCTACGCGCGACGAGGCGAAGGAGTATTTCAAGGTTCCCAACATCATTCCGTATGAGTACGATGTAGACAGCGATAAGCGCATTGACCTGGCTTTCAACAAGGCCAAGGCCGATGATCGCAAGGACTGGCTGAAGACGTACGATCGCGCCGACATCATTCCCAATACCAAGACACTGAAGTATGAGGATTTCGTGGATAAGGATCTCATTCACTTCTCGAACTACAATTTGGAACGATCAATCCCGAACATGATGGACGGTCTCAAAACTTCGCAACGTAAGATTCTGTACTCTGCTTTCAAGCGTAATCTGAAGCAGGAGATTCGTGTTGCCCAGTTTGCCGGATATGTCTCTGAGCACTCGGGCTACCATCACGGTGAGGCATCGCTGAATGATGCGATTGTAGGTATGGCTCAGGACTTCGTGGGTTCCAACAATGTGCCGTGGTTCGTACCGCAGGGACAGTTTGGCACTCGGCTTCAGGGAGGTAAGGATTCGGCATCACCCCGTTATATCCACACCTTTCTCCAGCCGTATGTCCAGAATCTTGTACCCCAAGACGACTTCCCATGCCTGAAGTATCGCGACGACGACGGTATGCCAGTTGAGCCCGATTGGTATGCTCCAATTCTTCCTATGCTCCTAATCAATGGATCGCGAGGAATCGGAACGGGATATTCTACTTTCATCCCACAGTTCAATCCAGCAGAACTTAAGGACGCCATTACTCAGTGGCTCAAGACCGGTGCAGGACTTGAGCGAGAGTTCGCACCGTACTACTCCAAATTCAAAGGCACCATTCGCAAAGTTAGCGACCAAGATTACGAAGTTCGTGGACTATTTAAGCTGGAAGGCGATACACTTGTAATTTCCGAACTCCCGATTGAAACTTGGACGATGGATTTCCGCGAGAAGCTCGATAAGATGCTGACTGATGGAATCATCAAAGATTACTCGGATACGTCTACCGACACGGACGTACTCGTAAAGGTCAAGCTGGGATCTGCTGGAGTGGCTCCGCTAGAGAAGCTGCTGGTTGAGAAGATCAAGCTGACCAATATGCACGCATTCAATTCCAAGTGCGTCATTCACAAGTATGAGAGCGTCGGTGAGATCCTGCGCGAGTTCTGCGGGATTCGGTTGGCACTGTACCGCGATCGGCTCACGTATATGTTGAAGGAACTGCGCGATAAGTTGCCGTATCATGAGAACGTGGTACGATTCATTCGGCAGCAGTGCGAGGATAAGCCCCGTCCGGAACTGCGCAAGAAGACGGCCGACGAGTGTGACCGACTTCTGGCAGGAGATAAGTTCGATAAAATTAAAGATGGGTATGATTACTTGCTAAATTTGCCTATTGCTTCTCTAACGCTGAAACATGCCCTGAAGCACGAGAAGGATCTAGCTGATTTGAAGACTCAGATCGCGGATTTGGAGAAGAAGAATGGAGCTATGCTTTGGCAGGAGGAACTAGCGAAGCTAAGATTCGCTTGATGTCTGCCAACTCGGATTCTAATGTCGTAACCTTATTATTCAAAGTCTGAACACACGAAACTAACATGGGAATTAAAATAGATGTTTTTAATGATTTAATGCCAGTTTCAGAATCCGAACTTACTAGACCTGGAAATACTTCCTCTACATCTTGGGCTACAAATCCAAGATGAGACTTTTTCTCTGGGTCAAACGTAAGATTATACTTCTTAGGCTTTAGTTTACAGATGTCGTCAAGATAACATCGTGCCGATACGATATTTTGTTTCATCGTTCGGTCAGAGATCTGTCCCCAAACACCACCAGCATTCAAACCATCTCCGGTTGTAGAGAATGAGAGTGTGTTTGCAGGTACAGCTCCTCCGTGAGAAATACGTACCATGTACGAGTTATCGTACGGTACATTGAGTGCCGAAAGACGAAGGTATCCTGTTGTACTAATAGATAAGTTGCCGGCATTATTGGCAAACACCATTCCGCCAGATCCGTCATTGCGTAACTGTAAAAATCCAGTGCCTGTATTTGTATTGGCCATATATACGTACCCGTTTGCAGACGTATTGACTGTTTCGACTGTACCTCCACCCCATCGACAAACCCAACCTCCCCATGTATTTGCTCCAGTACCTATTCGCGTCCATCTTTGATCAGAACTAGCGTTACTTGCACGTTGGGTTGGCCATCCTCCAGATCCATCTTGGCTATATCCAGTCAGAGTTTCAATATACCAGTACCCACCGGGTCCAGTAGGCGGCAATCCTACATCAGTACCGTTACGCCACTCGCATCTAGTTCCATTTAACTGAGCTGCATAGTATGCGGGCGTATGAACGGAATCAGCTACTCCACGATAATCTGTACGGACCAGAACATTACTTGAACCACCTACATTATTACTTGTTACGATCTCTCTCGATGTAGGATTATATGCCAGAGCTAATGTCTGGGTATTATCAGTCCGTACTGGATCGACATAAAAGCCGGCATTTGCAGGATTCAATGCTCCGGATTGTGCATTGATCGCAATCGAATTAGCTACCTGACCCGAATTTCCAGCGTTATTTCCAACAGCTACTGCATAATTGCCCTGGTTGGTTTGACCGGCACCCGATCCAATCGCAACAGTCTGAAGTCCTTGCACTGTGTTCCCAGCATAGTTGCCAATAGCTATTGAATTCGCTAGCTGTCCTGAATATCCTGCACTAAGACCAATAGCTACTGAGCTAGCACCTTGAGTTAATTGTCCCGCACTATACCCAATAGCTACTGAGCTACCACCCTGAGATGAATTGCCTGCATAGTTTCCAATAGCTACTGAGCTAGCGCCCTGGGTTGTTGTTCCTGTAGCTCTACCAACCGCTACCGAATAATTACCTTGGGATGTTTGTCCTGCTAGATATCCCAACGCGGTCGCAAAAGTACCTTGCGATGTTTGTCCGGCATTACTTCCAATATTAATATTTCCGCCTCCTGTAACCCAACCACTTCCGCTCCAGTAAATATAGTCACCTCGGTATGATCCATTCGGTAAGGTTGTTCCGGCAGCAACGGCCGTACTTGTAACAATCTCTTTGGTTGCAGCGTTATAAGCCAAGGCCAGAGTTTGAGCATTGTCCGAGCGTACAGGATTCACGTAAAAAGCATTTGCCGTTGCCGGATTCAAACTACCTCCACTGGCATTCAGTACAATAGTACTTGCTGGCTGGCCGCTATTTCCGGCATTACTTCCAATAGCAATAGCATTTGTACCCTGATTTGTTTGTCCAGCACCAGATCCAATAGCAACTGCAGACAGCCCTTGCCCTGTATTTCCGGCGTAGTTTCCTATCGCTACTCCATAGTTAGACTGGTTTAACTGTCCGGCAGATACACCAATTGCTACAGCACTAGAACCCTGTGATTGGCCGGCATAGTTTCCAATAGCTACTGATTGAGCTCCCTGACTTGTAGAACCGGCATTACCTCCAATGCGAACCTTTGCATCGCCTAATACCCATGCACTCCCACTCCAATAGATATAATCACTTGGCGATGTACCATTGGGTAAAGTTGTTCCGGCGGCAATAGCATTACTTGTAACGATCTCACTCGTCGAAGTATTATACGCCAAAGCTAGAGTTTGACTATTGTCTACACGTACAGGTGCTACATAAAATGCACTTGAAAAAGAAGATCCATTAACTGGAACTGAAGTAGCATTTAATACAATCGTATTAGCTGCCTGCCCAGTATACCCTGCATCGGTACCGATGGCAACGCAATTTGATCCCTGATTTGTCTGTCCGGCATTAAGTCCAATAGCAACGGCTTTCAGTTGCTGGTTAGTTAGCCCTGCCTGATATCCAACTGCAACTGTATAACTTGCCTGTGCTGAATTTCCAGCTAAGTGGCCAATCGCAATCGGATTGATGTCAAAATCCTGAGGCGGACCGATAGGACCCGTAGGACCGGTAACTCCTTGATCGCCCTGGTCTCCCGTAGGACCAATAGGACCTGTAGGGCCGGTATCTCCAGCTCCAGTTGCGCCAGGAGGACCAGTTCCGCCGGGACCGGTTGGACCAGTATATCCTGTAACACCAGGACCAGTAGGACCTGGCAAACCCGGTGCTGCACATGCAGTTTGGGTCTGTGAGAGCCATTGGCTCACCGATTGATACGGCATTTTATGTTATCCTGACATTTTCATATTCCTATCTTTACATTAAGAATGGCCCAGCAACCAACGTATCACGAGTTGTTGGCTGATATATACGAAGAGAATGCCGCCAATCAGTATGTATTTGATAGGTTTTACGAAGAGGAAGATGTAGACGCTTATGACGAGGATAAGTACGATGATCATGAAGTTCAAGATAAGGAAGCTTTCAATAAATTCGCAGGAAACCGCACGAAACCTGAAAACGTTGTAAAGCCTGCGCCGTCAACGAACGAGCAAGGTAAGGCTTCGTATGGGTACAATAAGGATATCCGAACAACTATTGTGAATATTGACGGAAGGTTCCGTGTAGTCCCAATTAAAGTTCCTGCCCGTATAACGCGCGAACAGTGTTTGGCAAACGAAAGTCTTACAGCAAATTTTGGAGATTCATCTGGAACTCAGTTTTCAGTTATGCTTGCCAGGCAGTATAAAAACGTGACCTCTATAAAAGTTCAGTCGTTAGAATTCGAGAACAGCTTTTATACATTTACGCATCTAGATAGTGTAACAGGAATTGGCCGGGAAAACACAACGATGAAGTTCATAGTGTATGACGATACAGATCCTTTTAATCCGGTAGAGCATACGTTATCTTTAACAATTCCTGATGGAAACTATGTTGTTTCTACGCCAGGTGCCACTGGTCCAACAAACGGTCTTATTGAAACTATCGCGCAGGCAATAACAGCAGAAGCTCTAGTTAAAGGCATTACCGGCTCAGTCGCTAATTCAATCTCAATCATCCAGAATCCACAAAGTTTAAAACTAACTTTTAATTTTGCATGGAGGTTTCATATTGAGTTTCCTGAAACAGTAGACGCGTTTACGCAAAATGGATTAGGATACAATTTAGGATTTTATAATACCCTTCTTAATATCTCGGAATCAAATCTTTTAATGCCACCGGTATGGTCATTAACAACCAATACAAGACCAGATGTCATACAGGATCGGTACATCTATATTGTTATTAATGATTGGGCTCAAGTACATCATCAATACTCAGACCAAACTGAATTAGCAGCATTCTTGAAAGTTCCTCTAACTGTCCCTAAATTTGAAGTACAGTATGATAATACTGCACTGGATACAGACACAAAAGAGTTCTTCTTTCCACAACCTGTAAATATCCAAAAACTCGAAATTTCTTTAGTAGACCAGTACGGAGCAATTCTGGACATGCAAGGTGGATCATTCTCAATGAGTTTGGCTATTAACGAGATCCTGCAGTCGAACATCTACGAAAAATTGTTGCAGATGTAGTAATATAATGGAGAAGTCAGTTCTGGAGCAGATCCAGGATCCTCACGTCGAGAACCGTTACAATATGACGTCTACGTCGCAGCAGTACCCGGCTCCAGCCCATAATGGTGCTGTATCTAACATCAATGATCCTAGTCTTCGGGATTTTGCAGCGCGACCTTACAAGATGTACTCCGATGGACCTGCCCTGTTTGGACAGACGAATCGGTGGGATATGGTAGGTCACATTCACAAGGAGACGCCTCTAAATCAGGTATTTTTCAGCCAGGATAATCTCGATAAGCTGCAGAGTGATATCCAGGCTCAGGTTCTGCTGATGAGCGGAGGGAAGTACCATATTGATCGCCAGAACGACGATGATCTTAAGCTGATTATGCGCAGCTACTACCTGATGTTCTCGCAGAACAATCCTTCGGCAGTTGCTGGTGAGCTAACCGATCTGAATTCTCGTGTAGTTGGATACGCTGCTGCCAAGGTTTACTCGGAGGTAGATTTCCATATGTTCTACCGTAAGGATCTAGAGGACTTTGCTGCACCCATCGCCAACCCGATGAATCCTCACGTTTATGGCACGCGTACAGGTGAGCTAAAGAGCTTCTTTTAAGTAATCAATGGACGTGTGTCAGTTTCACACTCGCATATACGGAAAACTCGATCAAACGTTGTACGTGTTTGAGCCCACTTGGGACTCATTCCGACCTATTACGAAAGTAGGCTGGGATGGTAAGAAGTTTTCTACCGATGAACCTTACAAGACCAATATCTTTTCGCCATACTACGGCTTTGAAAGTCCTGAGCAGAAAGTACTCTGTCGTCAGCTTGCAGAAACGACGGAACTTCAAGCACGAGAGATCAAGGAGCCGGTAGAGTTTTGGAAATGGGCAGGCCTAACAGATGCCTCATGGTTTCGTGACCGTCCTTGTATATTCCTGAATGAATGCGTGCCTCGCAACTGGCACGACTACATTAAGTATTTAGGATCTCGTGGAAAAACTCTGCGTCGCCGCATTCCTTCGGGACGCGTTACAAGGCGTTTAATCAGGAAGTCCTAAAACTATAAAATGAAGGTCAATATCATTTCGAACTTCAAGCCCCGCACTGGGCTAATGCACGACGTCCATATTCTGCGAGGAATGTTCTCGGCGGCTCTTGGAGAAGATATTCAGTTCTTTCGGGTTCATTATATGCTTCCCGAGTGCCCCGACGCAGATGTAAATGTGTTCATGGAAGTCATTTCACCTTCGCTGTTTCCGTATGCTGGAAAGAATATCTGGATCCCAAATCCCGAGTGGACGTACAAGTCTTGGATTCCGTACATTTCCCAGGTAGATGAGGTGTGGGCTAAGACTACGGAATGTTTTGAGATTTTCAGGCAGCACGGTCCGAACGTCAAGTATATTGGATGGACGTCGATCGATAAGCGCTGGATTCCTGAGACAGATAAGAAGAATTATTACAAGGCCATTGTACCTGTAGGTAAGAACATTTACCGCCATCCGAAGCCTATTCTACAGGCTTACCAGCGTCTACTGGCTAAGCCCGACGTGTATCGCAAGCTTCCTACGCTCCACATTCCTTACTCTGACACGGATATCCAGATCACGGTTCCCGAGGATATTAAGTCCAAGGTTGTTCTGTACCCCAAGCCGCTGAACGAGAATACGTATGATGAACTGTTTCTAGAGTGTGGACTGTGTATTTGCCTGTCTCTGACGGAAGGGTTTGGACATGCCGTGAACGAGGCTTTGTCTGCAGGATGTAATGTCCTAGTCTCGCCTATTCGGCCATTCACTGAAGATCTAGTTGGTGCTTTTGGATCAGGAGTATTCTATTCGCGCGAGTCGCGTAAGGTCGCTCAGCCTGATTGCCTAGGTACGTTTGTAGACTCCGATGTTCAGTCAATTATTGAGGCTCTGGAGCTGTATGTGGAAACCGATTTCAAGTACAAGCGTATCGGTTCCCAGCATTGCCGCGAACTGTATGGCGCTCACCACCAGTCATTCGTAGACCGTATGAAGCTCATGCTTCCTGCTCTCAACATCCAGCCTTACATTCTCAAGGATACCCTGCCAAAGGAAGATGTGCTTCCTGATGTGTCAATTGTCATGCTGACTAAGGATCGGCGTAGCTTTATGCCTTTGGCCAAGTACTCGTACATGATCCAGTCGTACCCCGAGAGCAAGTTGGAGTTGGTGATTGTAGACGATGGCGATGATCCGATCGAGGATACGTTGTTTGGAGTTCCGAATGTCCGCTATATTCGGTCAGAGACTAAGTTGACGATCTCACAGAAGCGTAACCTAGGAGTGAAGGAGGCGATGTACGATATTGTGGCATTTATGGATGATGACGATGTGTACCCGAACAACTCGATTCTACATCGTACGGCTATGATGCTGAAGGAGCCCAAGAAGGAGTGTGCATTCTGTACGACGATTCCGTGCTACGATATCACGAACTATTCTTCGTTCATGAACGTTCCTCCAATGACGCTAGAGCAGTCCAAGCGCGTATCTGAAGCCACCCTGATTTTCACGAAGAAGTTCTGGGAACAGCGTGGATTCCAGGATGATGTCCAAATTGGAGAGGCAGACGCATTCATTCACGGTCGTGAGCAAATGTGTCGTGAGTTATCGCCCCAGGACGTTATTGTAAGTTTGGTTCATCCCAAGAACACTTCAGCGCGCCGTGCACCTACGATGAAGGAACCGAATGGCAACCATTACGGGTTCAATGAAAAATTGTTTGCGATGGTATCGCAGATTGGCGAGGAACTTAAGGAGCAGGCTACGCCTACTGCTTAGAAGAGGCCGAACATCTTGCGAGAGCGCTTGTGGCTCTTGCGACCCTTGTGGGAGCGGCGGCGGCCACCCTTCGCGGCAGCACCCTCCGCGGGTACAACGGCACCAACGGCGGACTTATCGGCCGCGAGCTTATCGGGCGTCAGCTCACCCGCAGCGCCACCGCGCATCTTCAGTCCCATCTTCTTTAGCATGCGGCGCACCGTCTTCTTCTTGACGACGCGGAGCTTCTTGTGGGAGCGGCGGCGGCCGCCTAGGGGTAGAGGGGAGAGAGCAGCACCACCGGTGACTTCAGGAGCAGCGTCGGCCATTTTGGTTTATACTCTTTCTAGAAGAAATTCTTCAGGCCGAACAGGATTGGCAGGGCTCGACGGTGAATTTCTGGGCAGAGGCTGCGGCCTTTGTACGCAGATAATAACATCCAGTCTTGAGTCCCTGCTTCCATGCGTAAATATGCATAGACGAAATCTTGGCATATGTGGGCTCGACCAGGAACAGATTGAGTGACTGTGACTGGCAGATAAATGGAGCGCGATCGCGAGCCATATTAATTAGAGTCTTCTGCGGGATTTCCCATGCAGTCTTATACAGTTCCTTCAGATCATCGGGGATCTCCTCAATGCTCTGAATAGAACCATTATGAACCATAATCTGCTCCCGAATCCACGAGTTCCACAGGCGCAACTTAATCAGGTCGGCGACTAGATACTTGTTCACCACCATGAAGTCTCCTGCGAGGACACGGCGAGTATAAAGATTCGACGTGAATGGTTCGAAGCACTCGTTATTGCCCAGGATCTGGGAGGTTGAGGCAGTCGGCATAGGAGCTACCAGCAACGAATTCCTGATTCCGTAGCGCGACATCTCACGACGTAGAGACTCCCAATCTAGTGTAGGAGTTACGCCCCACAAATCAAACTGGAACTCGCCACGAGAAATTGGAGAACCAGGATACGACTCATAATGACCAGCCTTCTCAACTACTGGCATTCCGCGCCAGTACGCTTCGTCCGTATTTGCCGCCGCACTTTCAATACTGGACTGGCAGGCCGCGTAATAAATATTCTCAAAGATTTTAGCATTCAGAGCTGAAGCTTCGGGAGAAGACCATGGCAGACGCAGCAGAGCAAACACATCGGCCAGTCCCTGAACACCAATCCCGATGGGACGATTACGCATATTTGAAGCGCGAGTCTCGGGAGTAGGATAGAAGTTCTTATCAATCACGATATCCAGATTACGAGCCAGAACACGTGTATACAACTGAAGCTTCTCGAAGTCGAAGACTCCATTCTCCACGAACTTGGGTAGAGCCAGTGAACCTAGGTTACATACCGCAGTCTCCTTAGGTGATGTGTACTCCATGATCTCAGTACACAGATTGGACGACTTGATCGTACCCAAATTCTGCTGATTGGACTTACGATTAGCGGCGTCCTTGTAGCACAGGTAAGGATTACCCGTCTGAATCTGGCAATCCAGAATCATCTGCCAGATCTTCTGCGCAGGAATACTCTTGCGTCCACGACCCTCAGTCTCGTACTTCGTATACAGAGCCTCAAATGCCTCACCCCAAACATCGTCTAGTCCAGGGCATTCCTTCGGGCACATCAGAGTCCAATCTCCGTTTGCCTCAACCCGCTTCATGAACAGATCGGGAATCCACAGACCGTAGAATAGGTCACGAGCACGATCCTCTTCGGCACCCTGATTGAGACGCAGACGCAGGAAATCTTCGATATCTGCATGCCATGGCTCGAGGTAGATAGCGAACGAACCGTTGCGCTTACCTCCCTGGTTCACGTACTTTGCAGTATCGTTGAACACCTTGAGCATGGGGACTAGGCCAGTAGACTCACCGTTCGTGCCGTGAATCTTGGAGCCGCGAGCACGGATGTTATGTACTGACAGACCAATTCCACCAGCCCACTTGGAAATCTGAGCACAGTCGCCCAGAGTCTTGTAAATACCCTGAATAGAATCCTCGGCCATCTGGACTAGGAAGCAAGAGCTGAGCTGGGGAGTTTGAGTTCCCGAATTGAATAGCGTAGGAGTTGCGTGAATGAAGTATCCTCGTGACAGAGCATCATAGGTTTCCTTCACCTTCACAAAGTTTGCGGCATGGAGCTGGATAGCTACACGCATCCACATATGCTGGGGACGTTCTACCGTCACACCATCTACCTTCAGAAGGTATCCGCGCTCAAGAGTCTTGAACCCAAAGTAATCGAACATATAGTCGCAATCGTAGCAAATCATCTCTTGGTACGTCGAAGCATTCTTGCAAACTAGATCATGATACTCATCAGAAACAATCTGGGTCTTGCCATGGTAGAGCTTCTCTACACACTCCATCAAATTATCCGGAGTCGTCTTGTGGTGATTATCAATCACAATACGAGACGCTAGAGTACCATAATTCGGGTGATACCGTGCCTGCATCATTGCACACGTTTCCGCGGCAAACTCATCAAGCTTTGAAGTTGGCATACCGTCAGTAAGCTGATTACAGACCTTTTGGGCGACTAGATCCGGGTTAACATGCTCAAGCCCGTCCGATAGTTTACGGACACGCTGGAGAATCTCGTCGAATGAGACCGGAACGCGATCGCCATTACGCTTTGTTACGTACATATGGTCAGTCATTTCTTTGTTCATTTATAAACTTGATCCAATAAAATTCGTTTCTATGAGGCGAGCCGAACTGAGATATGCATGGATTCTAGCTCACGTAGCAGTAAGCTGATAGCATAAGGTGTAGTAATTACCGACCCTTCTAGCTCGGCCGTTGAATCTAAATATCCAGTTTCTTTCTGTAATAAAGTTTCTGACTTGTCTGAGCGCTCCATCAAGCTCTCATTCAAAAACTTAGATAAGCCATGGGAAATGAGGCCGTCGCGCTCCATTTCTCCGATACGCAGTCCACCATCATTTGCTCGGCCTTCGACTGGCTGATGGGTCAGCATGGTCTTGGGACCACGTGCACGGTAATTGATCTTGTCTTCCACCATATGTTTGAGACGCAAGTAGTAGGTCGGACCAATAAAGATTTCGGCGTCCATCATTTCTCCAGTCTGGCCATTGTACATGATTTCGTGTCCGTACGGATGGTACCCTAATTTAGTGAGCAGATCCTTGATTTCGCCAATACGATTCTGCGTAGAGAAAGGCGTTGAGTCAACGAGAGAACCAACATGAAGTCCGGCTTTTGTAGCCATACCTTCAATGAACTGCCCGATCGTCATGCGTGTTGGGAAAGCATGGGGATTCACGATAATATCTGGCTTTAGTCCCGATGATGTGTACGGCATATCCTCTTCTGCTAAGCGAAACCCAACCGTTCCCTTCTGTCCGTGGCGCGAACAGAACTTGTCTCCCAAAACCGGTACACGCTTCTCGGCAATACGAATCTTCACTCCACGAAGTCCGTCGCGATTAATGTACCGGTATACTGCTTCTACCCTTCCAGTCTGGCCGCGCTTAGGCTTGTATGACTTATCACGGAACCCTACCTGTTCTTCACCCTTAGTTACCGGAGTCACAATAGACACTAGAATCGTATCTTCATCGACTTCCGATCCCTGCTTGATAATTCCATCGCCGTCAAGTTTAGAGTAATCTTTACCTTCCTGCGGCACGACAGTTTCACGATAGCGAGGATCGGTCACAATATTTCCAAACTCAGTATGCGTCTGTGCCATAATATTGATCATCTCTTCCTGAACATCGTACGAATGGTAGTATGTCGTATTGAACATTCCACGCTTGAGAGCCGAATCGTTCAGGATAATTGAATCTTCCTGATTGTACCCTGAATAAATTCCCAAAGCCACAATCGAGTTCTCGCCATACCCTAAGCATCCATCCTTACCCATAATGTGACGCGTCGTCCAAGTTTGAGATAACGGGATTTGGGGATAATTGAGCCACGTAGCAATGGTATCGAATCGTTTACTGAAGGCAGTATTGTACCACGAACACGCGTGTTTGGTCTGCTGGCATGAGAACATGTTACGAGGAGCCTGGTTGAAATCCGAGTTGGGAATCACACTTCCGGAAGCAGAGAAGATGGTGATGCCGTGAATCTCCGATAACTTCTGATCAGAGAACGGTTCCATCTGTACGCGCAAACTCTCAGTCTCCTGGGAATCAACGTAATCCAGAATCTTACTGTCAAAATCCGCCCACTTAGAAATACGTTTAACAGCTTCTGGCTTGACTCCTTCGCGATACAGGGGACGAGTGGCACGACCAGCATCAGTAAAAATGATGTACTCGTTATCTAGCCGATTCCAGCACAAAGAGACAAACTTTGAAATTTCACGGGATCGGCGTTTCTGGATCATATCGTAATGGAAATCTTCGGCTCCAGCCGTAAACACTCCTACCATATCTGAATTGATATACACGCGAGTCCATGCCGGACTGAACTTTGATGGGTGAATGAGATGAGACGGCTTGAATGTCTTAACTGACTTAACTAGATCCAAAACAACAGATGAAGGAGTCGCAGTCGTAATAGAACACAATAGAGTCATAGACTTGATCATACCTACGCTTCCGCCATCAGGATTATCGGAAGGGCACATGTATCCCCAAGAACTTCCGTGCAGACGCCGAGCTTCTAGTGCCTTAGTATTCTTGTCCATATCCAAATTCACGCGACGCAGATTGGCTACTGTGCCGAGGTAAGCAAATCGAGACAGTTCTTGCGACACTCCATCCTTGCCTCCCCACTTACCCTTGAAAGACTTCTCTATTTCCGAAAGGAATAGGTAAGGTTTCCAGTAGGTATTTGGCGTATCGTTAATTAAGTTAACTAACTTCTTGCCAGCGTACGTCTGTCGCTCGAACTCGATGCGCCGATCGAGACGCAGCAGCATATCGTCAGATACCAGCTTATAAATCCGACGGAACTCGGTGAAACATAAGTCGCCTGAAGCGTATAGGCGCTTGTACCGGTAATGATCACGATCACTCTTCGGAGTTACGCCCAGCGAAACATCAATCGCCATTTTTAGCATCTTGCCGAGGAGGTATGATTTGCGACGGTACAGCGACGAAGCACTTTCTCCGGCACGTGGCTCACAGTGCGAGAACAGATCGTTGTACAGGTTCACATATACTGCCGCCTGCGTAGGCGTACGGCATACACGCTTCAAGACCAAAAGGTTAGGATCCTGATTCTGATCTTCCTCCTTCTTCATCTCCTGATCTAAAAACACCTGGTGAGACATCATGATTTCGGCAAACGTTTCGTCATAAATCGTGCGCTCGTCTTCGGGAATACCTGCAAAGATAGTATCGTAAATATCCTTGTCGCTCGTGACTCCAAGAGCACAGAATACGCTCACAATAGGTACCGGTTTAGAAAACCCAGGTAACTGAATTGTGCACAGACGTTTCTTGTAAAACGTGGAAAAATCAGGAGTCTTGGCAATCAGATCTGGATCAGAAGGCCGAAGGTTTTTGGGTGGCAGAACTAGGAAGTGGAAGTATGGCCCGAGAGTACCAGACTCGTTGATCGTACGAATACCGGCAATGTACTCGTCTGGCTCACCTTTCGTAGCTCCCTCAACTTTAGTTTCCACCTCTTCCGATTCTACCCGTCCAACAACTGGAGGACGAGAAGCAGACGTTTGAGGACGCTTGGAAGCATAGAACATGTTATCAGCTAACCGTTCTTGCGTAAGAAGAACCTTCTCCGATCCACCAATGATGAAATACCCTCCGAGCTCAAACTTACACTCGCCGGCATCGTATAGCTCCATAGGAGTCATAGATGAGAGGTAGCAGAGTGGGCTTTTCAGCATAAGAGGTAGACGGCCAATAGATACGTCCTCAAATGATCGAGTTTCAACCTCGTCCCCGAACACGTAATCAATATCAACGGTAGCCTTGATTTCGAAAGAGTACGTCCGGTTATCTAGACGGCACGCATGAGGAAGAATTGCGGCACCGGTATCGTCCAGCGGAGGAATATAAGTGATCTTGTCACCAGTCTTACCTCCAACAAAAACTCGGATCTCGCGACCGTCAGTCAGAATTCGGGCTAGATGAGGATTCCAACCACGAATGAAGTTGGGAATTTTGGTGCTCAGTAAATCCGAGAATGAATCCAGGTGATGACGAACCAAAGGATTTGGAACATCTTTAAAGTACGTTTCTATGACGTGCCTTGCGACTTCCATTACTTTCTCTTCAGAAAAACAAGAATGAAAGCAACCGACGTTTTTGTCGCTGTTGTTGTTTCAGTACTTGTTACTCTTTTGTTGCTTGCCATCTACAAGTATGTGATAAACCCACAGATGGTAATTCCTCCAGGTAAAGGAGGCCCTTGTCCCGAATTATGGTTATTGAATCCTGGTTCTAATATGTGTGAGCCTCAGTACACTACGTCATGCACACCGTTCGATCCCAATACTCCGACGCTTAAGACATCGGAAGCAAAGTGTAATCTAGCACATATGTGTGGTACTGACTGGGCGGCTCATTGCCCATAGATGCGCATACCGAGATTCGAACTCGGGTACAGGCCTTATAAGAGCCTGTGATTAACCACTATCTTATATGCGCATTATTGGTACGTATAATGCGTTTAGATTGTTTTGAATAAGGACAGTAATGTACTCGGAAGTCTTTAGACCAACGACATTAGACGATGTTATCGGTTATAAGGAAGAAAAGGAAGCTTTAAAGACATACCTTCAAGGAGATTTCAAAAAGGCCATAATTCTTTCTGGTCCACCGGGAATAGGTAAGACAACTCTAGCTTTATCTGCAGCCCGAAGTTACGGATTTGACCCTCTGGAAATTAACGCCTCCAAATCTATTCGTAGCTTTGAAGACGTGGAAAAGATAAAGGATGCATGTCGGTCAGCTGTAAATATTCATTCCTTCATTCGTGGAACAAATAGGAAGACGTGTGTGATTCTGGACGAAGTAGACGGTTCTGACCCCCATGCCCAAAATAAGATTATTGAATGGATTCGCGATCCGCAGCGCCGAGTCCCGATCATCTGTACAGGCAACGAATTACCAACTATTTTTAAGCGAAATGCTGAGCATATTGATAACTTACGGTGTTTCCCACCAAGAGCAGGAGATATGCAAGGATTCTTTCCTAAAGAAGATGTTTCTACCCTAATGAAGGAATGTAATCATGATATCCGCAGGATGTTGCACCGTATTCAGTATGGAGAATCGGATACTATTCCAAGGTTTGTGAGTCCTCCGACTGGGTTGGCAGTGGAGCGGATGTTCGTAATGCGTCAGTTGATGTTCGGGCTTCCGGATCCATTTCACGAATATCGTGCCGACAGACTGGACATCGGACACTCATCGAAAACCAGTTCACAATACAAGATCGATGGTACTCGTGCCGACAAGCACGAATTCGGGCCCCGCCAGAAGAAATCGCCTCCTGACAAATTGCACAAGGAGAAGAAGCGGTCTGAATAGTTTCTAGCCCTTCGTTGATCTGGTTCGTAGAAGCAGTTACAGTCACCGGATCTGAAAAATTACGAGCCACTGCACCACCTACAGCTGGTAAGGTTACCGTAAGCAGAGCATTGGTTAAATTGCCGTAGATGTTAGTAGCATGAATACGATTCGCGATTTCGACAATCGCTGCTTCCGTATTCAAAAAGCGACCAATGAGATTGACGCGAGACGGGAAATTGATAGTCCGAATAGTCTCTGAAGTTAAAAACTCTTCACGAGCACTCATTACAGCGATCAGCAATTCAATGATACGTTCGTCCATTTATTTTACTTGTTTAGGTCTTTGAAAACCACTTAGCGTTTCAGGAACATGTCCATTGGACCACGCTTATGCTTCTTCAAGTATTGAGCACCCATGAAGAGAAGAGAATCCAAGTCACGTTCCTTCAACTTCAGGACTTTCAGAGTTGCTTCTTCTTCGTCTAGAGTTTCACGGTACTCGTTGAAGAACGTATCGTAATCCCTCTTCTTGTACCCTTCCAAATCTTCAATGGCCAGAGCGAACAGCTGAGCCACTGGGTTCTGGATTTGATTAGTTATGTAAAAGTCCACGTCAGGTTTCAGCTTCTTTTCACGAACGTAATCCACACTCTCAATCTTATCGCCCTGCTTCTTCTCATCATGACGGTTGGCGACGTAGACGTACGACAAGCGATCGCCTACCTGAGGCTTATTACCTGCATCACGCTCCTCCATCCGATCGGCCAGAACTCGGTGAGCGATCTGACCAGGATTCTTATAATCGTCTCGCAACTGCTTGGACAAGATAAACTTCTCAAGCGGATACTCGTTCTTCATGACCTTCACGAGCATATCCTTAACCAATTTCTCGGCGACTTTAATGTTACGATGCTCCATCAGAGAATCCAGTGCTCCGCCAAATACATCCTTGACGATCGGAGCGTTATCGCGTCGCTTGAGTGCGACACCCATGGTCTTGCGCTTACATTTTGTAATATCGTCCTCGTACATCATACCTACGTACCGCTTCCGGCAGAATATAATGAACGGGTAGAATGTCTTCTCATACTCAATCTTATGCGCCTTTCGCCCCGAAGCTGTAATTCTCTCTGCTGCCTTCTTACCTAGCTCAATACTCTCTGCCAGATCTTTCGTGGCAAACTTGATGAAGATAGAATCTGTATCGCCATAAATCACTTCACCGCCAAACTCAGTCTCTACGATCTTCTTGGCATCGTAAATCTTCTGACGCCCAACTGCAGTCGTACACGCCGCTACTTCTAGTCTGCGGATAGGTGAGGTCCGCGAACCACACTGGCCATACACTGAATTGGCTACAACCTTGTAAGCTAGCTGCAGACCATTCAGTACCGATTTCTGAGCATCGTCATCAGTCTTCTCAATCAACTTACGTGTCTCCTTACGCTTCTTCAGCAGGATATCCAGTGTCAGAGGAAGAACGCCTACCGTACGAGGATCATCATTTGGCTGAACGAATCCGCACGTGATACGACCGGAAGGTTTCTTCTCTTCGTCGAAGGTATCATACGATACTTCGTCGATCTTGAATCCTTTGGCTACCAGATCAGCTCCGTCAGGTCCTTCTTGCTTCAATTTCTTCCCCGTAGAACTGAAGGTCTTCACGTACACGAGAGTATCTGGCGACAAGTTGTAGGCAATCATATTCGAAGGGTACAGCGAGTTAAAATCAAGAACCGGGATGGGTTGATCCAGATACATTCCAATCTTGGGAGGCAGGACAATCGCGCCTTCATAGGACGTATCGCCTTCGATACCTTCTTGCGTCATGATGATTTGGTTACGCTTAGAAGCTTGGTAAACGACTGCCGAGTAAATCTTGATTCCTTGGCCGCGTAGGAAGATGTACTGAATAGGTACGCGACATACATCTGCCATACCACGAGCATTTACAATCGTATCCAGCTTGGCCATAAGCGTGAGGACTAGGTCACAATCCTGGATACAGTACTTGGCAATCACCGCTCGATCATCTGCTGATCCACGATGAGACGCAAACATTTCCTGTGCGGACGTATCGTCCTTTGAGAATGACCACTCTAGCTTGGTCATTTCGTCGGCAGACAGGTCGTCAAATAAAGTGTCATTTCCAGTATCTAC